>Ga0208218_1001001_pt1 | contig 11381 bp, 6 predicted proteins | sample HotLakmasection3_FD_184726 | JGI IMG/M metagenome (GOLD analysis project Ga0208218, IMG submission 184726) | Hypersaline microbial mat communities from Hot Lake, Washington, USA - Section #3 (SPAdes) | ecosystem: Environmental > Aquatic > Non-marine Saline and Alkaline > Hypersaline > Microbial... | reverse complement strand
TGGCGGGTCGGGCGCCGACGGCCTTTCGGAGTCCGATCTCGCGGGTTCGTTCGGAGACGGAGACGAGCATGATGTTCATGATGCCGACGCCGCCGACGAGGAGCGAGATGGAGACGACGCCGCCGGCGACCATGGTGATTCCGGCGGCGACGCCGTTGAACTGATCGATGAACTGCTGGAGGACCTCGACGCGGAAGGTGTCCTCATCCTCGGGTCCGAGCCCTCGGAGGTTTCGGAGGGCGAAGCGGATCTGCTCGCGGGCCTCGGCGGCGTCGTCCGGGTCGTGGACCTGCCCGATGATCCAGTTCCATGAGTAGGGGTTGAGCTTTTTGCTTGTGGCGTAGGGGATGAAGATCTCGGACTGCGACTCTCCGCCGCCGAACATGGGTCCGATTTCCTTGGTCTCGACGACGCCGACGATGAGGAATCTTCGGTTGTCGATGATGATGTAGTCGCCGGTGGGATCGAGGTCGAGCTCGAGCTCCTCGATGGCCTTGTCGTTGACGAGGCAGACTTGCCGGGCCTCTTCCTCGTCGATCGAGGTGAAGGGGCGGCCCATGGTGGTGAATCGGTTCTCGATCTCGTGCCAGGCGGGCCAGATGCCGGCGACTCCGACGCCGGTCTCGAGGATGTCTCCGTTGCGGACCTCGTAGCGGTCGTCGGCCATGACGGTGAGGGATTCGACGGCGGGCGAGACCTCGAGGATCTTCTCGGCCTCGTGCTGGGTGATCTTGACGTCCTCCCAGCTGACGACGCCTCTGAGGTCTCTCGGGACGAATCCGTTGACGTAGAACTTTCTGGCGCCGAAGGTCTCGAACTCGGAGAGGACGCTTTGGCGCATGCCTCCGAGGGCGGCGATGACGGCGAGGACGGAGGCGACGCCGATGATGATGCCGAGGGCGGTGAGCATCGCGCGCGTCTTGTTGGCCCAGATCTGGCCGAGGGCGAGGAAGACGGTCTGGTAGACGACGCGGACGATGATCATGCGCGGGCCTCCTCGGAGGAGAGGGCGGGTCGCGTGGCGACGGGGGGCTTGCCCGCGGCGCGTCGGTCGGTTTCGAGGCGTCCGGTGAGGTGGTCGGCGACGGACTCGAGCCATCGTCGGTGGGTCGGATCCTCGTTGGTGGGGTGATCGGAGACGACGCGTCCGTCGCGGAGGCGGACGATTCGGTCGGCGACGGAGGCGACGTCCTCCTCGTGGGTGACGACGATGATGGTCTGGCCCTGCTCGTGGAGCTCGGTGAAGAGCCTCATGATCTCGGCGCTGGTGGCGGTGTCGAGGTTTCCGGTGGGCTCGTCGGCGAGGACGATGGCGGGCTCGTTGACGAGGGCGCGGGCGATGGCGACGCGCTGGCGCTGGCCGCCTGACATCTGGTTGGGGCGGTGGTCGAGCCGGTCGCCCAGGCCGACGCGCTCGAGGGCGTGCCTGGCCTTCTTCTTCGCTCCCCAGGCGCCCGCGGTCGAGTAGAGGAGGGGGAGCATGACGTTTCGGAGGGCGGAGGCGCGCGGGAGGAGCTCGAAGGTCTGGAAGACGAAGCCGATCTCCTTGTTGCGGACGGCGGAGAGTTCGCCGGCGGAGAGCCTGTGGGTGGGCTGGCCTCGGAGGACGTACTGGCCGGAGGTGGGACGGTCGAGGAGGCCCAGCATGTTCATGAGGGTGGACTTGCCGGAGCCGGAGGCGCCCATGATGGCGACGAACTCGTTCTCCTTGATGACGAGGTCGACGCCGGCGAGGGCGTGGATGCGCTCGACGCCCATCTTGTAGACCTTGGTGAGACCCTTGACGCCGATGATCATGAGGTCACCGTCTCGTCCTGCTCGTCGGGGCGCTCGTCGTCGTCGTCGGGGCTCTCGGCGGGGTCCTTCTGGCGCTGGACGCTCTTTTCGTGCTCGAGCTTCTGGAGCTCGGCCCAGGGGCCGGCGATGACCTGCTCGCCGGGCTCGAGGCCGGCGAGGACGGAGGTCTGGGTGAGGTCGGAGAAGCCGATCTCGACGGGTCGGACCATGGCCTTGCCTTCCTTGAAGAGGAAGACGACGGGGGTGAAGGTCTTGTCGCGCTTGATGTGGGGGGAGGCGAGGAGCTCGGCGGGGAGTTCCTCGGTGCGCTTGTTCATGACGGACTGGGTGGGGACGAGGATGACGCCCTCGGCGGTCTCGACCTCGATGTCGACGGTGGCGGAGAGGCCCGCGTAGAGATCGCGCTCGCCCATGAAGACGGCGACCTCGGCGTCGTAGAACTTGGCGCCGGAGGTGTCGCGCTGGGACTGGAGGGCGATGCGGCGGACCTCGCCCTCGAAGGGGAGGTCGGGGTAGGCGTTGACGTAGACGAGGGCGGGCTGCCCGACGCTGACCTTGGCGATGTCGATCTCGTCGACCTGGGCGCGGACGAGCATCTCGGAGAGGTCGGCGATCTCCATGATGACGGTGCCGGCGTTGTTCATGGTGCCGGTGACGACGATCTCGCCGACCTCGGCGTTGAGGACGGTGACTCGTCCGTTGATGGGCGAGCGGATGGTGGTGTATCTGAGGGCTTCCTCGGCGCGCTGGACGTCGGCCCGGGCGCCGGCGACGGCGTGCTCGGCGGCGCTTTGCTGGGCCTCGGCGCTCAGGAGCGAGGCCTCGGCCTGCTCGACCTCGGCGCGGGGGACGTCGGCGGTCTCGAAGAGCTTGGCGACGCGCTCCCACTCGAGGTTGGCGTTGATGTAGGCGGCTCTGGCGCCGTCGAGGCGGGCCTGCTCGCCGCGGAGGCGGGCGCGGGCGGCGTCGAGAGAGGCGAGGAGGTCCTTGTCGTCGAGTCGGACGACGACGTCGCCGGCGGCGACGACGTCTCCCTCCTCGAAGGGGAGCTCGACGATCTGGGCGCTGGTCCGGGCGGAGATCTGAACCTTGGATCTGGGCTCGATCTCGCCCGGCGCGGAGACGCTCCTGACGATGCGGCCGGGCTCGGCGGCCTCGAGTCGGACCTCCGGTCCGGTGTTCTGGTTCTGCTGGCGGTCGATGATGGCCTTGATCTGGGGGCCGAGGAAGACGCCGACGCCGGCGAGGATGAGGATCAGGGTGAGGGCGGCCCCGAGGAACCATTTGAGGAGCTTCATGTCGGTGTTCCTTTGAGGGTTCGACGAGCCGTCGTTACTGAACCGTTTTGCGGGTCGGGGGATGCGGCCTCAGGGCTTGTTGGGCGTGGGGGTGGGGCGTTTTCTCGCCAAGGTTTTATTAGGAAATCGTTTGGTCTTTGGCACGAATCTGAGGGAAAAGCAGTCGCTTGCGGGGGCAATCGGCATTAGGTTACGGCGAGAAGCGTCGTCCCGGCGGGCGGAATCCGCGCGTTGGGATGGAGAGAATCGAGGCCGCGGCCGCAACGCCGGCCGGGAGTCGCATCAGTTTCACATCTGGAGAGGTCATGAAAGCATTTCTGAGCACCGCGTTGTCCCTGGTGGCGGGCTGCGCGATCGTCGGTTCCGCCTCGGCGGCGACCCCGTCGGGCATGGAGAGCGTGAAAGATCTGATCGAGCTGGCGGAGCAGAACCCCAAGGACGCGAACGTCCGCGTTCGTCTCGGGTCGATGCTGAACAGCATGGGCTTTGAGGCCGAGGCTCAGCAGTACCTGCTCGAGGCGCAGCAGCTCGATCCGTCGGTCGGCGATCTTTCGGACGCGGGCGAGATCTACGAGCTCGAGCCGGGTCTGATGCGGGGCGTGTCCTCCGGGCAGGACGTGTGGGTTTGCACGATGCCGGGGATCGCGAACTGGGGCCTCTCGGGGGGGTTCTACGCGTACTCGCTCGCGACGACGTCGGCGAACCAGGGCGACACGACGCTGTCGTGGTTCCCTTCGCCGAGCAATCTCCATCCGGTGATCGGTCAGAACCTGTACCAGTGGCATGACGGGCTGTTCCGGCACATCGGTCAGTCGTGGCTGAAGCACGGCTTCTGCGCGCTTCAGCAGGGCGGCTGTGGTTCGTGCCAGCCCGCGGGCGGCGGCTGCCCGCCGCTGCTCGGGCCCGGGTGCTCGGATCCGTACACGGCGGGCCTGAACGGGACGCAGTTCCGTCTTGGCCCGAAGCACGAGGTGAACCCGACGACGGGCATCTTCAACGGCTCTCACTCGACGCCGTCGGGGACGAACACGAATCGCGGTCGCCTGCTCGTTCCGCAGGCTCTGGCGATCCCGAGCGGTCCGGGGACGGAGTACTGGGTTGAGGGTCAGTACATCCACGCGGAGGACTCGCACTCGACCTCCGACCACTCCCTGAACAACGCGTCTCACGCCGAGGTGACGATGTTCAACAACAGCTCGCGTTCGCTGTCGACGCCGCCGACCTCGCTGACGGCGCCGGGCAACTTCCCGCAGGAGCCGGCGATCATGGCGTGGCAGCGGGTCGACCCGGACGTGGAGATCGTGCAGTTCGAGGCCGACGGCTACATCTGGGCCGGCGGCTCGGCGACGGATCAGGGCGACGGCACGTGGCTGTACCAGTACAACGTGTTCAACCTTGACTCGAACAACGGCGTTGATCGCGTGACGGTGAACTTCGGCTCCGGCGTGAACGTGACGGACCCGACGTTCCACCATCCGCTGTGGCACTCCGGCTCGGTCTACAACAACGACCCGTGGGTGACGAGCCGCGGGGCCGAGGGCTACACGTTCTCGACGGCCGACGGGAGCGCGAACAACAACCGCGTTCGCTGGGGCACGATGTACTCGTACACGTTCGTTGCGGACAGCGAGCCGTCGGACGGCACGGTGACGCTGAACGTGCCGGGGACGGGCGAGTTCGACGTGGCGCTCCCGGTTCCGTCGTCGGCCGCCTGCGTGGCGGATCTCGACGGCGACGGCGAGGTGGGCGCGGGCGATCTGGCGGGGCTCATCAGCTTCTGGGGCACGGGCCGCGTGGACTTCGACGGCGACGGCGACACCGGGGCCAGCGACCTTGCGCTGCTGATCGGCTCCTGGGGTCCCTGCTGAGCCTTGAACGGCCGCTCGGGGCGTGTCTCCGAGTGAGTTCGTGACCAATCCTGAACCGGGCCGCGCCTCGTCGCGGCCCGGTTTTTTGATGGCTGGGCGGCATTGGGGAGCTTGTGGTCTTGAATTTCCGTGATCTCGGGCGGAGAACGCTTTGGACCTTGCGAGCCGTGGTGCTACCCTCTGGATGAAGCGTTTGGCGCCTTGCGGCGGATCGTCGCGGGGACCTCGTGAAGAGTCGCCGGGGGCTGGCCCCCAAGGGAGAGCAGCATGATTCGTGGCATCAGCGCCGTGGCCGCCGCGGCGGTTCTTGCGTCGGTCGGTCTTTCGTCCGCGGCTGGCCAGCCGTTGTCGTTCCGTCTGGAGTCGAGCGACCAGGCGTTCACGCCGGTCCACTCGTACGTGGAGGCGGAGTTTGGGGACGAGGTTCTGGTCTTCACGGGGATCACGGGATTCGGGCTGCACACGATCAGCAGCCCGAAGGGTCCGGAGCCGATCTTCCAGACGGCGGCGGACTACAACCAGGGCGTGATCGTGGCGGATCGGGCGACGGGGACGGTGACGACGGCGAGCCTGGCGCACCTGCCGGAGTCGATCCGGTTCCCGCTTCTGGTGACGAACGCGTCGGCGTTTCAGCGTGGGGACACGCTTTACATCTACGGCGGGTACGGTCCGCTTCTTGATGAGTCGGACGTGGTGACGAAGGCGTTCGTGACGGCGGTCGATCTGGCGGCGGTGAGCGCGGCGGTCGGGGCTGGGGAGCCGATCCCGGCGAGCGCGTTTACGGTGACGGCGTGCGAGTCGGCGCGTTCGACGGGCGCGGAGATCTTCAAGCTCGACGAGGGCCGGTTCGTTCTCTACGGCGGCAAGGAGTTCACGGGGGACTACCCGGGGCACACGTTTGAGCGGTACTCGACGGAGGCGTTCGTCTTTGATCTTGACGTGAGCGCGGATGATCCGGTGCAGGTGATCGGCGAGGCGGACCCGTTCGTCACGACGGTGATGCAGCGTCGCGACCTGAACGGCCAGGCGGCGACGGTGAAGGACGCGATGGGCAACCTGACGCACGGGTTCATCGTGACGGGCGGGGTGTTCCGGTTCGCGGCGATCTACTTCGACACGCCGGTGTCGTGGATGGACGGCGACACGTTCGCGGAGGAGGACACGAGCGTCTCGATCAAGATGAACATGTATCACAGCCCGAGCGCGAGCTTCTTCAGCGAGTCTTCGGGGCAGAACCGGATCGTTCTCTTCGGCGGGATCACGGCGTTCGACAGCGTGGAGTCGTCGATGCCGAACTTCTTCAACCCGTGGAGCGACACGATCACAGAGAACGTCTTTGACGGGACGACGTTCGTTGAGGAGCGGGCGCTCGGGAACACGCCGCTCCCGATCGTCAACGGGAAGCTGATCGTGCGCGAGGATCTGCCGAAGGCGGCGAACGGGCAGTTGCTGCTCGACGAGCTGCCCCCGAACGAGATTCGCCTGGGGTCGATCTGGGGCGGGATCCACGCGGCGGAGCCGGCGAACGAGCCGGAGACGTGGGCGTCGGGGGACGTGCTTGACGTGTACGTGGTCAAGGGCGTCCGCGGGGACCTGACGGGCAACGGCGTGACGGACGCGGCGGACCTGGCGACGCTGATTGGTCAGTGGGGCGCGAGCGGCGTCACGAGCGACCTGAACTGGGACGGCGAGGTCAACGCGGCGGACCTGGCGGTCTTCATCAGCTACTGGGGGCGCGACTTCCCGGGCTGAGCGGGCGGGGCCCGTCGAGGGCTGGATCGTTCTCGCGCCCGTCGCCTCGAGCGGCGGGCGCTTTTTCGTGCGCGCCGGTCTGGTGGTCGGGCTCGGCGCTCGTTTCGAAGGGGGCTTCCTCGGGAGCCGCGGAGATGGCGACGTCGTCGGCCTCGGGGTCGGCGGCGACGTCGACGCGTCGCTGGCGGATGAGCTCGAGGAGGGCGATGAAGAGCCCGACGATCTCGGCGCGCCTGCGGCCGTCGAAGAGGGAGCGGAGGTCGAGGCGTTCGGTCTCGGCGAGCCTGTGGAGGATGTCGGCCTGGTGGAGCTCGATGGGGGTGTCGTCGGTCTCGATCGCGACGTGGTGGTCGCCCAGGCGGTCGAGGTCGACGCGGCGGAGGGCGGCGGCGTAGGCGGCGGCGAGGGCGCCGGTGGTGAGGTCGGCGAGGTCGAGTTCGGCGCGGTCGCGCGCGGCCTCGAGGAGGGCTTGGCGGTCGGCGGCGGCGCGGGCGGCGGGGACGCGTCGCTCCCAGAGGGTGCGTCGGGCGGCGAGGGCGTCGGCGGCGTCGCGGTGCTGCTTGTAGGCGAGGAGCTGTCGGACGAGCTCGGCGCGGGGGTCCTCGGCGTCGGGGCTGGCGGCGTCGGCGTGGTCGTCGTCGCTCTCGGGGCGGGGGGCGCTCGTGCGGGTGAGGACGCGGGACTTGATCTCCATCAGGGTGGCGGCCATGAGGAGGAACTCGCCGGCGTCGTCGATGTCGATCTCGGCGGAGCGGGCGAGGTGCGCGGCGTACTGGTCGGCGATCTCGGCGATGGGGATGTCGGTGATCTCGACCTCGGCCTTTCGGATGAGGTGGAGGAGGAGGTCGAGGGGCCCGTCGAAGGCGTCGAGATGGATGCGGTGCTCGCTCATTGGACGGTCTTTTTCGGGCGTTTTGCGGGGCGGGCGCTCGGGCGGGACGTAGTGTACCCTCTCGCGATGGAGTCACCGACGGTGGAGCAGACGGCGAGCGCGGCGGGCGGCGCGGGCGATGCCGGGGACGATCTGGCGCTGGCGCGCGAGGTGATGCGGGCGGAGGCCCGTGCGGTCGTCGCGGCGGCGGACGGTCTTGACGCGCGGTTCACGCGGGCGGTCGACCTGATCGAGGAGACGGCGCGGAAGGGCGGGAGCCTGGTCGTGTCGGGGATGGGCAAGAGCGGGCTGATCGGGGCGAAGATCAGCGCGACGATCGCGAGCGTCGGGGCGCCGTCGCACGTGGTGCATCCGGCGGAGGCGGTGCACGGCGATCTTGGTCGGATCACGACGAAGGACTGCCTGCTCGCGCTGAGCTACTCGGGGACGACGGCGGAGGTGGTGGCGCTGGCGTCGATCGTGCGTCAGGACGGGATCCCGATCATCAGCGTGACGCGGGGGCGTTCGGAGGCGGCGCTGGATCGTCTGGCGACGGTGGCGCTGTCGGTGGGCGCGGTGGAGGAGGCGTGCCCGCTGAGTCTGGCGCCGACGAGCTCGACGACGGCGACGCTCGCCGTTGGCGATGCGCTCGCGATGGCGGTGAGCCGGCGTCTGGCGTTCACGGCGGACGACTTTGCGAAGCGGCATCCTGGGGGTTGGCTTGGGGAGCTGCTCAAGCCGGTGACGGAGGCGCTGCGGTTTCGGGTGGGCGAGAATCTTTCGGTGGCGCACGAGGGCCAGACGGTGGCGGCGGCGCTCGAGGAGGCGGAGAGCGCGGCGCGGCGACCGGGCGCGATGGTGGTGGTCGACGCGGAGGGGAAGCTGACGGGTCTGTTTACGGACAGCGATCTTCGGCGGCTCGTTCTTCGGCGGGCGGACGCGATGGAGGCGTCGATCGAGTCGGTGATGACGCGTTCGCCGCGGACGCTCGGGGCGGGCGCGTCGGTGCGGGACGCGATGGAGCTGGTTCGCGAGGTTCGGGCGGACGAGATCCCGGTGATCGACGCGGACGGGCGCCCGGTGGGCGTGCTTGACGTGCAGGATCTTCTGGCGATGCGCGTGGCGAGCCGGTAGTTCGGCCGGGACTGGTTCGGCGGTCGGGTTCGCGAGAGTAGAATCGGGTTCGGGCGTGAGCGGAGCGGGACGCGGGACCTCTGGCGAGACGGAGCTCGGGATGGCGCACGAGTCTGACGGGATGAATCTTCGGCGCGTGGGGCTCACGCTCGCGGCGGTGTCGGCGCTGGCGGCGATCGGCGTGGTGGTGTGGGCGGCGGCGTTCCGGGCGCCCGCGCCGTCGGGCCCGACGGCTGAGCCGCTCGTGAATCCGCTGCCTGGCGGGGTGGGCGACGCGGAGGAGACGGCGGCGGCGTCGCCCGAGCCGGAGCGTCTTGGGGACCTGGTGCAGAGCGCGGAGGACGCGGAGCTTCAGTTCTTTGATCCTGAGGATGAGTCGCTTCGGGGCAAGATGACCTTTGCGCGGCTTGATCCGCAGCCGAACGGACGGTTCTACGCGGAGCGGCCCGAGGCGTGGCTGCTGCTCGGGAACGGGACGAGCGCGCGGATCACGGCGGCGGAGACGAACTTCCGGATGCCGGCGGGGAGCGGGGAGCCGGAGTCGGGGCGGTTCACGGGTGACGTGCGCGTCGAGGTGCACCGCGGGCGGCTCGAGACGGACGAGGCGCAGTCGGCGAGCGAGGCGGCGGCGACGTTCCTGATGGACGAGCTGCACTTTGACGCGGCGCTCGGGCAGGTGCGGACGACGAGCGAGGTTCGGGTGCTGGCGCGCGGGGTGGAGGGGTCGTTCTCGGGTCTTGAGGCGGTGATCGACGAGGTGGGTCGGCGGCTTTCGCACCTGAGCACGCGCGGCGGGGGGTGGCTTGAGCGGACGCGCGTTTCGGAGGCGGCGGACGGGGGCGAGGAGGACGCGGGCGCGGCGCGCGAGCGCGACGGCGACGCGGCGGAGGACCTGTATCTGGCGCGGTTCGACGGCGGGGTGACGGTTGAGCAGGGGGCGAGCTCGGTGCGGTCGGATCAGCTCGAGCTGTGGGCGCGGCTGGTCGGCGGCGGGCTTCCGGAGGACGCGCTCGGGGAGTTCCTGACCGTGAGCGGCGGCGGCGCGAGCGCCGGCGGCGGCGACCGGGAGGACGACGCGGCGGGCGACGCGCCGGCGGCGATTCGGTGGGAGGGGCGCCTGGTGGTTCGGCCGCTTGATGAGTCGCCGGAGCCGCTTGAGCGCGACGCGCTGGCGGGACGGTTCTCGTCGCCGTCGACGGGTCTGGTTGAGATCGTCGACGGGGCGTCGGGCGCGGAGGCGACGTGCGCGAGCGCGACGTACGGGGCGACGAGCCGGCGGCTGACGCTGACGGGGCCCGGCTCGACGGGGGTGGCGTTTCGGGCGCCGGAGACGGGCGAGCTGGTGTGCGGTCGGATGGAGATCGACCTGACGACGGGTCGCGTGGTGATGCCGGGGGCTGGGGAGCTTCGTGCGGCGTCGCCCGATGCGCGTGCGGCGGCGCGGACGGTGTCGTGGCAGCGTGGAGCGTCGGCGGATCTGGCGACGAGCGGCGAGCACGTTGATCTGTCGGGTCGGTGGCCGATCGAGCGTGCGGTCTTCGAGGGCGGGGCGACGGCGCGGGAGGGCGAGGCGGAGGTGACGGGGGAGCGTCTGGAGGCGGTCTTTGCGCGCGTGGAGGGCGGGGAGGGGACGCTCGAGCGGGTGGTGGTCGAGCCGGCGCGGCGTCGGCCGGGGCGGCGGTTCGTGGTGGCGGGGCCGCAGTATCCGGGCGGACTCGAGTGGCCGGCGAACGTGGAGCGGATCGAGCACCTTCCGCCGGCGGCGCATCGCGGGTTCTACTGCGCGCAGCGGGCGACGGTGAACGTGACTCGTGCGGCGATGCGGCGGATGGGTCACGCGCCGAGCGTGCGGCTCTTTGAGGCGGCGGCGTGCGGAACGGCCATCGTCTCGGATCGTTGGGAGGGGCTTGACGAGCTGCTGTCGCCGGGCGAGGAGCTGCTGCTTGCGGAGACGCCCGAGGAGTCGCTGGCGATTCTGGACGGGATGAGCGACGCGGAGCTGACGCGGATCGGCGCCGCGGCGCGGGAGCGCGTGCTGGCGTCGCACACGGCGCGGCGGCGGGCGGAGGAGCTGATCGGTCATCTTGAGGCGGCGGGCGCGGGCGCCTGCGCGGGGGAGGCGAGGGCGTGATGGAGTTTCCGACGGCGGATGGACCGGGGACGCTTCAGGAGGCGCCGCGAGCGGGCGACGCGGAGATCGACGCGCTGCGCCCGTGGTTCCACAACCTGCATCTTCCTGACGGTCGGCAGACGTCGCCGGATCATCGGCTGGGCGATTTTCCTCGTTTCAAGTGGGAAGCGATGGCGGCGCACGTGCCCGAGGACCTGCGGGGGTGGACCGCGATCGACGTGGGGTGCAACGCGGGGTTCTACTCGATCGAGCTGGCGAAGCGGGGCGCGCAGGTGACGGCGGTGGACGTCGACGAGCACTACCTGCGTCAGGCGTCGTGGGCGGTGGAGCGGTTCGGGCTCCAGGATCGTGTGACGGTGCGGGCGGGGAACGCGTATGAGCTTGCGCGGGAGCGGGAGCGGTACGACCTGGTGTGGCTCACGGGGGTGCTCTATCACCTGCGTCATCCGCTTGCGGCGATCGACGCGGCGGCGGGCGCGGCGCGGCGGCTCGTGGTGGCGCAGTCGCTGACGCGCGTGGATCGCGAGGAG
>Ga0208218_1000976_pt1 | contig 11533 bp, 9 predicted proteins | sample HotLakmasection3_FD_184726 | JGI IMG/M metagenome (GOLD analysis project Ga0208218, IMG submission 184726) | Hypersaline microbial mat communities from Hot Lake, Washington, USA - Section #3 (SPAdes) | ecosystem: Environmental > Aquatic > Non-marine Saline and Alkaline > Hypersaline > Microbial... | reverse complement strand
AAGATCCTCGCTCATACCATCTGCATCTGTCTCAATCGGTCCTATGGTAGACCTTGGTTGCAATTTGAGGATTTGGTCACCTCCTGATTTCGCAATTAGCCAATCAGCTTAGTTGCACATCGCGTTAATACGATGTCTTCTCTAGAAACACCAGCTTGCATTAAATCTGTCGCTACCCCTTCCTCAGTATCATCGTATTGAACCCAAACCTTATCCCCAATCAAGCTGATATGAATCGGGGTTGCATGGAGGTACTTATCACCATTCCAGCCCATATCCAGAATCAAATACTGCCCTCGCTCATCATCAAAAATGACCTGAGAAGTGTAGCCATCGCTTAGAGTCGCACGATAGTCAGCGTGATTTTGAAGAACACTCTTGATAATGCTTTGGTATTCTAATCGGGTATCCATTGCACAACCGCCTCACTTTCGTCATCAAAAACAATTAACTTGACCACCTGATTTTTGAGTAAGACCTGTCCTAATTCTATAGTGAACACACTGTTAAAGGTTGGTTGAGACACTACCAAGTAAAGGCTCCGTTCAATGCCCATCTCATTGAGAATTTGACGGTACAAAACGTACTGCCCCAATGCCTGTTCTAAATCTTTGACATCTGACTGCCCTACGAAGCTTTTGACTTCAACTACAATTCTTTGTAATCCCCTCTCGGCACTAATCAACCGCTATGCACCCAAATCAGCCGATAGACGCTTCTTTCCAATCTGAAGCGGAAATGGATCATGCGTAATCGTCCATCCGTCTTTTTGCAGGGCACGCTTCACCGTGTCGTGGTAAATGTCTTTTGCTGGCACAGAAAACCCGAAGTAGTGGAACTGCTGCTGCCAGTATATAGCGGCTACTGTTGCTTTTGATACCAACAGATAAGTTTCAAGTACGTCCCCGTCAAAGACCAAGCGGCATAACGTTCCTGGTCAGCGGTTGCCAGAGACTTTGCAACACCATAAGGGAGTTTCGGTCAATCCGCTGCACCAGGGTTGTTGTGCTGCGCGCCCAACTATTCATTATCTACTTTAGGCCCTGAGGGTTTTGGCTCTTGCAACTTATTCTTAGCTTGCTTGTTAGGAGCATTTAGAAAATCAGATTCTATACCAGCAGAACTCCTTTCAATTAGATTTGTAATAAGCTTATCCATAAGTTGTAGGTTTTTCTCTGGATCTTTAACTTGATTGCAAAGCTCAACAGCTAGCATCGTGTCTTGAATTCTAGTAAGTTGCTTATAGAAGCGATTAGACTGCTCAACTGTCCGGTTATAAAGAACAAAATTAGCACCTCCTATAAATTGAAGAATTATCCCAGAAATACCAGATATAATAGACAATTCAAGCTTTTGCCCTTCTCTAATAAAAGGTAGTAATATCGCTATCTACAGTAATAAATCCTAAAAATATGACTAATGCACTAAAGCTAAAACTACGTCTTGCTTGATTTTTGTTAATTGTATAATACTCAGTAATTTGGTTTAAATTCAGCCTTATAACATCTAAAACGCTATCCTCTCTTTCAATTCTTTCAATAATCTTTTCTCTTTCTTGCTTTATTTCTTTTACCTCGATTGTCTCTGAAATTGCTGATTTGGATAAATTAAAAGGGTTATTGGGCAGGAGAAGAAACAAAACAATTACAGTAAGAGGTAGTGCAGGAATACCCAGGAAATTCCCCATCCACGCAACTAGAGCCGCCGCTACGAAATTAGCGGGGATCTCAGTCATCATTACTTGCGTCCATGCTTCCTTAAAACCATTAGCTCTTTTTCTCATAAAAAATTGCTGTAGGTGTTGTATTTGAGAGAAGTTGCTAATACCTTAGCAAAAGAGCACAGCTTTTGATACTCCCCCAACCGATAACTCAGCAGCACAACTATTCAATGAACGGAAACTTTCCGTATAGTATCCTTGGCAAGTGGCTAGGATGCTCATTTTTCCGTATTTTTAGAGAAAAAACCTGACACTTTCGGCTTTTTCTCCCATAAGAAGGTAAAAAAGCTGAATTTCTCGTGGTTTAGGGAGAGCTATACGGAATGTTTTTCGTGATCTTCGGTAGTTGGAAAATCCATAGAAAATAGAAACTTGTGGCATGACTACGACTACCTTCTGGCAAAAGTTCCCTGCCCTTGATCTTTCATCTTGTACCTTGCCCCCTGTTGTACCAAAGACATCTCTAATAATTGGTACCTTTACGCCACACTCTACTATTAGGCTAAAAAATCTAGCGATCCTTTTTAGGACAAATCCACTACAACCGCGCTAGCAACTCCTGCTTTTTTGCCTGAAACTCTTCTTCGGTGAGAATGCCCTGGTCTTTCAGCTTGCCTAGTTGCTCCAGGGCTTCGTAGATTTTGGCGGCGTCGCTGCCCTTATCTTTTTCCAGATCAGACACATAGCCTTTGCCCCGTTCAAAGGCTTCGTTGTAGGCGGTTTTCACCTGTTCTTCGACAAAGTTGCTGAGGGTTCCGGCGTTGGTGAAGTGGTTTACGGCGACCTGTCCAACGGCGTAGGTCGAAGCCCCGGAGGTCAGCGCCATCGATGCGCCGCCCACCAGGGTGCCTACACCGGGAATGGCTTTGAGGAAGCTAGCTCCCAGTCGTGCCAGGGTTGTGCCTGTAAGTGCCGAGACAAACGCCTTGCCATTGCTGCGGGAGTAGTCCACCCCATACAGTTGCGCCAGTTGTTGTAGCATCTCCAGTTGAATCGCCGTCACCGCTGCAAAATCGACGAGGGGAATCGGAATCAACCCACCTCCCATTGCCCACAAAACATGGGTACGAATAATAGACTCGGCATCCGTGCGTTGGCTCATGACCATTCCCCAATAGCATTGTGAGTCCGTCCATTATAGGTTTTTCCTCTTGGGGATCTGGAAATTGAAATATTGTGAGAAAAAGCGAAGATTTCTGCTGGCTCAGTAGAGGGTTTGATCTCCCATGCCGTGGTGAGTTCCTGGCAAAAGAACCTGACAGAAAAGGACGAGCTGGTGTTGCCCGTCCTTGGTGAAATACCCAGGTATTGAGTTAAACACGGAAGAGAAGGGCGATCGCCCTCCCCTCATTTCTAGCCCTTAAACTTCTCGGTAATTCGCTGCATTGCCTCATCCACATTGGCGCGGCTGTTGAACGCCGAAATGCGGAAGTAGCCTTCGCCAGCGGCTCCAAAGCCAGCCCCAGGCGTGCCTACCACATGGCAGTTGTGCAGCAGCTTGTCGAAGAAATCCCAACTGCCCAAGCCAGCAGGTGTTTGCAGCCAAATGTAGGGGGCATTGACGCCGCCATAGACCTTGAAGCCTGCTGCCGTCAGCTTTTCGCGAATGATGCGGGCATTTTCCAGGTAGAAGCTAATCAGCTCCTTCACCTGCGCCTGCCCCGCCTCGGAGTACACTGCTTCCGCGCCTCGCTGCACAATATAAGACACGCCATTGAACTTGGTGGATTGCCGACGATTCCACAAGCCCCACAGTTCAACCTCGCTGCCATCGCTGGCTTTCGCCTTGAGCGACTTGGGCACCACCGTCAGCGCACAGCGCGTTCCCGTAAACCCCGCATTCTTCGAGAAAGACCGAAACTCGATCGCACAGTCCCGCGCCCCTTCAATCTCATAAATGGAGTGGGGAATCTCTGGATCGGTAATGAATGCTTCGTATGCCGCATCAAACATAATGATGGAGCCATTCGCACGGGCATAATCAACCCATGCCTTCAGATGGTCGCGCGTGGCAACGGCTCCCGTGGGGTTGTTGGGGAAGCAGAGGTAAATCAGGTCTACCTTTTGTTGGGGAATTTCTGCCGTAAAGTCGTTATCGGCGGAAATGGGCAGGTACACCAGCCCTTCATACCGTCCATCCTGGGCAGGTCCGGTGTTCCCCGCCATCACATTCGTGTCTACATACACGGGATAGACCGGATCTGTCACCGCGATGGTGTTGTCATGCCCAAAGATGTCGAGGATATTCCCCGTGTCGCACTTCGAGCCATCGGAAATGAAGATTTCGGAGGCGTCAATATCGCAGCCCCGCGCCTGAAAGTCGTGAGCCGCAATCTTTTCCCGCAACCACAAATAGCCCTGCTCGGGTCCATAGCCCTTGAAGCTGGCGCGATCGCCCATCTCTGCGATCGCCTCCTTCATCGCCTCACAACAGGCATCCGGCAATGGCTCCGTCACATCCCCAATCCCCAGTTTGATGATGCTGGCGTCGGGGTTCGCCTCAGAAAATGCCGAAACCCGTCGCGCAATTTCGGGGAACAAATACCCAGCCTTGAGCTTGAGATAGTTGTCGTTGATAGTTGCCATGAGTTGATTCTAAAAAATGCCAGTAAGTGAGTCGTTCACTCAGTCTATCGTTAAGGGTTCTCGTTAAGGGTTCTCTCAAATAAATTCATTTCGCTACCACAACATGATCGCCATTTTTCTAAAACCCTTGATTTTGCGTACGCTCCGTGCACGCAAAATCAAGGGTTTTAGAAAAATGGCGAAGGTATTGCTACCAATCAAGGGCGATCGCCTCCTGTTTTGAAGTGCTCTAAAAATGCAATTTTATTCTTTGGGGTGCCAGTGACAGCACGCAACGCTTGCTGTCACTGGCATGAACGATTGGTATGGAAATAATGATTTGGGGGATGTGAGCGGTGTCCACACCCCCCAAAATCGCTCAACTGTGTGGGTTTTCGCACGAATCCTAATCAATGCAACACTTCGCGCTTGAACCAGCCACAGTTGTTTTTTGAGCGTCAAGCTCCGCGCAGCTCTCAAAAAACAACCCGGTTTTAAGCGTTTAAAGAGCGCTGTAAGGGACTCGCTTAAAAATAAAATTCCAGAGAGAGGGGGCGGTAAAGCCTCCCCCTCTTTCCCAAAATGGGTTCTTTATTTTCTTGCATAGCTCTAAATAAACATTGCATATTAATTCCGTAACGCACTTCGTCCAGTAGAATTTGGTTTGGCTAAATCAAATAATTTGTTCACTCCTTAGTTCACTACTGTTTCTGGTTGTTAGGTTTCTTCGTTTAGTTCCTTCATCTCTTCAACAGGTCACCATGATGCAACTCGCTCATTGGCGCAAAGCGCTCACGACCCTTCTTTTATCTTTACTGCTCATTGTTTCCATTGGTTGCAGCCAAACAGATACCTCACCCTTTGCGGATGCCCAGCAAGAGAGTACGGCACCGGGAGCCGCCCCCGCCGTTGTAGACGAAGCCCAGAAGGGCGGCGAGTTCAACCGCTTTTTTCCCCGGTCTGGTGGCGGTTACGATGTAGTCTTTTCCCAGGAAAAGCAGGGGTTTGCCGAAGCCAAGCTAAAGTATGAGGGCGAAGACATTGGGCTGCTGGCGATTTCAGACACCATCAGTTTGCCTGCAGCCGCCCAGAAGTACGAAAGCAGCAGCGAAACCCTGGCAGGCTACCCGGTTCTCGACCTGGGAGACACCCAAACGGGCGTTTTGGTAAGCGATCGCTACCAGGTCAAAGCGATTTCGCGGGATACTGCCTTCGATGCCCAGGCACGACGCGAGTGGTTGGAGAAATTTGACCTGAGCGGATTAGCCAATCTTCAGTAAGGCGAAGTTATAGGCTTCACAGCCTGGTCTCCAAAAATCTCCAAAAAATCTCCAGAAAAACTGATCGGCATGAAGACACAGGGGTGAAGTTTCGCTTTTTCAACCGAAATTTCTAACCCCTGTGTGAGCAAAACCTTTAGCGTTGAGCCTGAACAAGGAGGGCACCAACCATGAGCAAAACCATTTATCAATATGTGGATGAATTGCCCAAAGGCGGCATCACTGTAAGTGCCCTGAAAGCACTGGATGCGATTGTTCCTGGCAAATGGGAAAATCTGGTGGGCTTTACCGACACCATCAAAGCCCTGACGGGGGAGACCGATGAAGCGATGATTCAGGCGATTGGCGATCGCGCCGTCCATCTCTATAACGACAAGTCTGAGGGCTATCAGCGGGCAATGTGGTTGTATCAGACGGTGGATAGTGCTTCGGGAGCACTGGGAACAGCGGCGATCGCCAACCAGTTCAGTGACAATATTCCTATTTTGGGAAATCTCATTGGCAAACTCACTCCGAAGCCGGAGCAAGCCCAAAGCCTCGATTTAGGAGTAAAACTGGTCGCTGAAGTCGTTACCTTTTGCCTGATTAATGGCATTCCCGGTGATAGCATTGGCGACTTCTTAGCCGCCCTGACGGATTATGGCGGTGAAGCCCGCATTCGGATGGCAGCCCTGGTCTGCTTTGATGGGTTGGTTCCTCTGGGTGCGCCATTCATCGAAAAGGTTCTGCAAACAATCGACCATACCCCACCCAACGAACTCGAAAAGAATTCAACCTTCAAAGGGATCAATGAATTGATTCCTGGCAACGACACAAAGAGCAAACGCAATTTTATCGGCGAAAGTTTCGATTCGGTAAAAGGCTGGATGAGCAGCTTCGTTTCAGAAAATGAACTGACCCAGGACAAGGTGCTGAACACCCTTAGCTCTGCCGTTGAAATCTCCACAGATAAGCTCAATTACGCTGGAGCTTTTCTGGATATGGCGGTGAAATACTACGCCCACACGGGCACACAAACCCTCGCACGGAGGCTAATTGAGCGATCGCTTGCCGAAATTTAGCTCTCGCTATCGGCTGAGCTGTTTAAGCTGTTTCCAATGTTTTGAATTGATAGAAACGGTGATGCGATCGCCCCCTTTCAAACGGGTAGATGGATCTGGATATTCCACCCAATTTTGATTCGGAAATGTTGGTTCTTATGTGGCTGTTTGGAGAACCAGAACGGCAGGGTTATCGTCTGTCCCAACTAACCATCGCACTCGGTTTCTATCCATACGCCAGATACCCTACTTCCGATGCTCTCGCAGCCACAACTCTAAACTCAGCACCAGCCAGAGTTTTACTCCATAGCGCCCCCACACATCGCCACGATAGTTGAGCCAGTCTCGCAGCAGCGATTGATTGAGGTAGGGGGCGATCGCCGCTCTGCGGCTCAGCAAAATACCCTTTGCCTTGCGCTGCCATGCCTCCCGAAACCAGCGCTGCACCGGAACCATCATGCCACTTTTGGGACGGTTGATAATCGCATCCGGCAACAGATCCAGCACTGCCTGTTTGAGCACCGCTTTTTCCACTGCACCTGAGAGTTTGTAGGCGGGGGGAATTTCCATGCTCATTTTGACAACGCGCTGGTCGAACAGGGGCGATCGCCCTACCACTCCTGCCGCATGGGTCAGGTTACTCACCTTCGTCAGAATATGATCTGCCCCCTTGAACTTGATATTCAACGCCATCAAGCGATTGAGATAGGTCATATCCGATTGCAAGTCTGGGGCAAACACTGAGGGTACATCCTTCACCTGCGCCCACACTTCAGGTTTCAGTAACCGAGGCAAATCCGCCACACATTTTTGGAAAGAAGCCAGATAAGCCGTCACCGGGTCAGCCGCTTCCGTATCCTCAGCACTGGGTCGATAGAGCTGGTTGAGCAGCATCGGCTGATTCTTGGGACCCCCAAAGCAGGGGTCGCCACCTTCGCCATTGAGGATGACGGATGCCGACTCCCGCGCCAGATAACCCAGCAGCAAGTTTGGCACCGTGAGCGGGTCGCCAATCGGGTCATCCAGACAGGCAAGGGTTTCCGCCAGGCGATTCCAGAGAATAGCCGGGGGAATTTCCAGCACATGATGGGTAGTTTGGCAGTGCCGCGCTACCATCTCCGAAAACTCCAATTCGTTGGGGCAATCTGCTCCAAAGTGGATGGAGTAGGTGTGGATGGGGCGATCGTGCCACTTCGCTGCCAGTGCGGTGATCGCACTCGAATCCAGCCCTCCCGACAGGTAAACGCCGATGGGTTCGCCCCATGGCAAATACTCCTGCATCACCTGGTCGAGGAGCGATCGCAACCGCTGCCCATGCCACTCCAACGACTCCGTTTCCCCAACAATACCCTCCCTCAACTGCCAGTAGGAATGCGGCATCTCCTCTACCAAATCCGCCGACCAGCACAGGGCTGTAGCCGGACGCAGTTCTCGCACATCGCGCCAGAGGGTGCGCTCTCCCGGCACGAAGGCACAGCAAAGGTAGTCGCGCAGGGCGATCGCATCCACCTCACCCGAACGCCAGGGAGCCAGAGCGTGCGATCGCCCCGCAACCCGCAGTTTCCCTCCATCAGCTAAGTAGTAAAGCGTTCGTGTGCCAGAGCGATCGCGCACCAACCAGAGCCGCCCCGTTGCCCGCTCCCACACCACCAGCGCAAACATCCCCTCCAGCCACGGCAAACACTCATTCCCCCACCGCCGCCACAGTTCCGCCACCAACTGCAACCCCAAATCTGCCGAGGAGTTGTCTTTTCCAATCTGTCGGGAAAACGGCTGCCCTTTTCCCTCAAGCTTTTGCCAAAGAGGTGCCGCATTACTCAGCCAAATCTCGCCCCAAACCGCCACCTCTCCCGCTGCATCCCAGGTCGGGGGTACTGTTGCTGCAATATCGGATTCCTGCCATGCCCAGGTTTCGTGCTGTTGAAGTTGGGCGATCGCCACCACCCAACTCCCTTCCCAGACAGGCGCACGGTTCGCCAGCTTTTTCGCATTAAGGTGTTCCGCTACCTGCCACATCTCTCGACCCGACCTCTCAGGCTTATTCAATCCGTTCATCTTCCATTTAGCCTAATCCGTAATTTTCAGACTTAGAGCTAAGCAAGCGGTTTTGACAAAATCTAACCCAGCAGCATTTTTTGAACGATCATCAAGCCCCTGAATCCTTTCCAGTACAATAGAAAGTAAGCTTTATTTTTAACGATGTTTATGGTAACGACCCCAAATCCCGACGAACCTACGCTACGTGACGTAGTGAGTGATTTACAAGCATTGACAAATAACGTACAGGATTTAGCAGAAAACCAGCGTGAGTTCGCGACAAAACTCGACAAGCTCACAGTTGAACAAGAGCGTTTTAACGATCGCTTCTCCGACTACCAAAAAGCAACTCAGTGGGTTGTTCAACTTGCTTTTACACTGATTGCTTCTGCGACCCTCACGGTTATCATTACATCTGTTTTGCGTTAGGTTCTCTCTCTTTTAAGCATATTAAGTTCCTGTGAATTAGAAGGGGCGATCGCCACAAAAGCTCCTCAATTCTCTCAGTATTTATTCAACTTTCAGTTGTTTCCAAAAATCGCTCCTGAAGATTGGGAAATGGAGGGCGATCGCCTATTCGTTTTTGACTGAGAATGCCGAAACAGGAACAGTCTGCCCCGTCACGGAGACGGAATGGGGCGTTAAACTGAGAAGTTGGTTGCCCTCTTAACGGTGGTTTCGGTTATGACGCTTTATTCAGCGCGATCGCTCAAAAAAGACTTCGGCATCAAAGAAATTTTGCGCGATGCCACCTTCAGCCTCGAAGAAGGCGACAAAGTAGGGCTGATTGGCACCAACGGTTCCGGCAAATCGACCCTGCTAAAAATGATTGCGGGAATGGAACCCGTGGATGGGGGCGACCTCTGGCAAAACTCTGGAGCCAAAATCGTATACCTGCCCCAGCAACCGGATCTGGACGACGACCACACCGTGCTGGAGCAAGTATTTGCCGACAGTGGCGAACAGATGGCACTTATCCGGGAATATGAAGACCTCTCCCATCGCATGGCACACCATCCCGACCAGGCAGATACGCTAATGGCACAACTGTCGGCTGTGGCCGAGAAGATTGACGCAATCGGGGCATGGGACTTGGAAACGAATGCCAAGTCGGTGCTGAGCCAGTTGGGAATTGACGATTTTGAGGCGCGAGTGGGCGACCTGTCGGGGGGCTACCGCAAGCGAATTGCGATCGCCACCGCCCTCCTCTCCGACCCCGATTTGCTGCTGATGGACGAGCCAACCAACCACCTGGATGCGCTCTCCGTCGAGTGGTTGCAAAGCTATCTCAACCGCTTTCGGGGCGCATTATTGCTCATCACCCACGATCGCTACTTCCTCGACCGCGTCACCAACCGCATCCTCGAAATCGACCGGGGCGACCTCTACAGCTACTCCGGCAACTACGCTTACTACCTGGACAAAAAAGCCGAAGCAGAAGAATCCGCAGCCAGCAGCGAGCGCAAACATGCGGGTGTATTGCGGCGCGAGTTGGAATGGCTGAAGCGCGGACCCAAAGCCCGCAGCACCAAGCAAAAAGCCCGCATCGATCGCATCCACGACATGCAAAACCAGGAGTTCAAGCAATCCCAGGGCAAAGTGGATATTTCCACCGTGGGGCGGCGCATTGGGAAGAAGGTGATTGCCCTGGAGCATATTTATAAGGGATATGGCGATCGCACCCTCATTCAGGACTTTTCCTACCTTTTTAATCCGGATGATCGCGTTGGCATCATTGGCGGAAATGGCGTTGGAAAATCCACTTTGATGGACATTATTACCGGACGCACAGAACCCGATTCTGGCAAAGTCGAAATTGGTTCCACCATCCACATTGGCTATTTTGATCAGCATTCCGATGATGTCAACTTAAATGAAGAGGATCGGGTGATTGATTACCTAAAAAGTGTTGCAGAACTGGTGAAAACCAATGATGGCAGCATCATTACGGCGTCCCAAATGCTAGAAAGATTTCTCTTTCCACCCAATCAACAATACGCGCCCATCAGTAAATTATCCGGTGGCGAACGGCGACGCCTGTTCTTGCTACGTGTCTTGATGGGCGCACCCAACGTTCTCATTCTGGACGAGCCAACCAATGATTTAGACGTACAAACTCTAGCCGTTCTCGAAGACTACCTGGAAGATTTCAACGGTTGCGTGATTGTCGTTTCGCACGATCGCTACTTCCTCGATCGCACCGTTGATACTATCTTTGCCTTTGAATCCGAGGGCAATATTCGCCAATATCCCGGCAACTATTCCATGTATTTGGACTTCAAACAAGCCGACGAAAAGGTAACAGAAAAGCCAACTAAAACCACTGAAAAATCAACTAAAACTGAAACAAAATCTCCTGAACCTACTCCCACTTCCACTTCCACAAAAAATAAACCCCGCAAGCTTTCCTACAAAGAAAAGCGAGAGTATGAGGAACTAGAAACCAAAATTCCGCAAATGGAACAGGAAAAAGCTGAATTGGAAGCACTCCTCTACAGCAATCCCCCCAGCGATTTTCAAGAGCTTCAAGCCCTGACTGAAAAACTTGCGTCTCTCAGCGAAAGTATAGATAAGGCGACCGAATACTGGCTGGAACTAGCCGAGCGCGTTGACTAGAGCAATAGAGAGCTAGTTTTGATTGGTTGATTGAGAGCGATCGCCCATCCCTGGGAATTCTAAGAGCACCTTCATGCCCTAACCTAACGGGAAGGCATGACTCCCTTTGAGAGGATTGTCTCATGCTCTGGCTCGCGGCTGTTCTGTGGTAAAGATTCAGGGGTTTACGCCGCCAAAGGGGTTTCATCCTCTACCGAAGTTTGAGGCAATATCGAAGGAGGCTCCTGCCCCAAGCGAGCAGCATGAATGGCTTGGGTCAAGAATTCCAAAACGTC
>Ga0208218_1000974_pt1 | contig 11559 bp, 10 predicted proteins | sample HotLakmasection3_FD_184726 | JGI IMG/M metagenome (GOLD analysis project Ga0208218, IMG submission 184726) | Hypersaline microbial mat communities from Hot Lake, Washington, USA - Section #3 (SPAdes) | ecosystem: Environmental > Aquatic > Non-marine Saline and Alkaline > Hypersaline > Microbial... | reverse complement strand
CGTTTTCGCCTATTTGAGACGCTGAAATCCCTATTCTTTGGTTGAATAGCTGCTGGGCGAGCAACTATTCAGCCAATACAAAAGCACTATTTGGCCCCAAATCGCAGCTTCGCTACTTTGGGGCCAAATAGCGCTATCTGCGATCGCGGATAGTCGTACCGCAACTCAGCACAGGGGTTGGTCTTGCCACTGCCGTACAGGATGCTGCCACTGGTGACCGTTTCCTGAAGTCGTGGATCAAAACTGAGGATTTGCTGTCGCAGAGCCAGGATGCCTGCTCTCTCGGCAGGTAAGCATTTCGCTAAGAGCGAGAGCAGCGCTTTCGGTGGGGGCGGGACTTCGGGCCGGGGGCTCCCCGACACTTCAGGCAAAGCGATTTGGGTGCAGACTCCGGTGTCGAGATGCTGAAGCTGGAGAGCATGACCGTGTTCGTGTGAGATCACCTGGAACGTCAGAAACTCAACATCGAGACGGCTGTATTTGCGATCGATGAAATTGTCGCGGTGGAACCTGGGAGCGATCGCGAGTAGGCGAATCGGCTGACTGTAATCGGCAATATCAGCAAAGGGCTTCTCTTCTAGGAAGACATCAAAGTAACGGGTGATCTGCTGATGGATGTAGCGGTCTTCCTGATTCTTCAGCTCTAGAATCGCCACCTGCCCCGTCTCTGAAACCGCTACCAAGTCGCAAATTTGCCCATCGATAGCGTATTGCTGAGCGATGACTGTCAGGCCGAGTAAAGTCTGAAGATGTCGCTGCAAGAAGTCTTCGAGCAGTGCCTCGTTCTCAAATTCCCAGCCGATGCCAGTCTTCCTCAACATGAGGATAGGGTACCGTCGTTTTCGCACCAGAGTGCTGCAACCGCGATCGCTCCTCGACCGTCCCATCAAACTTTGCAACAACGCTGCTGTTGAGATTTTGGGGCTAGCTGCAACAAGTCGGGGCGCGATATCACTGCGGTATCGCCCGACAGAGAACTCCCGCCATGAACACCACCACTATCACCACCACTCGCCAAACTGCCCGACAGCGTCGCTTAAGAGCGATCGCTAAACGTCTGGTCATTGAACTGGGCTATCTAGAGCACTGCCTTGCTGAGGGACTACAGGATGCCAACGTGCAGACCGCTGCCGCTGGGATTGATACCGCCATTGATTGTCTCAATGAGCATCTGGCCAGCTAACCGCTAGAATCACGGCTAATATCTGCCAGCGAAGCCTCTGACTACGAGCCAGGGGCTTTTTATTTGGGCAGCCTCAATTCTTAACTCCAAAACCCTAAAAAAACAAATAAACGACAAAATCAAGCCGCCAAAGGGCAAGAGGGCAAAAGGGTAAAGGGCTATGTCCTCGCGAGCCCGCACACTACCCGAAAACCGAAGTCGTCGATCCTGTTATCGGGCGCGAGCCTACTGCGGATCGCCGACCGGCAGACCCCAGGATTGAAGTTCCAGGAACCGCCCCGCAGCACGCGGCTTTTGCTCTCATCAGAGGACATCCAGGCAGAACTATCTTCTGGTGCGCCTTCATAGGTTTCATGCCAGTGGTCTTGGCACCACTCCCAGACATTGCCATGCATATCGTAGAGGCCAAAGGTGTTGGCTACCTCAAAACTACCGACCTCAGTGGTTTCTTCGCGAAACTCGCCGTAGGGACCACCACCATAGGCTCCGGAATAGGTTTTATCGCCGATCTTCCAGTCTGTCCCTCGGTAATTAGCAAGGTCGGTGGTAATGGATAGGCCAAAGTGAAAGGGGGTCGTCGTACCGGCACGGCAGGCATATTCCCATTCCGTTTCGGTGGGCAGGCGATAAGGGCGATCAGTGGCCTTTTCCAAGCGCTGGCAAAACTCAACGGCGGCGTACCAGGAAATTTGCTCGACAGGCCGGTTGTTCCCTTTGAACTTGGAAGGATCAGCTTTGAGTTCCCGCTCTACCTGGGGGAGTGCTGCCACAGCCCGCCACTGAGCCTGAGTGATCGGATACTTGCCCATAAAGAAGGGCTGGGCAATGGTAACTGGGTGTTGAGGGCCTTCCGATTCGCGACACCCCAGCTCGCCCTCAGGAGAACCCATCCGGAAAATGCCAGGAGGAATATAGACCATATCCAGAGACGTTTGGTCGCTGGAAAGTGCCAGCGCATCTTCGGTATAAAATTGTGCGGTGCGATCGCGGTATTGAATAACCGGCTTGGACTTCGATTCGGCAGCAACCATATAACAGAAGATAGGAGGGTGGGCTGAGCAACCGTTCAGCTGAGCTTACCAGGCTACTCAACCCTGGTTTCTATTCGGATGCTGTCACCAGCATCACCGGAGCTAGGCTGGACTCCCCTTCGCACACCCGACAGATTCCCATCTGCCAGCTCTGGCCCAGAAGAGTACTCGCGAGCCCGCACACTACCCGAAAACCGATGTTGTTGTTCCTGTTATCGGGCGCGTTCCTATTGCGGTTCGCCGACCGGCAGTTCTCAGGATTGTTGTTCCAGGAACCGCCCCGCAGTCGGGTTGCCCGCCCCGTCTTTACTGTCTCGAAAATACGAGATCAGCAAATAGCTTTTGGCGCAATCGCCAGGTGTCAGCATGGTCAAGATGGGCCAGCCAACTTTGCATTGACCGATTCAACTCTTGAAACCCAATCTTACCGCTAGCATAGTCAGCCTGCAGCTGTTTGAGTCTGCGTCTGGCTCGACGGAGGTTTTCGCGACGCACACGGATACACACATCTTTGGAATAGCCTTCCCCCTTTGGCAGTATCCGAAATCCCAAAAAGTTAGCCCCGTGGCGTGTCTCAAAGAGCTGATTTTTGACAGGGTGAACCTTGAGCCGTAGCCCAGCAAGGTAATCTTCCAGGGCAGCACGGGCCTCAGTCAGAAATCCTTGATCGTCATGAAACAAGGCGAAGTCATCCACATACCGGACGTACTTTTTGACCTGGAGCTGCTCTTTTACAAAGTGGTCGAAGCCGTTGAGATAGACATTAGCAAAGAACTGACTGGTGAGGTTGCCAATAGGTAAGCCCCGCCGCCGCTCCAACACCGTCAGCAAGTCATCTCCCGGAAATAGCTCATGGACTGGAATCTGCTCGTTGCTGTGGTCAATGATGCAGTCGATGAGCCACAGCGTGTCCGGGCATTTAATCTTGCGGCGTACGATCGCTTTGAGGATGGTCAGGTCAATGGTGGGAAAATATTTTTGGATATCGCACTGTAGCACATAGGGAGTGGTGCGCATAAATTGAATGAACCGCCGTAGCGCCCGGTGGGTGCCATAGCCGATACGATTGGCATAGGAATCATCAATAAAGGTGCGCTCAAAGATGGGCTGAATGATATTGCAGAGGGCATGGTGGACGACGCGATCGCGGTAGGGAGCCGCCGAAATCATCCGCAGTTTGGGATCATAGATTTCAAAGGTGGTGTAGCCTCCAGGCTTATACGTTTTATGGATCAGCTCGGCCTGGAGAGCCAGCAGTTCTGACTCCAGCCTGTAGTTGAATCGCAAGACACTCGCCTGCATCCGTTTGCCTCGCTGGGCATTACGAGCCGCTAGCAGCAGATTCTCAAAGTCAACGATTTGAGACCAGAGGTTGCCGTGTCGCTTAACCATAGCTAAGAACTAGCGATCGCCTTTTGCTGCTGCTGCCGCATCCAGCCGCCTAGCTCCTGACCAATGCCGTCAATTAACTGACTGACGTATTTGTAACGCTGGGCTGACATCAGCTCAAACTCAAATAGCAACCGGGTTTGGTGACGCAGCAGGTCTAGCCGCCCGTTTAGCGCTTTCAACTTTGGTAACTTATCACTGCTATACCGAGCCAGAATCAGCCCTTCAAGTAGATCGTAGAGGCCAGTGATAACGCGATCGCCGAGCAAAAACTTATGCTCGCGGGGCAGCTTGTTAAGAATGGGTACGTACCACTTAACCAAGTCGTAAGTCTTTTGCACGATTGGCAACTCTCGCTTCATAATACACCGCAAATAAAACTTTTGTACTATTACGATAATGTGCCCAAGGGCAAGAGAGCAAAAGGGTAAAGGGCTAGTCCCTCGCGAGCCCGCACACCACCCGAAAACCGATGAAGAAGTCCCTGAGATCGGGCGCGTCCCTAACGCGGTCCGCCGACCGGCAGCCCTCAGGATTGAAGACCCAGGAACCGCCCCGCAGAACACGAGGGTCTTTACTCTCGTCAGAGGATATCCAGGCCGAACCATCTTCTGGTGCTCCCACATAGGTTTCATGCCAGTGGTCTTCGCACCATTCCCACACGTTGCCGTGCATATCGTATAAGCCAAAGGCGTTGGCAGGGAAACTACCGACCACAGTGGTCTTACCGCGATATTCCCCAGTGGGACCCTCTCCAAAGGCATCCCGAGCATCATAGTTTGCTAGATCAGCAGCGATGGTTTCACCAAAGTAGAACGGGGTTTTGGTGCCCGCACGGCAGGCATATTCCCACTCGGCTTCGGTGGGGAGTCGGTAGTCTTTGCCCGTCTTTACAGAAAGACGTCGACAAAATTCCTGCGCATCCTCCCAACTCACTTGCTCGACGGGAAGATTATCGCCTTTAAATTCTGATGGATCAGGAGCTAAGTTCAGTGCCGACTTTGAATCTGACTGGTTTGCCCAGTGTTCGATGGCAGTGCGAAAATTCGTCTTTTTAACTGGCATCCCTAAGGCATCAGACAGCACTGACCATAAGACAGCACCAGCATTTCTCAAAAAGCCGACTTGATATTGTGCTTCCAATGCCATGCTCTGATATGTCTGGCGGTTCCAAGCCCCTTCGAGAACGACCCTTTCAATATCTCGGAGTCCTTCTGTCCGAATCAAGCGTACAGCCGAGTCAGCTGCTTGCAACGCTTCTTCAAAGGTTTGTATGGCTTTCTGTTTTGTGTTTATAGCGATCGCCCGCCACTGCGCCTGAGTAATGGGACAGCGACTCATGTAAAACGGTTGCAGCGTCACCTCGTGCTGAGGCCGCTCATCGTCGCTGCTCCCTGTTTCTTCCTCAGGGGCTCCCATCATGAATGTGCCGCCGGGGATGGCCACCATCTCTAAGTTCAGGTCAGCGTCTGTATCGGCATCCTCTCCGAGGGATTCAACATACCCCCAAGCCTCGGCTTGACGACGACGGATGACCCACTCTTCAGGCGACTCGATGTCCCGCTCCAGGGTCGCCGTCTCAAACTCAAAGGCGTGTTTGAGCAAAGTAACGATAGTCGGCGATTTAAAGTTGAACGGCTGAAGCGACGGAAAGTTGAGAAACTGAGCCACTTCGTAATCAATCGTGTGGAGCGGAAAGTCATCTTCGGGAGTCGGCTGGGGCTGTCGTCGCCTCCCTCCAGGTTGCACGACATCTGCATATCGCTGAGCGAGGGCAGCGTGAGGCCCGCCAAGTCGGTTTAAGACATCCAAGCCGATCTGAGCCAGGGGTAAAGCTCCCGCTCCCAGCATTTCACCAGATACCTCAAAAGCCGCTAAGAAAGCTTCAAAACTCTTGATCGTGTTGCCTGCTCGGTCTTCAATGAGTTGCGACAACCGATCAAGTACATTCCGAGTGCGCAATACGGGTACGCTATCGAGTAGCAAATCCCGGACCCGCTGGGACTTATCACCTGACTCATCGTCGCCAAAGAATTGGTAGCGACATTGACCTTCTTCCTCGTCGTCACACCGCTCTAGCAACCCACTTAACAAAACCTCTGCCACATGCTCTTGTCGCGCCTCTGGCACAAACTCATCGCGGAGCAGGTCAATAACCGGCAGGCTCACTGGGGTCGCTGCCATATATTCGGCGAGCTGCTGGGCCATTTCAGAAGCAGCAGACCGGAACAGTGCCACCCGCTGCCGAGCGGTCCGCGTTCCCGCTGGAGCGGTCGATTTTGCTTGATATTCTTGGGCAAATTGGCGCACTAATTTCAGCTCGAAAAGTCGACCGGGAGTTCGAGTGTCACCGCTACCTGCAATAACCCGCGCCCATCGATACATGGCTTGAGGTTCGAGCGTCACGATAGGTACCGTTAGGAGGCGTTGCTCATCATTAGCCGTCTGACCGTCCGTGGCAACCTCATCGGCTGCATCAGCCTCCTCCCATTCATCCCAAGCTGTTAAATCAGGCAGCCCTTCAACTTCCAGTCGGGAACTCGGCAATCCTTGACCAGTGGTGCCTAAACGGACGATATGGCCATTGTTGAGGGCCGTCCGAGTCCATAACCGTTCGGGAAACAGTTGCACGATAGCAGTCGGCTGCGCCTCCGCCCAGGCCCAAAGCGTTTCATGAATGAGGCCTCGCCACCACAGGGCAGACGTGCAATCTGTCAGCAGCAGGATCATTCTCCGGCTACTGGGATCGAGCAACTCGCGGGGGCTATGGGGTCGCTGATACTGCCGAGCTTCAGGTGGCTCCCGCCAGCGGGGAAAAAGCTTGAGATCGTTGGGGCTAGCTGTTGTAAGGTCAGGCACCGATAATCGCCAGGTGCGGACGGTTCTAAAAGCACCTTGATATTCCACTAAGTGTTGAAATTCGGCGATCGCCCGCTCCCACACCACCGTAGTTTTAGAATCTTCTACCACTAGTTCCAAGTCCAGCCAGCGCTCTGGCTGAGCCTGCACGACTGGCACCCAGAGGCGAGTTTCAGCAATTTGGGTGACGGTGGCTTCCTCATCCAGTTCCTGACGGATACGGGAGGGCATTTTGCGCATCAGAGGGCGTAGCGATCTCGCTAGATCTAGACGGGTACGAAGGGCGGGTGCAGCCGGTACCGGAAACGGTGTACCCGAGGGCGGCTCCTCCTCTTCTTCTGTCATTAAGGAAGGTTGTGAGGGTTCATTACGGCGATCGTCAATGTAGAGATTAGCAGTCGGCGTGTCACTGGAAGCAGCATTCCCCTCTTCTATCGTTCTGAGAGTTTTTGGCTCTGGCTGTTCTTTAGGTTTTGCTTTTGCCTCTGAACGTTCAGAGCGATCTAACTCAATAAATTGAGCTAGCCAAAACATATCAGCCAAATCAACCGCGTCAAAATCAAGGCCGAGCTGCCTCAGCTTTTGCGCTGATTGTCCGATAGTTGGTCTTCGCTGCTGCTCAGATGCTTCCACAGGCGGTCAATCAGGTCTCCTGGCTCACTGACTTCGGTATTGATATTAGGCTTACGCTCACGGGTAATCAAATAAATCGCATTCAAAAGCTGATCGGTTGCCAAATCTCCTTTGCTGAAGTTCTTGTCGCGTTTATCCACAAATCGTTTGACTAAATCATCAATCTGTTTCTCAGTCTGAGCAATTAAGGCTTCGCCATTCTCTTCCTGACGGAGATGAGCCTTCACAATCTCGGTCAGCCGCGTTTCGCCTGGCTCTCGCATGGTTAAGCGAATGCAGCGACGCAAAAACGGGGGGGGGAAGTCGCGCTCACCGTTACTGGTCAGAATCATCAACGGAAACTCGGTACAAGCGATGCGGCCCTTAGGAACCGTGTACTTGCCGCTGGTGACAACCTCGCCGTCGTCGAATGTCCATTCGTCCGGGTCTTTGTAAGCCGTGCGGACTTCGACCGCATCCTTTACATCTTCAATTCGCACTAGTTCCGGAATTTCAAACGCCCCTTCCTCAAAGACATAGAGCAAGTCATTGGGCAGATCAATGTCGCTTTTGTCGATCTCATCCACAATGAGGATGCGAGGCTTTTTAGAGGGCAGCAGCGCCGTTCCCAGAGGCCCCAAACGAATGTATTTGCCGATGTTATCAAAGCGATTTTCACCACCGCGTTCTGCTTCGGTAGAGTCTTGCAGACGAGCGATCGCATCATAAAGATATAGACCATCTTTAAGTGTCGTCCGTGTCGTAATTGGCCAATACAGCACCTCCCCCAAATCCAGCTCACGCGCGATCGCATAGGCCAATGACGTTTTGCCAGTACCGGGTTTTCCGGTTACTAGCAGCGGTCGCCGTAGGTACAAGGCAGCATTGACCAGTTCAATCTCATTGGGCTCAGCTTGAAAAGTAGCCCCTCGCTCTTGCTTGCGACGGTCTGCCCGTCGCCAGGTTGGAGGAGCAGGAAGCGTCTCAATAAGGGGTGTCTCACCGTTATCCCCAAAAGGCGTACCCGTTCCCTTAAAGATGGGCTGGAAAATATCCCGCTGATTCGCTGGCTCGTCACTCATCGTTTCTCATTCCCTTCAGCATGCCTCTTGATCAAACGGCTCCCACGTGGGTGGAATCACTTTGAAATCCTCCCAAACCAGGCTTAGATGGTAACCCACGTGAGTCTTGTCTTCACAATCGAGAGTTTCTGAACGCTCTTCAAAAACCCGTTCTGGTAAGTCAATCAATGCGCAGTCTAAAAGATGATCCAGATCTTGGCATTGATCATCTTGCCGCGACCACAACGCCACTGGCAGGCCAACTTTTTTGGCTAAAAACTCAAATACCTCTTCAACGCGATCGCTCGCAAGATTTTCCAAAATTGCCATCTCAGCAGAGCGCAACTGCTTGAGTAAGCGACCTTTATTGCTGCAATCGGAACGTACCAAGGTAGAGCGAGCCGAAGACTGATGTTTATGCTCCAGGGCCTCCCACTTCTGCTGCCAGCGGGTGTAATGCTGCCTGCCAGTGGGAGATTGACTCAAATCGGTCCGCATCACTAATCTATACTGGTTCCCTAGAGTTAGACCGTCCTGAGTTTCACACGCATCCAGATTGCAGCCTAAAAGCCGTCGGGCCACAAAACAGTGCATCATCGGATTTTCTAGATCCGACTCAGCCTCAAGCCAATTTTCTAGAAAACTGGGCAACTCAACAAAAGGAACCACTTCGTCTTTGAGCCGAGGTGGAGGGGGTTCTAGAGGGTCATAACGATCACGATCACCAATCACCCAGAGCCAAACTTTGACATTCGCTGCATCCTGCTCGTCTGGCTTAATCTGTACGATGAGATGCTCAGGTGCATAGGACGAGGGCAGTTGACGATCCTGACGCGCTTGGTTAGCCTTGACATAGAGCGGCTCGAAGTCAAACCGACAAAATCGCACCCAATCTTCTAATCCCTGGCGCAGAGACTTGGGTAAGCCATCCATAACAGCCAGAAACACAGCAAATTGCGTCAAGCGATCAACATCACGCTCTGCTTGCTGCCAGCCTCGATTAGACAGTTGTGTTAAGTACTGCAAGCGCTCCGAGATAGCATCACTACCTGAGCGATTGCCGTCATCGCACAGCCAAAATGCCAACTCAACTGCATTTCGCACCCGACTCTCAGCCTCACTCGGCCTTTGCTCAATGAGGTCACACAGGCTGCGGGCATACAGATCTTTTAGAATCGGGTCGAGTTGCTCTTCAGGAATGGCATAGGCTTTACTCCTTTGCTCTTCGTTTTTCGGCACCCAAGCCGTGGCAATCATTCCCACCACACACTTGCGAGCATCATTCCAAACCGGAGCACCGCTGAATCCTGACTCAATCGTGTCGTCCTGCGGATCATCTTTTTTGTGGAACTGAAAACGCCCGCCGACAGCATTGGCTTTGGGCTTATAGGCATCGGAGCGATCGCCGCTCTCTTGAGCAAAGCCATAGACAGAGTGCTCTTCATTCTCAATCTCTTCACAAGAACAGCGCAGGATAGGAATTGGCTTTGACCGTTCAGGCGCAGATTTAAGTAGCTTTAAGGCGGCAATATCGCCTTTGTTCAGATCGTAGGGTTCCCAAGCGACCACCTGAGCTGAAATGTCATATTCATTGGGCAAGAAATCCAACATTATGGTGCCTTCCGGCGGCCCATCACCGTAGTCAGCAAAGTCATCTTCATGAACACCTAGCGCTTGCAAAACCACATGGGCACAGGTCAGCACGTAACCTGGTGCAACCAAAAAACCCGTTCCTACCGGACTCTTCTTGCCCGTCTCCTGATTTTGAACAAAGATGCGGGCGATCGCGTGTTCGTAATCTTCGCGACTGAGTTCTACTTGTGTTGCCACTTCAACGTAATCTCGTAAGTTGCCTCGCCACCCACTTTTGTAACCACTGCACCCACTTCGCCGCTGAGCTTGACACTGAATTTCACTTCCACTTCATCAGCGGGCTGAGTCATGGCATCCACGCGATCGCGAATGCTCTCGACCATCGGCTTTAAGTTATCAAGAGCCTGGTCAAAAGTTTGCTTTGCTTGAGCCGCAATTGCCCCTGGACGCTTGGAAACCGGCTTTATCTCATCCGATTGCACATCCTCAACCTCGATCAGCACCGACTGACCGTTGCCAACATCAAATTCGACAAGTCTTGCCATTACAACTTTCCTAGTCAACGCCTGAGGCCAAAACCCTCTCAGCCCCGATCATCACTACAAGTTTATTCGCTACATTTCGGGATACGTCCATAGAAACAAAATCAATACAAACGAGCTATGGCAGCGCGCCCAAGGGCAAAAGGGTAAAAGGGTAAAGGGCTATGTCCTCGCGAGCCCGCACACTACCCGAAAACCGACGCCGTTGAGCCAGAAATCGGGCGCGCTCCAATCGCGGAACGCCGACCGGCAGAACCCAGGATCGGAGTTCCAGGAACCGCCCCGCAGAACACGAGGGTCTTCACTCTCGCCAGAGGATATCCAGGCCGAACCATCTTCTGGTGCTCCCACATAGGTTTCATGCCAGTGGTCTTCGCACCACTCCCATACATTGCCGTGCATATCGTGCAAGCCCCAACGGTTAGCCGGATAACGTCCCACTTCCGACGTCTGGTTCACCCTGTCACCATAATTAGCTAGCTCTGCCGTCAGCCTGTCGCCAAAGTGATAGGTGGTTTGCGTCTCCGCACGGCAGGCATATTCCCATTGCGCCTCACTGGGTAAACCATACGCTTTACCGGTTTTGGCGGCGATCCGCCGACAGAACTCTGTCGCATCCTCCCAGCTCACCCGCTCTACCGGTAAGGTATCTCCCTTAAAGCGAGAAGGGGCTGGGTCAAGATCCTTATCGATACGGCTATAGCCTGCTACCACCCGCCACTGGGCCTGAGTGACCGGATAGCGGCCCATCAAAAACGATGACACCGTGACTTGATGCTGAGGTCGTTCAGAACTAAGGCTATTAGGCTCATCCTTCAAAGTTCCCATCCTGAAGTCCCCAGCGGGGATGAGCACCAGCGTCAGCGAGACATCCTCACTGAGGACTTCGGTATAAGCCTTGTTCAGACACCGATAGCGGTGCAACGTTAGAGAATCGGAAGCAGTCCCCATACTGTCACCATTTACCAAAGTTGCTTTCAGCGTATCTTGCTCCGTCCTTCCGACTTTGATTCGCCCTGATACGGCAAACTAAACGGAGCCACCGCCCCCGGCATCAGCGACAACTGCAATCCCTCATCTGCCGGATCATCAATCCGAAGCTGCCCAAAGAACTCAGCCTTGAGCCGCTTCTGCATGGCGCGAAACTGACTATCGAACCGCAGGTGACAGACCGTACACAGAGCCTTCAGATTGGCGCGATCGCGATTCTCAGGCCGCTGGTCTAGATGAGCCACCGTCAACAGATACCGCCGGGGAGCCTCAGCAAAATCAGGCGGTAGGGGCGACTG
>Ga0208218_1000965_pt1 | contig 11693 bp, 10 predicted proteins | sample HotLakmasection3_FD_184726 | JGI IMG/M metagenome (GOLD analysis project Ga0208218, IMG submission 184726) | Hypersaline microbial mat communities from Hot Lake, Washington, USA - Section #3 (SPAdes) | ecosystem: Environmental > Aquatic > Non-marine Saline and Alkaline > Hypersaline > Microbial... | reverse complement strand
CAAGAAGTGGAACACAACGAGTTGGTAAGGGCCACCGTTGTAGAGCCACTCATCGAGAGAAGCGGCTTCCCAGATGGGGTAGAAGTGCAGACCGATTGCATTGGAAGAAGGAACAACCGCACCAGAGATGATGTTGTTGCCGTACATCAGAGAACCCGCAACAGGCTCACGGATGCCATCGATGTCAACGGGAGGGGCTGCAACGAAGGCGATGATGTAGCAGATGGTCGCAGTCAGCAGGGTAGGAATCATCAGAACGCCGAACCAGCCTACATAGAGGCGGTTGTCGGTGCTGGTAATCCAGTTGCAGAACTGCTCCCACAGGTTAGCGCTTTCGCGCCGCTGTAGAGTAGTAGTCATATGTTCAATGAGTGCTTGTAAACAACAAGATGATTCAGACGAATCATGTATGAATTCGGTTTTTCAACCTTGTTAAGTATATTAAATGACTTGTGTCGTTTTGTAAAGCACTTTCTTTAGGGAATCCAGCTTCTGAATGTCTTGTTTGTTGTTGATCCCAGCGATCGCCCCCCATTTTTCTGGCGAAGCGGCAATGAATTTGCGTTACAAAATCGCTGCTTTTTTCTCACAAAACTCAAGAAACCTGAATAATCCCCGTCAGAATGGAGATTGGTGCAGGGGATGTGGTTACAAAAGTTTATGGCTAAATGCCTTGTAGAATCAGCATTTCTGGCTTGTTTAGGTGGCGTCCCTTGATAAACTTTCTGATGAGTCAACAATCCGCTAAAAATTGAGTTTTCAACTAAAACGCTTTTAATTGTTCGGGGCGTTTGTCTGGGTTGGCTATCCCAGAACTGATTCTCAGCTTTATCGAAGGATGAGCAATCGAGCCGAGACAGGCGATACTGCTCGACTAGACGCCCCCGATGAACCTTGATGAGAAACCTTTGGGAGGACGAATGAATATTGCTGTTGTTGGACTGAGCCACAAAACGGCTCCGGTGGAGGTGCGGGAAAAATTGAGCATCCCGACGCCCCAGATGGACGGGGCGATCGCCGATCTCTGTAGCTATCCCCACATTGAGGAAGCGGGCATTCTGAGTACCTGTAATCGGCTCGAAATCTATGTCGTTGCGGAAGAAACCGATCAGGGTATCCGTGAGGTCTGCCAGTTTTTGGGCGAACACAGCAAATTGCCCCACTACGCCCTCCGGCAACATCTGTTTGTCCTGCTGCACCAGGATGCGGTGATGCACTTGATGCGGGTGGCATCGGGGCTGGATAGCCTGGTGCTGGGCGAAGGGCAAATTCTGGCGCAGGTAAAGCACACCCACAAGGTCGGGCAACAGTGCAAGGGCATTGGGCGCATTCTGAATCAGCTCTTTAAGAGTGCCATCACCGCCGGGAAGCGGGTACGGACGGAGACGAATATTGGCACGGGAGCTGTTTCCATTAGTTCTGCCGCCGTTGAACTGGCTTATTTGAAAGTTGGGCATTTAGAAGAGCAGGCGATCGCCATCCTGGGAGCCGGGAAAATGGCACGCTTGCTGGTGCAACACCTGCTCTCGAAAGGGGCGAACCAGATCACCATCATCAACCGCTCATTGACTGGGGCGCAGGATCTTGCCAAGCAGTTCCCCGATGCAAATTTAGTGCTCCATACAATGGATGCGATGGCGGATGTGCTGCCTGTATCTGATGTGGTGTTCACCAGCACGGCAGCAACACAACCCCTGCTCAATCGAGCGAAGCTGGAGTCCATGCTCTCTGGGGAGCGCGCGATGATGCTGTTCGACATCTCTGTGCCCCGGAACGTCGATTCTGATGTGAATGAGCTGGGTTATGTTCACGCCTTTAATGTGGACGACCTGAAAGCAGTGGTGGCGCAAAACCAGGAGAGCCGCCGCAAGCTGGCAATGGAAGCGGAAGAGTTACTCGAAGAAGAGGTAGAAACCTTTTTGCAGTGGTGGCGATCGCTCGAAACAGTCACCACTATCCGTTGCCTGCTCGACAAAGCCGAAACCATCCGCACCCAGGAACTCGAAAAAGCCCTCTCCCGCCTGGGTTCCGAGTTTGGCGACAAGCACCAGGCAACCATCGAAGCGCTGACCAAGGGCATCGTCAACAAGATTTTGCATGACCCGATGGTGCAACTGCGGGCACAGCAAGACATCGAAGCACGGCGCAGGGCAATGGAAACTATGCGTCTGCTGTTCAACCTGGAAACCGAAACCCAATCCAGCCAGCAATATAGCTAGGTTCCAATCATCCCCCCAGAGGCACGGAGAACACAGAGAGAAAACCCCTTTGTGTCTTCGTGCCTTTGTGGTTCATGCACAGGGGTTCATTCCTAAGGATTGACAATAAGATAAAACCCGAAATTTTTGATGAGAAGCGCGGCAATGCCGCGCTTCTCATCAAAAATTTCGGGTTTTATTTCGTACGTGATCCCAACCGAATTACAAAGTACGTTTATAAAACGGACGTTTGACAACCGTTGCAGGATACTCCTTCCCGCGAATGCTGACATTAAGGGTCTGCCCGACTTTGCTCAGGGGAGTGGGCACGTAGGCGAGGGCGACCGGATAGCCGAGGGTCGGCGATAGCGTGCCGCTGGTGATTGTCCCAATTTCCTTACCGTCATGGAGAACGGGATAGTCGTGGCGGGCGATATTGCGTCCTTCCAGTTGCAGCCCCACCAGGCGGCGGGAAACGCCTTCCTGTTTCTGCTGCGCCAGCACCGATCGCCCCACAAACTCAGGGGTGCGATCCAGATGCACCAGCCAGCCCAGTCCCGCTTCCAGGGGCGTCGTTGTGTCGTCGATGTCCTGCCCGTAGAGTGCCATCGCCGCTTCCAGGCGCAGGGTATCCCGTGCCCCCAGCCCACAGGGGACAACGCCCTGGTCGAGGAGCGATCGCCATAACTGCCGCCCCACCTCCGGTTCCACCATTACCTCAAAGCCATCTTCCCCGGTGTAGCCAGTGCGGGCGAAGAAGCCCGGTTTACCCAGCACCTTCATTTCGCTATGCCCAAAGCGGGCGATCGCCCCCAAATCCCCTTCCACTAGAGTTTGCAGACGCTCCACCGCTTCTGGTCCTTGCACTGCCAGCAATGCCATCTCCCCAGATTGATCGGTCAACTCCACGGCGTCTTTCACCTGCGACTGGAGCCAGTCCCAATCTTTTTGAGTGGTTGCCGCATTTACAATCAACCGTACCTGCTCCGTGCCCTGATCATTTCTGCCCTGGTTGTAGATAATCAGGTCGTCGATGATGCCGCCCTGGGGATTGAGCAACACGGTGTACTGCGCCTGTCCTGGTGGCAGAGTGCTGAGGTCTGAGGGGACGAGCGTTTGCAGGTGCGCCAGCACGCCGTTTCCCCGCAACAAAAACTTGCCCATGTGCGAAATGTCGAACATGCCCGCCTTTTCCCGCACCGCCTGATGTTCTTGCTTGATGCCTTGAAACTGCACGGGCATTTCCCACCCCGAAAAGGGCGTCATCCGGGCGTTGAGTTCGGTTTCCAGTTCGTAGAGGGGAGTGCGGCGGAGCGATTCGGTCATGGGTTTTGCGACGTTGTTAAATGGCAAAAAGGCGAGTGAGCATTCTGAAGCTAATGCTCAACTCGTTTTTAACGCTATCACTATCCGTTGAGAGTGCTCTAAGGATCACGTACGAAATAGAACCCGGAATTTTTGATGAGAAGCGCGGCATTGCCGCGCTTCTCATCAAAAATTCCGGGTTCTATTTCGTACGTGATCCCAAGTTTTGATAGTCCGATGTGAATTTTCTGAAACTGGGTAGTCTGATACTGGGTAGTCTGATACTGGGTAGTCTGATACTAGTGATTTTGAATAGGTTTTGGATAACCAGCTTTTCGCCTTCCGAATTTCCTTCGATGAAGTTCAAATCATCAGGTAGGGTATAGGGTGAGATCGGAGATGCTGTCACAAAATGGATTCAATCTACTCTGACAGGAAAAGAATTGGGGGGTGAATTTGTGAATCGGTATGTGAATCAATATAAGAAACCAAAGAAGATCTACGCTGGAATCGCGCGATCGAGATATAAGAAAGAGATGATGTGAAACATAGAGCCGAGGCGGTTGGCTCTAGGATAGTAAAACGACCTTGCCAACGCGACCACAAACGACCAGAGCAACCTGGGAGTTTACCAGGGCGTTAGCCTGAATTATCCAGTCACTACAAAAATTATTATGTCAGGTCAAATACTGGGCGATCGCTACGAAGTTGAAGGACAACTGGGCAAAAAGGCAGGACGATGGACGCTGCTAGCTCGTGACTTGATGACCAATGACCCGGTCATCCTCAAGGTTTTGTTCATCGACGAAAATTTAGCCCCTGATGATCTGAAGCTGTTTAAGCGTGAAGTGGACATTCTGCGGACGCTTGATCATCCAGCAACACCCCAATATCTTGGCTACTTTGAGATCAGCCTGCCCAGAGATGGCAAGGCACTGGTGTTGATTCAAAGCTATGTAACGGGCAAGTCTTTGCAAAAATATATGGCGGAGAAGCGCTTGCTCACAGAGCCAGAAGCCCTGCACATTGCTCAGTCCGTGTTAAAAATTCTGCAATATTTACATGGTCGCACTCCACCGATCATTCACCGCGACATCAAACCCAGCAATATTTTGCTGAGCCCAGAACCAGACACCCTGGTATCGGAGGTTAGCCTGGTGGATTTTGGCTCCGTTAAGTCGCTGGCTCCCAGTGATGGGACGACCTTCAGCATGGTCGGAACCGATGGCTTTATTCCGCCGGAGCAAATGGGTCGCCGGGCGGTGACCTCATCTGACCTTTATAGCCTGGGGATAACGCTGATTGCAGGCATGTCGGGGCTAGAACCAGATGCCATGCCCCGGAGTGGTTTCCGCATCAAAGTGCAGGAGGCGATCGCCGCCAGCCCCGAGTTTTCTGCATGGCTCCAAAAAGTTACCGAGCCAGAATTGATCAAACGCTATCGTCAGGTAGACGAAGCGCTGGCAGCGTTACCGCAGTAGTTTTGCCAGAGAAATCGGCTAGTCTGAGGCGCACACCTGAGCCACAACATCGCACATTGTGTGCCCTCAAATCGCCGTATAGTGAGTACAGCAATGCATTAGGAGAAAGCCATGCCATTTGGTTTGGGTTGGCCCGAAATTCTGGTTATTTTGGGGGTTGCCGTTCTCATTTTTGGTCCCAAGCGTATTCCAGAATTGGGAAGTGCGCTGGGAAAAACCCTCCGTGGGTTTAAGGAAGAAATGAGTAGTACTGACGAGACAACCATTGAGCCAGTGGATGACGAAGACACACCAAGGGCGTGAGCCGAAGCAGGTTGCACCCGGACGACTTTTAGATATGCAGCTAGATGTGCAGATTCTTTGGGAAGTCGTCGATCTTGAACAACGGGTTCCTGGTGATCGGTTTAGGATGGGGGTTGCTATCTTCCCGAATTGATGGCGCTGGTTTAACGATTGCGTCGCACCCTACACCCTTTATGGCACAAACCTTCAAGCCATCCAAAGTGAACTATACCGTCAAGGCAGAGACGGCAGCGGAGGCGATCGCCGATATCGCCCAAAAGTTTGTTCATTTCGTTGATGGCAAGATAAAGGTTCTGAAACAGTCGTCGGATTTTCCGCTGCGGCTGTTTTGTCGGGTGCTGATTGATGACTGGCAGACGGGGCAGGTCGGCTACCAGCCGGGTAAGCTAACACTGGTGTTTAACCTGGGGCAGCCTGACACCGAAGCCGATGTGTTGATTTTTCAGCCCCAGGAGGGCGATCGCTACCTCTACACCCGCAAAACGCCGCCGCCCCTGGGAGAACTGAAGCTGCCCGTAGAGCGGGATATGGTCGAGCAGATGGCACAACAACTCCAGACCCTGACGGAAACCTTGAGCCAACTGACGGAAAACCAGCGATCGATTGAAGAAAGACTGGGGCAGAGTCCGGTACAGCCCCCCCCAGCAGGTTCTACTGAGCACAGGGCTGAGAATGGGGTGGACATGGGGGCGCTCCGCAGCCTGCTGGAGGCGCAGACGCAACTGGTGATGGGGCAACTGGGGGCGATCGCCCAGCAGCTTGAACAGCGGATGGATGGGCTGCAGAGCCAGATTGACCAGCTTGCCACTCGGGTGGAAAGCAGTTTTGAACCGGGTGGCTTTGAGGCTGGGGAAGAAGCGGCGATTCCCCAAAGCGAAACCGAGTGGCGGCAGCGCATCCAGGCAACCTGGGGCACCGTGGGCGACTACGAGCAGTACAGCGCCAGCCACCGCGAAACCAATGCCGAGACTCCACTCTTCGAAACACCCGACTGGATTGCCCTTTGTGAATTGGATTGGGCACGACGGTTGCACCCTGCCCTGGCAATGCTCTACACCCTGATTCATGGGGAAGATGGCATTGGCTTTAGTGGTGCGGATGTGCTGCACCAATTTGGCTGCCATGTGGATCCTCGTACGGGCGATCGCTACTACATCTACAAAATTGGGGGTTACACCGCCTTTGAAGCGCTGTGGCAAATGGCGACCCATCCCCAATATCCCTGGTTGAAGGAGCTGCAACGGCTGAGCCAGAAGGTGACTCGGTTTGCTGAGGTGTTCAAGCTGTTTGGCTGGGAACCAGAGGCGATCGCCGCTCTGCAACAGGTTGTGCAACGGGCACAGCAAGCCCGCACTGGCTATCAGTCTCAGCAACATAATCAGCAACATAACCAGCAACATAACCAGCGCACGTACCAGCAGGGAAATCCCCAGCGCCCCCCCAGCAACTCCCTCAGCGACTACCTCGCCATCCTCAATATTGGACCGTTCACCCCAATCTCACTGGAATCTCTCAAGCAAGCCTATCGCCTCGCCATGAAGACGGCTCACCCCGACACGGGCGGCAGCAAGGAGCGTGCCCAGCGGGTCAATGAAGCCTACGAAGCTGTGATGCGCCACTATTTCCCCAATGCGATTTAGATCGTTGTTGTGAGAGGGACGTCTGCGCCGTCCCTCTCACAACAATCCCTCTCACAAAAAAATACAGGTCATTGGGTACGTGCTCCTTAGGCGCGAAAATAAAACCCGGAATTTTTGATGAGAAGCGCGGCATTGCCGCGCTTCTCATCAAAAATTTCGGGTTTTATTTCGTACGTGATCCTTAGGGGCAGGGATTAGGGACGGAGGTTATCGCTAGACTGGTTGTAGGAAGAGATGTTTTGCCATAGCCTATGCCTTCTTTCGCCACACTTCGCAAGCTACTGACCAAGCGGTTCTTTGGAAATATTTTGCCGATTCCGGCAACCAATTCCTTTGGACTGGGCACCCTTGCGCCTCCGTTTGAACTGCTCAACGTCACCAATGGCGAAAAGGTGAAATTGTTGAATTATGTTGGCACACGTCCCTCTGAGCCGCCGAGGGAAAAGCAACCCGTTTTGCTTTGCTTTTCGCGGGTGTTTGCGGAAAAGGTTTATTGCCCGCTCTGCTATCCGCATATTGTGGCGCTGAATGAGCAGCATGAGCAATTTACCCAGCGGGGGGTGGAGGTCATGCTGATTGTTAGCACCGACCCCACACAAACCAAGACAGTGGTGCAGGACTTGGGGCTAAAGCTGCCTGTGCTGAGTGATTCCACCTGCCGGATCTTTCGGCTCTATCGAGTGGGGCAGGCGTTAGGCGCACCGCTCCCGGCGCAGTTTTTGATTGATCCCCAGGGGCGCATTCGATTCCGCCATCTGTTTTCTTTTCTGGAGCCAAATGCCAGCGTGGAGCGGTTGCTAGTGGCGTGCGATCGCATTTCCTTACCAGCAGAGCAACCTCTGCCCACAATTAGCGAAGCCGATCCCACCCCCACGGAACCCGCTAACACTCCGGCATAGCAATGCACGCTCAACCTCCAATACCTTTGCCAATTTTTCTAAGGCGATCTCCAGAAAAGAATATCCCCATTTTTTGAGGGAGGGCGCGGCTTAGCCGCGCCCTCCCTCAAAAAATGGGGATATTCTTTCTCAGAAATCTCCTAAAGCCCTTGATTTTGCGTGCGCTCAGCGCACGCAAAATCAAGGGCTTTAAAGAAATTGGCGAGCATGTTGAACCTCCAAAATCTTTAAATTTTCCCAAATTCAGTACCGAGTGGGAGTAGCTCTGATTCATTGGATAGAGAAATTACGTTAAGCAACCTGGTAGGTTATCGTTAATCATTCGTAAAGTTCTAGACGCCTTACCCCGTCAAAGTTCTGTTATTTTCTTAGAAAACTTGGGAAAGATGGTAGCACTTGCTTCTACAGAGCTCTCACAGCAGGTTAATGTAGGGCAATGTTTTTCATCGGCTTTGTAGTTCCTCTAGCTGTTTGATCTGATGCCTTCACCGTTCTGTGAGCGTCCCTGTTCTTCTCAGCCGCCATCCTCCACTCACTCAGCGGAGTGGATGCGTTGGCGAGGGCATGAGCGTCTGCCTCGTCAGCGATCGCCCCATTCTTCCCCGATATGGTGGCGCAAGCTCGGAGCGCTGGCGGGGGGAACGGCTCTGGCGTTGATGGGAGGGCTAGGTTCAACTGCCCAGGCAGCCGAGCAGGTGATGGTGAAGCTGGGTCCCCTGGAAAAAGTGGTGGCGGTTGACGACCTCCAGTACTATGCCCGCACCGGGGAAGTGCCCGACTCAATGCAGATGTATGGCTGGGCATTGAATGAGCAGACCCAGCGGGCATTGACCAATCGGGTTCCGTTGTCGCCAGCGGTGGGGCGGCAGTTGGTGAATGATTTGCTGAAATCATCGGCGGGCGATCGCTTCCTGCAAACCCTGGAAGAGGTACTTCCCGGCAGCGAGCGCGAAGACCTGTACGAAGCACTGACCGATGCAGCGGCGCACTCCGACGGCTTAACGTTGCTAGGTTTCCTGGAAGAATATCCGCAGAACGGCGTGACGGTAGATCTGTCCGCCGTTTTTCAATTAGCGTCTGAAATGAACCTGCCCTACTGGCAGAGTCAGTCCCTCAGTTCCATCTTGGAGCAGGAACTCACCGTTCCTCAGGTCGCCTCCTTTGCCACCGGGATTGACCCAAGCAAGCAGGGCTATGCCTGGGTGCGGGAGCGAACCCTAACCCTGCACGATCGCGATCGCCATCGCACTATCCCCGTTGACCTGTACTGGACGCGCCACAGCCACGGTCCCGTGATCGTCATTTCCCACGGCTTTGGAGCCGATCGCCGCTTTCTAAAATACCTGGCACGCCATCTGGCATCCCACGGCTTCACCGTAGCTGCCCTGGAGCACCCCGGCAGTAATGTGGCATGGCTGGCATCGGTAATTAATGGGCAAGTGCTGTCAGATCAGTTCAGCGAAGTGTTGCCAGCAACGGAGTTTATCGATCGCCCCCGCGATGTCAGCTTTTTGTTAAGCGAACTGAACGAAATTGCCCAGCAGTCTTACTACTTGCGCGACAAGATTGATACAAATGATGTCATCGTGATTGGGCATTCCCTAGGGGGCTACACCGCCCTGGCACTGGCAGGGGCAGAGTTGAATCTGGAGAACCTGCGGGAGTTTTGCAATGGACCCGATCAGTTTGGGTTGTCCGTTGCCGACTGGTTGCAATGCACCGCTGTGGACTTGAAGGAGGAGGAGCTGCCCAATCTGCGCGATCGCCGAGTCTCTCGAATCATTGCCCTCAATCCGCTAATTGGTCGGTTATTTGACGAAAAGAGCCTGGAGGAAAACATCACAATCCCCACGATGTTTGTTACCTCCACCGCCGATGCCATTACCCCGGCAGTGAACCAGCAACTTTTGCCCTATACCCATCTGCGCAACGAAGAGCGGTATCTGTTGACGGCGATCGGCGCAACGCACCTGAGCGTGGGAGATCCTGAAAACCTGAATCCTGCTCTCAACAAGAGCCTATTCGTTCGAGAGCGAGGGGCAGACGAAACAGAATCTTTGCGACAGTTGTTGCAGGGTGTAACCCTCGCCTTTGCCAAGCAGGAAACCCCAGAAGCCTATCGCTACCGTCAGTTTTTGACCTCTGCCTACGCACAGTCCTTTTCAACAACGGATTTGAAGTTGCGGCTGAATGCCACTGTGCCACCCAACCTCTTCAACTGGCTGCAAATGGCATCCCTGCCCCTGGAGCAAATGACGCTGATGCCCAACCCGACCCAGCCAAAAAAGGCACGCACACTTCAGATGACCTATGCTGGTGTTGTGATGTTGCTGTTGACGGTGCCGCTGGCAATGTTCATTCTGCCAGATATTCGCCTGTTCTCTACTTTGCGGCGATCGCAACGGACAAAGCTACAGCCCTCTGCTTCCCTCGCTCTTTCTTCCCAGGATTCTGATGCTTCAAATTCTGATGCCTTAGAAAGTAACAGCCTGGACAGTGATGAGAAATAAAACCCGGAATTTTTGAGGAGAGGCGCGGCATTGCCGCGCCTCTCCTCAAAAATTCCGGGTTTTATTTCGTATGTGATCCTGAGTGGTGCTGTTGAACAATTTTCTATGCAGCATCAAAATTTACAGTTCGTGAAGGTATGGGGCGATCGCCACTTCCCGCCTCTTTTCGCGTCAAAATAAAATCAGGTGTCGATTCAACTATCCAGATATTGTTTGAAGCCTCGGATGTAACCCAGTACATTGCCGAGCCGTGTTTTCAAATTCAGCAGCGAGAGTGTTCCTATGCAAATTTTCGCTACTCATGCAGCTTGATAGACAATTTCTGCTTTCTCATTGAATTTTGTAACGTCATTGGGGAGATGTACGGAGCCGTTGCTGTAGGTACTATCAATACCTCAGCCATGATTTCGTTATCCATCTGTGTTGTCTGTTCCAGTTAGCATCTCTAGTTCACATTTCTAGTTGGCATTTCTAGTTGGCATTTCTAGGTGGCAGCATTTGGATATGCCACTAGCCTGCGACGCTCCTTTTGCCGAACCTTTTATCCTTTTCCTAATCGGGGGTTCCATGTTTTCCAATCTACCGACATACCAGCTATGGCTGATTGGCGGCTTGCTAACGCTGGCCGTCAGCACGGTTGTTCCTGAACCAACGTTTTCTGCTTTGGGTATAGCGGCTGTCATCACGGCGATCGCCGCCCTGACCATCACCAATATATCGGTTCAGTTTCTCATTTGGGCAATTCTGGCGGTCGTTATGGCGCTGATTATGCGCAGTATGGTTCCTGCCGAATCTGCATCAGGACTGGAAGAACCCCAGGAAGCCGAAGTCCAGACCACCATTCCACGGGGCGGAGTCGGGGAGGTGATCTACGAAGGGTCTTACTGGTCGGCACGCTGCCAGGTATCCGATGTCACCATTACCGCTGGGGAAAGGGTGCGAGTGGTTGGGCGACAGGGCAACACGCTGATGGTACTACCCGTCTATTCTGCTCAAAGTGTGGGCGATCGCACTCACCCATAACTTTTCATATCCAAAGGATTACGCGCTCCGTGTGAAAACTCCGCCGTTGAGCAATTTTTGGGGTGCTCAGCCCCGCAAAAATTGCTCAAGGGTGTAGGGCGATCTCTAGAAAAGACTATCCCCATTTTTTGAGAGAGGGCGCGGCTTAGCCTCGCCCTCTCTCAAAAAATGGGGATGTTCTCTATCAGAAATCTCCTAAGGATTGAAGTAACTACTTAGGTTGAAGAGCTGGAAGCACGAGATTTCCGGCAAACACTTGCCTCAGCGCATCCAATACATCAATGCCCTGCTTTCTTAGGGTGGAGATATAGCCCCGAATCCGACAAAACTGTTG
>Ga0208218_1000964_pt1 | contig 11711 bp, 9 predicted proteins | sample HotLakmasection3_FD_184726 | JGI IMG/M metagenome (GOLD analysis project Ga0208218, IMG submission 184726) | Hypersaline microbial mat communities from Hot Lake, Washington, USA - Section #3 (SPAdes) | ecosystem: Environmental > Aquatic > Non-marine Saline and Alkaline > Hypersaline > Microbial... | reverse complement strand
CCCCCGCCAGTCTGTCGTGTGCGGTCAGCACCGGCGATTGGGATAACGGCTTACTGATTCGCTTCGCACTACTCAGCCCGGAACCGAACTACACTGAGCGGCCAGCCGCCAAACAGTATCGCACGGTGCCGCAATCCCTGATTGACGATCTGAAAGCACTGCACGACCGTCTGCCAGTGCCTCAGCAGTCCGAAACCGGGATAAAAGCACCGGGTTCGCTACGCCTCAACGTGCAATGCTGGGAACAGTGCCAGAGCTACGGTGACTGGCTGAGGCGCATGTGCGATCCAGGGAGAGATACCGAACTCGACGACAGGCTGAAAGGAGTATACGGGCGGATGCATGTGCAGGCATTCAAGCTGGCGAGTCTGTTCGCCGCGCTGGATTGGCTGAGGACGAGCGACGATGTACCCACTGTTACTGTCGAACACTGGCGGGCGGGCCAGGCATTAGCCGAGGGCTGGCGACAGAGTGCCCACCGCTTGCTGGAACAGCTTGATCGCAGCGGTGACGCGGTGCAGGAGAAACGGTATCAGGATCGCTTACTCAATGCCATCCGGCAGGCAGGTGCAACGGGCGTTGCCCTACGTGATTTGTATCGCAATCTGAACTTCTCGGCGAAGCAGGCGCGGCAGTTGGCGCAGGATTTGGTCAGGGCGGGCTTGATCGAGGAGCGGCGCATGGATCGCGCCGAGTGGTTCGTCGCCGTTGAGCATGTCAGCGAGCAAACGTAATTTACCGACAACACCGACACACCGACAACCGACGACAAATCCAAACTGTCGGTATTGTCGGTTGTCGGTACTGTCAGTTTTGTACCGACAAATCAGGAGAATCACTGTGAACCACACACAACGTATTGCGCACGTCGCCCGGCAGCGACGATATTTCACCAAAGCGCTTGTCCGCGAAGCGGTTGAGCGCTACTTCGAGGCGCTGGCAAATGACATTGCTGGTGGCGAATGGGTCGATCTGCCCGGCATCGGCAGGATACAGGTCATCCAGGAAGAAGCCAACAGCGTGCTGACTTCGTTCGGCAAAAACGGCCAGCGTGTTCGGCGTAGAGTGACGCATCGCCTGCGGACGAAGGTACGGCTGTACGAGAAGTTCCGGCAGCGGTGGAGATCGTAATCGTTCATATAGAGAAGTGGGACTTTCGCAGGCAGTGAGCCTCACTTTTTACGTCAAATGAAGTCATAGGATAAAATCAGATCGTATGCCACCCAATATCCCCTCCGATTTACTGCCGCGTGCCAGGCAGATCATCCTGCCGATGGTGGGTACGGAGGATGAGCGCGAGGCGCTGCTGACAGATTCACAGATACGTTCTATTTGCTGCCGGATTCGTGCGTTTACCACCCGATCACTCGCGCCGCCTGAGCGCGTGTTACTTCACTCAATTGGGATTAGTCCAGTTTAGGGGGAGTATCTTGCTTGGTACCACCTCAAAACAAATCCATGCTAATCGCTGTCAGTATCCCAACTATCGGGCGTTTCGACGTACGATATATCCAGATAAGGCAGATAGCTCTCATCCCCTTTCAAGAAGTAGCTGAAGAACGCGACAGCGAAATGCTGTCCGGTCTTATATTCTTCCGAGACAAGGTAATAGTGCGGCCCACCCCATCCAGTATCAATTGCGTTGTAGGTATAGAAGAAAACATCTTCACTACTGATATGGTCGCGCAGATAGAGCGCCTCCCGCTCGTAATTGCAACTCTGTGCATTGTCGCGTCGTGCTACCAGCGCCAAAAGTGGAACTTCCATCATGGCGAGTCCTTCTTCACCAAATATCCGACTATAGCATACACTGACAGCTAACGCCGCCGTGATGCGGTCATCAACGAGATTGCTCCATACGTTGTTATCCGCATCAACACCATATAACGCTTGAATAGCGACAATCTCATCCCAGGATTCGCGCAACCACATGCAGTAACCGATACTGCTATCATCCGCGCAGATATCGCTGATGGCAGAGGGGTGAACCTGTGCGCCAGAGGTGGCAACTGCTGTATAAGCACCCCACGAGTATCCTGTAATGCCGATATGCTCCATGTCGATGATTGGAGTCAGGTCTTCATCCAGCGTCGGTAGGCTATCCAGCATGAAGCGCACATCTAGTGGACGATTTACTACACTGGTTATCGGTTCTCGACCACACGCGGCCATCATCTCCGGATAGTGCTCACCGGAGATGACAACAAAGCCATGAGAGGCCAGCGTCGGCGCCACTTCATAGGTGCCAGTATTGGGATGACATCCGCCATGACTGTAGACGACCACCGGATACGGCGCGTCGTCTATCAACGGCGTCGCGTTCTCTTGCAGGGCGATATAAGGCCGCCGACGAGCGGGCGGTTCGGTAGGATACCATACGGCAAGCGGTATTTCTCGATTATCGCGCAACGTATCCACCAACGTATAGAAGCGTTGACCAACGCCGTACTCACCCGGGTTGCTAAGGGGCGGAGTCGTGCTTTGTGCCTGTGTTGTCCTCGCCGAGAGCAGGACAAAAGCGGCGATCATACAGAGTGCAAAAGCGATAAATGTTCTCTTTGTATTCGATGACATTTCAAAATCTCCTTTGTAGACAAGGGCGGAGCAACTCCGCTTGGAGAGTGCTCCGCCTTATCAGACTTATCTATCGCATCGTGGTCTCATAAAGGATGCCCGGTATATCAACCGCATCAGGATGCAGGGCGGCCATCGCGTCGGCGTCCTCATACAGTACGCCGAGGAAGAGCGCGGCGGCGAAGTGCTTGGTCAGGTCACGGGCACGGTTCATATCCCATACGGAATCCATGCAGAAACCACCGGAGGCGGGCGTTTGCCAGCCGCAATCTAGGAAGATGAAGTGATCGGCGTTTTCCACCCAAACCATAGATTTCAGCTCACTGCCGAGCGTATCGTGGGCGTACTGCATCGTAGCAGGCGGTACCAGTGAATCAACGGTGCCCGCGATGGTGACGACTGGCACCGTGACTGCCTCCATGCCACGCATACCAAAAGGTATCACAGTACCCGGCGCTGTGGTGAAAACCGCCTGTACCGCTGATGTTTCTACGATGCCCCACGGTTCGCCAGCGACAAAATCAACACCTGCCATCTCGGCCAGTTCAGCTTCCATCTGCGGGAAACCGCAAGCGATAACTTCTTCACCATTTGGATTATTTGTGCATCTTTCAGCATAAACATCCGGTAGCGGGCCGAAGTCAAATTGTGCGCCTGCTAATAGCAAGGCGACATAACCACCGGTGGAATTTCCTGTTGCGCCGATACGTGTGGCATCAATCATGCCTGCGAAGTCATCCTCACCATCGGTCAGCTCGGTGGCATATTCAATCATACGCAGTTCATCCAGCACCCAATACGTAAACGAATCGTCTAAAAACGCAAGCAGTTCGGGGGTTCCCATGCCATAGGTGAGGTTATCGCTAAACCCACCGCCGGGATGATCAACTGCCGTCACCACAAAGCCATAGGATGCCAAATGCTCCGCCAGGTAGGTGTAAATGATGCGCGACACACCAAAGCCATGCGTCAGGGTGATGAGCGGATAGGGTGCGCCACTGGCATCAATGGGGGCATCCCCCAGTGCCTTGCCGGGGATGCTGGCCCATTCAGCGCCCATGCCCCAGCTTTCCCAGATTTCTTCCGTGTAGGAGCTATAGCTGTAGTCTTCGTATGCCGCGCCATCAGGATTGAGGGCGGGATACCAGATATTGCCTCGCAAGAGGCGGTCGCCATTCTCGACTTCAATTTCGCGGGAGCCGATCCAGTACGGCCCATGATGGGCGTAAGTGGGGGCATCCCAGCGCATATTGTCGTATGCCGGCCCGGTTTCTTCTTCCTGTGCGATAATCGCGCCGCCCATCATGAACAAACTCATGACCAGCAACAGCAGTAAAACATAATACTTCTTGATTTTGCTAAACATTTCTCGTCTCCCTGTTCTATACAATCTTGCCGAAATAGGGAGACACCGGTGTCTCATCATGACGATATAAGCGCTAGGGGTTTCGCGGTGACATCCGCATCGTCATCAGATGCCACCGCCCAATGGATCATTCGTCTTCAGACTTCAGTTGTCAGGGAAGCCCTGCCCGCCACAAAGTTCACGTGGGGATAAAAACAGAACTGTCTACTGATAACTGTTAACTGACAACCCTCTCACTCGCACAACGGCGCGATCTGGTAGATGTCGCGCTCGGTGCAGGTTAGCTCACGGATGTAACGGTTAGCCTGCGTCCATGTCAGTAGTTCATCGGTATTATCTATGCGGAATTGGCGAATGGTGCTGGCCCCTGTGTCGTTGACATAGAAGCTCTCGCCATCCGGGCGCACGGTCGGTAACATGAAGAAATTGTCCTCACCATAGCGCCGGATTTCCGCGCCCGTGCTTAAATCCCACAGGCTGAGTCGCACTCCGGCGGTGATGGCATACCGACCGTCCGGCGTGAAGGCGACGCCGCTCGTACTGCCAGCATGGAGCGTGTGGATCGTCTCGCCCGTTGCAAGGTCAACCAGCGCGGAAGGGACCTCACCGGTTCCGGCGATAAGCGCGGTGGTGCCATCAGGGCTAAAGGCGACATCCCGTGCGACACCCGGCCAATCGATGCGGCGGATGATCTCGCCCGTCGTTAAATCCAAATAGAAGACCATGCCCGCATCATGAGATGACAGCACCTTTGTCCCGTCGGGGCTGATTCGCACGCGGGTGATCGCACCTGTTACATCCGGTGGTACAAGACGCTGAATTGCCTGACCGGTTGATAAATCCCAGTGGATGATTTCGTTCGACGTACATGCCGACACATCACCACAGAACTTAGCGCCGGTGATTGCTGTTGCGCCGTCCGGGCTGAAGGCGACGCCCAGAACATTAGCTTCGTGCCCTTCAAAACGCTGTAGAAGCTCACCCGTGTCTGTGTCCCACAGCACGACAAGGCCATTCGCACCGCCACCGAGCATCGTCTGTCCATCGGGGCTAAAGGCAAACCACCCAAAGGGTGTTCCCACCCCGCGCGGGCACCCGATGGTATCAAATGGCGAGTCTTCCATGCCAAAACTGTGCATCTGCTCCCCACTTTCAGCGTCCAGCAGAACCAGCGTACACGGGTTCAGACGCGGTGGCGCGCCCCAATAAGCGGCGATACGCTCCCCGTCCGGGCTTTGCTCAAACCACCACAGGGTCTGCGGCAAGGTCGCGACTTCCGCGCCGTGATGGGTCGCATAGATGCGCACGTCGTTCGGGCTGGTCACCAGGATATACTCGCCATCCGGCATGAAGCCTGCGCCAAACGTCCCCCCGGTGATGGGCAGTTCGACGAGAGGCGTACCGCTTTCTACGTCGAAGCCGCCCATACGCGTGTACAGCCGCTGTCCATCAGGACTGAGCGCCATCTCCGCGTTCCATGCGTTGCCCTCGACACGTTCGCCGTAGGTCTGTAAGATCTCGAACGTGTCGAGGTCGATGAGTATGGCGGTCATATCCAGGTAGAGCACGATGGCGGTTTTGCCATCGGGGCGATAGGCGATGTCGGTCGCGTCTCGATAGAGGATTTCGTTCAGTTCTTCGCGCTTGCGGATGATCTCGCCCGTCGCAATATCCCACAGGATCAGTTCTTCAAATTGGCCGCTAGAGAGCGCGGTCATCCCATCCGGGCTGATGGCAATCTCGCTGACCGCCGTCGTATGGCCTGCAAAGGTGCGGATGGGTTCGCCCGACGCCACATCCCACAGGAGCAGGTCGGCGCTTTCATCGAGTGCCGGATCACCACCGCTAGCGGTCAGCAGATACGCACCGTCCGGCGTGTAATCCCCCACGATGCCGAGATCGCCCGTGAAATGCGACGGGTCGAAGTTTTGCAGGCGTTCGCCGCTCATCACGTCCCATATCATGATTTCGCGTGATGCGCTGGAGAAACCCGTCAGTCCATCCGGGCTGAAGCCCACATCCGTGACAATGCCGTTGTGGGGTTGTTCCGGCAACATGGGAGTCATCGTATCGTTGATTCGATCCCAGCGCGATACCCAGCCGCCAAAATGCCCCAGCAACACATTTTGTCCGTCCGGGCTGATGTCGGCATGGATCCAATAGCCGAAAGAGGTGGCGTCAACCGGGCCGGGGGCGTAGGCAACCTCCGAGAGCACAGTCTGCGCTTGCGCGGAAGGATTGTCGGTCTGGTTGGCGGCGACCGCCAGTGCTATCGCCGTATCCCTATCGCCGCTCACAAAGGCGGCACGCGCCCCGTTGACCAACGCCAGTTCACGCGCCCGGTCGCGCTCGGATTGGGCTTGATCGCGGGCATCCTCCGCCTGACTTTCGCGGTCGAGCGCGAAGACCGACAGGCCGAATCCACCCAGCGCCGCGAATAGCAAGACGACCGTCAACACCTGAAACACCCGCCTGGCGCGGCGTTCGAGCGCGGCCTCGTGCAATTTCCGCGCTTGTTCGGTGGCCTCACGTTGGGCGCGGGCGTCGAGGCTGGCCTGCAAATAGTCTTTCTCGCGCGGCGTCAGGGAAATCTCGGTGACTTTCGCCCACGCCTCGAATTGCTCCAGCCGACCGCCACGTAGTAGATAGCTGGCGTCGTGGTTGGCCTGACGCCAATCCACCACCAGTGTCGAGAGTTGGTGTTGCAGGCGAAGCTCGGTGCGGCTGTCGTTGATCCAGCCACGCAGGCGATTCCACTCACGCAGGATGGCCTCATGTGCGACTTCAACGGTTGGCTGGCGCGTTTCGGCATCGTGATCCATCGAAAGTAGGCGGTAAGCCGCGAACTGGTCGATGATCTCCTCCATGAGATCGGTGTTATCCGTCAGTGATAGTAGTTCAGCCTGTGCTGCTCGACGACGCGTATCTTCCGCACCTTCACCCAGCGTTACCAATCGCATGAACATCTGGTGCGCCAATTCTTTGCCTGTATCGGTGAGACTGAGATAGATCTCATCGGCACGGTTCGCCAGCGCGCCCACCGCGCCGCCAATCTCGCGGTAGGCATCATGTGTCAACAAACGACCTTTACGCCGATCAAAGAGTTCCGTCAGGGCATATTGCAGCAGTGGCAGCGCCCCGGACTGATAGTTCATCTCGCTGACGGTCTGCTCGACCAGTCCCTGCTCGAAGGTTACGCCGACACGCTCCGCCGGACCGCGAATCGCCCGTTCCAGCCCCTTTGCGCTGAGGGGAAGTACTGTTTCCATACGGCTGCGGATCAATTCGCCAAATTCGGGATAAAGCAAGGGGCGGTCATAGTAGTCGGCGCGCAGGGTGATGATCACGCGCACCCGGCTTCGCACATCGCTGACAGCCGTGTAGAGCAGATTCAGAAAATGCTGGCGATCTGTTTCATCCTCTACCAGTGTGAACACTTCCTCGAACTGATCTACGACAATAACCAGTTCAGTGTCGTTACCGGGCAGAATAATATCCGCCACACGTAGCAGACCGCGCTCGTCGCGTCTCAATTGATCATTCAGATTGCCGGATTGATTCGCAGCCACACGTATCAGAGCCGTTTCTAGCTTATCGAGTGGATGCGTACCGGGTATCATATCGACAACAAACCATTTTTCCGAACCAGATAGCGCGCCGCGCCATAGTGCCGGGATTAGCCCTGCTTTCACCAGACTCGATTTTCCGCTGCCAGATGGACCGACTACGGCAAGAAAACGCTGGTACGGGTGTTTTTCCTGCAGGTGGTGGATTAGTTTTTGTGTTAATTCCTCACGCCCGAAGAAATCACGTGCATCGCTGGTCTGGAAAGCGTGCAGTCCTTTATATGGGTTTTCTAGCTCCGGCAGTGAAATCGACATTGCCTCCTGATCGATGTCTAGTAGGGCAGAAGTGGTGTCACCGGTCACAATGAGTTTGAGTTCACGGGCACGGATAATGGCCTGTACCCTGCTGCGAACACCAAGCTTGCTGTAAACCTGGCGGATATGCCACTTGACTGTTGCAAGTGTCACGACTAACTGGTCGGCAATCTCACGGTTGCTCATGCCTTGCGCAACCATAGAAAGAATCTCCTGTTCGCGCATGGTCAACTGTTCAACGACGCTGGCCTCCTGCCGGTCGCCGCGTCCGATACCTTCCCGGAATGCGATCGCTAGTGCAAGCACATCGGGATAGCGCTTGTCGGGGTCTTTGGCTGTAGCTTTCTGGATGATCTCATTGATTTCGTCACGTACATCATCGGGTAGATTGGTGATCTGCGGCAGGGGATCGTTAATGTGCTTATAGAGCCGTTCGATAGTTGAGGCGCTCTTGAATGGATGCTCACCTGTGATCATTTCATATAGCGTCACGCCGAGACTGTAGATGTCTGTGCGAGGGGTAACCGGCTCACTGCGAGCTTGCTCTGGTGAGATGTAGTCCAGTGAACCGACCACCGCATCGGCACCGGTCATTCCGTCTGTCAATCCGGTGAGGTCTTTGGCGATGCCGAAATCCGCCAGATAGGCGTTGCCGTCTTCGTCCAGAAGGACGTTGCCGGGTTTGATGTCCCGGTGGATCACATTGCTCCGGTGGGCAAAATCGAGCGCCGACGCCAGTTGATCGAGTATCTGCGACGCAGCGAAAAGTTCATATGCACCATCCTGAAGTGATTGAAGTACGCTGCCTCCACGCAAATAGCGCATGACAAGGTATGCACCGTTTGGGTCGCGCCAGTAGTCGTACAAAGGCGTGATATGCGGATGCTCTAATCGAGCAATGGTGTAGGCTTCAGATTCAAAGCGGCGGATGAAATCGGGATTGTTGGCAAGACCCGGTAGGATGATCTTGACGGCAACTTCACGGTCAATGGTGGATTGCTTCGCCCGGTAGACTGCCCCGAATCCGCCTGCGCCGATTCTTTCTTCTAGTTTGTAGCCTTTAAGAAAAGTCTGCTCTAAATTTTCCACGATGTGCCTGCCTATCGCCTTTTCCCCCATTATATGAGAACAGACAATCATCTGGTAAGAAACCTATACTTTTCCCCGCCCCTGTCAAAGTAGGAAAACGGTTTAGCCTTCACGATGATCAGCGCGTCTCGCCATTCTTGTATTCGACTTGCCAACAACACCAAAACTACCCGGTCGCGCGGTCTCTATTGCGGACGAGCTACTTGCCGTTCCGACACGATCACCTGCTGGCGCAGGCACATGTTTTCCGCGATCAACTCGTTCTTGCTGCGCGACGGGATGCTGGGCACGCTCCAGCGCGAACAACCGACCTGGCGTCAAAAATTCGACGCTGGCGAGGTTGAAACAGCCATGAAGCTGCTGGAGCGGCATCCAGGGCATGACATCAAGTATGCCGCTCTTCGTGGATTGACCGTAGGTAAAAGTTCGCGGCAGGCGGCGAAGGCGTTAGGGCATAACGTCAATACGTTGCAATCCCATCGCCGATGGGCGAACAAAGAGCTTGCACGAGTCTACGGCTGCACCGCATGAGGTCAGCCGTTTTTGTTTGTGTGGCTGGTGAGCGCGTGTTCGCACACGTTCATCAGCCTCATATTTTTTGCGAGGGGAAGCGACACATCGACTTCATTACCCAGAGTGTGGCCATCTCATAGTTTGCGCCGGAAATCAGTCATCACCGATGGTCAGCAAGGTAATCCGGTCTTCATAACGCTTAAAATCGGCGGTGTTGAGGGTCAGCAAAGTATCAATGCTGTTCGCCAGCATCGCGGCGACGATGTTCGCGTCATGAATCTGCTTGCCACTGACCGAGTAATCCCGCAGCAGCGTGAGCAGCATATTGGTGGTGGCGCTTGTTTCGTCCGCGACTCGGAACAACGTCAAAACCATGTCCATCTGAGCAAGTATCTGCTTCCTCGTCAGTGGCGTTTTCAGGGTGTGTGGATGCGTCAACTGCACCAGTAGTTCACGAATGATCTGGCGACTAACCCATAACTCGGTTTCAGCTTTCCGCTGTTCCATTACCAACGTTCGGCACACCTCAGATTCTGGAAACTGGTCGATCAGGCTTCGCAGCAATACATTGGTATCGACAAGGGCTTTACCGGCCATCGTCATCGTACCAGTCTTCACGGCGGATGGATGGCGCTTCATTGACTTCCACGCTTAACACAGCGGCATTGAACTCTTGTATCCATTCCTCTGCTGTGAGCGGCTGCTGCTTGCGTCGGGTGAGCCTTTCTAATAAATCATCCTGCTCCGCCTCTGGAAGCTGTTCGATCAATTCCACCAGCGTTTCATAGGGAATCGTTAACTGTACAGCCATCGCTATGACCTCTCTTTCTCACATCCTTTGTTTCCATTATACGCCATCACACCTCGCCATACGGATATTTCGTCGTGTCTTCGATCAACCGGCGCTCGGCCTCATCCAGGCCGAAGGCATCGTAGACAATATCATTCAGGCGTGTTTCCAGGTCGATGATCTGATTTGTGAAGGCCTGATGTTTGGCTTTCTCACCGGCCAGATAGCCGCGCCACTCCGACCGTTTGCCCAACGGAATCTCGCGCCCGAAGCGGCGGTTGATCTCATCACTGAGCGCCTTTTCGTCCTCAAGCTCCCACCACTTATACAGCGCCACCCGCGTGCTGATCGGCTCGCCGTCGAACTCGTTGACCAGCGTCTGCCGGAAGTCCTCGTGCAGTCCATAGCGTGACCGCGCCAGCCCGGTGATTTCCTCGGCGATGGGCGGCCAGATCGCTCTCCTGCTGCGTGGTCAGGTCGGGGATGGGCAGGCGTTCGATGAATTGCATCTTGGCACGATATTGCCAGAGACCGCCTCGCAATCGTAGTGGGATACCGATTTGAGAGAGCACAAACCACAGGGTTCTAGAATTTAGTATAGGTAAGATAGCTTCGGTGGATGGAATAGCCAAGAAACACGTCATGTCTACGTAAACCTCCGCATCATCCCAAGAATAACGAGGTATCTTCATTATGTCTGGCCACAAAATCTTTTTCTCGACAAACTTGTGATATATGCCCATCTGAGGCTGTTGTAGTTCATACCACTCGTGAGTATCAATCGTCGCGCGGGCTTCTAAATCTGTTTTAAAGTCGCTCAAGTATTTCTCAACTGCTGGATAGTTTTTTATCGGAATTCCACGATAAGTAAATATCAAATAGTCAGCCTGTTGTTGATACCAGGGACGCAGGTCTTGGCCCCGCACCACAGGTTTGATGATCTCGTTGCTTCGGTTGTCCTGACTCACAAGCAAATCGCGAGTTTCTTTGTTAATAAAAAAGGCATTGTTTAGACCAGTTTTTACCCCAGTGAATAGCTGCCCTACGACCGTCTCGCCGAAGGTTGCTCTTCCGTTCACAAGTTTTTGCATTAAAAGTGTTAGTTCAACTGGTTGGAATTTCCATTCATCCAAGCCTGTTGCTTCGCTCAGGCTGTCTACCCATTCGCCGCTTTCCAGCGCCCCTTGAAGGTCAGCGAAGCGCAAGGCGTCCTCAATGAACAGGTTGCGGAAGGTGTCGCCGCCTTTGCCCCCACGCATAATCGCAATCGTCGGGTAGACCATCTCCGCACCCCGGAAGGGCTGGTTCTCGCCGAAGTTGGCGACCCACTCCATCCCGGCGTTGTCGTGGATGTACTCGCGGAAGGGTTTGGCGCTGTTGCTGTTCATGTACGTGCCGCTGGTGATGTAGCCCAGGCGGTGCGCGTCTTTCGCAAACTGCAAGCCGCGCTCGTAGAAGTAGAGGAACAGGTCAGCGGTGCCGCTGTAAACCTCGTACT
>Ga0208218_1000960_pt1 | contig 11802 bp, 9 predicted proteins | sample HotLakmasection3_FD_184726 | JGI IMG/M metagenome (GOLD analysis project Ga0208218, IMG submission 184726) | Hypersaline microbial mat communities from Hot Lake, Washington, USA - Section #3 (SPAdes) | ecosystem: Environmental > Aquatic > Non-marine Saline and Alkaline > Hypersaline > Microbial... | reverse complement strand
CATTTTGCCAATACTTGCGGCCAGCATTCTCGACTCTGTGGTCATCGGCGTGGCTGCCTCTTCGTCTGCCATGCCCGCTGCAGCAGCTCCTTTTCTGCCATCATCCCACGCATATGCCGCGGTAGCTCCGGGAAATCCATAGCGCTTTTGCATTAAATTCAATGCGCCCTGGAAATGACTATTTGTTTTACCCGGTGGTTGCGTCATGAATATAAGGTCGGCCGTTATTTTTGATGAGTTCTGAGAGGTTATATCCAGGGTTAATGCTCCGGTTAAAAAAAGAAGCGTTATCAAATAAACCACTCTTTTCAATTTACCTTGCTTAACGAAACTATGCAGTGAAGATGTCCTGATTACATTTGATTTCATGGTTTTTACCTATTTTGTTAATTCATTTTCGGCAGGCGAAAACATGGGTTTAACCGGCTGATAACCTGTTTCCCGGAGCTGAGAAAGTTCTGTCTCAGTATCGGGAATAATAGTTGTAACGCTGTTCCCCTTTCTGAACATAGTTTTTCGATTAAGCCAAAGAATGATTGAAGCTGCGATCACTACAACAGCTGTATCATATGGCTGTGCATCGGGCCATAAAGGGTTAATGAGCTGGAGATGTAATATTGCCGGCAGCAGTATGCTCCCTCGTGAAGCGTTAAAAAGCCCCGTTGCGAAGATGCTGAGCCCGATGGTTCCAACAAAAAATGGCATAAACGACCATGCACTTTGCGGAACACCACTCAAAAAGAATGCGGGCAGATGCCAGAAGCCCCAAACTATACCAACGAGTATGGCCGCAAAAAATGGAGACATTATTCTCTGCAGCATGGGTAGTGCATATCCTCTCCATCCAATCTCCTCAACCGGACCTTTTATGGCAAAAAGTAAAAGCGATACAAGGTACACTCCCAGCGACGAAACCGGGAAGAGCTCTGATAGAGTCAGTCCCTTATAAATAGCGCCCAGGTAGAACATGGCAGGTACACCCAGCAGAATAAACAGGTACCAGGGGGCTGGTGCGCGCCAAAGAAGCATTCTTCCAAGGAATCGCTTTGTTCCGCTCCAGCGCACTTTCATCAGTATAATTCCAAGTGCAGCAATTGCAGGTGAATATGTAGCCAGGTAAAAAAGCGGATGATTCCCGGTAATCTCTCCAAACAGGCTCACGGTCTGGTCCGGAATAAATATGTAGAGTGCTATAATACCCCAGGTTACTCCGAATGTAATCAGTAAATAGGGGATGATGGTAGAGAATGATATGGATTGATCCGTTGAGTTTATATTGATTGTTTTCATTGGTTTTACCTTGATATTAATGTGTTTAAATGATTGATTCAGTAAATGTTTGGTGCGAAGTGCAGTCTATTCCCGTAAAGGTGACTGTCCGCCAATAGTAAGCTGCCATCTCAGAAAGCCGGCTTGTTCGGGTTCAAAGCTGATCAGTTCGTCACGTCCATCGGTGACCTGCATCTGCCGGTAAAGGGAAAAACCGGATTCTACATTTATACTCATCCATGGAGTGAGGTATAAAATGACGGATGGTCCCAGCACGGTGTCGAAATAATCGGAGTAGGGCCTGTTTATCGCTGCAGTGCCGACCTCTGTAATATGATGGCGGTCGCCGATGGATCGCAGCTGCAGGCCAACTTCAAGGCGTTTAAAAGGGATAACCCACGCTTCAATGCTTGATGGCAGAAGAACATTTCCGCGCCATGCCGGACCGCCCTCCCAAAGTGAAGCTCTGTAATCAAATTGAAGAAGCGGAATGGGAATAGGAGCTCCAAAATTGGTGGAGTATCCAAGTCCAAATCCATAGGATGTGCGTTCACCCGCCTGACGCGTTGCAAGAACAGCGCCTTCAATAGCAAAGTCTTCACCGGCCATCTTATCTTCCAGACCAGATTTTATTGCCGGAGTTGCCTGGGCTACATAAGACCATTTATTTGACAGCTGCCCAATGGCAATAAGATTGACATCGATTATGTAGGCATCGGTTGGGCGGGGAAGTTCTTCCGTCCAGTTATTGTGCCTGAATTCAATTCGCTGAAAGCCCGGCTGAATATCCAGATAGACTTTTCCATTATTGATAAACACAGGATACGATCCTCTGATAAACCGGGTGTCGGTCCATACCTCGAGGTCGTTTAACGAGCCTGAATAAGACTGGTTGAGGTCCATTGCTGATACCGACGATGAGGGCCAGGTTTGATGGCCAAATGATACACTCGGCCTTAACTGTGCAAATAAGAGCTGGATCGGTATCAATAAGAATGCAAGAAAAAGAAAAAATTTCCTGATCAATGACCGGATTGATGGTAGAGCTGCTCTGTGTGTATGTTGTGATAAGGGTGGGTATGGTTTTTCTCTGTTTTTCATCTTGTTTTGATCTTTTTTTGTTGAGGTTTATCAATCAGTCCTTAATGTGTATCCAGAGAACCAGGGCCAGCACGGCTAAACTAATCACGATCAATAATCCAAAAGCGATTGATTCAATGATTTTTGCGGCCTTGATTTTCGTTCTTTTTTTCATGGGACTGCTGATTTTTCTTCAAGATTTGTTTTTGAAGATCAACCATCGTCCAAACCTGTATGGACGAACTTACAATGGGTCCGAAAGGGTAGGACCGGACCCGGAACAGCAGGTTAAAAGGTCAGCTCATTTCGTATACCTGAGTTCCGCTTGAGTGTAGTTTTGCAAAGTCCCCCTATCAAGGGGGATTTATAGGGGGATGTTCTTCCATGTGCCACGGTTTCTGCATTGAACACCCTATTTAACTCAACTTCCGCAAAATGGGGGTGGTTTGGCTACAAATAAGTTTTATTTAAAACTGTAGACCACAGACAAAAAGAACGAAATTCATCTATTCAGGGATGAAACCAGCCCCGTTGCGGGGCAGCATTTCCGTGGGGTATAAAGAAGCCGGAATGAAATGAAGCGCCGTAAGTGCGGCATTCTTCGTAATCTGAATTCAACCTCAGTCATACAATCCGAACAGATCGTCTGAGTCGGATTCAATAAAATACTATATGGGTAACGATGGAATGGCAGTTTTGCAAGGGCGCGGATATATCGCACCTCCGGTGCTCCCAAATTTTATGCTTGTTCTTACCCCAAAGCCACCGCTGCGCAGTGACTTTGGGCTACGGATATGTCGCACCTCCGGTGCTTTGGTTAACTGTGGTAATTGGGTTCATTGCTTTTTAGTATCCTTGTGTACCTACATGTCTTCAGAGGCGACTTGGGATGCAGGGCTGAACGGGAAGCTTAACAAGGTTAAAAATAATGGATATAGCACTTCAGTGTCTTGTTTAAAGATAACTGAGGCTGATTTTTAAGATTTTGCGGAAGTTGGTTTAGGAGAGAATCATATTGCTGCAGTACAATGTTTCTTATGTCGAGTTGAAGCTCACTTATATTGACTGCCTTATGCATTCGGTAAGTAAGAAATACTATAAAGCGAATCTGAATTCTAATATTTTATACCTGCAAGATTAAATGATCTGATATAACGTCTAACCATTCAGGAGCTACTAACGGAATTCAAATATTGCGTGGGTGTTTTGCCAACATTTTTTTTGAACACGTCATTAAAAGAAGATTTTGAATTGAAGCCAGAATCAAATGCGATGGCCAATAAACTAAAATTCCTATTTTCTGGCCTGAGTGCTCTCTCTTTGAACTCTTGAACCCGGTATTCATTTACAAAATCGTAAAAGTTTCTACCCTCGTATTGGTTAATAACCTGCGAGAGATGGTTGGGCGACATATCGAGATATTCGGCCAGTGTCACAAGGGATAGTTTAGGTTCCAGGTACGGTTTTTTGGATTTCATTAAGCTGATAAGCTCATTGTGATATTCAAGGGCTTCTTCCTTTTTCAACCCTGAATTTTTGTACTCCCCTCTGTTTTTTGGCACAACAAGCTGAACAGGGGCATCGTTGGATGAAAATATTCCCTGGTGCATGATTCCTGAATAGCCAAGGTAAAATATGAAGAGAATAATCAGAGAATAAAAAATGATATCCGTATTAAAACCGAACTGCAGGCCAACCCACTCCTGCAGAACCGCCAAAAAAATAGCTAACCCAAATATTACTCCCAATCCAATGATAAAATGTTTGAGCCAGTTTAAGTCGATCGATTTTTTATAGGCAAAATTCTCCTGAGTGAACTCCTGGTAGCGATCTAATAACCGATAAGACGCTATGGCATATCCAACAGCAGATATAAAAAATGCAACCAGAGAGAATGCGATGAATGTAGAATAATCATCCATCACACCGGAATTAATTAAGGCTCTCTCCTCTGCTGTATAGTGAAAGAAATATGGGATCATGTATAGATAGAAACCAAGCGGAGGCAAAAAGTGAACGTAATTAATAAGGCCAAATCGCTGGTCTCTTCGTAAGGAATAAAGAACGTAAAGATATAATAAGGGGCCATGGAACAGCGGCAGGGGATGGTGTAAGCCGGCTAATGCAGGATATATTTCCCAATACCCCTGCTGACTCATAAAAAAACTGAAGAGATGTATTCCGGCCACAAACATCCAGACGGCCAGGATTTTGTCGCTTGTCGATTTCTTCGGTTTTGCCAGGAGTAAAAACTGAAGAAAAAAGCACAGGAAGATTCCAATGGTGAAAACTGTGCCCATCTTAATGAGATATCTGTAATAGGTTTACGCACATCTTTTCAAACTATATATCTTATCTAACAATACCAAGGTGGCACATAATTAAAACTTTCAAATCGATAATAAATAATAATTAATACATACGTGTTTACCGTTTGGATTGAAAATTTCGAGATAGTCCCCCTTTGAAGGGGGAAAGCGAACAGAGTGAGCAGGGGGATGACCAAATGAGTATTGATTTTATCCAAATTTTTAGTGTATCGCTTAAATCAAGCACTTATCATCCCCCATGCCCCCTTCAAAGGGGGACGCTCTTCAATACGTCTTCAACTGGTAAACGCGTTAATACATTCTAAAATCCGGTATGACTTAAAAATATTATAAATTCAGCTTTCTGCTTCTCTTCTCAAACTGTTTCAGAGCATAATCCAGAAACCACTCCTGTGTAAGTCCAAAAGGTACAACATCGTAGGGCTTGAATATTTCGAAAATAATATTGGTTGCGTCATCCAGCCGTTTGGAAAGATGATTTTCAAACATTTCAACATGTTCGGGATGGCTTTCGAGCAGCCGGTTAATCAGGTAAATACCAAAGGCAATATGTCGCGACTCATCTTGCCTGATGTGGGTTATACCCTTCTGTAGTCCGGGAAGTATCTCATTATCACTAAGCATTTTATAGTATGCCTGGTACCCGGTTTCCGCAAGCACTCCTTCTACAATCATATTGTAGGTGCCGGCAGCCATTAATTGAGCCTGTGGAGAAGTATCTGTATCCAGCCGTGAGAGGTCTGCATGCAGGTTTTCGTAGAATAGCTTTTTATAAAAAGGTGCGTGATACTTCTCATGGTTCGGTTTTGTGTTGAAAACATCGGTCATGTAGATAGAGAAAAACTCTGTGTGTTTAGCCTCTTCCCATAGGAAAGACGTTAAAAAGATCTCCTCTTCAAGGCGTCCCTCCATAGACAATGCACGTATAAGCGGAAGTAAATCCAGAGTTACGGCTTCCTCACCCCCCATAAATAGTGATGACAAATGCAGCAAAATCTCTTTTTCATCATCTTTTAAACTGCTCCACTGTTTTTTATCACTCTCAAGGTCGATTTCGGATGGATTCCATATCCCATAAACTTTTGCCTTTTGAAACAGCTTCATCGGTGTGCTTTCGTGATCGATTCCTCTGCCTGTGGAAGTGAATGCCCTTTTGTTCTTCTTGCCGGATACACTTTTCTCCTGCTTACTCCACCGGTTTATTTTTTCGGGATTTGAGGGGGCCGTTTGAAGAAGGGCAGAGGCGGCTTTGCGATGAACAGACAGGGTGACCAGGCTACCTTTCTCGAGTTTCAATTTTCCCTGCATTAAAAAAAGTGTTGGATCTTTTTTATTTTCAATCAGATCAATCCAGGTTTCCTGATCAGCTGTTAAAACATAATCGCACGTTTTTTCATCCTCATTCGTTGCATAGCGTAACTCGGTACATTCTCCGTATCTTAAGTCGAGATAAAATCCTGTTGCCTGGTTTGAAGCGAGAGCTGCAGGAACCGGTTGAAATTTTAAGAGAATCGGCGCATGCCATTGACTGCCGGCTTTTTTATATCGCTCGCTCTGTTGCAAATTTTGTTTCCAGGCTATGAGCCAGGTTTTGTTGAAATACTCAATCTTTTGGACTGATTCTTCATTTTTCTTTTTAAACCACATAATTGTCTAACTTTGTTTCCGATATCTCTATAATGATAATGTCAGTGGTTTTCCTGAAGATTCAAACAGTGAATTGATTTAAGGTTTTTAAAATTGATGCATAATAATTTAAGTAAAATAAAAACAATAGAATATGGATTCTATATATCCCAAATATGATGTAATTGTAGTGGGTGCCGGCCACGCCGGAAGCGAAGCTGCTGCAGCATCTGCCGGATTGGGAGCTAAAACGTTGTTAATTACCATGAATCTTGACGCAGTTGCAAAGATGTCGTGCAATCCCGCTATGGGAGGTGTTGCGAAAGGTCAGCTTGTAAGGGAAATTGATGCCTTGGGTGGCCTGAGCGGCATTGTGAGTGATAAAAGCGGAGTACAGTTTAGAATGCTTAATAAGAGTAAAGGTCCGGCTATGTGGAGTCCAAGGTGCCAGAGCGACCGCCTTCTGTACGCTCAAATTATGAGGCAAAAGCTTGAAAATATTCCGCACTTAACCTTCAGGCAAGATAATGTCGTAGATATTCTCACTGAAAAAGATGGAAAGAAAGTAAAAGGGGTTACTACTCAAACTGGGCAGACTTTCTTTTCTGAAAGCGTGATTTTAACCAGCGGAACGTTCTTAAATGGCCTTATCCATATTGGTGAAAGCCAGCATGGGGGAGGTCGTTCTGGAGAACGGGCTTCCATTGGAATTTCTGCCTCTCTTGAAAAGCTTGGCTTTGAAGTGGGCCGCCTGAAAACCGGTACACCTCCAAGAATTGATGGACGCTCCATTGATTATGAAAAACTTGAAATTCAGTACGGGGATGAAAACCCCAGTCCGTTTTCTTTTATGACAGATTCATTGCCGGGTGTAGATGAACAGCTTACTTGCTGGATTGGCTACACAAGCAGTGAAGTTCACGATACCCTCAAAACGGGTTTCGACCGCAGTCCTATGTTCAATGGCCGTATTAAAAGCATAGGGCCGAGATACTGTCCAAGTATCGAAGATAAAATTGATCGGTTTGCTGATAAAAATCAGCATCAGCTCTTTTTAGAACCTGAGGGGTGGAATACGTATGAAATGTATTTGAATGGCTTTTCTACATCACTTCCAGAGGATGTGCAGTATCATGCATTGCGTAAAATAGAGGGGTTTGAAAATGCGGTAATGCTTCGTCCCGGTTACGCGATTGAGTACGACTATTTTCCTCCATACCAGATAAAACGATCTTTGGAGACAAAAATAACTGAGGGGCTCTTTTTTGCCGGACAAATTAACGGCACAACCGGTTATGAGGAGGCGGCCTGTCAGGGGTTAATGGCGGGAATTAATGCTGCGCTCTATACCCAGGATAAAGAACCTTTTGTTCTGAAGCGATCGGAAGCATACATCGGTGTTCTTATTGATGATCTGATTAATAAGGGTACGGAAGAGCCTTACCGTATGTTTACTTCCAGGGCTGAACATCGAATTCTGCTACGCCAGGATAATGCTGATTTAAGATTAACGCCTATGGGATATAAGCTCGGGCTTGTTGATGAAGAGCGCTACTCAAGATTTTCGGCTAAGAAGGATGAAATTGACCGACTTTATGATCTTGTAAGTAAATATACCGTAAGACCGGAGAAGATGAATGGGATGCTTTTGGATAAAGGTACATCGGGTTTAAGTCAACCGGTAAAAGCCAAATCACTCATTCCCCGGCCGGAGCTATTTTTATTGGATATCATAAACGCTGATGACTCTCTCAATGAGGATGTTTCAAAAATAACGGATAGCAGGGATGTTATTGAGCAGGTGGAAATTCAGATTAAGTATGACGGATACATTAAAAGAGAGTTCGAGATGGTTGAAGAGCTCAAGAAAAAAGAGGATGCCGGCATCCCTGAGAATCTGAAGTACGATAACATCAAAAGCCTCTCTACAGAGGGCAGGAATAAACTGCAGAAGATAAAACCGGAAACGATTGGGCAGGCTTCCAGAATTAGTGGCGTTTCTGCCAGCGATGTGGCCGTTTTGATGGTTTATCTTAAAAATTAATCGAGAGGTTTCACGTGAAACATGTTGTAGAAAGTGTCGAATTAAAGGACAAATTTCTGGAAGAGGCCCGGGCTCTGTACCGATCAAAAAAAGAGGAGCACCAAAAATATCTCGACGAACTCTTTGACTGGAATCAGAAAATAAACTTAGTTAGCCGGACTGTTTCACGTGAAACAGTTGAAAGTCATATTGTGCATTCGCTTTTCCCTTGTCAGCTGGGGTTGTTAAATGCTCATGATACATGGATTGATGCGGGTAGCGGAGGCGGTTTGCCCGGTGTCCCGCTTGCAATTCATAACCCCGGGAAGCAGTTTGTGCTGAATGACAACGTGAGAAAAAAGATGAAGGCCGTTTCTGCGATTGTTGATACACTCGGACTTTCAAATGTGAAAATCGTGGCAAAAAGCATATCTCTTTATAACCTTGAGGCCGGAACCGGTATTGTGACCAAGCACGCTTTTAAAATTCCCAAGCTCTTGCATCTGCTCGATAAAAAACCGTGGAAATCGATTATATTGTGGAAGGGAGAGCGGGATATTTTACCTGAGTTAAATAAATCGCCGGGGCAGCTAAATGTGACGATCTACCCGTTTCGATTTTCGGATACATTCTATGAAGGAAAAGCTCTTGTGCGGCTGGAAAAGTAAAGAGACAATCGAAATTAACTACTCAAAATCATTAAATTTTAAAGATAGTAAGATGTCGAGATTGAAAAGTTCAGAGAGAAGGATGAAGCTGATCCTGATGCTGCAGAATGCAAAGAGAAAAATAACGGTCGACGATCTCGCCGAAACCTTTGATGTAAGCAGACGAACTATCTTCAGGGATTTCAATGTTTTATCTGAATTGAATGTCCCCGTTACCTGGGATGAATACAGCGGCTATGGAGTTATGCCGGGGTATAAGGTGCCGCCTTTGATGTTTACATCAAAAGAACTGGCAACCATTATGGTGGGGCTTAATTTTGTAAAATCGCAGGTAGACCAAAACCTTGTAAACGATGCAAAAGGGGTGGAGCTGAAAATTAAAGATGTACTGCCCGAGGATCTGAAAACGTTTATGGAGTCTTTGGATAACCGGACGGTTGTAGATCCATTCCTGCATTTTGGATTTGAAAAAAAAGAGGGGGGAAGCTGGTACCTCATCAGCAGTGCGATCTCACAAAACAAAACAATTGAGTTCTCTTACACCAGTATATCTGATGAAGCGACAACCTCCAGAAAAATTGACCCGTACCTTTTGGTTTTTTACAGAGATCACTGGAACGTCATCGGGTATTCGCACAAACGAGAGGCGATTCGGAATTTTGTACTGAACCGAATGGAAAAAGTGCGAATTACAGACAAAAATTTTGTACCGAATAAAGAAATGGACGCAGAGGCATTAATTTTTAATTCTAACAAATCCGGCCAAATAGTAGAGGTGTTGGTTGATGAATCGGCAGATCGTGCGTTCAGAGCCAATTTGCCGACAAAAATATTTAAGGAAGAGGCGGTTTCGTCTAAAAAAATTAAGGTGAGTTTCAAATTCGAAAATCTTGACTTTATTAACGAGTGGCTGCTCCAGTTTGGGGATAAGGTTGAAATACTTTTACCTAAGGAGCTGAAAGAGAAAAGAAAAGGTCTTTTAAAAAAGATGATGTTAAAAGTTGAATGATATTTTAAAGAAGAGAACTATTGGGCAATTATTCATTAAGAACCTTCAGCAAGTAAACTTTTAAACTCATCTGCTTTTTCAGGCTTTTCCCACTCATTGTATAGTTGAACAAGGTATTTTAGCGTTTCCTCCCGACTATCGCTCGATTGATTTGAATCTTCAATAAGGGTAAGGGTGTCTAACAAATGAGATTCTGCTTCTTCAAACGATCCGGCCCTGATGAGACACGTCGCAAGCATATTTCTTGCTTCGAGTACTTCATAGTGATATTCAGGAAAAGTGTTTTGCCTGATCTCTAATGCTTCACGAATGAAAGGTTCGGCGTCTTCCGGGCGATCTGTTTTCATTAGAATTCTGGCAATACCAATTGTGGGATATGCGACAAACGGATGTGTATCGCCCAAACCTGATTTCAATATTTCTAAGGATTCACGGAGTTTTTTCTCTGCTTCTTGAAGTCGGCCCATATTTTCCAGCACGTTTCCCAGATTGTTCAGTGTTTCGCCGATTCTAAGATGATGTTCATCGAGTGTGGTCCTGTAGATGTCAAGGGCTTCTGTGAAGAGTTGGGCGGCCTCATTATATTTATTCATATCCTGCATCAAAAGCCCAAGCCCGTTTATGGTCACAGCTATACTGGGATGATTTTCACCATATAAAGAGCGCTTAAGGGATAATGCTTTCCGGTAAGCCGATTCAGCCTCTTCAAAATTTTCCTTTTTCCTGAGAAGCATCGCGAGGTTACTGAGGCTCATGGTTACTCTCGGATCCAGTTCACTTACCAGATCTCTGCGAATTTCGAGCGCTTCTTTCATTGCGTTTTCAGCACCGTCCAAATCGCCTTTACGATTCAGTAGAAGACCGAGTATATTAAGAGTTTCCGATATGTCCAGGTTATCTGTATCAAAGATACTCCGCTGACGTTCTAAAGCTTGCTGAAGAATTGTTTCTGCTTCTTCAAATTTGCCAGCTTCCATTAGAATTCCACCAAGTGTGCTCAAAGTTGAGGCAATTTTCGGATCATCAGGTTCTAAAAGCTCAGTTTGATCGGCTAATGCTTCCCGGATGATAGATTCTGCCTCGTTGTAATCCCCTAAATAATGATAAGCAGTTGCAATTTGAACTTTTGTTGAAGCAATATCAGGGTGATTACTGCGATGGATTTCTTCTTGAAGTGACAATGATCGCCTCAACAGTTGCTCAGCATCGCGATATTGTCCAAGTCGGGAATATACCTCACCGAAAACATTAAACATTTGTGCCTGCACTTCGGGTTGTTCATCGAGTTGCTCAGCTTGCAGTATTCCCCGTTCAAGGAGTACAACGGCCGTTACAGTATCCCCCAGAGATTCAGCCGGATCACTGGCCTCGAACATATCTATTAAAAAACTTGTGACCTCTTCGGCCTTTTCAGTTTCCTTTCTGGCCTGTTCAAGAGCAGTTTGTGTTAGCTGTGAATGATAAGTAATGGTAGCAGCGTAACCGATAAGTAAAAGAATAATGGCGACAGAAGAAGCAACACCGATTTTATGGCGGTATATAAATTTTTTTCCGCGATAGAGGTATGAATCCGGATGAGCGGAAACGGGCTTCCCCTGAAAGTAATTGTTAATATCGGATGCAATGTGTCCGGCGGATTCATACCGTCGTTCAGGTTCCTTGTGCATCGCCTTGAGAATGATGATATCCAATTCTCCACGCAACTGTCGCTGAAGTTGTTCAGTATCCGTATTCCGTAGTTTACTGATTTGCTGAGGAGTTAGTCCTGAATCTATATCAGGAATTTTGGTGACTGCC
>Ga0208218_1000956_pt1 | contig 11817 bp, 14 predicted proteins | sample HotLakmasection3_FD_184726 | JGI IMG/M metagenome (GOLD analysis project Ga0208218, IMG submission 184726) | Hypersaline microbial mat communities from Hot Lake, Washington, USA - Section #3 (SPAdes) | ecosystem: Environmental > Aquatic > Non-marine Saline and Alkaline > Hypersaline > Microbial... | reverse complement strand
TCTTTTCTACGCTGCAACAGGCAGAAAGGATAAGATATTCAAATAGTTAAGAAACAGTACAGAAAAGGTAGGGTAGACAGGCAAGAATAAGAATAGTATTAGATACTATTCTTATTCTTGCCTGTCTACCCTACCTTTTCTGTACTGTTTCTTAACTATTTGAATATCTTATCCTTTCTGCCTGTTGCAGCGTAGAAAAGATAAAGGAAATAAAGAAGCATAGCGATCGCTGTGGGGATCGCTGTGGGCCTGGAATATGTGCGATGGCTGAAAGTATTGCTGTGCTTGGGTTTTAGGCGTTGCGATCGCTGTGGGTGTGGGATGCGAGAAGGTTTTGAGGTGTGTTTCTTTTCTAGGATACTTGGGGATTGCCCTGAAATGATAACGATAGATAATATATTCTTATTCATTTAACTTTACTATTATTTTTATTCGGTTGACTATCTTGACGCTTTTGAGTTTAGTTGCTAGGTTATTTCTTTGTTTTATAGGCGTTTCAGCCTTTTCTTTTTATCTGTTTTTTGGTGTTTTACCTTGATTATTGGATAGGAAACTGTTAGAATATAGTCAAGAAAGAAAGGAGGCGTTGAAATGAATCGGTCGGATCGCATCGAGATTCAACGGCACTTGAAGTCGGGCTTAGATATTCGCGATGTTCCATATCTCGTTCGGGTGCAGCCGATAAAGCCCCCAGAGGCAGTCTGGTGCAATGGCAGGCTCATCAGCATTGAATGACCGTTGGCGTCTCTAGGAAGCGGTTGAGGGCTCTACATCTCGTCTCTCGTTTCCGGTTTGCAGGTATTTAGGTTTCTCTTTATGGCACGTCGAATGCTCTCGTCTGTGGCTCAGCAGGCTAAGGATCTGAGGCAACAATTGAAGGCTGTTTTCCCACTTTGCAAGTTCAGGGTGCGGTCGTCTAACTACAGCATGGGATCTTCTATCCGGGTGAGCTGGATTGATGGCCCTATGGTCTCTGAGGTGGAAGCGATCGCTAGTGGGTATGAATCTATCCGACGCGATGAAGGGTCGGGAGAAATCCTCTCTGGCGGCAATCGCTATGTCCACTGTGAAAGACGGTTCTCGATCGCGGTCTTTGAATCAGCCGTCATGACGGTTTGTCGCGATTGGGGGGTGGAGCCAGTACCCACAGTGGTCTGTGGGCAATCGGAGTTTTCCTCACCTCATATTCCTCATGGGGCTAATCCTCAGCGGGTTGGTGGAGGCGTGAAGGATCTTCAGTGGTTGGTGATGGATTATCTAGCTGAGCGGTCTTTCTATCCCGTGCAGAAGGGTGATGAGGAAAGCGATCGCGTTGGCGCAGCCGCTCCGGAGGAGCATCGCGGTGGCAGTGGCGGTAGCGATCGCGGTGGTGCTGGTGAGGCGGAGGTGTCTGTCTTGAAGTCGGGGTCGCCTTGGAATGCGGCAGCGCCTCATGCGACGGCGGCTGACTTACAAGCGGTGGAGGTGGTGGAGAATCACGCCAAAGATGGCTTTGAACTCTTTTTTCCGGGTAAACCCGATCCGGCTACTCGGCAACTACTCAGAGCTTGTGGCTTTCGGCCTAGCAAGAAGAAATCAGGCCAGCGCTCAGGGCAGTGGTTCTGGTATGCCAAACGGACAGAAGGCACTACCGAGTTTGTCCTGGGGCTGACGGGGTAGAGGGAGCGATGTTCCTCCGGAACGGCCATAGCCCTATTGGGCATGGCTTCGCTAGCGCCAACGCGGTGGAAGAGTGAGGAGGATCGAGATCACTGAAGCGGAGAGGGGCAAGACTGAGACGCATTGCTGATTACAATAAAATCATTCAACACCGGACACAGTTATGATCTCTGTTCCCATTACTTTGGAACAACTCATCACGGCCATTAAACAGTTACAGCCGGATGAGCGGGCACAGATTGCCCAGGTCCTGGTGCAAGAGGAACTCCAAGCAGACCTCACTGGATTAATTCAGGAACTCTACTCACAGCCACCGGTCGATGAGGTTAGCGATGAAGATATTCTGACTGAAGTCAAAGCTGTACGGCAGCAGCCCCCATCAGCATGATGCAGCGGGTTGTCATTGACACCAATATCTGGATTCGTATCTTACTCAGAGGGCGAGTAACGTTACCGATATTGACGGCTTTCAATGACGGTCGATTTCAGTTGGTGATGAGTCAGCCGCTATTCGATGAATTTCATACGGTTTGGAATCGCCCGCGCCTGAAGCAACGTCTTGATGTCAATCAGGCAATTCGGTTGGAACAACAGCTCCGATTGCGTTCTGTCTGGATCGAGGCCAGCACCATTCCGCCTAATTGTCGAGATCCCAAGGATTTGCCGGTACTCGCAACCGCCATCGATGGCGCAGCAAACATCATTGTCTCAGGTGACAATGACCTCAGAGCTGATGATGACTTGAGAATGGCCATGCAAACGCACGGCATTGAGCTACTGGGCGTTAATTCTTTTCTAGATACACTCAACTCATCGTCCGAAAATCAACCCGATTGACATCGATGAAGACGCTGTCCCCCTGCGCTTACTTGAACAGCTACAGCTACGATCGCTTCCAGAGGTGAGCTATGGCCCAAGATGATTTCAACTTCATGGATTTGCTGGAAGATGACACCTGGTTCGAGGCTGCCGCTCGTCGGGAAATCTCGGTCACTTGTGAAGCCCTAGCGGGCCATGGCTGGGGAACTCATTTGGGAGCCCTCATGGCGAATCCTAAGGGCTTCAGTCATTTTGCTCAATTACGGTCAATGGTGCTACAGGCTTGGCAGCAACTCGTCACGGAGTGGGATTTAGGGATTGGCTCAGAGGCGGCGGCAGCGGAAGGCCAGGCACTCATCATGACGCGACTCCATCAGCCGGAACCGGAAGTTCAGGAGGCTTTAATGGCTTTGCTGACCATGAAGCTCTCAGCACCACAGGGGGAATGGGAGATGACTGACGCGGTTCACGCTCAGATTCGCCGGGTGTTTAGCCAAGTGCTCATGCCAGAAGACTGGAATGACATTGCAATCGCGGCAGCTCAGGCCGTTCAGAATCATGTCAAGCGGCAGGTTCAATTACCCAAGTCGGCTTGAACGATCACGCCGCAACAGCCCTCTCTGCACAGCGATCGCGGGAATGAGAGCACCTCAAAACCGACCACAAGAACGACAAACAAGCATTATTAAAGTGAAGGTCGCACGGGTCGAGGAGGAGCGTGGGGCTGGTTGATTTTGTCGTTTGGTTGAAAATTCAAAGAACGACAAATACGGTAGGCGATAGATGGCGTCAGTTCAGATGGGTCGTTGTGTTCAACGTGTCAGGGACCGGGGACTTACCGCGATCGCTGCAAGAGGCGGTGCTGAGGGCCGCTAAGGCGGATTTAAGGGCGGCACGGCGGTACGGGGAAGTCGGCATTGCTCAGACGCACCACGGGCTACTCAATCTCGGTTATGAGCGGGATGCCCGAGTCTATGAGTTACAGCGTTTCGATGGCAGTGGAGGGGTGTTGGCTCGTGGCCCGAAACGGGTGGTCTTACCAGCGCTCATTCACAGTTATGTCCTGGTGGTGGCGTCAGGCAAACAACAGCAGTTTTGATAGGTGTTTTTTAGATTAATGCAGGTGCAATCATAACTGGCTCTTTAGCTTATCTATTTTCATAGAGCACAAACATAGAAAAGAACAGCCAAGAAAAGGAAAAGCAACAGAGAAAGACAAGACAATAGAAAACAAGACAATAAAGGAAGAAAATAAATTCAGGCGTCAAGATAAATACCCTCATTTTGCCGAATCGTACTCATGACGACTTCGGTTTCTGACGGCCTGATATTGTGTAGTTTTGTTGATTTCAGAGGCTCATCGCGATCGCATTTTGCCTGTTGAACTCATTTATCTACTGGCTCATCTCATCCCGCTCGGTAGCGATACCTAATGCGGCACCTTCGATTTCGCGTAATTCATCCATTACGGCAATGACGCGACCGTGCTCCACGGCTTCATCGGCGTTGATGACGATGACCGTTTCCTGGGTAGTACTCATCAAATCGCGGACGCCAGTCTGGAGGTTTTCCAGAGCGATCGCCTCGCGATTTAGCGCAATATCGCCGGCGACTTCGACTGTCACCGTGATGCGCGTCCGCTCTTGCACCTCGGAACTATCGGCCTCGGGCAGATTGACGGGTAGGGATTCAGAGCGAGTCAGAAACAAGCTGGAGATGATGAAAAACGTCAGAATTGCAAAAATGACATCAATCATCGGGATGATATTGAGTTCAAACTCGTCTTCTGGTTCTTCAGGAAGGTACATAGCTTGCCTCCTGAGTCAGCTGTTGCCGCCACTCGTAGTGCATTTCGTAGAGAATCTCAAGTTGACCACCATATTCCTGAATCAAGGCGACCTGGCGCTTGTAGAGGCCACGAAACAGGTTGGCGAACAGCAGCGTGCCGATCGCCACCACCAAGCCTGCCGCCGTCGAGACCAGTGCTTCGCTAATACCGCCCGTCACCAAGTTGGCATTTGCGCCCATGTCGCCCAGTTGCAGGGCATCAAAGGAGGTGATTAAGCCCAAAATGGTGCCGAGCAATCCCAGCAGGGGCGCAACGCTGATGATAGTGGCGAAAATAGTGTTAAATCGCTTGAGGTGGGGCAGTTCGGCCTGCATAGCACTGGCAAGAGCCAGGTGAAACTGGCGAGGACTGGCTCCTTCGATTTCCAGAGCTTCTTGGAAAATGCGGGCAATGGGGAGGTTAAGGTTTTGCCGTAGTTTGGGATAAACCTCTAGGGGGCTGTGTCGATAGATGCGTAGAATATCCTGCATGACCAATCGTTGGCGGCGGTTGATGCGGAGCCAAAAGACGAGACGTTCGACAATGAGGGCGATCGCCACGATTGAAAACAGCAACAGCGGCCACATCACAATACCGCCCGCAGCAAAAATGCTCCCCATCAGCTCATCCACTCCTGATCACGCACTAATTTCGGAAAAAGCTCTCTTCACTTTTTGAGTTAGTTACTTCAATGCGATCGCGCAGCATCGATATGCGGTTATCGCCACGACAGAAAGTATTACAGACAACTCAGAATAAAACCTGGTATGTGATTTTATGGTCAGCATTCAATCGTCTAATTTATATTCTTCTAAATGAGGAAATTTTGGACTGAGTTTTATCCACTCATATTCCCCTCAAACGTTAGTTCTGAAAATCCCCCCTCCCCCCTTATTGAGCAAATCTCTGCCTTAATCTGAATGCGTTAAGGTTTTAGGAAAGTTTTGGGAAGGGGATTTAACTCCTTCTGCTAAGTGGTTTTGTCGGCCCCAAATTCTCAGGTAAGCGCTCATGAGTCTTTCTGATCTGTGTGTCGAGCAGCATGAAAAAGAACGGCGATCGCTCCGAAAGCTCTTACTGTTGGGACTGCTCAGTTCCCTGGGGGTGCATGCCCTGGCGATGGGGATGAGTCGGTTGGGATTGTGGGCACGTTCGGCAGAGGCGGAAATTGCCCCGATTGAGCTGCTGGTGATGGAGCCTGAGACGGTTCCTGTGGAGAAGACGGCACCTATTGAGCCGACTGAACTGAGTACTGCGCCTGATGCGGCAGCGGTAGCGGGTTCACCTGTGCCAGCAGCGATCGCGGCAATGCCCCAGTCGCCTGCCACGCCAGCACCTTCACCGACAGATGAGCCATCCGCTGAGCTAGACGCTGCGGAGCCAACCGAACCCGAAGCGCCAGAACTACCGGAGGAGGAAGTATCTAGCGAAGATGAACCGGAGACATCGGAGGACTTAACAGCAGAGGAAGCGTCAGCCGAATTGGACGAGGCTGAAGCCGTTGAAGCGGAACCGGAAGTCGTAGAGAGCGAGCCGGAAGCGCCCGCCGCGGATGAGACTGAGATGGCGACGACCGATGAAACTTCGGAGGTGGCCACGCCTGAGGAAGATACAGAGATTGAGGAATCTCAGCTAGCGCGTCTGCGCGACCTCTTTCAGCGGCAACGGGACGAGGCCGCTCAGGAGAATGCATCCTCCGGGGAGGGGACCTCGGCAGCGGAGAGCGACTCCCCCGATGCCGCGACCCATGCTGAAACCGCTGGTAGCGATACCACTGCTCAGGATGCCAGCGATCGCCCGACGTCCAATGCTACTAACGAAGTTGACAACGGCACCGAAACCGCCGCCGCCACGGGCAACAGCAATGGGAACGGTCGCGGTTCACGGACGGTGGCTTGCCAAAGTTGTGTCAGCCCAGAATATCCCCAAAGTGCTTTAGAAGCCGGTGCAGAAGGGCAACCCAGAGTCAGCGTCCAAATCAACCCTGATGGCAGTGTGGCGAGCGTTACGCTGGTGCGCTCTAGTGGCAATGCGGCGATCGATCAGGCGGCGATTCGAGCGGCGCAACAATCGACCTTTCAACCCGTTGCGGGAGGGGCCACGGTGCCAATCGAATACAACCTCAGTATCGAAGGGTCGCAACAGTACCAAGATGCTCAGCAACGAGGTGAGCGCCGTTCCACCGAAGTGGCCGATCCGGTTCCATCTACTGCGCCCCCGCAAACAGCAGAAGACCCCGCTACTGAGCCGACGCCTGCGGAAACGACTGCCACACCAGCAGCCGATACCGATTCCCCAACACGAGATGATGCAGGGGAGGCAGCGGATTCTCCCGCGATCGAGGAGTCTGCGAACGAGGCTCCCGAAAGCTCACCGACGACGGCTCCCGCCGCCGAGCCACCGACAGCAGAATCAGAGAACGAGGAAGATTTAGATGCCGAATCAGCCCCGAGCGAACCCATCGAAGCGGCAGATCCAGAGCCGGATTCACCTGCCCCGGTAGCCCCCCCGGCGGCAGTTGACGATGAGCCGTCTGCCCCCGCTGCGGCAGATCCAGAGCCTCCGCCTGAGCCTGATGAGGAAGTCGAGTCTGACGAAGCAGCCGAATCGGAAACTCAAGAGTAATCGTCGTGTTTAACCGTTCGCCAGCTCTCAAGTGAATCTTGAGTGGCAGTAGGAATCCGGGGACTTATTTTCGATCGCTCCTATGGCTTAAAAGCTGTTTTGTATCCCCCCCTAAGGCATAGAAAGCCAAAGACATTGGTGATAGTATTTCTCTTGATTTTCGTGAGAGAGGAATTAAAAGATTCTCCTTAGGCAACGATGCCTTAAGGGAAATTTTTGCTGTTCTAAAAACTTTCTACAAAGCTTGCAGCTCTGATTAAAGGATTGGCAATTTCAATACTGAGTATTGGTTCCAAATCCATTTGAATGGTTCGATGAGTGCTGACTCAAAAAGAACCTATATCGAAAGCTTCTGGGCCTTTGATTGCTTTTTGACTGGCGTCAGCACCAGCCCTGTATTTAGCAGCAAGCTTTGATGAATTGAGTCATTTCAATAGCCCTATCTCACGAATCGGTAATGAAGTGGTGTATGAGGAATCACGGTGCGACAGCTTTTGTTTTCGGTGGGGGGCGGAGTTGCGGTTGGCAGTTCCTTAATCGCTCTACCTGCTCAAGCGCAAACGGCGCAGATTAACAGTATTCAGGTAGTTCAAGACGAGGCTGGATTACAGATTTTACTGGATGGCGAGGGCCTTCCCCAGGCCAACATCTTTGAGACGGCATTTGGCAACACCTTGGTTTTAGATGTGACCAATGCGCAACTGGCCGAAGGGGCTGCCATCCGCCAGGACAGCCCGACAGCAGGAATCGCATCGGTGACGGTAGACGCGCTCGATACGAACAGTGTGCGGGTACGGATTGTTGGAGAAACGGAGGTGCCAACGGTTGCTGTAGAAACCGGGGAAACTGGAATTGCGGTGGGCGTGACGGGGGCGATCGCAGTTCCGCCCGAAACCGATGCCCCCCCCGCTGCCGAAGTCGAACCCGACTTGCCTCCCACCGAAGATGAACTAGCTGAGGATGAACTGGCTGAGGATGAACTGGCTGAGGATGAACTGGCTGAGGATGCCCTCCCAGAGGAAGAGGAAGGCTTACTCATCATCACCACAGCGGCGCGGCGTCCCACCCCAGAAGTCGAAACTTCCGCAACGGTTGAAGTCGTAACCGAGGAAGAACTGGAACAGCGGCGGCCCCTGATCCGCACCGTGCCAGATGCGTTGCAAACCCTGCCGGGGGTAACGGTTAATCGCTTGGGACTGCTTAGCGGGTCGATTAATATTCGCGGTATTACAGGGGAGCGGATTGGTCTACTTGTAGATGGCGAGCGGCGTCCCAACTTGGAGTTTGGCCCAGATTTTGGCAGCGTTGATCCCTTTCGGGTAGAGCGCATTGAGGTGCTGCAAGGTCCGGCCTCTTCGATTTATGGGGCTGACTCCTTTGGCGGTGTGGTCAATGTCATCACCAACACGCCTGATCCGGATCAGCCCTTCACCGTGACCAGCGAAACCTACGGTGGCGGTTTTTCGGAATTCAACACCAACCTGGAGTTTTCTGGCCCGAACTATGTCTTCGGCGCAACCTATCGCACCGCTGGAGACGCCCGTGATGCCAGTGGCGACATCATTCCCCCCGACGGTACGGAATACACCGTGTTTGACCTATACGGGGCGGGGCGCTACGACATCAACGACCAGTCTCGGTTCATCCTGCGGCTCGATCGCTACCGTCAGGATGATGCCGATCTCAACGGGTTTCCCTCCCCTCCGTTCTTAGAAGCCCGGAACGAATTTCGGGAGACTAACCGCTACTCGTTGGCCTACATCAACGACAGCGTACCGGGAGGCACCGAGCTAGAAGTGCGGGGTTACTATCAGCGCGTTCGCCGCCAGTTTGACACCCTAACGGCCTTCACCATTCCGTTTCCGTTTCCAACCGACGTCACGGTGCCAAGTTCAGACCTGACGGATACGGTGAGTTACGGCGTTACGGGAATTGCCACCACCGCGATCGGGGATGCCACCCTCACCTACGGCTACGACTTCAGCCAGGATCGGTCCGAGTTTGAGGATTTGGTGAATGACATCACCTCCCCCGACGCCACCCGCGAATTTCACGGCTTATTTGCCCAGTCCGTCTACAACGTCACCGATGACTGGACGCTAACGGGCGGTGCCCGGCTCGACTTTTTCACCGCCGAAAGTGCCGACCAGTTCAAAGATGTCAACGCCGTCACCTTCAATGTCGGCACCGTTTATGAGATTACCGATGGCCTGCTGGCGCGAGCCAACTTTGCCCAGGGATTTCGCCCGCCGAGCCTGCTGTTTTTGTTTGGCAGCTCGCCTGATGGTTCCTTTTTCGCCCCCACTCGCGGACAGGTGCAGTCCAATCCCGATTTGTCGCCGGAGCGGGCCAATAACATCGACATCGGCCTGGACTACACCAGCGGCGACTTTACCGCCGGGGTGGTCTATTTCCGCAACGACATTAGCGATTTTCAAGGGTTTGAGCCTTTTACGCCACCCCCCGGACCACCAGGGCCGCCGGGACCGCCGCCGCCCTCCATTCAGGTCGCGAATAAAGACGTGCTAATTCAGGGAGTGCAGCTCAACGCCGCCTATGAGTTCATTCCGGGGCTGACCCTGGAGGGCAATCTGACCTTTGTGGATAGTGAAGACGAGTCTGGGCGTCCCTTAAATCAGCTAGAGGTATTTCCCACGACAGCTTTGGTGCGGTTGACTTATGCCGACGATCGCTTTTTGGGACTCATTCAATCTCGTATTTATGCCGATCAGGGTGATGTTGTACTGGCAGACAACGAGGTCGGTCCCGGTAGCGAAGGCGCTGTGGTGTTTGACCTGACCCTAGGCTATCAGGTCATTCCAGCGGCGCAGCTCACGTTTACTGTCGAGAACCTATTCAACACTCAGTACGTGTATCCCACCGCCAACTTCGCCGCCCCTGGTGCAAGGATTCTGGTGGGGGTGAATGCCGAGTTTTAATCGGAGACAACGATGGCGAAATCCTCTAAATCCTGGCAGCTTCGAGACTACGTGTTCGCGGCTTTTATGACCATCGGTATCGCGGTGGCGTCAGTGATCACGGTGCCGCTCACTCTATCGATTCCCCTGCCGGGCATTCGCACGGTGGTGTGGGCACCCTTTGCGGGCATTTTTCTCACCCTGGGCATGGCCCGACTACAGCGTTCCGGCAGCGTTGCCCTGATGATTGGCGTTTTGGCGCTAATTCTGAGCCGCATTTCCTGGATCATCACGGCTTTTCTGGTTATTGCTCTGCTGGTGACGGAAGGCGTCATGGTGTTTCGGGGCGGCTTTTACGGCAAGGCCAACCGACTGCTGGCAAATGTGTTGTTTTTCAGCAGCGCCACCGTAGCCGGAGCCCTAGTGGGAGCTTACGCTGCTGGGGATGTCTTCGCTGCCTGGGTGGGGCAACCCTGGATACTGCTGCTGATGACTATCGTTTCTGGCTTTGCAGGGGCAGTCGGTTGGTGGCTGGGGGAGCGAGTCGTGAAGCAGTTGCAGCGGGCAGGCAAGCTGAATGTTAGCTAACGCGGTTAATTCATCCAATCGGGGATGGCTGGGGCGGGTGAATCCGCTGCTGAAGATTGGGTTGAGCATTGTGACAGTGAGTATCGCGTTCGCCCTGCAAGATTTAGCGGCGGCGGGACTGCTGGTGGGGGTGCTGCTGGTGCTGCTGCTGTCGGTGGGAATGTCGTGGCGGGTGTGGCTGGGGGGTGCGATCGCCCTCATCCTCTTCACCGCCCTCACCTGGCTACTGCGGGATTGGCCCTCTGCCGTGCTGAATACCCTGCGACTGCTGGCGATTTTGCTACCCGGCCCCATCTTTTCTCTGACCACCTCCCCGGCGGATTTAACCCGCGCCCTCCAGGCGGTGAAGCTGCCTTCCTTTCTGGTGCTCAGCTTGATGCTGGTGTGGCGGTTTTTGCCCGTCGTGCAACAAGAAGCCCAGCGCATTATCGAAGCCAACCAGCTCAGGGGGGTGGATCTCAGCCGTCGCCCCGGACAGTGGTTTTCGGGGCTGTTTGTGCCGCTAATTTTTCGCATTGTCAGCTATGCCGATGAGGTGACGATAGGGCTGGAGACCCGCAGCTACGACCCCAACGCCCGCCGCACCCTGGGCCAGCCCCTGCGATGGCGCGGGTTAGATACGGGGGTTGCGCTCTCATCCATTGCTGTTTTCTGGGCCGTTGGGTATCTGCAATGGAGTCAGTAATTCAGGTTGAAAATCTCGAATTTACCTACGCCAATGCCACCCAGCCCGTACTGAGGGACATTAACCTGACCCTGAAGTCTGGCGAAATTGTCCTGGTCGCAGGGGCCACCGGCAGCGGCAAAAGCACTCTGCTGAGCTGCATCGCCGGCATTGCCCCCACCCATATCGGCGGCACTCTCACCGGAACCATCCGCTGCCAGGGCCAGGATATCGAAACCTGGAATGTTTGCCAGCGCTCCCACCGCATCGGCACCCTCCTGCAAAATGTGGAAACCCAAATTTTCACCGATACCGTCTACGACGAAGTGGTCTTTGGCCTGGAAAACCTCGCCACCCCGGCCCAGCGCATCCCTCCCCTGACGCAAGCCATCCTGCAAGAATTTGACCTGCAGCCCCAGAAAGATTGGCCCATCAACCGCCTCTCCGCAGGCCAAAAACAACGGCTGATCATCGCCTGCGTCCTGGCCATGGGCCAACCCGCCCTGCTCCTCGACGAACCCTTCGCCTACCTGGATCAAACCACCTCCTACCTCTTACTCAACCTGCTCAAACAGCGAGCCACCCAGGGCCAGACCATCCTCATCGTCGAACACCGCCTAGATCTAGTGCAAAGCATCTGCGATCGCACCCTCCACATCCACCAAACCCACCTCCACCCCGGCCCACCTACCCCACCCCCCTCACCTACCCCACCC
>Ga0208218_1000955_pt1 | contig 11821 bp, 12 predicted proteins | sample HotLakmasection3_FD_184726 | JGI IMG/M metagenome (GOLD analysis project Ga0208218, IMG submission 184726) | Hypersaline microbial mat communities from Hot Lake, Washington, USA - Section #3 (SPAdes) | ecosystem: Environmental > Aquatic > Non-marine Saline and Alkaline > Hypersaline > Microbial... | reverse complement strand
GTCCGCTTGCGGAAGCCGAATGCCACCAATTTCAATCTCAGTTCGGTCGTTAGAATTCATGACTTCAGCTTACCTGAAGGGCAACGATTGAAACCCTTACTTTTTCATCAACCCCTGAACTGTTACTGCAGGGAAGCCATTTAAACCACGGAATTAACCGCAGGGATAGAGGATTTTTTGAGGTATTAGGATGGATTTTCTTTGTAAAGAAGTGTTTTTGGCGCTGGCAACTTCCCACCTTGAACGGGCAACCCAGTTCTACAGCAGGGTGTTTGCGATCGCCCCCACGCAGAAAATTCCAGGGGTGTATGCCGAGTTTCGGCTACCAGGGCTAAAACTGGGGCTGTTCTCGCCTAAGGCTGCCCACTTGCCCGAATTCGCCCAGGGGCGGGGAGCTATGAGCCTTTGTCTGGAGGTGGCACAGTTGGAAGGGGCGATCGCCCAGGTTCACGCTGCCTATGAAGTGCTCCCTGAGAGCGATCGCGCCACCATTCCCCCAACCGGAGAGATAATCACCGCTTCCCACGGGCGCGAGGTCTATGTTTATGATCCAGATGGCAATCGCCTGATTTTGCATGAGGCGCATTCTTGAGGAGACGAAGCCATGCTCGTTGCACGGTGGTTTTTGGGCTTAGGGGCACTGCTCGGAGGGCTGGCGGTGGGGTTGGGGGCGTTTGCCTCCCACGGGTTGCGGGAGCAGTTGAGCGATCGCGCCCTGGCGATTTTTGAGACGGGGGTGCGCTACCAGATGTATCACGCGCTGGCGCTGCTGCTGGTGGGGCTATGGTTGAGCCGTGCCGAGGCGGGGCGATCGCTGCTCACAGGCGCAGGCATTGCCTATCTCATCGGGATTTTGATCTTTTCGGGGAGCCTCTACGTGCTGAGTCTTACCAATATCAAGGTGTTGGGGGCGATTACTCCCCTGGGTGGCGTGGCATTTATCGCGGGCTGGGGACTGCTGGCGATCGCCGCCTTCACCTTCAAGTAGGTTTTTCTTGAGAAACGGAAAAGAACCATTACGCCTATCAAGGCACTCGTAAGGCACCCGTAAGGCACCCGTAAGGCACTCGTAAGGCATTCTATCGGTTTGTTGCAAATGGCAGATGCAAAATGGCAGATGCAAAATGGCAGATGCAAGGTTTTCTGGGCAAGGTTATCTAAAACGCAGGGGATTCCAGGAATTTTGGGACAGACTGATGGAGAAGTAAGGTGAGATTTGCCGAGTAGATGAGATGGGCGATCGCCCTATCCTGCTGGTTGTTTCGCTGCCATGTTTCTTTCGGCTAATTGCGGCTAGTTTCTTGGTTCGGCTAGTTTTTTGAAGCAAATTCTTGAGCGCACTATGGTTGAACAACAAAAACTAAAGACCGATGCAAATCTTGTCCAGGCGCATGTTTTTGTGTCGGGGCGGGTGCAGGGGGTGGGCTATCGTGCCGCCACCTCGGATACGGCAACGCTGCTCAAGCTCAACGGTTGGGTTCGCAACTTGCGCGATGGGCGGGTCGAAGCGGTGTTTGAAGGGAACCCTGAGCAGGTCGAAGAAATCCTCCGCTGGTGCCAAAAGGGACCCCCAACGGCACAGGTCAACGATGTTGAGGTGTCCTACCATCCCCCCGAAAACCTGAAGGGGTTTCACGTTACCCGCTAGCCAGTCGTGGGGCACTCCCCGTGTTATCGCAACCTACAGCGCTTTTCACGTTGTAAATCATTGGCATCCAGGCAAGATTAGAGCGGCTATGGGCGATCGCCCTGCCAGCCCACAATGTCTTTTCCCACAATGTCTTTTATGGATTGAAGGTCTTTTATGGATTGAAGCATGCTTGAAGAACGGATCGCTTGCTCCTGAAACCCTTCCCTAGCAAGGTCATCAACTCTTAACCGCTGCCTCCAGGAACGCGGTTTGAGAGAAAGCTAGAATAAGTATCAGGAGTTTCATTCTCAGGAACGCTTACGTATAAAACTAGACGTTTATAGCCAAACGGTTTTAGTTCTGCGGTCTTGGGAAAATCAGATGCTATCAGAAGCGCTTAGGCAAGCGATTTAGTGCTGGCAGAAGGCTGATGGAGCAGAAATGGCAGGGTAGATCCGGCACTTGTGCAGGCTCATTACCCGCGTTTCACGACCTCCATTGGGCATCTGAAAGAGGTATCTGAAAGAGGTATCTGAAAGAGGTAACTAAAAGTAGGCTCTGAAAGTATCTGATGGGGCGCTCATGGTCAGGCATGGGCATAAGCAGTCGGATCTTCCGATTGTTCACAGTTTGCAACAGTTTGCAGAATACGCAGTGGGAGGAAGTTGGATGGCAGTCTATGACGTGGCGTTGCGATCGCAGGTATTGGACTGGATGCAAGAGCAAATGCCGTCTTCGCGGATCGCCCATGTCGTGCGAGTAGAGGAAATGTCAATCACCCTGGCAAAGCATCATGGTCTGGATGTAGAAAAAGCTGGCATTGCTGGGTTAACCCATGATCTCGCAAAGTATTTTAAGCCCAACCAACTGCTTGCTATGGCAACCGACGAAGGACTCCCCATTGATCCCGTCAGTCATGCCAATCCTCACCTGCTCCATGCCGATGTGAGTGCGATCGTGGCGCGAGATACCTTTGGCATTGAAGATCCAGAGATTCTGCTGGCGATCGCCGACCATACTTTGGGGCGTCCCGACATGCCACCGCTGAGCTGTGCCGTTTTCCTTGCCGACTCCCTGGAACCGGGGCGGGGCAACAACCGCGAACTCCAAACCCTGCGCCAGATCAGTCAGCAAAACCTGGTGCGGGCGGTATGGATGACCTGCGACTACACCTTTCGTTACCTGCTCGACACCAGCCGCTTGATGCACCCCCGTGCGCTTCAGACGCGCAATAGCTTTTTGTATCGCGATCGCTGGCACGCCGAGTTGCTAGAAGTTGAGGATACCGTTGATCCCCTCTCCTTCAGCCTGGCATCCTGATGGGGCAGCTCTTTCAGCAAAATTTTGGTTCGGAGCACAAGCCGCGAACTTGAGGGTTCGTTACAGTTCCGTTGCGTCCTTGCTCAGATTGATTATCATAACCAGTAACCTAACTTGGGCGGGATGCCGATCCCCAGCGATCGCCCAATTAAACGAAACATAAGCTACAAAGGAATTAGAGAAGGTTTTGCGTTTCCCCTCAAGGAAATATCTGAGCTGTTTCTATCTAATCCTGATGACTTCAACTGATGGTTTTAATTGAATGGGAAACCTTTCCTTTCCATAACACCTGCACTAACACTGCACTCATTTCTTTTTCCACCATTTCCAACCTATTGATGATATGAGGTTTTAATTTCTGAATGACCCAACGCTCTTCTTTTGAGATGATGTCTGCCCCTGCAACACCATCCGCACCCAAAAAGTCTGCTCCTGGACACATGGTTGATGGACTTGACCTGGCTCGCACCATTGCCGAGGCTGCGGATGACCGGAAAGCGAAGGATATTGTCATCCTCAAAGTAACGGATGTGTCGTATCTGGCAGATTATTTTGTGATTGTGTCGGGTTTGTCGATGCCTCAGTTACGGGCGATCGCCAACTCCATCGAGCAACAGGTTGAAGACAGCCACGGGCGCAGCCCCCTGCGGAAGGAAGGCGAAAGCGAAGGTCGGTGGTTGCTGCTTGACTATGGCGATGTCATTGCCCACATCTTCATGCCCGAAGAGCGAGAGTATTACGGGCTAGAAGCTTTTTGGGGGCATGCTGAGCGCATTCCTTTCGAGCCATCCGCTAACTGATGATCTGCCAAGCGGGACTTGCCTAACGGGAGTCTGCATCTCAGCATCCCTTTCGGGAATTTTTCCGGTAGATTGAGAGTGATGTAATTTTCCAATGGCATGAAGTCCTCTGCGCCTGTTTGCCCCGTCCCTGCCGAACAGCAACCCATCAACGAATTTCAGGAATTGTTGGAGTCCTGGTTCTTTCGGTGGGGAACCGTGGGCTTGCGTGGCTATATTCAGCCCATCCTGGTGCTGTGGAGTATCAGTTGGATTGTTATTGGACCCGTTGCAGCGGTCAGCTTTCCGCCCGCCAAGGCATTGTCCCAATTTTTGGTCAGTGGCACGATGGGAGCCTGTGTGCTGCCCATGCTGGCGCTGCTCCGCCTGACCCTGGGTTGGCTGTATGTGCGCGATCGCCTTAAGAAGGAAACTATCTTCTACGAGGAGTCCGGTTGGTATGATGGACAAACCTGGACAAAGCCAGAAGAGGTATTGCAGCGCGATCGCCTGATCGTGACCTATCAGATTCAGCCCATTTTGCAGCGACTCCTCCGCACCTATGGGGTGTTTGGCGGCATTTTTGTGAGCGGCATGGTGCTCTGGCAGTTTCTCTAGCGGTTGGTTTAGCCCTGGGAAATTCCGTTCGCCTAACTTTCTGTTCGCCTACCTTGTCAATCCAGGATTCATTTGTTCTTTACTAACTTCACATCTTTGCTAACTTCACATCGGGATACCTTAGCTCATGCCCGTCGCTATTGATTATGACTAGAGGAAAACGTATTCACCAGGCTCCCGAAGTCGAAGTCCGGCTTCTCCGAGAAGGCATTATCGAATCGAAGCATTATGTGCAGGCGGTGGTGTGCGACGACCGGGGGCGCACCCTTTCGGTGGCTGGGGATGCCGAAATGTCTACCTTTGTGCGCTCGGCATTAAAGCCCTTTCAGGCTTTGGCGGTGCTGGAAACGGGGGCGTTAGAGCGCTATAAACTGAGCGATCGCGACCTTGCCATTATGTGCAGCTCCCATCACGGCACGCCAGAGCAGGCACGGCAAGCCTTCAACATCCTCTGGCGTGCGGATATCGATCCTTCCATGCTGCAATGCCCCATCCCCGAAGGTCGGCAAAGCCCCCTGGAGCACAACTGCTCGGGCAAACATGCCGGAATGCTGGCGGCTTCACAACTTAACAATTTTCCGCTCGGCTCCTATCTGCAACACAACCATCCCATCCAGGAGATGATCCTCAACAAGCTGGCGGATTTGCTAAAGATTCCGGCGGCGGAGTTCATCGGTGCCCGCGACGACTGCGGCGCACCCACCTATTTCATGCAGTTGCGGCAAATTGCCAGCCTCTATGCCCAGCTCGCCTCGGGCAACAATCTTGGCATGGAGCGGGTTGTGCGGGCGATGACCCATCACCCTGCCCTGATCGCTGGGGATGGGGAGTTTGACACCGAACTGGTACGGCTGACCGCTGGTGAATTGGTGAGCAAGTCTGGAGCCGAGGGCATCCAATGTGTGGCACGGGTCGGCGAAGGGCTGGGGATTGCCATCAAGGTGATGGATGGGGCACGCCGCGCCAAGTATGCCGTCGCCACCCACCTGCTCAAGCAAATGGGCTGGATCACCCCTTCCACTGCCGAAACCCTGGCAGAAAAATATGCCACCCTCAGCGAGGTCAAGCGCCTCGACATCTGGGGAGAAATGGCGCTGCTTTAGTCCCCGCCTGGGAATTGACCACAGAGGCACAGAGGACACGGAGGATTGAAAAATAAATAAGACCCGGAATTTTTGATGAGAAGCGCGGCATTGCCGCGCTTCTCATCAAAAATTCCGGGTCTTATTTCGTATGTGCTCCTGAGAAATGTTTTCTTTCTCCGTGTCCTCTGTGGTTTTATGCTTTCCCGATTCGAGCGATCGCCCCCTTCCCCAAGCCACTTTCTCCAGGGGAATGGGTGAAATTCGAAAAAGTTGAGTACAATCCTTCACAATATGGAAAACCCAATCGTGGGATTTGCAGTGAGGTGAGGTGGACGATGAAACTGAGGGCGTTGTTGGCGGCGTTGCCGCATCTGCCAGAGTTGCCGGAGCATCCTGCTTTGGAGCAAGAAGTGACAGGGCTTTCGACCAACTCCCATGCCTGCCAGCCGGGGACGGTGTTCATTGGGATGCCGGGAACGCGGGTGGATGGGGGCGAGTTTTGGGCAAGTGCGATGGAAGCGGGGGCGATCGCCGCGCTTGTTTCCCCCTCCGCCTTGCAGAACAAGCCTGTGGCATCCAGTCCGTTTCCTGAGGCACTGGTGATTGCCCTGCCGGATATGGCGATCGCCTGTGCCACGGTAGCTGCTACCTTCTACAACCACCCCGCCCAAAAGATGAAGCTGGTGGGTGTGACGGGAACGAACGGAAAGACCACCACGACCCACCTGATCGAGTTTTTCTTGCAGCAAGCGGAGCAGCCGACGGCATTGCTGGGGACGCTCTACGCCCGCTGGAAGGGGCATCAGAAAACCGCTGTCCACACGACGCCCTTTGCCCTGGAGTTGCAGGCGCAACTGGCAGAGGCAGCAGGGGCGGGCTGCCAGAGTGCGGTGCTGGAGGTGAGTTCCCATGCCCTGGCGCAGGGGCGGGTGCGGGAATGCACCTTTGAGGTGGCGGTGTTCACCAACCTGACTCAGGATCACCTGGATTATCACAAGGATTTAGAAGATTACTTCAGCGCCAAGGCATTGCTGTTTAGCCCGGATTATTTGATGGGACGGGCGATCGCCAACCTCGATGACCCCTACGGCAAACGGCTAGCCGATAGCCTGGAGAATGTGTGGACCTACAGCACGTCGAACAGTAGCGCGGATCTGTGGACGAGCGATCTAGCATACGAGTCCGATGGGGTGCGGGGGACGCTGTACACGCCCAAAGGCGAGATGCCCTTTGTCTCACCATTGGTGGGGCAGTTTAACCTGTCGAATTTGCTGGCGGCAGTGGGTGCGGCACTGCACATGGGGGTAGACCTGGAAGCGATCGCCAAGGCGTTGCCCCAGTTCCCCGGTGTGCCCGGACGGGTGGAACAGGTGCAGGTGGGCGAGGCGCAGGACATCAGCGTGATGGTGGACTATGCCCACACCCCCGATAGTTTGGAGAATTTGCTGAAGGCGGCGCGTCCCTTCATCAAGGGGCGGATGATCTGTGTGTTTGGCTGTGGCGGCGATCGCGATCGCACCAAACGTCCCCAGATGGGTGGAATTGCGGCGCGGCTGGCGGATTGGGCGATCGTCACCTCTGACAATCCCCGCACGGAGGATCCCCAGCGGATTCTCGATGATGTTGTGGCGGGCATTCCGGCGGAGGCGAACCCGACCGTGATTGGCGATCGCGCCCAGGCGATCCGCACCGCCATCCTCGAAGCGCAACCCGGCGACGGGGTGCTGATTGCAGGCAAGGGGCATGAGGATTACCAGATCCTCGGCACCGAGAAGATCCACTTCGACGATCGCGAACAAGCCCGTGATGCGCTGACTGAGCGGTTTGCCAGGGTTTGAGTCTGGTTGGATGGCTGGAGTTCTCGTATCAACATCCACCCGACCCAACAGGGAATCCAGGGAATCCAGGGAATTCAGGTTGAACAAGGGAGCCATCACTTTGAAGGCGGCTCCCTTGCCTGTAGCGCTATGCGCCCAGAACCAGGATGATTGTTGAGAAAGCGGCGCACCACGCTGCTTTTCCAACAATCATCCTGCTCAAGGGATCTGCGGATTAATAAAATCCCAATTTTTGAGAGAGAAGGCTGGCAGAGCCAGCCTTCTCTCTCAAAAATTGGGATTTTATTAATCCGCAGATCCCTAACTTGCACAACGCTATCGGTATTGGTTGTATGGCTGCCCAGTTTTATGAGCATAGCGGAGAGGGAGTTGGGCGATCGCCCAACCCAAAAAGCTCTGTCGCGAGGGCAGAAAAACCTTCCCCCTCACAACAAAGCTCTTAAATTCATGTTGAACAAGGGAACTGAATAACCCAGGTGGTTTCTAGAGCTGATCCAACTGCGTCTTCAGTTGCTCCAACTCATCATCGATCGCCGCATCCTGGGGAGCGCTGGTTTCCGTACCCGACGCGGGTAGTGATGCCTGTCCCTCGGTTGTACCACCCAGCAATTGCGCTTTCATGGCTGCCAGTTCGTCGTCTACATCGCTTCCGGCTTCCAGTTCCATAAACTGGGTTTCCAGGGTTGCCCCAGCCAGTTCGGCGGCAGCCTGCGATCGCGACTCCATCTGCATCACTTTTTCTTCCATGCGCTCGAAGGCACCCATTGCACTGCTGGTGCCCATGTTGCCCATAGTCTGTTGCAGTTGCTCATTAGCTTTTGCTGCCCCAGCACGGGCTTTGAGCATATCCTTCTTGGTCTTCGCCTCAGAAATCTTGCCTTCCAGGGCAATCAGGTTGCGCTTCAGGGTGTCAACCGTGGCGCTTTGCTGATCCAACTGCGCTTTGAGGGAAGTAGCCATTTCGACCTGGCTCTTCTTGCGGCTCAGGGCTTCCCGTGCCAGATCCTCATTACCCTTTTTCAGCGCCAGTTGCGCCCGCTGGGTCCAGTTGTTGGCTTCGGTCTGCGCTTGATTATATTGTTGCTGCATCCGCTTCTGGCTGGCGATCGCACTGGCAACAGCCTGGCGCAATTGCACCAGGTCTTCCTGCATGTCAATCACCGCCTGCTCCAGGATTTTTTCTGGATCTTCCGCCGAACTGACGGCAGCATTCAGGTTTGAACGAACGACTCGGCTGACACGGTCAAACAGTCCCATGACTCAGTTTCCCTTTGCTGATGGACAGAGGCGCGACTGCACTTCGCACCAGTCGCTTACCTAACGCCTCTATTTTGGCGAACTGCAACCAAATCATCCAGTCTTGACACGACATAATTGGTGCATTTACATAATTGGTGCATTTAAGGTGCATTTAATTGGTGCATTCTGTAACGTTATGTAACATTGCGACGAATGGGGCGATCGCTAAATCAAGCAACCCTTTCCCAAAATAGAGGGTCTAAGCTCATTTTAAGTGTTCTTTCTGCCCAAGAAGGCGATCGCGCCCATTAAGTTTCCCAGGCACAATCCTCCCAATCCCCATTCCAACCCCACCACTCCAACCCCAGGAAATGGCTTCAATATCGCCGTGTTTCCCACTCTGACAGTTTTCCGGTGGTTGATACGCAAAGCACTTGGCAAGATCAATAGAAATCCACCCCAGGATAGACACCCCGAAGATATTGCGCTTATATGATGGACGTTAATGCTAATTTCTCAGTACCTTAAACAGTCCTTAATTCACACTTTGCCACTTCCCCGAAATTCCGCAATTCGGTGATCCGATCCGGTAATAATTCAATCCGGTAATGAATGGCAGATTTGTGAATGGCAATATTGCTAACCAAACAGCAATTTTTAGTAATTTCCAATCCTGCTTAAATTCTGTAAGTTTCTCTAGCTCGAAGATTCAGCTATAGCTTGATGAATAATCCTGAAATGGACAAGTGATGGGTTTATAAACAGCAACACCCATCACTTTCTGTTATTGGAGTTCTGTTATTAGAGCTAATAACTGAGCTAACGTTTCTGGCGTCCATCTTCACTTTTGGCTTTTGGCGCTTGTGGCGATCGCAAGTATGGAAAGTCACTGATAATTAGCTAAAAGCAATTAGCTAAGAGCAATGATTGGCTAAAAATATGGATCAGGGTGGTACTGGGATTTATTTTGTTGGTTGTTTCGCGTAGAGGTTTACGAGTGTCCCCAGAAGAAAAGAAAAAACAAATTATCGGCAAAGTCGCTCAAAAAACAGTTACAACCAAAGATGGTTTTTTGATTGCGGCTGAGGGCTTATATGTTAACCAGACGGAAGTAGATATTGCAGAGCGCAAGGGAGTGCTAGACGAGCTTTACCAGGTCACCCACAAAGCCCCTTCAGCAGCAGATTTGAAAGAGCAGATGCTCGAGTCTGAAGAGTCCGCCAGTTAGCTCTCAATTAACTGAGTCAGATTATGTTGCTTGTGCGATCGGGATGATTGGTAGAGTTACCGCATAACCAATCATCCGTTAATATCTTTTCTTGACAAAGTTCTTGAAGCAACACCTTAGTCATATTTCTAATCTCTTAATTTTGCATCCGCTCCGCGCACACAAAATTAAGGGTTTCAGAAATATGGCTATCATGGTGTTAAAGTCCACGACAAATATCACGACAACTATATTTTGAAAGGGCTTACTGCATGGGCATTTTCAAGAAATGTTTGGTTTTTTTTCGAGAAATTGATATCACTTATAAACAAAAATTAGATTGAACCAAATGGATAGAGATCGAAAGCAATAGCATTAGATGGGGCTTGAGTTCGTTTCAGGAGCATAGATTTTTGGCAATGGGACTATTCGACCATGACGAGAAACCTGCGCGAAGATATTGCTTATTTTCTATTAGAAAAAATTGCTGAAGTTGATATAGCCAAAACAAATGAAAGGCTTACACAAGCCGAGATATCAGCACAAAATACTGAATCTGGCGAAATAATGATGCACCTGGAATATCTTCAGGAGAAGGGGTTTATCGCAACCCCCACGACTGAAAATATTTCTACTGAAAATACTTTTATAGATGAAGAAGCCGGTAAGGAACCAGAAGTTATTTGTCTTGCGGGTATAAAACTAACCCCCCAGGGAGCGCAATTACTCAAGCGCTTGCAAGCAAATCCTCCAAGTTCACGGCATCAAGAATTTGACCTGCCACTCGTACAAGGGCAAACCCCTTTTCTAAAAAAGGTGATGGTTAAAGGGAATCTGCCTGATATTTACGATGCGCGAGATGTTACAGAAGTCATATTTCGAGCAATTCGGGATTTGATGACGAATGATGTGAGCGATCGCATTGCACAAGATTTACGTCGCGAGGCACTTTCTACCCATAGCGGCACAGCACACAATGAAATTGCTGAACTTTGGCGAGATACCAACCCGATTGTGCGATTTCTCAGCCGCCTTCGTCCGCCCCTAGAAATTGACTCTGATCTGTTTTTCCAGCGTATCCGACAGGAAGCTGGGCTTCCTAGAAGCACCAACCCAGAATTAGTTGTCCAGGCTGTTTTTGCAGCAACAAAGGATGAACTCTCCGAAGCACGCATTAAAGAAATTGCTGAATGCTTACCTGAGAAACTGCGACGCCTTTGGGAGTCAGCTTAACGTTTAGATGCCTCTTGGCTATGAGAATTTTGAAGGAAGATGCAGCTTAGCCGCATCTTTTTGCCCGAAAATTGGTTCCTAATTTCTTACTTAGCGCTTGGATAAGCATTACAGGATTTATAAGCTTTTTGGAAAGGAGAATCTGCCGCTAGATCGAGTTCAATTAAAATCAATGCACTATTCTTTAGAAACTTATTGGAACCGTTTCATTACTCTATTCATTCTTATTAATCTCTCATTTGTAGCTTTTGATTTGAGCTACCTTTCGATGCGAGGGATTTATCTTCAGCGTATGCCAGGTATTGCTCAGCAGTATGATCCTGTTAAAGGCATAGAACCTCATTCTGTAACACAAGTTTATTTGGCAACAGTCGAGCAATTGAGGGAGAGTGTTGCGGAGAATGGATTAAATGCTGAGTCAACTACTCAACTATTAGCCGATCTACAAGAACAAAGCCGTATTCTCATTATAGAAGATCCTTATACCTCTTCAGAACAGCAAGATACCTTTGCTAAGCTCAAGCGGCGGATGCGGGGATATATGAATACCGTATCTACCCAGGAGGCTTTTGAGACCTTCTGGCAGAGTGAGTATTTAGCCGCACAGGGTTGGACAAATGCTAACCAGTTCTTCACACAACGCATTCAACCCTTACTGCTGTCAGGGCGACAGCGGGCTCAGAACGTAGACATAGCAAGCTCTATAGCCCGCTGTCCCTGCTTGTAAAAGTTGATCCAACGACGGTTAATACGCAAAAGCTCGTCCAATGTTTCCTGACACAATTGCTGTAACTGGAGCCAAATCGGTAACTGTTGCCCCACATAAAACGCGCTATGTCGGCGTTGGTGGCTAGATGGGATTTCTGGTCTGA
>Ga0208218_1000954_pt1 | contig 11827 bp, 9 predicted proteins | sample HotLakmasection3_FD_184726 | JGI IMG/M metagenome (GOLD analysis project Ga0208218, IMG submission 184726) | Hypersaline microbial mat communities from Hot Lake, Washington, USA - Section #3 (SPAdes) | ecosystem: Environmental > Aquatic > Non-marine Saline and Alkaline > Hypersaline > Microbial... | reverse complement strand
GGGACCGGCTCGACGTCGAGCCCCAGCATCGCGCGGCAGAAGGCGACCTGCAGATCGTTCCAGACCGGCAGCCCGCCGCGGGCACAGAGCTCCATGGATCCATCCGTCGGGTCGAAGACGAACACGTTCTCGAACGCATGCCGGGCCGACCGAGGCTCGAGCTCGTTCTCGGCGTTGAGCTCGATGACCGCCTCAGGGTAGTTGTCGAGGTACGCGAAGAAGTAGTGCGGGCCGTCGTGCCGCCGGTGGTGTTCGACCTTGCAGTGCCGGCCGCGGAGCTCCTTCGGGTAGTAGTAGCCCGAGAGCTCGGTCTCGAGCGCTCGGATCCGCAGGTCCGACGGCTCAAACGCCCCGACCGGCAGCCCGTTGCGGCGGTTCCACGACCGCCCGCCCTCGAGTGCATCGGCGTGCGACCAGAAGCCCGCCTCCTTGAACGCCGGTCGGCAGTGCAGGTACGCCCACATCGCCTTCGACTGCCGGCTCCGGAGCTCCTCGAACTCCGCCAGCCGATCCCCGGCCCGGTAGCCGATCTCCTCCGCCAGGATCCGGATGGCTCGCGGGTCCGCGAGATCATGGACCTGCTGCATCACGTTGTGGATGTCGTTTCGAGCCTCGTCAGGCAGCGCCTGCCAGGCGTCGAAGATCGGCTCGATGCGATGCGGCGTTAGGTCGTCCCAGGGGACGTCCTCGAGCTCGTCGCGGCGTCGGAAGAACTCCCGCAGCATGGCGTTGTCGATCTGCTTCAGGACCCTCCGGGGATCGAACGGGGTCGACATTGTGGACTCCTTGTGTCCAGTGAACGGTAAACGGCTGGGGCAAATAGAAACCGAGGCTGCCAGCCGTCAGAACAGCCTCGGCTCGACCTCGCAGACGAGCAGGTTGAGCTTCTCGAGTCGGATCCGCATGGCCATCGCGGAGACGTTGAACTGGTCGGCGAAGGGCCGGACGAATCGCTCGCGGGCGGCCCTGACGGCCCAGTCCTGGTTCGCGGCCACGTCGTCAACGTCCAGCGCCGCGTCGGGGACCGGCTCGTCGTCGCCTCGCCACTCCTGCCACGCGGCGCGGACGTGCTCCCGCGGCATCAGCAGGTAGCCGGCGAAGGTGTTCGCCTGCCACTCCTCGGGGGCTTTCGCCCCGTCCCGGCAGACGATCCCGGGCTGCCCCTCGACCTCGAACAGCGTGGGCCCGTCCGGCGATGCCAGGATCTGGTGCCGGTGGAGCCGCCAGTGCCCGACCTCGTGGGCGAGCGTGAAGTTGAAGCGGCCGGTGTGCCGGTGGTGGTCCAGCGAGCGGTCGACCGCGATCCGGCCGTCCTCGAGCCAGATGGCGCCGAGCACGTCGTCGGAGCCGAACCGGCCGCGCAGGTCGTCGATCTCGAGCTGCAGCCGGAGGTGGAGCTCGATGATCTCGTCGATCGGGATGGGGACGGTGAGCTCGTGGCCCGCGGCGGCGAACTCGGCAAGGAGGGCGTCTGCCTCCCGCTCGATGTGCGGCTCAGGCATGAACTGGACGCGGTGACGCTGCGGAATCCCGAAACTCAAGACGGCTCGTCCTCCTGCCGCTTCCTCTTGACCTGGTCGATCAGCTCCCGGACCTGCTCGGCTGACAGCCCACTGACAGTCCGGAGCAACTCCGGGATCTGCTCGGGCTGTTCGAGGATGATCTTCTTCACATCGTCTGCGATCCTGCCGGCCATGGCGATCCAGGCATCCGGATCCTCTCCCAGCACCTCGGCCATCCGGCGGACCCGGTCCGCGGTCGGCCTGGATGTCGCCTTGCCCGTCTCGATGAGCGACAGGTACGTCGGACTCACCTCGATCAGCTCGGCGAACTTCCGGAGGCTGTACCCACGTTTGAGCCGCCGCTCACGGAGCAGGGCACCGAACTCAGCGGGGGACTCGGCCATGGGGGCTCACTTTGACAGGAAGACGCCCGGGCGTTTACCGTACCGTGGACATAACCGCCGGGTCAAGCCCGGCCCGACGATCTCTCCAGATGACGGGGGCGCGGCATGGCACTCTGGCTGAACCGATCCGGGCGACACTGCGAGCACGAGTCCAGGTTCCTCGACGAGGGCCGGATCTACTTCACTTTCGACGGCCTCGACCGGGACCTGAGCCACATCGCGACCCGGGATGACGTACAGGCCCTTCTCGAGGAGGTGGCCCCGAACGCGAGCCCGGGGAAGCGGCGACAGAACGGCGGCCAGATGTGGGCCTTCGTCACGAAGATGGCGAAGGGCGACTGGGTGGCCGTGCCGAGCAAACGGAAGACGATCCACATCGGCGAGATCACCGGCGACTACACGTTCGACCCGAACGCCCAGAACCCGTACTACCACTCCCGCACCGTGAACTGGATCGAGCAGGACGTCCCCCGGACGAACTTCGACCAGGACATCCTGAACTCCCTCGGGGCGTTCACGACCGTCTGTGAGATCAAGCGAAACGACGCGGAGAACCGCGTCCGCGCGATGCAGACCAACGACTGGAAGTCCACAGGGGCCAAGCCTCGTCTCATTACCAACGGCGAGGATGAGCAGGAGGCGACGGACGAGTCCTCGACGCTCAACATCGACCTCGAGCAAGTCGCTCGCGACCAGATCGCGCGGCAGGTCTACGCCCAGTACGCGAACCATGGCCTTGAGGACCTCGTCGAGGCCATCCTGCGAGCGCAGGGCTTCACGACGCACCACAGCGGGAAGGGGCCGGACGGCGGGATCGACATCCTCGCGGCGCCGGACACTCTCGGGTTTGGACGCCCACGAATCTGCGTACAGGTGAAGAGCCAGACGTCGCCACTTGAGCGGCCGGTCCTCGATCAGCTGGTCGGGACGATGCAGCACGTCGGCGCGGACCAGGGGCTGCTCGTCTGCTGGGGCGGCTTCAAGAAGACGGTGCTGCAGGAGGTGCCGCGGCTCTTCTTCAAGGTGCGATTGTGGGACCAGAACGACCTGCTCGACCAGTTCCTCGCTGTCTACGACAGACTGGACGAGGAGATGCGGGCCGAGCTGCCGCTGAAGCGGGTATGGGCGATGACGTCTCCGGACACGGACGACACCAAGGAGTGATCAGGAATGGCCAAGTCCACGAGCAGTGCCGCCAACCTCGGCTTCGAAGACCGCCTCTGGCAAGCCGCCGAGAAGCTTCGCGGCAACATGGATGCCGCCGAGTACAAGCACGTCGTTCTCGGCCTGATCTTCCTGAAGTACATCTCCGACGCCTTCCTTGAGAAGCACGCCGCCCTCGGAGCGGACAAGCACGCCGACCCCGAAGACAAGGACGAGTACCTCGCCGAGAACATCCCGTGGGTGCCGCCGGAGGCTCGCTGGAACTACATTCAGAAGCAGGCCAAGGACCCGAAGATCGGCACGCTCATCGACAACGCGATGACCGCGCTCGAGCGTGAGAACAAGGCGTTCAAGGGTGTGCTGCCCAAGGACTACGCCCGCCCCGCCCTCGACAAGCGTCGCCTCGGCGAGGTGATCGACCTCATCGCCACCATCGGCCTGGGCGACAAGGAGAGCCGCCAACGCGATGTCCTCGGCCGCGTCTACGAGTACTTCCTCGGCAAGTTCGCCGAGAAGGAAGGCAAGGGCGGCGGCGAGTTCTACACGCCTTCGTCCGTGGTGAACCTGCTCGTCGAGATGCTCGAGCCCTACAAGGGCCGCGTCTTCGACCCCTGCTGCGGCTCCGGCGGTATGTTCGTCCAAGCCCTGAAGTTCATCGCCGCGCACGCCTCGGGCAACGGCAACGGCACCAAGGCCAAGCGCGACATCGCCATTTACGGCCAGGAGTCCAACTACACCACATGGCGCCTCTGCCAGATGAACCTCGCCATCCGCGGCATCGACGGCGACATCCAGTGGGGGGACTCCTTCCTCGACGATAAGCACAAGGACCTCAAGGCCGACTTCATCATGGCCAACCCGCCCTTCAATATGGAGGACTGGGGCTACTCAAAGGTGAAGAACGACGCCCGCTGGCGACGCTTCGACTCATCCTCCAGCGGCGCACAGTTTTCACTCCCGCCGGGCGGTGAGCGCAAGAACAAAGACGGTTCCACCTACACGGTCGACGGTGGTAATGCCAACTACCCGTGGATCTTGCACTTTCTGAACCACCTTGCCCCGCACGGCACCGCCGGCTTCGTCCTGGCGAACGGCTCGCTTACCAGCAGCACCTCGGGTGAGGGCGAGATCCGCCGCGCCATCATCGAGCACGACCTCGTGGACTGCGTCGTTGCCCTCCCCGGCCAGCTCTTTTACACCACGCCGATCCCAGCCTGCCTCTGGTTCTTGACACGTAACAAGGGTGCTGACAAAGAGCGGGGCTACAAGGCTCGTCAAGGCAAGACGCTCTTCATCGACGCCCGCAAGATGGGTAACCTGATCGACCGAACGCACCGCGAACTGCCGCCCGATGCCGTCGCCGAGATCGCACGCACCTACCACGCCTGGCGCGGCGAGAAGGACGCGGGCAAGTACGAGGACATCGCGGGTTTCTGCAAGTCTGCCACCCTTGAGGAGATCGAGGCGCACGGCTTCGTACTCACGCCAGGCCGATTCGTCGGGGCAGAAGAGATCGAGGACGATGGCGTCCCCTTCGAAGAGAAGATGGCCGAGCTTTCAGCGTCTCTCTATGAGCAGTTGGCAGAGGCGCAGGATCTCGACAACACCATCCGGCACAACCTGGAGGCTCTGGGTTATGCCGAATGATGGTTGGGCAACCATGCCTTTTACGGACGCGGTTCAGGTCAACCCTTCGGTCAAGCTTGAGAAGGGAGTGGTTTACCCCTTCGTCGAGATGGCGGCGGTAGATCCGGCTTCGCGCAGCGTGGCCGAGTCCGAAGAGCGGGCGTTCAAGAGTGGTGGCGCGAAGTTCCTGCCTGACGACACATTGATGGCGCGGATTACGCCTTGCTTGGAGAACGGCAAGATCGCTCGCTTCCGCCCGACCAACAAGACCAGCCGTGGCTTCGGCTCCACCGAGTTCATCGTGATCCGTGGCCGTGCGGATGTGACTGACAACGACTTCGCGTACTACCTCACGAAGTCACCGGACTTCCACCAGTTTGCCGTTGCTCAGATGACAGGCAGTTCGGGTCGTCAACGGGTGCCAGCTGAGTCGCTCGCCCACTTCGAGGCTTTGGTGCCCCCGGTCTCCACCCAACAGCGCATCGCCCGCGTCCTCGGCTCCTTGGATGACAAGATCGAGTTGAACCGCCGGATGAACCGCACGCTGGAGCGGATGGCCCAGGCGCTGTTCAAGTCGTGGTTCATCGACTTCGACCCCGTCCGTGCCAAGGCCGAGGGCGACCCCACCGCCGGCGGCGTCCCCAACCACCTCGCCGCCCTCTTCCCCGACCGTCTCGTTGACTCCGAACTCGGCGAGATCCCGGAGGGATGGGAGGTGAAGTCGCTCGATGAAGCCTTCGACGTAAACCCGAAGCGGAAGCTCACTAAGGGCACGCTCGCACCCTTCCTCGAAATGTCCAATATGCCCACCACGGGCCCGTCGCCAGCGGCGTGGCGACTCCGGGAGATGACCTCGGGCACGAAGTTCATCAAGGGCGACACACTCGTTGCGCGGATCACGCCGTGTCTGGAGAACGGCAAGACCGCCTTCGTCGACTTCTTGTATCCCGGGCAAGTCGGTTGGGGATCGACCGAGTACATCGTGCTTCGCCCAAAGGGCGACATCCCACCGGTCTTCGCCTACCTCCTTGCACGCACTGAGTTGTTCCGAACATTCGCCATCCGCCAAATGACCGGATCGAGTGGCCGTCAGCGCGTCCCTCCGGACAGCCTCTCGGCCCTCCAATTGGCACTGCCCGCGATCGATTCACCCCTGCACAAGGCCTTCGGGGATCAGGTAAACCCGTACTTCGAGCGCATTTCTTTGTCCGCGAGGCAGAACCGCAAACTCGCCGGGGTCCGTGACACTTTGCTCCCGAAGCTCCTCAGCGGCGAACTCGAGGTGCCGGAAGCCGAGGCGGCGATTGAGGAGATCGGATGATGGCGGGCCCGCTGGACGAAGCCCAGATCGAGATCGTCACGGTCGGCTATCTCCGCGACCTCGGCTACGAGTACGCCAACGGCCCGGACATTGCACCAGACGGCGCTTCACCGGAGCGGACGGACTACGGCCAGGTGGTGCTGCTCGATCGGCTCCGCCACGCGCTGGAGCGCATCAACCCGGGAGTCCCGCCCGAGGCGATTGAGGAGGCACTCCGCAAGGTCTCCCGCCCGGAGAGACCGTCCTTGGTGGTGCACAACCAGTCTTTCCATCGGATGCTCGTCGACGGCGTCGATGCCTCCTGGATGGAGAACGGCAGCGAGCGTTATGGCAAGGTCTGGCTGATCCAGGGCGACCCGACGCGGGTCGAGGACAACGAGTTCCTCGTCATCAACCAATTCACTGTCATCGAGGACAAGCGGAACCGCAGGCCAGATGTGGTCGTGTTCGTCAACGGGTTACCGCTCGCAGTGATCGAGCTGAAGAACCCTGCGGAGGAGAAAGCGACCGTCCGCCACGCCTTCAACCAGATCCAGACCTACAAGCACGACATCCCGTCGCTCTTCGCCTTCAACGCAGCGATCGTGATCTCGGACGGCTTTGCCGCCAAGATCGGGACGCTCACCGCCGGGTGGGACCGCTTCATGCCATGGCGCACAGCAGACGGTGAGGGACTCGCGGGCACGGCGGAGGTGCAGCTGGACGTCCTGGTCCGCGGCGTCTTCGAGAAGCGGCGGTTTATCGACTACATCCTGCACTTCATCACCTTCGAGGACGACGGAAAGACGCTCGCCAAGAAGGCCGCGGCGTACCACCAGTACTGGGCGGTGAACAAGGCGGTGGAGACGACCGTCGAGGCGAGCCGGCCCGAGGGCGACCGCCGTGCCGGGGTGATCTGGCACACGCAGGGATCGGGCAAGAGCCTGTCGATGGTGTTCTACGCCGGGAAGATCATCGGCCACCCGGCGATGGAGAATCCGACGCTGGCCGTGATCACCGATCGCAACGATTTGGACGACCAGCTCTTCGGGACGTTCAGCGTCAACGGTGACCTGCTTCGACAGACTCCAGTGCAGGCAGAGAGCCGCGAGCATCTGAAGGACCTGCTCCGCGTTGCATCCGGCGGCGTCGTCTTCACGACCATGCAGAAGTTCGAAGGGGGCGATGTGCTCAGCGATCGGCGGAACATCGTTGTGATCGCGGACGAGGCACACCGGAGCCACTACGGCTTCAATGCCAAGATCGATCGCGCGAGCGGCGACATCAAGTACGGGATGGCCAAGTACCTCCGCGATGCCCTGCCGAACGCGTCGTTCATCGGGTTCACCGGCACACCGCTGGAGCTCGACGACAAGAGCACGCCGGCAGTGTTCGGCGACTACATCGACAAGTACGACATTCTCCGCGCCGTGGAGGACGGCGCGACGGTGCCGATCTACTACGAGTCCCGCCTGGCGAAGCTGGAGCTGAGCGAGGAAGAGAAGCCGCGGCTCGACCCGGAGTTCGAGGAGATCACCGAGGGCGAGGAGGAGAGCGACAAGCAGAAGCTCAAGAGCAGATGGGCCGCGCTCGAGGCCATGGTCGGCACGGAGAAGCGGCTAGAGCTCGTTGCTCAGGACCTCGTCGATCACTTCGAGAAGCGGCTCGAGGCGATGGACGGCAAGGCGATGATCGTCTGCATGTCTCGTCGGATCTGCGTGGACCTGTACAACGCGATCGTGAAGCTGCGGCCGGATTGGCACCGCGTTCAGGACGACGAGGGCGCCATCAAGGTGGTCATGAGCGGTTCGGCGTCGGACGATCAGGCGTGGCAGCCTCACATTCGCACAAAGGCCCAGCGCGAGGCAATCGCCAGGCGGTTCAAGGCTCCGCAAGACCAACTGAAGCTCGTGATCGTCCGCGACATGTGGCTGACTGGCTTCGACTGTCCCAGCATGCACACGATGTATGTCGACAAGCCGATGGCGGGGCACAACCTCATGCAGGCGATCGCCCGCGTCAACAGGGTCTTCCGCGACAAGCCCGGCGGGCTGGTGGTGGACTACCTCGGCATCGCCGACGCACTCAAGAAGGCCCTGCATACCTACACCGCCAGCGGTGGCAAGGGCCAGGCGGCGGTCGATCAGGACCGGGCCGTCGCGGTCATGCTGCAAAAGTACGAAGTCGTCCGCGACATGCTGCACGGCTTCGACCATCAAGCCGTGCTGCGTGCGGAGCCCGCGAAGCGGATGTCCGGCATCGCCGAAGCGATGGAGTTCATCCTCGGGATTGAGGATGGGAGGCGCCGGTTTGTCCAGGCGGTCTCGGCATTGTCGAAGGCGTTCGCATTGGCGGTGCCGAACGAGCAGGCGATGGCCATTCGGGACGAAGTCGGCCTTTTCCAGGAGATCCGCTCGGCGCTCATAAAGGTCGCGGCATCGGAGTCAGAGCGGTCGCCCGAGGAGGTCGAGTCAGCCATTCGTCAGCTCGTCTCCCGTGCGGTGTATTCCACCGATGTTGTCGACATCTTCGCTGCCGCGGGAATGGCGAAGCCCGACATCTCGATTCTGTCGGATGAGTTTCTTGCCGACGTGCGGCACCTGCCGCAACGTAACCTCGCACTTGAGCTGCTCAAGCGACTGATCAATGACGAGATCAAGACGCGGATGCGGAAGAACGTCGTCCAGGCGCGATCGTTCGCGGAGATGCTGGAGGAGTCGGTCCGCAAGTATCAGAACCGAGCGATCGAGGCGGCGCAGGTCATTGATGAGCTGATCAAGCTGGCGAAGGAGTTGCGAGCTGCCCAGTCCCGGGGCGAAGAGCTCGGCCTAACAGACGACGAGGTCGCATTCTACGACGCCCTCGCCGACAACGAGAGCGCGAAGGACACCTTGGGCGACGAGAAACTCCGCATGCTGGCTCAGGAGCTCGTCGAGCGGGTGAAGCAGAGCGTGACCATCGACTGGCAGGTGCGAGAGAACGCGCGGGCACAGATCCGAGTGCTCGTCAAGCGGCTTCTACGGAAGTTCGGCTACCCGCCGGACATGGAGCAGCGAGCGACTGAGCTTGTACTGGAGCAGGCAGAGGTGCTGTGCCGAGACTGGTCGCGCTCCTCTCAAGTGGAGCACCGTCTGCAAAGGGCGGCCCACAAGGCACGTTGAGATCGCCAGTCCGAGATCTGCACGATCGGGCGGAGCTCTCGCTCAGTCAGTTGGGGGACACCGTGGGCACTTTGCGGCAGTGACAGGATTGCCTCTTGGAGGTCCGGCGCGAGGTGCAGCAGGTTCATGATTTGCGTCATCCGCGGCTGAGTGACCCGGGCCAGCTCCGACAGCTCGGACTGGTTGGCCACCACGCCGTCCCGGATCATCCCGTCGAACTTGATCGCCAGGGCCATGAGCCGCGCGACGCGGGGGACTCGCTCCGACGGCGGCACGGTTTCTTCCTTCTGGGGCCGCCGGCGCCCCCGACCATGCCGGAACTTCACTGTCCGCGTGACCGTGGTCATGCTGCCGCCTCCCGAAGCGCATCCATGAAGGCCCGGATACTCGTCGGACGGAACGTCACGCTCAGACACGAGCTCACTGCGTCGTACTCGGCGACCTCGACGAGCAGTTGGATGAGCCGAGCCTGCTCACGCGGGATCAATCTTGTCCAGGCCGGATCGAACGCCGCGAAGACCGCAGCCGCCTGATCCGGCTTGATCGACTCGGCCGCGAGCTCCGCGAGCCGGACGTCGATCTCAGCGAGGCGGTGCTCTCCCGCCGCCGCGTGCTCGTGGAGCTCGGCGATCTGGCTGGCGACCTCCTCTTCCGATCCGCTGGTCGCGAGCTTCCGAAGCTCCCGGTGGCGCCGCCGGACCGATCGCTGGAGTCCCGCCCGCTCCTCCTCGAGCCCCGCTCGCTCGCCGTCGATCGCCGAGTGAGCCGCCGCGAGCACCCGGGCAAGGAGCTCCGGATCCGAGCCCAGGCCCCGCAGCTCGTCCACCACCATTTGCTCGATCTCGGCGCCGGGGATCGTCCCGGCGGGGCACTCGGACGCCCCGTTCTTGATCGCGTTCGTGCAGCGGTAGTAGCGGTACCGGACGGCGGGATTTGTCCGGTGCTTGGTCATCGTGTGGCTCATCGCCCGCCCGCACGCCTTGCAGACCAGGACGCCGCGGAGGAGGGCCCCGAAGCGGTTTCGCTGCTCGAGCCCGCCGGTCCGGCCGTTGTACTTCAACAGCTGCTGCACCCGCTCGAAGACCTCTGCGTCGATGATCGCCTCGTGCTCGCCCTCGTAGACCTCGCCCTTGTGCGTGATCTTGCCCCGATAGATCAGGTTGGTCAGGTGGGTGTAGAGCGAGGCCTGGTTGAAGGGGGCGCCGCCGATGACCTTGCCCGTCTTCGTCGTCCGCTTCTTGTTCGTCCAGCCGCGGCGCCGGAGCTCCTGGACCGTGCGGAGCAGGGACTGCTCCTCGAGGTACATGTCGAAGATCGCCCGGATCCGCGAGGCTTCGCCGGGGTTCACGACCAGCCGCGGACTCGGCCCCGAGCGATCGACGTCGTAGCCGAGGACGGGCACGCCACCGGCCCACTTCCCCTTGCGCTTCTGGGCCGCGATCTTGTCGCGGATCCTCTCGCCGATGATCTCCCGCTCGAACTGGGCGAAGCTCAGCAGGATGTTCAGCGTCAGCCGGCCCATCGAGCTCGTGGTGTTGAACTGCTGGGTCACCGAGACGAACGACACGCCCTTGCGGTTGAACGCCTCCATGATCCGGGCGAAGTCCATCAGCGAGCGGCTGAGCCGGTCCACCTTGTAGACCACGACGCAGTCGACGAGCCCGGCCTCGATGTCGCGGAGCAGCCGCTCGAGGGCGGGGCGCTCCATACTGCCGCCGGAGAAGCCGCCGTCGTCGTAGCGGGCGGGCAGGCACGACCAGCCCTCGGCCTTCTGGCTGGCGATGTAGGCCTCGGCCGCCTCCCGCTGGGCGTCGAGCGAGTTGAACTCCTGGTCGAGGCCCTCGTCACTGGACTTCCGGGTGTAGACCGCGCACCGCATCGCGGTACGCCCCTCGGCCGGCTCCGCGGGGCGGTCGCGCCTTCGGACCTTGGTCACTGGCCGCCCTCCGACCGCCCGAGCCGGAAGAAGCGGAAGCCGTTGATGTGGCTCCCGGTGACGTGCTTGGCGACCGCGCTCAGGGTCTTGAACCGCTCGCCGTCGCACTCGAAGCCCTCGCCGTCGCGGTGGACGAGGACCCGGATCGTCCGGCCCTTGTACTCGCGGACGATGGCGGAGCCCGGCGGGGGGATCCGCGGGTCGCGATCGGTCGGCGGGGGAGCCGGACGGGTCACCGTGGCCCCGGCCCCGTTCCGCGGAGGAGTCACCATCGTCTTCGGGGCCATCACCCGGATCTCGGCGTCGTCGGCGAGCTCGGCCGCCCGCTTCCGGGCCCGCTCGCTGAGGTCTCCCCACGCGTTCGCCTGGATTCGCCAGGCGTTCTTCCGGATGAGGTAGGTCCGGTGCCGCGTCCTGGTCTCGTAGCCGTGGAGCTCGGCGAACCGCTCCACCAGCTGGGTCGTGGTCAGTCCGTGGAGCTCGTCGATCTGCTCCTCGATGCTCGCGTCGGTCTCGTGCTGCATGCCGTCTCCCGTGGCTCGGGTCTCTATCACGCCCGCTCTTCACCGCGGGGCCGTGGAGCGACAGTGAGGCTCGTCTCGCCCGAGAGATCAAGGCATGTGGCGGGGGAGTCTCCGAGCGATCTCGCCTCCTGCAGGGCGCGCACGACGCCGCGGGCGAGCAGGCTCGCGACCTCTTCCGTTCGTTCGTCGGCCGACATCCGCTCGGGATCG
>Ga0208218_1000951_pt1 | contig 11851 bp, 11 predicted proteins | sample HotLakmasection3_FD_184726 | JGI IMG/M metagenome (GOLD analysis project Ga0208218, IMG submission 184726) | Hypersaline microbial mat communities from Hot Lake, Washington, USA - Section #3 (SPAdes) | ecosystem: Environmental > Aquatic > Non-marine Saline and Alkaline > Hypersaline > Microbial... | reverse complement strand
CCGCGAAGAGAAGCGCGTGACCCGCAGGAACGGGTCGAGACGATGGTTGGCGAAAGAAGCGGAGCAGCTTGACACCAACGACCCCAATCAGAGAGGGCTCTCAGCTCTTCTTCGAAGCGCCGAGCTTGTTCTCCTGCCCCTTGACCAGCCGGCGGATATTGGCGTGATGCGTGCCGACGACGATCAGCGCCAGGGCGATGTAGAGCTCGGCCGGTTGGCCGTGGCCGAGCAGCCACGCGGTGACGGGTGCCGCCACTGCCGCCAGGCACGAGCCGAGCGAGACGTAGCGGGTGGCCCAGACGACCGCGACGAAGATGGCGAGGATGATCGGGACGACGACGGGCGTGAGTGCCAGAATGACGCCGGCAGCCGTCGCCACCCCCTTGCCGCCGCGAAAGCGCAGCCAGACGGGAAAGCAATGGCCGAGCACCGTGCCGAGCCCGACCGCGACAGCGACATCCGGGCCGAGCCAGACGAAGCCGAGCAGGGTCGGCAGGCAGCCCTTGGCGATGTCGGCCAGGAGCGTGGCGAGGGCGAGGCCCTTGCGGCCGGTGCGCAGGACATTGGTGGCCCCGATATTGCCCGAGCCGATGGCGCGGATGTCACCGGCTCCGCCGAGCCTGGTGAGCAACAGGCCGAACGGGATCGAGCCCGCGAGATAGCCGGCCGCCAGGGCGATCACGAACGGCAGCCAATAGGCGGGCCCGCCCAGCGGATCGATCATGCCCGACCAGCCCGGGTGGCCCGCTTGCGCCACCCGTCAACTCGGTTATGTCGGGGGAGTGGCCGGCGGGCGGTGGTGCTGCCGGCGGGCCGCGGCGACGGGCCGGCGAGGTGGACCAACGGCGGATGATCACCCGGGAGAGCTTGCAGAACGACTGGCTCGAGCGCATCCGGCAAGCCGCGGGCGAAGCGGGCGACGCCGGCATGATCCGCACCGAGGCGGAGCTGCAAGCCTGCCGCGCCAGAGCGCTCGCCGGCCAGCCGAAAGACGAGGATGTCTGGGTCTTCGCCTACGGCTCCCTGATCTGGAACCCGGCCTTTCACTTCGTCGAGCACCGGCTCGGGCGCATTTACGGCTATCATCGGCGATTCTGCCTTTGGACCTATCTCGGCCGCGGCACGCTGGATCGTCCGGGTCTGATGCTCGGGCTCGACCGGGGCGGCAGCTGCCAGGGCCTGTTCTACCGGATCGAGGCAGCCGCGGTCGAGGAAGAGCTGACGCTGATCTGGCGGCGCGAGATGATTACCGCCGCTTATGTGCCGACGTGGCTGCAAGGCCGGACCGCGGGCGGCCCGGTGCGCGCCCTCACCTTCACGATCAATCACCGCCACCAGCGTTATGCGGGCAAGCTCGACGAACGCACCGTGGTCGAGGCCCTGGCGACCGCCGAGGGCCCGATCGGCCGCTGCTGCGAGTACCTCTTCAACACCCACGACCATCTGCAGGAACTCGCCGTCCACGATCCGCAACTCGCCCGGATCTGTCGTCTCGTGCGCGCTCACCCGGCGTGCGGCGAGGCCACTAGAACCGATCCTTGAGCGTGCGCAACCGGGCGAACGCCTCGGCCGATGCTGCCCGGGCGAAGGGATTGGTCGCCCGCTCCTGACCGATGGTCGAGGGCACGGTGGGCTCGTTCTTCGCCCGCAGCGCCTCGATCTCCCGCGCCCGTTCCTGCAATGCCGGATTGTCGCCTTCGACCGAGAGCGCGAACTTCGCATTGCTGGCCGTATACTCGTGGCCACAATAGACCCGGGTGGCGTCATCGAGCGCCAAGAGCCGCTGGAAGCTGGCGAACATCGTTTTCGCATCGCCCTCGAACAGCCGCCCGCAGCCGAGCACGAACAGCGTATCGCCGCAGAAGAGCGCGCGACTCTGTGGGAAGTGATAGCTGATGTGCCCTCGGGTGTGCCCCGGCGTGTCGATGATCGTCGCCGTTTCGGCTCCGAGCGCGAACGTGTCGCCGTGATGCAGCTCGAGATCGATCCCCGGAACCCGCGCGGCCTCGGCCGCCGGGCCGGCGATCTTGCAGCCGAACCGCTCCTTCAAGGCGAGATTGCCGCCGGTGTGGTCGGCGTGGTGATGGGTGATCAGGATCCAGTCCAGCCCGTGGCCGATCTCGTCCAGGCGGGCCGCCACCGGCTGGTCCGCGCCGGGGTCCACCACGGCCGTCACCCCCGCCTCGGGCTCGCGCAGGATGAAGCAATAATTGTCGCCGAGGATCGGCAAGAGCTCGATCTCGAGGGTCATCGACGTTTCCTCCGCTGCCGTCGGATGGGACACGTGGCTTCAAATACGGTGGCGAATGGGTATACTGCAAGGCAGGTGCATCGCTGGGTGGATCGCATGCGGCCCGATATCGAGGAGTTGACCTCGTTCTACGACAGCCGGGACGGTGAATACGCTCGGCGCTTGATCAACCATCAGCTGCGTCAGCTCTGGCCGGACCTGCGCGGCAAGGATCTCTTGGGCATCGGCTACGCCACGCCGTTTCTCGGCCTGTTCGAGGAAGCCGGGTGCCAGATCGCCCTGATGCCGGCGACCCAGGGCGGTCGGGACTGGCCGTCCCATGCGCGTAATCGCGTGGCCATCGGCCGCGAGGACGAACTCCCCTTCGACGATCGCTCGTTCGACCACTTGATCCTGGCGCACGCCTTCGAATGCAGCCCGCACGCCAATCGGCTGATGCGCGAGGCATGGCGCATTCTGAAGGACGGTGGCCGGCTCGCCGTCATCGTCCCCAACCGCCGCGGCCTCTGGTGCTGGAGCGAGCGCACCCCCTTCGGCTTCGGTCAGCCGTTCACCAGCGACCAGCTCGAGCGCAGCCTGAAGAACAATCTCTTCGCCGTCGGCGAGACCCGCCGTGCCCTCTACATGCCGCCGCTCGGTCGCTTCGTGACCCGCGGCCGCCGCTTGGCACTCAAGCTCAGCGTGCCCATGGAGCGCATCGGCCTGAAAGTCCTGCCGCATTTTTCGGGCGTGGTGATCACCGAAGCGATCAAGGAGGTCTACAACCCGACCGCTGCCTTCGCCGTGGCACGGCCGGCCAGTCGCCGCTACGCACCGGTGGCCGAGGGGGCGATGGCGCGCGACAAGAGCCGCGCGCTGGTCGTGCAGCGCGCGGCCGCCGAGGTCGAGCCGGCAGTCGCTGCCGCGACGCTGCTCAGGCGGCCACCTCGGCAACCTGATCGCCACCGATCCGCGTGATCTCGAACGGCGTCGTCTGGTAGATCTCGTTGATCCAGTTGCCGAACAGCAGATGGGCATAAGCCCGCCAGCAGTTGCGCGGCGGCTTCGACGGATCGTCGTCCGGATAGTAGTTCAAAGGCAGTGAGATATCGCTGCGCGTCGCAAGATCGCGGTGGTACTCGTCGGCGAGGGTGTAGGTGTCGTATTCCAGATGGTTGAACATGAAGACCTCGCGATGCAGCGGGTCGTGCACCAGACAAAGCCCCGCCGCATTGGAAACCGCCAGCACCTCGAGCCCGCGATCCTCCGGAATGTCCTCGCGCCTGACCTCGGTGTGCCGCGACACCGGCACCAGGAAGTAGTCGTCGAAACCACGCAGCAACCCCGGCCGCTGCGCGTCGCGCCGCTCCATCACGTAATGCGTGTAGATGCCGAAGCGCTTCACCGGCAGGGTGTGCTTGGGCACCTTGTGGAAGTGGTAGAGGGCGGCTTGCGCGCCCCAGCAGATGTGAAAGCACGAATGCACGTTGGTCCGTGACCAATCGAAAATCGCCGCGAGCTCCGGCCAGTACTTGACCTAGTTCGACGGCATCATCTCGACCGGCGCACCGGTCACGATCAGCCCGTCGAACTTGCGATGCCGGATCTCCTCCCACTCGCGATAGAACGACTGCAGATGCGAGAGCGGCACGTTCTGCGGCCGGTAGGTCGAGGTGGTGAGCAGGGTGAGCTCGACCTGCAACGGTGTGGCGCCCAACAGCCGGGCGAGCTGCGTCTCGGTCTTGGGCTTTTCCGGCATCAGATTGAGGAGCGCGATCTGCAGCGGCCGCACGTCCTGCCTGAGCGCCTCGTTCTCACCGATGAGACGCACCCCTTCCTCGGCCAGCTTGGTCGCCGCCGGCAGGTCGTTGGGAATCTTGATCGGCATCGCAGAACTCTCCCGAACCGACCGGCGAAGGCTGAAGAGCTCTGGGGATCGCGCGGGATCGACGGGACAGTCGGGCACGACCTTTTAGCTGCTTCTTTAACGTGGCCGCAAGCCGGTCAGCGCAAATCACCACGTCCCCTAATTCTGGCGGCTGGAGGAGGCGTGTCAAGATGCGCTGCCGCGCGGCCTGCTGTTCGCCACAATGCTCCGGGGCGCGATCGGCCGTGCTTTACGCCCCCCGCGGCCGCGCGTAAGGGATGAAGTATCGACGCATCCTTCGGAGACCCGCCACCGTGGCCGCCTCAGCCCTGGACGAGCTCGCCCGATTGCGGCTGGAGGTCGACCGCATCGACGACGCGATGGTCGACCTCCTGCTCGAGCGCATCGCCGTGGTGCACCGGATCGGGGCAGTGAAAACCACCGCAGCGCTCGCGACGGCGACGGTGGCGCTGCGCCCGGCGCGCGAGGCGCAGATCATCCGCCGCCTCGCCGCCAAGGCGGCCCCGGACCTGCCGGCCGCCGCCGTGACGCGCATGTGGCGCGAGCTTCTGGCCGCGACCACGCGGCTGCAGACCCCGTTCGCCGTCGCCGTCCTCGCGGATCCGGCTACCCCTTGGGTCTGGACCCTGGCCCGCGACCACTTCGGTGCGACGACCCCGCTCGTGCCGGTGGAAACCGCGCATCAGGGTTTTCGGCTGATCGGCGCCGGCGAGGCCGAGCTGCTGGTCCTCCCGGCCCCGACGAACGACAGCTACTGGTGGCAGCGGGTGACACTCACCATGCTGGACAGCCCGCTGCGCATCGTCTCCCGGCTGCCGTTCTGCACCGTACCGGCCGCTGAAGGCAATGCCCCGGCATCGGCGGCCCTCGTGCTCGGGGCGCTGCCGATCGAGCCCTCCGGTGCCGACCTCACCATGCTGGCGATCGAGACCGACCTCGAACTGAGCCGGGCACGACTCGTCGATCTGATCGCAGCCGGCGGGGTCGACCTGGTCTCGCTCGCCACCTTGCGCGACCTGCAACCCGAAAGCGCCTTTCACCTGGTCGAGGTCGAGGGCATGGCGGAGCCGGCGCTGGCCGGCCTGCATCACGCGCTGGCACCGTTGCGCGACAGGCTCTTGCGCCTCGAGGTGCTCGGCAGCTATCCACAGCCCCTGAACGGCGGCAGCTGAGCACGCCGGCAGCTGAGCCGAGGCGACGCTGTGCCGAGGCGACGCTGTGCCGGTCGCCCCGAAGGCGATGACCCGGGGCGCATCACCGAGGCAGGACACGATGACAGCACCACGGCCCCGGCCGGGGATCATGGAAATTCAGGCCTATCAGGGCGGCAAGGCCGAGATCGGCGCCGCGACCGGCAATGCCCGCCCGGCGATCAAGCTCTCCGCCAACGAGAGTGCGATCGGCCCGAGCCCCAGGGCCGTCGAGGCCTACAAGGCCGTGGCCGACCGTCTGCACCGCTACCCCGACGGCGGTGCGGCCGCACTGCGCGGCGCCATCGCCCGCCGCCACAATCTCGACCCGGCGCGGCTCGTCTGCGGCGCCGGCTCGGACGAGCTCATCGCCCTTTTGACCAAGGCCTATGCCGGCCCGGGCGAAGAGGTGCTGTTCACCGAGCACGGCTTTCTCATGTACAAGCTCGCGGCGCTGGGCGCCGGCGCCACCCCCGTTGCCGCCCCCGAGACGTCGCTGAGAGCCGACGTCGACGCCCTCCTGGCACGGGTCACGACCCGCACCCGCCTCGTCTTCATCGCCAACCCCAACAACCCGACCGGCTCCTGGCTGACCAGGGACGAGCTCACCCGCCTGCATGCCGGCCTGCCCGCCGACGTGCTGCTGGTGGTCGATGCCGCCTATGCCGAATTCGTCGAGCACGAGGACTACGCGAGCGGCATCGAGCTCGCCTCCACGGCCGACAACGTCGTGATGACCAGAACCTTCTCGAAGCTCTACGGGCTGGCATCCTTGCGCCTCGGCTGGCTCTTCGGCCCCGCCCCGGTCGTCGACGTCATCAACCGCCTGCGCGGCCCCTTCAACGTCTCGCTGCCGGCGCAGGAGGCCGGCATCGCCGCCCTCGAGGACCTCGAGCACGAGGCCGAAGCGCGCCGCCACAACGCCACCTGGCTGCCCTGGCTCGCGACCGAGATCGAGAAGCTCGGCCTTGTCGTCTACCCCAGTGTCGGCAATTTCGTGCTCGTCGCCTTCCCGACCGAGCCCGGCAGCGATGCTGCAGCGGCAAATGCGCATCTCGAGGCCGAGGGCCTGATCCCGCGGGCCATGGGCGCCTACGGGCTGCCGCATTGTCTCAGGATCAGCGTCGGCCTCGAGGCCGAGAACCGCGCCGTCGTCGCCTCGCTCGCCCGGTTCCGCGAGGGCCGGGTCGCCGCATGAAGCCGTTCGCCCGGGTCACCTTCATCGGCATCGGCCTGATCAACGGCTCGCTCGCCAAGGTCCTGCGCCGGCACGGCCTCGCCGGCGAAATCGTGGCCTCGGCGAGACGCCGGGAGACGCTGGACCGCGCCCTGGAGCTCGGCCTCTGCGACAGGATCACCACGGACCCCGCCGAGGCGGTGCGTGGCGCCGATCTCGTCGTTCTCGGCACGCCGCCCGCCGCCATGGGTCCCGTCGCTGCCGCCCTGGCGCCCGGCCTGGATCCCGCCGCCATCGTCACCGACGTGGGCTCGGTCAAGGCACAGATCATCCGCGACGTCTGCCCGCATCTGCCCGACCGCTCCCGCTTCGTCGCCGGCCACCCGGTCGCCGGCACCGAGCATTCCGGCCCCGAAGCCGCCTTCGCAACCTTGTTCACGGGTCGCCGCTGCATCCTCACGCCGATCGAGGACACCGACCCTGAATCCACCGCCCGGATCAAAGCACTCTGGGAGAAGGCGGGCTCGACCGTCGATCTCATGACACCCGAGCATCACGACAAGATCCTCGCCATCACCTCGCATTTGCCGCACCTGATCGCCTACACCATCGTCGGCACCGTCGCCGACCTCGAGGAGCAGGAGCAGAGCGAGGTCTTCAAGTACGCCGCCGGCGGCTTCACCGACTTCACCCGCATCGCCGGCTCCGATCCCACCATGTGGCGCGACGTCTTCCTCAACAACCGCGAGGCCGTGCTCGAGATGCTCGGCCGCTTCACCGAGGACCTCGTGGCGCTGCAGCGCGCCATCCGCTGGGGCGAGGGCGACACCCTCTTCGAGCTCTTCACCCGCACCCGCGCCATCCGCCGCGGCGTCGTCGAGGCGGGCCAGGCCTATATCCGCCAGCCCGAGGACCCGCTGGCCCCCAAGCCCTGATGCCCCCCGAGCCCTGATGCCCGAAACCCCGACAACCGAGCCGCTCACCTGGTTCTTCGCCTACGGCTCGCTGATGTGGAACCCGGGCTTCGCGGTCACTCACACCGAACGCGCAAGGCTCGAGGGCTACCACCGCAGCTTCTGCGTCTATTCCTGGGTCTGGCGCGGCACCGAGGACCGCCCGGGCCTCGTCCTCGGCCTCGCCCCCGGCCGCGACTGCATCGGCCTCGCCCACGCCGTGCCCGACACCCGGGCCGCCGACACCTTGGCCTATCTCGACGCCCGCGAACTCGTCACCGACGTCTACGAACGCCGCCGCCTGCCCCTCGAGCTGGCCGCCGGCCGAACCGTCCCCGCCTGGTGCTACCTCGCCCGCCCCGACCACCCCCAGTTCGCCGGCGACCTGCCGCTCCCCGAAATCCTCCGCTACGTCCGCCAAGGCCATGGCCGCGGCGGACCCAACACCGACTACGTCAAAAACACCATAGCCCACCTCCGCCAAATGGGCGTCGCCGAAGCCAGAATCGAAGCCGTCGCCACAGCGCTCGACACCGGCAGCCACTGAGCCGAGAGAAGCGGCCTCGCGGCCGCTCAGGAAGAACGCAGGGAGGCACGCCTCCCTGCACCCACCCTTTGACTTCCGCAACAAAAAACACTTTCGGCTTGTGCGCTTCCCTTCTACGACCAGGCTAACAATCCACTCGACGTGCCAACTGGGAGCTTGGTTGATATGCCTCAAAGGGTTAATTTGGACGCAATGATACCGCGCGCCGACTTGGCTGAGATTGATGTTGAGACCAGTTTAGAAAATTTCGGAAACTTTCCTATCAATAATTTGGAGGAATATAGCTCTATTCGCCGCGTGCTAAGGAAGCCTGATTTCCAAAGAGAAACAAACCATTGGACGCCAGAGCAAGTTTTATCTTTCATTTTGAGTTTTCTTGACAATGAACTAATTCCTTCTTTAATTTTATGGAAATCGGAAAGCTTCATTTTTGTTATAGATGGCGCCCACAGATTAAGTGCTCTACGCGCGTGGATGGAAGACGATTACGGCGACGGTTCTATTTCTAGCTCATTCTATAAATCTGCGATTTCAAGCGAACAACAACGTATCGCTCGGCGAGTGCGGAATCTCGTCGAGTCTAAAGTTGGACGATTTAGTCAATTAAAGGCAATTCATGATAATAATTCTCCAACAGATGATATTCCCAAGAAACGGCGAGCGCAAAGACTCTTTACCCGATCAATACATCTTCAATGGGTTCAAGGCACAGCGGAAGTTGCGGAAACGTCATTCTTCAAGATAAATTCTCAAGGCACACCATTAGATGATACTGAAAAATTTCTTCTAGAAAAAAGAAGAAAACCCTTTTCAATTGCAGCGCGAGCAATCGTTCGAGCAGGTTCAGGGCATAAGTATTGGTCAAATTTTTCAAATGAGACCCAGGCATTAGTGGAAGATGCTGCTTTAGGGCTTTTCAAGCTACTTTTTGCTCCTGAAGAAAAGCAACCAATTAAAACCTTGGACCTTCCGCTCGGCGGCTCAAGTTCACCGGTTGACGCACTATCACTGATCATCGAGCTTCTTTTAATTACCGATGATCATACTCAAAAAATATCAGATGCTTCGCGATACAGCGATGATGCGGATGGCGCCGAGACGCTTCGCATGCTAAAGAAGTGCACCAAAGTATTGTCTGCGATCACAAGCAATGCGTCGGGAAGCCTTGGTTTGCACCCGGTAGTCTATTTTTACAACGATAGAGGAAAACACAGTCGCTTTATGTTCCTCGGGATTGTAAAATTATTCACTCGAAAGCTATTTGAGAACGACAAGCATTTTTTCAGGAGATTTACAAGCGTTCGAAGGGCTGTGGAGGACATTATAATTGATAATAAATCACTTATCGGAATAATACTGCAAAACACAAGTAAGGGAATGCGCAATGATAGAGTCGAGAATTTAATGCGGTTTTTTATCAGAAAAGCAGAATCAGGGGAAAATATAAGCATCGAGGAAGCAGTAGCGGCGGTGGGTGGCAAGGGTCGCATTATTGATATTACTGCAGCACAAGCTCCGACTGAATTTAGTCAAGAAACTAAGAGTGCAGCTTATATTAAAAGCGCGATTCAGAATGCGTTGCGTTGTCCAATTTGCAAAGGTTTGCTGGATCCGACAAAATCGGTGTCATACGATCATGGTATCCCGCTAAGAGAAGGCGGAAGGGGCGATCTCGAAAATTGCGTTCTGGTCCATCCATACTGCAACACCGCGGTGAAACAGTAGACGCCAATCGGGGCACGGACTCAGCGGACATCTTCCTTTTTTGACCGTTCGGCGCAATCTGCTGCCTCACACGGCTCCAACGCCACGTCGATGCTGGGTCAACAAATGGGGACACGTCCCATTCTAGCCTTTCGCCGCAATCCTCCGCCCGCGCCGTGCACACCCTGGCCTGAGTTTGCGGTCATTGGGCATATTTCGGCCGGATTTGGCTGTGCCCGATCCGGCAAGTCATTGAAATTTGATGGTTCCGCTTTCGGTGCGAGGCCGTTTCGGCGCAATAACTTGTGGGCACACGAGTTGCGCGTCCTGGGTCGACCGTGTTGGGCGAACATGTTATCAGTGTGGGCATGTACTTACGAACGACCCAGCGGCGGAACAAGGACGGCAGCGTGGTGCGCTACTACGCGTTGGCCGAGAACGCGCGCCATCCGGAGAAGGGCCATGTCGAGGCCCGGGTGGTGCACAGTTTCGGCCGTGCCGACCGGCTCGACCGGGCGGTGCTGGAGCGGCTGGTGGCCAGCATCCAACGGGTCCTGGCCGAGGGAAATGGCGAGCCGGTGGTCGAGCGGGCCGGCGTCGCTGGCGACTTCGAGATCGAGGCAGTGTTCGAACTCGGCGTGGCACATGTGGTCGAGGCCTTGTGGAAACGGCTCGGGATCGCTGCGGCGATCTCGGCTCGAATCGCCGGAAAGAAGCTGAAAGCGCCGCATCTCGCCGCACTCTTGGCGATGACCATGCAGCGCTTGGAGCGGCCTAGCTCGAAACTGGCCTGTCACGAGCGCTGGCTGGAGCGGGTTTGGCTACCCGAGGCGCAGGATTTGGCCTTGGGCCAACTCTACCGAGCGCTCGATTTGTTGGCCGAGCACGGCGATGCCATCGAGCAGGAGGTCTTTTGGCGTAGCGTGGATCTCTTCAAGCTCGATGTCGATCTGGTGTTCTACGATGCCACCACCGCCTGGTTCGAGTGCGACGAGACGGATGTCGCCAGCCATGAATGGCGCGGGCTGACCTTCGATCCCTTGCGCCAGCGCGGGCATTCGAAGGAAGGTCGCGACAACGATCCGCAGGTCGTCATCGCGCTGGCCGTCACCCGGGACGGCATTCCGGTGCGCTCTTGGATTTTCCCGGGCAACACGCCCGACGTCGCCACGGTGCGGAAGATCAAAGACGATCTGCGCGACATGCGCCTCGGCCGAACGCTGTTCGTCGGTGATGCCGGGCTCTATTCGAAGTCCAATCTCGAGGAGTTGGCCAAGGGCGCCGGCAAGTACATCCTCGCCACCCCGATCCGCCGCATCAAGGAGATCAGGGACGAGGTGCTGTCCCACCCAGGCCGCTATGCCGAAATTGCGCCCAACCTGCGCGCCAAGGAGGTCGTTCTCGGGGATGGTGAGCGCCGGCGTCGCTACATTCTCTGCCTGAATGGTGAGGAAGCCGATCGGCAGAAGTGGCGCCGTGCCGAGCTGCTCGAGACCCTCGAGGCCGAGCTCGCGGCGCTGAAGGCCGATCATCCCAAGCGCGCCTGCCAGCTCCTCTCGTCCAAGCGCTTTGCGCACTATCTGAGTCAGGACGAGAACGACCGGCCCTATCTCGATCGGGACAAGGTCAAACGCGCCGAGCATCTCGACGGCAAATTCGTGCTCACCACCAACGACGACACGTTGTCGGTGGCCGACATCGCCTTCGGCTACAAGGGGATGTGGATTATCGAGAGCTGCTTTCGCCGGATGAAGACTACCGGCCTCGAGGTCCGACCGATGTTCCACTGGATGCCCCATCGCATCACCGCGCACGTCAAGCTCTGCGTCCTCGCCCTGATGATCCAGCGCGCCGCCGAGATCGCCACCGCCATGACCTGGCGACAGATCCAAGACCTGCTCAGCCCCATCAAGGCGGTCCGCTACACGACCGAGGGCCGAACCATTGTTCAGGCCGGCAAAATCCGCCCCGAAGCCCGAGACGTCCTGAAAAAGCTCGATATTTCAACGCCTAAAACGATCCTCGACGTCGCCTGACGACAGCCGATCCGCAAAAGCCCGTAGGCACACGCCGAGCCCCGGCTACTCACAACCCCCTGAAATCACGCCGCTTTTCCAAGCCGTTTTCTACGCACCGCAAACTCGGGCCTGAGGTTGATCGCC
>Ga0208218_1000949_pt1 | contig 11861 bp, 8 predicted proteins | sample HotLakmasection3_FD_184726 | JGI IMG/M metagenome (GOLD analysis project Ga0208218, IMG submission 184726) | Hypersaline microbial mat communities from Hot Lake, Washington, USA - Section #3 (SPAdes) | ecosystem: Environmental > Aquatic > Non-marine Saline and Alkaline > Hypersaline > Microbial... | reverse complement strand
GGCTCCCGCCAACATACCCAGCCCCCAGTCTCAGCAGAAACTTATAGCAACGACGACTCGCGACTCTATCCTCCGAGAGATTCCAGATCGGTCTTTTTTGCACGATGTTAGGAAAGCGGGAAGATTTTTTTCTCCATCCCCAGAAATTAGCCACCTTGAGGCATCGCTGACAGCAACTTAGTGGAAGAACTCGATCGCTATGGGCAAAAGCATTGGCGCGAAGGCATTACCTGAAAATCGCTGCCAGTTTACGGTTTGGGCACCCCTGTTGGAGTCAGTGACGGTCAACATTTGGGACACAGCAGAAACGCCGGCAGCGCGATCGCTACCGCTGCAAAAAGACGACCTGGGCTACTGGGAAATTGTGGCCGATGGGGTCCAACCCGGAGCGCTTTACAACTTTCGGCTGAATGGTGAGACGGAGCGGCCTGACCCGATGTCCCGATGTCAGCCGGAGGGGGTGCATGGGCGATCGCAAGTCGTGGACCTCACTACCCATGGCTGGCGGGATGCCGACTGGCAAAACCGGCCTCTCGATCAATACGTGTGCTACGAGTTGCATGTCGGCACCTTTACCTCGGAAGGCACTTTTGAGGCGATTATTCCGCGGCTGGCAGAGTTGCAAGACTTGGGCATTACTGCCATTGAGTTGATGCCGGTGGCGCAGTTTCCGGGCGATCGCAATTGGGGCTATGACGGCGCTTATCCCTTTGCGGTGCAGACTTCCTACGGCGGCATCGATGGCTTGAAGCGGCTAGTGGATGCCTGTCACCAGCAGGGGTTGGCGGTCATCCTCGACGTGGTGTACAACCACTTTGGCCCCGAGGGCAACTACACCCGCGACTTTGCCCCCTACTTCACGGAGCACTACCACACCCCCTGGGGCGCGGCGATGAACTTCGACGATGCCTATAGCTACGGTGTGCGCAACTTCGTCCTTGAGAATGTGTTTTACTGGCTGCGGGATTTTCATATTGATGCCCTGCGGCTGGACGCGGTTCACGCCATTTACGATTACGGGGCAAAACACATTCTGGCGGAGATGGCCGAAGCGGTTTTGGCCTATGGGGAGGCTCAGGGGCGATCGCACTACCTGATTGCCGAAAGCGATCTGAATGACGGGCGGGTGATTCGGCCTGCTGATCAGGGCGGCCACGGCATTGACGCTCAGTGGAGCGATGATTTTCATCACTGCCTCCACAGCTTGCTCTCTGGCGAACGGGCCGGATACTACCAGGACTTTGGCAAAATTGAACACCTGGCCCAAGCCTGGAACCGAACTTTCGTCTATAACTGGCGCTATTCGACCTTTCGGCGGCGCTGGCACGGGAATGATGTCAGCGATCGCCCCGGTTCGCAGTTTGTCGTATGCGGGCAAAACCACGACCAGGTGGGCAATCGGATGCTGGGCGAGCGGTTGACTCAGCTCACCACCTTTGAGGGGTTAAAGCTGGCCGCCGCTAATGTTCTGCTGGTGCCCGCAATTCCGCTACTGTTCATGGGCGAGGAATACGGCGAAGACGCGCCGTTTTGGTATTTCATCAGCCATACGGATGCGGATTTGGTGCAGGCGGTGCGCGCGGGCCGCAAGCGGGAGTTTGCCGACTTTCACCTGGCGGGTGACCCGCCGGAGGCTGCCAGTCAGGAAACCTTCGATCGCTGCGTGCTCCATTGGGAGCAGCGCCATCAGGAACACCACGGCGTGCTGCGGGCGTTTTATCGGGAACTGCTGACGTTGCGGCGATCGCTGCCCCCTCTGGCCAACTTTGATCGGGCTGATCTCGAAGTGAACTATGACGAAGCCCAACGCTGGCTGACGGTTCGCCGCTGGCGCGATGTGGACGAGGTGTGGATTTGCATGAACTGGAACCCGGAGGCGATCGCTCCGACTTCCCTACCCACAGGGCTATGGGAAAAACTCATCGACTCTGCCGAGGCGCGTTGGCAAGGACCCGGCAGTGCTTTACCCGAAAAGTTTTCGGCGGCTCTGGGGGCGACGATGGCCCCGTTCAGCGTGGCGCTTTATCGGCGGCTCGCCCGCTAACCGCCAGTGGCCTGACGTTCAATCTGTCAGCCCGATTGAGAATAACTCTGGGGGAGGAAAATTCCCAAATCTATGCCCATCGATCGATTTTTGCGACCTTATCATCGTTGCTACTCTGCTCAGGTTAGAGTAACCCTATCGCAATGTTCTGAGCCGCATCCTGCCTTGCCCCAGCCGCTGAGGTTCAATGACCACTGATGAGAATTCCGATTGCGACGTACCGGATTCAGTTCAATCCTGACTTTACGTTTGAGGCCGCCCAGGCCATCGTTCCCTATCTCAAGTCCCTGGGGGTTTCTGATCTCTACGCCTCCCCAATCTTCAAGGCGAGGGAGGGCAGCACCCACGGCTATGACGTGGTCGATCCGCGCCGCATCAATCCTGAGTTGGGCGATCGCGAAGCCTTTGAAACCCTGGTCAAAGCCCTGCATAAGGAAAGCATGGGCTGGTTGCAGGACATCGTGCCCAACCACATGGCCTATGACAGCGCCAACGAATTTTTGATGGACGTGCTGGAATACGGCCCGAATTCCGACTACTACAATTTTTTTGACATTCAGTGGGAGCATCCCTACGAGGATATTCAGGGCAAGGTGCTGGCTCCTGTGTTGGGCGACTTTTATGGACGCTGTTTAGAAAAGGGCGAACTCCAGCTCAAATACGACCAGGCGGGGTTAACCATCAACTACTATGACTTTCACTTTCCCCTGCGGATTGAGTCTTATACCCAGTTGATGACCTACCAAATTGGGCGGTTGGAGCGATCGCTCGGGCGGGAGCATCCCGACTTTATCAAGCTGTTGGGCATTCTTTACCTGCTCAAAAACACCACCACCGAAAGCACCGGGCGGCAATATCGGGACCAGGTAGCCTTTGTGAAAGGGTTGTTGTGGGAGCTATATCAATCCAATCCGGAGGTGCAGAACTTTATCGATACCAATCTGCAGATCTTTAACGGGGAGATTGCGTCTACCGCGATCGCGACCACCCACGGCGCAGCCTCCACCGAACTGCCCGAGGCGACCACCCCCACCTTTGACTTGCTGGATGCCATGCTGTCCGATCAGTTCTTTCGCCTGTCTTTTTGGAAGGTCGGGGCCGAAGAACTCAACTATCGCCGCTTTTTCACCATCAACGAACTGATCTGCGTCAGCGTTGATCATCCCAGCGTCTTCGACATTACCCATAGCCTGATTCAAGAACTGGTGGATGACGGCTGGATTAATGGCGTCCGCATTGACCACATCGATGGACTGTACAACCCCCGCCGCTATCTCGAACGGCTGCGCAAACACTTGGGCAATACCTACATCACCGTCGAAAAAATTCTCGAACTGGGCGAAACCCTCCCCGAAGACTGGCCCGTACAGGGCACCAGTGGCTACGATGCGCTCAACTTTATCAACGGCTTGTTTTGCCAGGTTGAGCACGAATCGGCCTTCACTCGCTTGTACCGCAGATTTACCGGTGTGCGGGATTCTTACGAAGAACGCGCCCTGCAATGTAAGGAACTCATCGTCGATAAAAATCTGGCGGGTGATGTCGAAAACCTCGCCAATATGTTGAAGCAAATTGCCAGCCGCTATCGCTATGCCAGTGACTTTACCTTGAGTGGTTTGCGACAGGCCATTATTGCTGTGCTGGTGCTGTTTCCGGTCTACCGGACCTATGTCACTGAGGCTGGACTGAACGAACGCAACCGCACCTACATTCATCGGGTGATCCAAGAAGCCAAACGGCGCGTACCTGAACATGTCAACGAACTCGACTTCATCGCCAAGCTATTTTTGCTGGATTACGAAGACTGGCTCACTGACGAAGACAAGCAGCAGTGGGTGCATTTCGTCATGCGGATGCAGCAGTTTTCGGGACCGTTGATGGCGAAAGGGGTGGAAGATACGCTGCTCTACATTTACCATCGCTTGCTGTCCCTCAATGAAGTGGGGGGCGCACCGGACCACTTTGGGATGACACTGCCAGAGTTTCACACCTTTAACCAGCAGCAAGCGACTTACTGGCCCCACTCGATGAACGCTTCGTCTACCCACGACACCAAGCGTAGCGAAGATGTGCGCGCCAGAATTAACGTGTTGTCGGAGATTCCTGAGAGGTGGGAGGCCGAAGTCACCAGCTGGAAAAAGCTCAACCAACCTTACAAAACCCTGGTGGGCGATCGCGCTATGCCCGACGCCAACGATGAGTACCTGCTGTATCAAACGCTGGTGGGCACGTTTCCCTTCGAACCCTTTGACCATGACGAGTATGTGGGTCGTATCAAAGATTATGTCGTCAAGGCCGTGCGTGAAGCCAAGGTGCACACTGCCTGGCTTCGTCCCGATACCGAATACGAACAAGCCTTTGAGCACTTTGTTGACCAGTTGCTAGAGCCCGGTGAAGATAACCAATTCTGGCAACGGCTCCAGATTTTTCAGCAAACCACGAGCTTCTACGGCATGGTTAACTCTTTGTCGCAACTGTTGCTAAAAATGACGATGCCGGGGGTGCCGGATATCTATCAGGGCACCGAAATGTGGGACCTCAGCCTGGTAGATCCGGACAACCGTCGCCCGGTGGACTACAGCCATCGCTTGCACGAATTGCAGGAACTGCGGAAGTGGGCAACGAGCGATCGCCCCGGCCTGCTGGAAAATTTGATCACCTACCCCAAAGACGGTCGCATCAAACTATTCGTGATGGCCGAAACCTTGGCGGCGCGATTTGAGCAGAGCGATTTGTTTCAAGGGGGCGAATACATCCCGGTGCGCGTCACCGGGCAGTTTGACGATCAAGTAGTGGCCTTTTTGCGGCGGGCGGGAAGCCGCTATGCCCTCATGATTGCCCCCCGCTTCCCGACTTCCCTTTGTGAGGTGGGCACCTTCCCCATCGGCGACGGGGTCTGGAAAGATACCCTACTCGAACTGTCAGAAGTCACCACCCTCACCTGGACAGATGTCTTTACTCAGCAGCAGGTGAAGGGGGAGAACTCGCTCTCGGTGGGCAAAATTCTCTCGCAGTTTCCAGTGGCGCTGCTGGTGAGTGGCTAATAATCCCATTTCCTGACGCCTCCAATCCGCGAGTTCCAAGCCGGGCAGCGCGATCGACCTGTCTCATAGTGAGTCTACCGAGGCGAATCAAGGGACAAGCTTAGGGATTCTTGAGTCTCACCTTGGGAATCCTGGGGCGATCCTCAAGCCATCATCGTCACGCAGGTTCTGCACAGACGTGCCACTCGAACGGTATTTTATCAAGTCCAAGGGATCGCCTCGCTATGCCAGCCTCCATCCCTTGAGTAGTTGCGGGATACGCAACTACTCAAGGGCTTTCATTCTTTGTTCAGAAAGGCTTTCGACAGGTTGATTTTGATTCTGGACTATTTTTGGACTAAATTTTGCACGCTTTTGAGGCGATCGCTGGAATGTCTCGTGGCCCTTTAGTTCAGTGGCAGGTTCATGCAGGCTGCCTGTGCGGTGTCGAGGGTGAATAAGTATAGCCTCGCTTCTCTTTAAAGTAGAACAGCGCCAGGAATTCACTGAACTCCCGGCGCTGTTCTAAGTTGCGTTGACTCAAAAATGTTTTAAGCAGCCGACTCAGAACGCTGACGCTTAGCCACCACCAAACCACCCAGAGCCAACAAGCCCGCTACCACACCCGGCTCAGGCACATCAGCTGCATCAAAGCCGCCAGTGCCAGCCTGGAAGGTGTGGTTGTCGGTTTCAAACCCACCACCACCATATTGAGAAATCACAATCTTATCGAAGACGTCATCAGCACTCTCAGCCCGGAAATCCAGGTACCCCGTTCCCTGCTTGCTGAGCGAACCCACCTGCTCAAAGTCGATATCCTCAATGCCAAAACTGCCAATCAACGTGTCGCCCTGGAAGAAAGAGAATGTATTGCCGGGACTCTCAGATCCCCAGTTGATGCCGAAATAGTTCAAGGTCTCAGCAAAGTTGATCACCACATCTTGGCCGCTAAAAACCTGCAGATACTTCGATTTGTTGACTTCGTTGTTACTACCGTCGGGAGCCCACATATTGGTTGTCACCAGGCTCTGACCACCGCTGCGTCCCGAACTGACAAAGGAATAGGACGCAAACCCATTCACAGGAGCCCCCCCGTCATTGAAATCAACAGTCACAAAACCTTCTTGCTGAGAGAACTCTGAGTACGAGCCTTGATTCACTTCACCATTAGGACCAGTAATACCAGCACTCAAATTAAAAGAAATGGCTTGGGCAGGAGCCGCGATCGCAGTCAAAGAAGCGACTGCAGCCAGAGACAAAAACAGAGAAGATTTCATAGCAGATACCTTTAATTAACTGGGTTCGACTCGAGTAACACGTCTATATTCGCAAGTCCACCGGAGCCTGAAATCGCTACTACCACCTGAATCCCTGCTCGCCCCACTTCACACTTCATTCAATCCAAACCAATTTGTATAAAGCAACTACAAAGACAAACCCCCAGAAAATCCCAACCTCATCTCCCTATTCAAATCCGACCAAGCATTTCATCTCCTTGCTCAACCCACAATTCCGCATCAGCACCACCACCCGCATATTTACCACCATGCAAAAATCCCAAATACCTTTCTCGCAAAAAGTAAAATCTTATTTTAAGACTAGTTAAATGCAAATGCAGACTTAAAGCGGTACTCTTTAGTCTCATTAATAGACTGAGTGTATTGAGGTGCTAAAACTGTGGCAAAACCGTTTTGGATAAACATCACTTCTGCAAACAGATGTCTAGGCCTTTGATGATGTATCAAGCAGGCAAGATACAAAAGAGCGATCGCAACCATCAAAATTCAGCACCCATAAACCCACCAGTCACGCGGACCATAAACCTTAAGCTCGTCTCATCGTAAGACTACGCCGACTGACACCAAATCTTGATTTGAGCCTTTTAAGCCTATTTTGAGACAGCGCAACTACAAGCAACTACTTCTTCCGCTCTTGTAAGGCCAGTCGCGCCAATTCTGCAAACCATGGTTAAAAAGGAGTGTTGACCGTCTTGCCAGGAACTTGACGCAAAAGACTCCGCTCTGGCGATACTCCTGCTCACCATCAAAATTGTGCAAGTTCGGTCGGTATCCAGACAAAAGCTCAGCAATCAATCTCTTTCTGAGACTAATCCAACTAGCATCAAGTCTTAAAATAGCTTTATTGAGTCTATTTTTGATCTGATCCTTATTTGTTCTCACACTCAATTTTGCAAATAGCGCTACCGATAAAATTTGACGGCAGACAAAGATAAAGAGGGAACAAGGGCAGCCACTAAGGAATGCCTAAAATCACCCAACACTGCTCAAACCAATCAAGTGCTCATATAGCCACACCAAATCTTGCAATAAGACTCATACACCTTGAAGCTTGCCTCTATATGAGACAATTGAGTCTCACATAGAGACAAAAACACCAGCCTCTTTATGAGACTCATGAGGTTTAGGTTGGGTCTTATTTTATCTCGTTTAAGTCTCAGTTCAAGATTACTGGGGGCGATAAATAACATCTTGGATCGCAATTGGCATCACACATCAGCTTTATTTGATAAACTGTCGGACTGCAAGAAGGTGATGAACTGACGCATTCTCTGCTGGTTAACGCCATGCTAAGCCAGTAGAGAATGCAGTTGCTGTGCTTCTGGCGCGTCTGAGCAGAAGGGTGGACGTAATCTTGCAAACACCCGTAGTGATTCTAGATGCTAGCTTTTCAGCCGGACAAAGCGCTTAGCGGAGAGCTAGAGTGAGACGCCAATCCAACAATTGACCGATGTGTCCGGGGGCGCGATCGCTGACCCGTAGCCCCCACATACCTGCAGCGTCCAGTCCGATCGCCCACATCAAATTCGGCGTGGTGTTCAAATTATATTGATGATTGAGGGTTTGCTGATTGCCCAGCGATCGCCCTTGCAAGAGCAATTCCTGTCCCGTTGGTAGTTGCAAATGCAGCATGACATCTCCCAGATACTCATGCTCCAGAGCTACCTGCACCGCAATATCCTGCACCGTCCCGGCTTCCCGAAAAGCGAGCGATCGCACCACCCCCGCCGCATCATTATCCGGAATCTCACTAGGAGTCTCACCCCGGAGTTCCACCGTGCGAGTGTACGTCCGTCCTTGCCACAGCCGACGTTTCGCCTCCATCACGGCTCTATAAGCATTTACCCGGCCATAGCCAAACCACTGGGAATGCCCCTGACTGTCATAGGTGCCATAGCGCGTGCCAAGCTGCGGGTCAGCAGTGGTATCGATCATCTTATCTGCCGTTTGCTGCAAAATTTGCTTCACTTCCCGAGCCGTCAGGGTCGGATTGGTCGACAACACCAGCCCCGCCACCCCCGCCACCTCGGGGCACGAACTCGACGTTCCCCCAAAGGTGTTGGTATATGCATCCGCGTCATACCCTGCCGTTCCCGTGCGATCGCTCGTCACCATACCCCGCCCCGGCATAGCCGCCGTGATCGTAGGTCCTGTTTTGATGGTGCCCGTCTCCGGCAGCGACACCGATGGATGACCATTGTTGCTGGGGGCGGTCACGGCAACATGCTGCCCCCAACTGCTGTAAATCGACTTTCCATTAAGACTCGTGCAAGCCGACACGGTGATCACATCGGGGTGCACCGCAAACCCGCTCAGCCACTCCGTCATCCCCCTGACCGCATTGCGCGGCCAACCCTGCTCATTCACCACGCCGCTGACCGGACGATTAGCATTCCCCGCCGAAAACACAATGACACAGCCCCTGCCATTGCGTCCCCTGGTCGCCGCTTGTGTCAAAGCATTGCGCTGCCGTAGCGAGAGCGGAAACTTGATCGCCGCTGGCGACCAACTGCAAGAAACCACCGCCGCGTTCTGAGCGATCGCCCACTGAAACATGCTCTCAATCGACTGATCATCCAAAAACCCCGTCATGCGAATCGGCATAAACCCACAGCCCGGAGCCACGCCCACGATACCGCTGGCGTTCTCCTCCCCGATCGCTAGTCCCGCACAGGCGGTGCCATGATTATCCGTCGCAGCATCCGGCAGCGGCACCGCATCGCTCGCCTGCAGATCCAACGGCGCAACCACCTTGCCCATTCCCTGCAAATCTGGGTGAGCCAAGTCAAAGCCGTCATCACACACCGCCACCACCACCGATCGCGCCCCTCGGGTCAAATCCCAAGCGGACTCCGCCGAGATATGTGCATCTGGCTTAATATTCGCGCCGACCACCGTGGCTAAATGCCACTGCTGAGAGTAAAGATCATCCTTGGGACGATAGAGCGGGGCCAGCTCAACCACAATATTTGGTTCCGCCGTCAAGACCGTTGCTTGCCTGACCAAGCGGTTGGTAATCTTCACCGGGTTTTCCGTCGCTTGTGACGTCACCCGATAGACAAACGTATTTGGAATGCCGTTTAGGACTTGTGACTCTGCCAGGCCATGGGGGGCCAGTAACTGTGCCCGTTGCGCCGCCAGCACCGTCGGGGCAAACTGTACCGTGATCTGATCAGTCAAATAAATCCACGTGCGCGGACTCGCCACCAACTGATAAACCCGACTGGCAAACTGCACCAGATCACTGCGTCGCGCCGCTGCCAACTGTGCCTCTAGAGAGGCCGCCGTGACTTGCCATTCTACCAGTTGCCCCTGGGCCACCGGGCGCACCGCGATCGGCTCAACGAGCGTTCTCAAATCTGCCACCCCATCTGGGCTGACCAGCCGCGTCGTAAAGCGATCGCCCACGGGTGTCAGCAGCATTTCCTCGCCGCCCCGCTGCAAGGTGAGCTGTCGTCCCGCCCCGCCGCTATTCGTCATGTCTGCCCCTTTGGAACCTTCCGCCGCCTGGTGACGTCTAACCAGCCACTGTGCTAGTCATTTCACTAGACGCTAGTCAGTGCCTCAACTGTAACGAACGTCCAGCGAGATGGCTATCAGACCGTATTTTGATTTCAAGTTTCAGGTGAAATGGTAAGATACATCGGTATTTTTGCATTCCCTCGGTATTCTCACTCAGGTTCCCAAATGGCAGTTCACTTCTCCCCCACTTTTTGTAACTTACGGCGCTGGATTGGCAGTGGCTTGTTGGCCGTCAGTCTCGTCGGGGGCATCGCCTCGACCGGGTTTGCCCAAGAGAGCGAACCCAGCCCTGAGTCAGAAGTTCGCCGCATTGATCAAGTTTCCTCCAGCGAATTTAGCGTGCCCTATGCCGATCAACTTGTCGCCGAAAGCACCACCGCGATCGCCAACCAAAACTACTCCGAAGCGATCGCCAAACTGGACGAGGCCCGCGAACTCTACAACCAGCTTTCCCTCTTCTACCAAGAGCTTGCCCAAATGTTCTTTGGCATCGACACCCGACAAAACCGTAGCAATCGGGATAAAGCGATCGAAGCCGCCCAAAAGCGCGACGAAGCCACCTATCAGTTGGGCCTCATCCACCGCAGCCAAAACGCACCCGAAAAAGCCATTCCGCTCTTTATGGAAGTGCTGCGCAGCCAACAACCTACCCGTGACCTGGGTGAGCAAGCCTACCAGCAACTCTTTGAGATGGGATTTGTCGAAGCCCCCTACCAATTTAATTAATCCCGTCAAACGAAATTGATAGACTAGGGCAAACATCCGTTAAGAGGAAGCGCATGGTCACAGCCGATCAAGTCATTTCCATGATTCAAGCAGAAATGCCCAATGCCGAAGTCAACGTAAACGACCTGACAGGCGGCGGCGATCATTTCGAGGTCACCGTGGTTTCAGAAAAATTTGCCGGACTGACCCTGGTAAAACAGCATCAGCTGGTCTACCAGGCCGTGCAATCAGCCATGTCTAGCGAGGCCATTCACGCCCTCGCCCTAAAAACCTACACTCCCGAAACCTGGTCAAAAACGAGCCAGAGCGCCTGATCTTCATTTCGTTCCCTACGTCCATCCGCGACCAACACATGAGGTAATACACAATGACTCCAGAGGTCACAGAACGCATCGAAAAGTTGATCAACGACAACAAAATCATGGTGTTCATGAAGGGCAACAAACTCATGCCCCAGTGCGGTTTTTCTAACAACGTTGTCCAAATCTTGAACGTTTTAGGCGTGCCCTTTGAAACCTTTGACGTGCTCTCTGACAACGAAATTCGTCAGGGCGTCAAAGAATATTCCAACTGGCCCACTATTCCCCAGGTTTACCTCAACGGTGAATTTCTCGGCGGCTCCGACATCTTGATTGAGCTGTATCAAAACGGCCAACTGCAAGAAACCGTCGAGGTGGCTCTAGCTTCTTAGACTTTCAGATCCATTTCAATTTTATTTCGATCAAGCGACGGGCCTTGTGCCTGTCGCTTTTCGCGTTTGATGGGGCAAACCGATACAAGAACCGACCCTGATCCACGTCGTGCAAGTCTGGATGCCGTCCCGCAGCGATCGCAAAACCTCCTGGCAATTATTTAAAGACATCCTCCACAGCGCCATTGAAGACAGGCAACGCGGCCCTTACCCACACGGGAAAGTCCGATGAGCGTATCGTTCCTCTAGCCATGCCGCCACTTCAACTGCCGACGCGGCAGGTCAGCGGAGAGTGCGCGTCATCCTTGAAGCTAATCGCAATAGGCCTATGCCGATAATTGGCGGCAGTTGTCACTTGCTCAAACCCAGCCGCTAGCACATTAGTTTGGCCTAAGTTAGCGCCTGCGTAACGCATCAGATCCCTGTGGCATGGTGCGTTACGGCTTCGCCTAACAGCACCTACAACATCGTTTGTTCATGTCCACCTACTTAGAAGCTGGGGTACAGCGGTTCTGAAGCTAGCAAAATATACAAAATGCCAGGTATCCCCTGTTCTC
>Ga0208218_1000945_pt1 | contig 11875 bp, 8 predicted proteins | sample HotLakmasection3_FD_184726 | JGI IMG/M metagenome (GOLD analysis project Ga0208218, IMG submission 184726) | Hypersaline microbial mat communities from Hot Lake, Washington, USA - Section #3 (SPAdes) | ecosystem: Environmental > Aquatic > Non-marine Saline and Alkaline > Hypersaline > Microbial... | reverse complement strand
CCAGGCGCAGCTCTTCGTTGAGCGATCGGCCGAGGCTCAGCACGGCCGCCTTGGTGGCGGCGTAGGTGTTCTGGAGCGCGATGGGCGTCTCGCTGTCGACCGACCCCGTGTTGACGATCGTGCCTTCGCCGCGCTCGCGGAAGTGGGCGAGGGCGGCGTGGGCGCCGTAGATGACGCCCTTGACGTTCACGTCGACGACCCGCGCGTGAACCTCGGTCGGGATGTCCCAGAAGTAGCCCAGGGCGCCGACGCCCACGTTGTTGATCCAGACGTCGAAGCGGCCGAAGGCCTCAAGGGCGCGCTCGGCGAGACGGACGACCTCATCGGGGCGGCTCACGTCGGTCGGCGCGGCGAGGGCGGTTCCGCGCTCGAGCTCGATCTCGCGAACGATCTCGTCGAGCAGGTCGGCGCGGCGGGCGGCGAGGACGACCCGGGCGCCGCGGCGGGCGAGTTCGACGGCGGCGCCGCGGCCGAAGCCGCTCGAGGCGCCGGTGAGAACGATGGTCTTCTCGATTCGGTCGGTGCGGTCGGGCATGGGGATTCTCTCAAGAGGGCTCGCGATCAACGCGAGGGGCAATGGTCAGGTCATGACGCCGCTGGGAATCAGGGCGCGCTTCGCGGCGCCCGCACGAAAGGCGAGAGGCGCGCGGGCGTCAATGCTCTGAGGCCGAATTCACAGCGGGGCGGAGGGTTGCGCCCGTGCGGAGCGGGGGCGTCGGGTAGTCTGTCTCGGTCACGCGCCAGGTGCCGCGGCCGCCGCGGCGGAAAGGTCATCGATGTCCGACGAGCAGAAGCCGGCCGGCCCGAACCCCGATCCGCACCCCCGTGACGGCGAGGCGCAGATCGGCCACGCGCCCGCGGACGTTGAGCAGATGCAGTACGGCAAGGGTCCGGGCTCGCCCCAGATGCGCGGTCCGGGCGACTTCGCGGGGCATCCCAAGGGCCTGTGGGTGCTGTTCCTGACCGAGATGTGGGAGCGGTTCAGCTACTACGGGATGCGGGCGCTCCTGGTGCTCTATCTCGTCGCGAGCACGGCGGAGCTGGTGGGCGAGAAGGTCAACGACAACCCGGGCTTCGGGTGGATGACCGAGCAGGCGTACGTCCTGTACGGCGTGTACACGTTCATGGTGTACGTGACGTCGATCTTCGGCGGGCTCATCGCGGACCGGCTGCTCGGGACGCACCGGTCGATGCTCTTTGGCGGGTGGGTGATCGCGCTCGGGCACATCACGCTCGCGCTGACCGAGCTCTTCAGCTACGAGAAGGGCTCGCCCGTGACGATGGAGACCGGGCCGGGGGCGCTGCTGACGTTCCTCTTCGGGCTGGCGCTGATCATCATCGGGACGGGGTTCTTCAAGCCGTGCGTGTCGGTGATGGTGGGGCAGCTCTATCCGGACAAGGACCCGCGTCGGGACTCGGGGTTCACGATCTTCTACATGGGGATCAACCTCGGCGCGTTCCTCTCGCCGATCATCGCGGGGACGCTCGGGGAGACGGTGGGTTGGCACTGGGGCTTCGGCGCGGCGGCGGTGGGGATGATCGCGGGTCTCTTCAGCTACCAGTTCCTGCGTCCGCGGTACCTGAAGGGCGTCGGCGATCCGCCCGAGGAGAGGATGTCGGCGCGTGATCGGAAGATGGTCACGCTCTCGATGATCGGGCTGCTCGGGACGCCGCTCATTCCGCTCCTGATCCTCATCGCGGGGTTCCTCGACGAGGTGCTGGATGCGTGGGGCGCGTTCTTTGACGCGGTCGGCACGACCGGCGTCGCGCTGATCTGCACGGCGGTGCTCGTGGCGTCGGTGGGGTGGTTCCTGTCGATGCAGCCGAAGGAGCATCGAAGCCGACTTGGGGTGATCTTCATCCTGGCGATCGTCGGGAATCTTGGTTTCTGGATCGCCTTCGAGCAGGCGGGGACGACGCTCAACATCTTCGCCGCCGAGAGCACGGACCGAACGATCGGCGGCATGCTCGAGGACCCGTTCCCGGCGACGTGGTACCAGTCGGTGAACTCGCTGACGATCCTGCTGTTCGCGCCGGTGTTCGGGTGGCTGTGGGTGTGGCTTGAGAAGAAGCGGGCGAACCCGTCGAGCCCGATGAAGTTTGCGATCGGCCTGTGGCTGCTTGGTCTGGCCTTCATCGCGATGGTGTTCGGGGCGCTCGATGCGCAGCAGGGCGGGCTCGCGGCGCCGTACTGGCTCCTGATCACGTACGTGGTCGTGACGTGGGGCGAGCTCTGCCTGTCGCCCGTGGGCCTGAGCATGGTGACGAAGCTGGCGCCGAAGCACCTCCAGAGCCTGATGATGGGCCTGTGGTTCTTCTCGTTCGCGCTCTCGAACCTTCTCGCGGGTCTGGTCGCGGCGATCTCGGTGGACTTCCTGCCGGACCCGGAGACGGGGGCCCCGGCGGAGAAGACGTTCATCCTCGACGGGCTGCCCGGTTTCTTCCTGCTGCTCGTGGTGATCCCGATCGCGGTGGGCGTGTTGATCGCGCTGATGACGCCGATGCTCAAGAAGATGATGCGCGGGGTGAAGTGATGCGCGTCGCGTCGGCGTTCGTGGCGTGCGTGGCGGCGCTCTGGTTCTCGGCGGCGTGCTCGTCGCCGCAGGGGCGGGCGCCGAGCGAGGGCCTGGCGCCGTCGCTGGCGGGGCCGGACGTGGGGTTCGAGGCGGTCTCGCTCTTTGGGACCGAGCTCGAGCGGGTCGAGCTTCCGGCGGCGTTCGCGCGTGAGCAGGGGGAGCTCCTGGAGCGGGCGGTCGAGCGCCTCGAGCGCGAGCCGGGCGACGTGGAGGCGCACGTCTGGGTCGGTCGGCGCCTGGCGTACCTCGGGCGCTACCGCGACGCGGTGCGCGTCTACACCGAGGCGCTCGAACGGTTTCCGGAATCGTCGCGTCTGCTCCGGCATCGCGGGCATCGGAACATCACGCTGCGCCGGCTCGGGGCGGCGGTGGACGACCTGACGCGGGCGGCGGCGACCGCCCGCGCGGAGGCCGACTTCTTCGAGGAGGACGGGCTGCCCAACCAGTGGGACATCCCGCGGAGCACGCACCGCTTCAACGTGTTCTATCACCTGGGGCTCGCGCACTACCTGCGGGGCGAGCACCGGCGCGCGATGGCGGCGTGGGAGGAAGGCCTCGACGCCGCGGTGACGACCGACGACATGCTCGTGGCGAACCTGTACTGGATGAGCAACGCGGCGGTCCGGCTCGGCGACCCCGACCGGGCGATGGAGCTGGCCCGCCGGGCTCGTCCGGACATGGAGATCCTCGAGAACGGCGCGTACCAGCGCCTCCTGCTGGCGCGGGCGGCCGGGACGAGCGAGGCGCTGCTGTCTGAAGCGAGCGAGGCGCTCCCGGACGGGCCCGGCGCGGATCGGCCGGTTGATTGGATCACCCTCGCCTACGGCGTGAGCGTGAGCCGCGAACTGGTCGGGGCCGAATCCAGCGCGGCGGCGCTCCGCGAAATCATTCTTGAGAGCGGGAACTGGGCGGCGTTTGGCTACATCGCCGCGGAGGCGGACGCGGCCCGCGTGGGCCGCACGCGCGAGGGCGAGATGGAGGAGCCGGCATGAGAGACGACCTGCTGCGGTTTCGAGATCGGTTCCCGATCCTGAGCGCGAAGACGTACCTGGCGAGTCACTCGCTGGGCGCCGTGCCGAGGGCGACCGAGGAGGCGCTGCGCGAGTACTACCGCGAGTGGGCGACGCTCGGCATCGAGGCGTGGAGCGGACCGTGGTGGGAGGCGATGGAGTCCTTCGCGCGGGACCTCGAAACGGTGCTCGGGGCGCCGGCGGAAACGGTGGCGCCGATGCTCAACGTCACGCGCGCGATGGCGGCGGTGACGAGCTGCTTCGACTGGAGCGGCGAGCGGAACAAGGTCGTCACGACGGCGATGGAGTTCTCGACCACGAGGCCGTTCCTGGCCGGCCTCGAGCGGCTCGGGGCGGAGCTGGTGGTCGTGCCGAGCGACGACGGGATGCGCGTCGACGCGGGTCGCGTGGCGGAGGCGATCGACGAGCGTACGCGGCTGGTCGTCAGCTCGCACGTGTTCTTCCGCTCGGGCGCGATGATGGACCTCCGGACGCTCGCCGACGCGGCGCACGAGAAGGGGGCGTACCTCCTCGGCGACGGGTACCAGACCGCGGGGTGCGTGCCGATCGACGTGCGGGAGCTCGGGGTCGACTTCTACACGGGCGGATGCCACAAGTGGCTTTGCGGCGGACCGGGCGCCGGGTTCCTGTACGTCAGGGAGGATCTCATCCCGCGGCTGCGTCCGGCGCTGACGGGGTGGTTCGGTCTGCAGGATCCCTTCGCGTACGACCCGGGGCCGGGCGGGTTCGAGCCCAGCGCCGGCATCCACCGGTTCCTCGCGGGCACGACGAACATCCCGGGCTTCTACGCCGCGCGCGAGGGCGTGCGCACGGTGCTCGAGGCGGGGATCGGGAACATCCGCGAGCGGTCGATGGCGCTGACGAGCCGCGTCGTCGAGCTGGCGAGCGAGCGCGGGATCGAGATCCGCTCGCCGCTCCGGGCGAGCGAGCGTTCGGGGATGGTGTGCCTGCAGTTCGAGGGGAGCGAAGCGGCGACGGCGGCGCTCGTCAGGGGCGGCGTGATCGTCGACTGGCGCCCGGACTGCGGGCTGCGGGTGTCGCCGCACTTCTACAACACCGAGGACGAGCTCGGCGTGTTCTTCGAGCGGCTCGACGCGGTGCGCGAGAAGGCGGGCGTTTAGACTCGGCGCATGAGCGAGGCTCGCGAGTCGGCGGAGCGGGTGGTGCGGCGGCTGCGCGAGGGCGGGCACGTCGCCTACTTCGCCGGCGGGTGCGTCCGGGACGAGCTGCTCGGCGCGGATCCCGAGGACTACGACGTGGCGACCGACGCGCGGCCCGAGCGGGTGCGGGAACTCTTCCCGCGCGTGAGCGAGGTCGGGGCCTCCTTTGGCGTGATGCTTCTGCGCGAGCGAGGGCACACGATCGAGGTGGCGACCTTTCGAACGGAGGGCGCGTACTCCGACCGGCGGCGGCCCGACGAGGTGGCCTACTCCGACGCGAACCACGACGCCCAGCGGCGGGACTTCACGATCAACGCGCTGTTCCTCGATCCGCTCGAGCCGGCCCGGGCGGTGGAGATCGGCGGCGTCCGGCGCCCGGTGTCCGGCGAGATCATCGACCTGGTGGGGGGCGTGGCGGACCTCGGCGCGGGGGTCGTCCGCGCGGTGGGGGATCCGGAGCGACGCCTCGCGGAGGACCACCTGCGGGCGCTGCGGGCCGTGCGGTTCGCGGCGCGTCTTGGCTTTACGCTCGATCGGACGACCGCCTGGGCCATCACGGCCCACGCGCGGGAGCTTGAGGGCGTGAGCCACGAGCGCGTGGGCGACGAGCTCCGGCGGATGCTGTCCGCCCCGTCGCGAGGTCGGGCGGTCGGGCTCATGGGCGAGCTCGGGCTCGATGCTCCGGCGCTCCAGGACGGGTTGCCCGAGGCGGCGGGGTCCGCGGCGGTGGCGCGCGCGCTGCCCGAGAGCGCAGGCTTCGCGGCGGCGCTCGCGGCGTGGGGCGCGGCCCGGCTGGCGGGGGGCGCGCGGGACGCGATGGGGGAGCGGCTCGCGGGCGCGATCACCGAGGAGGCGTCGACGCGCCTCGTGCGGGCGTGGAGGCGGTCGCTCTGCCTGAGCAACGCGGAGCGTGCGGGCGTCGGCGGAGCGCTCGCGGGGATCGGGCGACTCGTGCGGGAGTTCCGGACGGCGCCGGTGGCGGCGCAGAAGCGAATGGCGGCCTCGGACTGGTTCGGGGACGCGCTGGCGGCGCTCCGGGCCATCGATCCGGCGCGTGGGGCGGACGCTCAGGAGCGGGCGCGGGAGCTGGCGGCGTCGGCGGGAGGCGTGGCGCCCGCGCCGCTGCTCGACGGCTCGGATCTTCTCGGACTCGGGTTCGCTGCGGGGCCTGAGCTCGGGCGAGCGCTGGACACGCTCTACGACCTGCAGCTCGAGGGGCGCGTGCGCGGCCGCGAGGAGGCGCTCGAGGAGGCGCGGCGGCTGCTCGAGCGTTCGTAGAAGATGAAAGAGGCGGAAAACCCGGAGAAGTCTCGGCCGTATAATCGGTCATGGATGACTCTCGGAACCTTCCAGGAAGGCGTAAGTCCATGAGTGCAGGCGTGATAAGGGTGGCAGGCCGCTGGACGAGGCGGATGGTGCTTGGCGCCGCGGTGGCGCTGGGCGGCGCCATGGCGGGACTTCCGGCGGGTGTCGAGTCGCTCGGCCCGCGCGCGGCGATGGCGGACGAGGGCGAGGCGCTCGACCGCGTGATCCTGACCAGCGGCCGCGTCGTCGAGGGCCGGATCCTCGAGGAAACGGCCGAGGCGGTGCGCATCATGGTGATGCTCGCCGGAATCGAGGCGCCCGCGACCTACTCGAGGAGCGAGGTCCTGAAGGTCGAGCGCGGCGTCGTGAAGCCGGCGGGCGGCGAAGCGGCCCGGGGCGACGACGAGGAGGCGGCCGATCGGGCCGATCGGGTTTCGGGCGACGGTCCGGTGGTCTATCACCTCAAGCTCGAGGGCATGCTGATCCCGGATACGGGCATTTCCTCGTTCCCGCCTCGCCCGGTGATCGCGCCGAGCACCCTGACGTCGGCGCTCGCGGACGCGGCCTCGTTCAACCCCGAGGTGGTGGTCGTTGAGTACGACGTCGCCGCGGCGGGCGGTCTCGGGGGCGTGCTGCTCGTTGAGGAGTACGGGGCGATCGTCGAATCCTTCATCGAGGACGGGCTGCGCGTGGTGTTCTGGATCGAGGACGCCCAGGGCGGCGCGAGCCTCCTCCCGTTCTCCTCCCCCGAGATCTTCTTTCAGGGGGGCGCGGAGCTCGGCGGGATGGGGGAGGTCGGCGAGATCGATTCGGGCGACGAGATGGTGGACAAGAAGCTGATGTCCGCGGCGCTCGGGCACGCGGTGGGCATGGCGATCGAGGGTGGTTACCCGCCCGAGATCATCCGCGCGATGTGCGTGGAGGCGAACTGGCTCGCCGTGCGATTCGACCGCGGTCGCCCGGAGTTCATCGAGCACGAACCGCGCTCGAGCGACGGCGAGGGGTGGATCGTGCTGACCGACGACGGCGAGGGACAGAACGCCGACGACGAGACGAAGCTTGAGAGCAACGACGTGCTCAACCTGACGAGCGACTGGGCCTACCGCCTCGGCGTCTCGCGCGGGGAGTTCGACCAGCTCGACGACCTGCTCTGGGAGCTGGGCGTGGACGACGACTACGTGGTCGAAGAGGGCCGCGGAACGGCGATCCTGGAGTCGGCGGCGGACCACGTCGAGCGCACGTTCGACTCGTTCGTGCGGCTCCAGCAGGAGCTCGAGGACGTGGGCCGCGGAGGCGCGCCCCGCCAGCTGAACATCCTGCGCCGGCTGAGCGGTCTGCTCGCAGCGCAGGCGGAGGTGCTCGACCCGAGCGGAGCCGCTCGGGCGCAGCTCGAGATCCAGATCGAACAGCTCCGCGACGAGATCCGCCGCCAGAACCAGCGGCGCCGCTAAACCCGCGTGAGCGACGCCCGGGCGCCCGGCCCGGATCCGGAGGATGCGACCGATGAACCTGCTTCGTCACCTTGTGATCGCCCTGGCGGTCCTGGCCGCCTGCGTGACCACGGCCTTCGGATCGGCCACGATCCACCTCAAGGACGGACGCGTGCTCGAGGGCGAGATCGTCCGCGAGACGGACACGTTCCTGTTCATCCGCGTGATGATCGGCGGCGTCGGGAAGGACGAGCTCGTCCTGCGGTCGAACATCGACCGGATCGAGGCCGCCGAGGCCCCCGCGACGGCGCCCGGCGACGAGATGGACGAACTCGACCGGGACGCCGAGAGCGAGGACGCCGCGGCGTCGCGCGACGGGGCGGTGCGCGTGGCCTTCATCACGCTCGAGGAGATGGTCGGGCCGTTCATGTTCGCCCCGGCGCTCTCGGACTCGGTCGAGGCGCTCGAGGACGACGACGTGGACGTCGTGATCCTGCGGTTCAACTCGGGCGGGGGCGCGCTCGCGGAGATCGAGCCGCTCATCGAGGTGATCGAGGACGAGATCAAGCCCGAGTACCGGGTGGCGGCGTGGATCGAGTCGGCGATCTCGGCGGCGGCGATGACCGCCTCGATCTGCGAAGAGATCTACTTCATGAGCGAGGGCAACCTGGGCGCGGCCACCGGCTTCCGCCAGGGGGGAAGCGGCGCCGAGTCGATCGCGGGTCGCGAGCTCGAGGAGGTCCTGCGTCTCATGGAGGGGGTGAGCGAGCGCGGTCAGAAGAACCCGCTCGTGATGCGCGCGATGCAGGTGCCGACGGAGCTTTCCGTCGACTTCACGAGCGATGGACGCGTCGTGTGGCGAAACGATCTCGAGGGCGAGCACATCGTCGCGACCGAGAACGACATCCTGACGTTCGATTCGCAGACGGCCGTGAAGTACCAGTACGCCCGCGGGGTCGCGAACTCCAAGGACGAGCTGATGCGGCAGATGGGCTACTCGGACTGGGTCGAGGTCGGCTTCGACGCCGACGAGATCCAGCAGCGCCACCGCGAGGAGGTGGCCCGCGGGCAGACGGAGATTCAGAAGGCCTTCCAGCTTCTGCAGCTCTCGCTCGCGAGCGGCGACGTCGTCAAGGCCCAGCGCTACCTCGGGCAGCTCAAGGCGTGGGCGACGAGGAACGAGGCCTTCGTCAAGTACAACGGGCTCACCGACGAGAACCTCCGTCAGGCGGAGCGCGAGATCGATCGCGTCCGGCGCGAGCAGCGCCGCGACCGGCGCTGATCGGGCATGACGCCCGGAGAATTCCGCGAGCAGGGCCGGCGCCTCGTCGACTGGATCGCCGACTACATGGAGCGCGCGGGCGACCGGCCCGTGCGCTCTCGCGCGCGCCCCGGCGAGGTCTTCGCCGCACTGCCCGAAGCGCCGCCCGAGCGGCCCGAGCCCTGGGACGCGATCCTTCGCGACCTCGACGAGATCGTGCTGCCCGGGCTGACGCACTGGCAGTCGCCGCGCTTCTTCGGGTACTTCCCCGCGAACGCCTCGGGCCCGGCGATCCTCGGCGAGCTCGTCAGCGCCGGCCTGGGCGTGCAGGGCATGCTCTGGTCGACCAGTCCCGCGTGCACCGAGATCGAGACGCGGACGCTCGACTGGCTCGCGCGGCTCATCGGGCTGCCCGAGCGGTTTCTCTCGACGAGCGGCCGCGGCGCCGGGGTGATTCAGGGGACGGCGAGCGAGGCGGCGCTCGTGGCGATGGTGGCGGCGCGGGAGCGGGCGATCCGCGGCGGAGCGCGGGCGGAGTCGCTCGTTGCGTACACCTCCACGCAGGCGCACTCGTCGATCGTCAAGGCGGGCATGGTCGCGGGGCTGGGCGCCGAGCGCGTGCGCCTCGTGGGCGTTGACGAGCGGCTGCGCCTTGACCCGTCGCGGCTCGAGGCGGAGATCGAGCGGGACCGTGGAGCGGGTCTGACCCCGTTCTTCGTGGCGGCGACGCTCGGAACGACGTCGTCGGGCGCGGTCGATCCGCTGGACTCCATCGGACGTCTCGCGGAGAGCGAGGGCGCGTGGCTGCACGTCGACGCGGCGTGGGCGGGCTCGGCGCTCGTGGCGCCCGAGCACCGGTGGATGATCGAGGGCGTCGAGCGGGCGGACACGTTCAACTTCAACCCGCACAAGTGGATGCTGACGAACTTCGACTGCTCGGCGCTGTGGGTGGCGGACCGGCGCGACCTGACGCGGGCGCTGTCGATCACGCCCGAGTACCTGCGGACGAAGGAGAGCGACGCGGGCGCGGTGATCGACTACCGCGACTGGCAGATCCCGCTCGGGCGGCGGTTCCGGGCGCTCAAGCTGTGGTTCGTGATGCGGGCGTTCGGCGCCGAGGGGCTTCGCGAGCACGTCCGCCGCGGCGTGCGGCACGGCGAACTCTTCGAGCGGCTCGCGCGGGAGAGCGACGTCTTCGAGGTGGTGGGGGAGCGGTCGCTCTCGCTCGTGTGCGTGGCGCACCGGGCCGGCGACGCGGCGACGCTGTCCGCGATGGAGCGGGTGAACGACTCTGGCGAGGCGCTCTTCACGCACACCAAGCTGCCGACGGCCGGCGGCGAGCGGGCGGTGATCCGCCTCGCGGCGGGGGGCGCGAGGCAGACGGACGAGGACGTGCGAGCCGCGTTCGCCGCGCTCGAGCGCGCGGCGGCGGAGACCGGCTAGCCGCCGGCGGCCCGGACGTCGCGCAGGAGCGAGGCGTCGACGATCTCGAGCCGGTCGATCGAGTTGACGGCGGGGCGGCCGCGAAAGCCGATGAGATCGCCCGGCGTCCTCGACATCATCCGTGCGCGCCACCGCCGATCGAGGTGAACGACGACCGTGCGTCCGAGGAAATCGACGCCCTCGACGATCAGGTCGGGGCTTTCCAGCTCCGCCTCGAGGCGACGGGCTTCGCGGCGCGCGTCGTAGCCCAGCCGCTCGAGGCGCTGCGCCTCGAAGCGTTCTCCACGGCCGCGAGCCTGTTCCGCGCGCCGCAGATGCTCCGCGGCTTGTTGGCGCCACCGGTGAGCCTCGTTCCGCAGACGCGACAGGTCCGCGTCGCGGATCGAACGCAGCTCGACGTACCACTCCGGCTCGTCGTGGGGCGGGATGTGCGCGAACGGATCCGGCGCCGGCTCCCGTGGCCCTTCGCGTCGAGCGACCGCGTCAGCCGGATCGGCGTCAAGCCGCTCACGCAGGACCGCGATCCGCCGCGACAGGTCGGCGGCCAGGGCGGAGCGCGCGGCGATCTCCGAGGCCGAGGACTGGTGAATCGCCGCGATCTGCTCGGCGACGGAGCGGTCGAGCCGTTCCTGCGCCTCGACGATCGCCTCCTGCCTGATCTGGATCTGCTCGAGCGCGACGTTCGCCTCGGCCGACCGGTAGGCGACGTAGCCGGCGAGCCCGAGGCTCACCAGCGCTGCGACGATGGCGGCGAACGACAGAACCGCGCTGAGGCCGTCGTGGCCGGCATCGTGATTCATGACCGCGAAGCTAGCGTGAGCGGCTCAGGCGTTCAGTCCATATTCGGGTGAACGTTCGCCAAACGCGCCCGGGAGGACTCGAACCTCCGACCTACGGTTTCAGCGGTTCCCGCGCTTTCGCGTGGGGCTGGACCATCTCATCGCCTCGCGGCGCGATCGCGTGATCGCGTCGGGGCGCCGGGCGCTTCGGGCCGAACGATGGTTCGGTCCTACGCGGGAGTATCGCCGGGGCGGCTCACCCGCTGGTCTCTACACCTTCCGCCGAACGGACCTGCTCTTGATGGGTCAGAGAAGCAGATCGCCCCGCCGGCGGCTTGGCTCGGGATCGCCCGCCCGCGACGGATCGCGGGGGAGGGGTTCCCCGAATTCACCCGGTTCGCCTCGCCCCGTCTCCGGGGCGGGCCCCTCTTCTTGAAGGAAACCGTTGCTCTATCCTGCTGAGCTACGAGCGCTAGATTGTCAGACGTCAGGATACGTCGGAGGGCGGGCCGCCGCGCCGTGACGACTCGAAAGTCAGACCAATCCCCGAACGCCGGGCCGACGCGGCCGCTGTCCGCCCTCGCGGCGCGCGCGCACCGGCGGGCCGTGCGGCGTCGGTGGGCGCGACGCGGCGTCGCGCTGCTTGTGATCGGGCTGGTGGCGCTCGTGGCGGGGGTCTACGTCGCCCGAGCGGCGCTGACGCGGGGCGTGGCGCTGGCGACGATCGAGCGGGCGCTGGGCTATGAGGCGACGTGCGACGACGCGGAGCTGACGGCTCGGGGGCGGGTGCGCCTGCCCAACCTGACCCTGCGGGCGCCGGGGGTGGCGGGCGAGGCGGGGGCGGTGCTCGAGACCGAGTGGGTGGAGCTTCGCGTTGACTGGCTCGCGGC
>Ga0208218_1000941_pt1 | contig 11930 bp, 11 predicted proteins | sample HotLakmasection3_FD_184726 | JGI IMG/M metagenome (GOLD analysis project Ga0208218, IMG submission 184726) | Hypersaline microbial mat communities from Hot Lake, Washington, USA - Section #3 (SPAdes) | ecosystem: Environmental > Aquatic > Non-marine Saline and Alkaline > Hypersaline > Microbial... | reverse complement strand
CCGCCGATCCCATCCTGAGCTCCCAGATCATCTCGGGAGAGCTCCCCGCCGAGCTCCAGGCCGCCGCCGCCCACGCCGAGCTCCACCTCCTGCCCCACCCCGCGGACCTCGTCGCCCGACGGGGCCGCCTGGCTCTCGAGTGGGACGAGAACGTCGCCGCCGCCGCCGTCGCCTTCGCTCGCCGCCTCGACGAGGAGCCCGGGCTCCTCCTCGCCTTCCGCGGCATGACCGCCGAGGCCTTCCAGGAACTCGTCCGCCAGCGCGCCGCCCTCGCCAGCTCAGGCGGTCGCGGCGCCCCCGCCTACGCCCAGCGCCCGCCCATCGGACCCGACCAGGAGCCACCGCCCCTCGAGCTCTCACTCGACAGCTTCTGGGCCGCCGGTCCCGGACTCGCCGAGCTCGAGACGCCCATCCGACCCCCGGACCACCCGCACTCGCTCCTCCGCCGACTCGGCGCCAGCCCCTTCCAGGACCGCGCCCGCTTCCCCCTGATCGGCCTCCTCGCCACCTGCTACGACCTCATGACCCAGGCCGAGGTCGCTCGCGCCGCCGCGCCCCCCGAAACCGAAACGGACGCCGAGACCGAAGCCGACGCCGAATCCGAGCGACAGCCGGACGCCGCCGCGCCCCTCGATTGACGCTCCCGCCGCCTCCGCTACACTGGTTCGTTCTGTTCCCGGAGCCGTCCGCGACGACGTCAGGCGCGGACATGGGCGACGACTCGCACGCGGCGCGACGCCGTCCAGCTCATTTGGCCGCGGATTCGCGTCTCTCCCGCCCGGGCACGATCCAACGATCATCCCCGCCGGCGTGACCCGCGGACCGCGATTCCTGGTCCTGTCACGCCCGGGTCCTGTCCCCAGCGCAGCGCCCGCCCACCACGGAGACACGCCCCGCTCCGCCGACCGCGCGACCAACCACCCCCGACCTCTCTGGCCCGTGGTGTAATGGTAGCACAGAGGTTTTTGGTACCTTCAGTCTAGGTTCGAGTCCTAGCGGGCCAGCTTCCACCCGGCGGCCGAAGGACGCGCGCCCACCGGCGGGCCGGGCAACCCGGCATGAACAAAGCGGCCATCATCCTCGCCGCGGGCAAGGGCGCCCGCATGAACAGCGATCTCCCCAAGGTCGCCCACCACGCCGCGGGCAAACCCCTCATCGAATGGGTCGTCCGCGCCGCGAGCGGCGCCGGGATCGACCGCATCGTCCTCGTCGTCGGGCACGGCAAGGACGTCGTCAAGTCGCTCTTCGAGGGCTCCGGCTACCCCATCCAGTACGCCGAGCAGAACCAGCAGCTCGGCACCGCCCACGCCGCCCAGATGGCCGAGACCACCCTCGCCGGATTCGACGGCGACGTCTTCGTCCTCGTCGGCGACGGCCCGCTCATCAGGCCCGAGGTCCTCACCGCCATCCACGAGCGCCACGTCCAGGCAGGCGCCGCCGCCACGCTCGCCACCGCCGTCCTCGACGACCCCACCGGCTACGGCCGCGTCGTCCGCGACCACGCCGGCGCCTTCAAGGGCATCGTCGAGCAAAAGGACGCCACACCCGAGCAGCTCGAGATCCGCGAGATCAACCCCAGCCTCTACTGCTTCCGCGCCGAGGCGCTCTGGGACGCCCTCCGACGCATCGAGCCCTCGCCCGTCACCGGCGAGCTCTACATCACCGACGTCCCCGCCCTCCTCATGGCCCAGGGCGACCTCGTCGAGGTCATCCCCGCCGCCGGCCCCGAGGAGGCCATGAGCGTCAACACCCCGGAGCAGCTCCGAGAGGTCGAGGCCGTCCTCGAGGCCCGGGAGGCCGCCGAGAGCGAGCCCGGCGCCGAAAGCGCCCTCCGCGGCGCCGCCCGCGGGGAAGGGGGGTAACCGCGTGTACGAAGACGCCGACAACCTCCGACTCTTCGCCGGACGACGCCACCGAGACCTCGCCCAGCGCGTCTGCGCCCACCTCGACCTCCCCCTCTGCGACGCCAGGACCGAGGTCTTCCCCGACGGCGAGCTCATCGTCCGCGTCAACCACGACGTCCGCGGCCGCGACTGCTACGTCATCCTCTCCACCGACGAGCCCGTCAACGACAACCTGATGGAGCTCCTCATCTTCATCGACTGCCTCAGGCGGGCCAGCGCCAAGCGAATCACCGCCGTCATCCCCTACTTCGGCTACGCCCGCCAGGACCGCAAGGACGAGGGCCGCACGCCCATCACCGCCAAGCTCGTCGCCAACCTCATCGCCAACGCCGGCGCCGACCGCGTCCTCGCGATCGACTTCCACACCGCCCAGATCCAGGGCTTCTTCGACATCCTCGTCGACCACCTCTCCGCCATGCCCGTCTTCCTCGAGGAGCTCAACGCCCGACGCGAGGAACTCGGCGACCTCGTCCTCGTCTCCCCCGACGTCGGCAACGTCAAGGTCGCCAACCGCTACGCCGACGAGCTCCAGGGCGAGCTCGCCATCATCCACAAGCGACGAACCTCGGGCGACCACGTCGCCGCCGTCAACATCGTCGGCGACGTCAAGGACAAGACCGTCCTCATGATGGACGACATGATCTCCACCGCGGGCACCATCTGCGCCGCCTCCGAGGTCGTCATGGATCGCGGCGCCGCACGCGTCATCGCCGGCGCCACCCACGGACTCCTCGTCGGCCCCGCCGCCGAGCGACTCGCCAAGAGCCCCATCGCCGAGGTGCTCATCACCGACACCATCCCCGAACGCCCCGAACGCCTCGCCCCCATCGCCCACAAGATCACCAGGCTCTCCGTCGGGCCCCTCCTGGGCGAGGCCATCGACCGCGTCCACCGAAACCGTTCCGTCAGCGCCATGTTCAGAAGCGCCGCCAGCAAACGATGAACCAACCGGGCCCTCCGCCCGAGACCACGAGGATCCCTTCAATGAGCACCGACGTCATCGCCATCGACGCCAAGCCCCGCGAGCGCACCGGCTCCCGTTACGCCAAGCGCGTCCGAGACGCCGGCGGACTGCCCGCCGTCGTCTACGGCCACAAGCAGGCTCCCGAGGCCGTCACCCTCGACGCCAAGCAGGCCGTCAAGCAGATCGCCCACGGCGCCCGACTCTTCCGCATCGCCCTCCCCGGCGGAGAGGACACCGTCCTCCTCAAGGACATCCAGTTCGACCACCTCGGACGCGACGTCATCCACGTCGACCTCGAGCGCGTCAACCTCGACGAGCGCGTCGTCACCACCATCCCCCTCAGGTTCAAGGGCGACGCCCCAGGCATGGGAGCGCCCGGCGCCGTCTTCCTCAAGCCGGTCACCGAGATCGAGATCGAGTGCACCGTCGGAAACCTCGAGGACTTCATCGTCCTCGACATCTCCTCCCTCCAGGCCGGCGAGACCCTCCACGCCTCCGACATCAAGCTCCCTCACCAGTACAAGCTCCTCACCGACCCCGCCACCGTCGTCGCCGCGATCACCATCAAGAAGGAGATCGACGAGACCGACGAGGCCGCCGCGGCCGCCGAGGCCGCCGCCCCCGAGGTCATCTCCGAGCGCAAGAGCAACGACGAGGACCAGGACGCGTGAAGCTCATCGTCGGACTGGGCAACCCGGGCGCCGAGTACGAGCGCACCAGGCACAACGCCGGCTTCATGGCGATCGACCGCCTCATCGGTCGCGGAGCCTCCGGCCAGCCCGTCCGCGCCAGGTTCCACGCCGGCGTCGTCGAGGGCGCCGTCCCGAACGGACCACGGGTCCTCCTCCTCAAGCCCGTCACCTACATGAACCGCTCCGGACTCGCCGTCGCCGAGGCCCTCCGCTTCTACAAGCTCAACCCCGCCGAGGACCTCCTCGTCCTCGTCGACGACGTCGCCCTCCCCGTCGGCGCCATCCGCCTCCGTGCCTCAGGCGGCGACGGCGGACACAACGGCCTCGCCGACATCACCCGCGCCCTCGCCTCCGCCGACTACCCGCGCCTCCGAATCGGGATCGGGGCCCCGGGCCCCGTCCCCCAGCGCGACTACGTCCTCCGCCGCTTCTCCCCCGAGGACCTCGCCGAGATCGACCCCGCACTCGACCGCGCCGCCGACGCCGCCGAGCTCTGGGCCCGCGAGGGCGCCATCGCCGCCATGAACCAGTTCAACGTCAAGCAGAGGGGCTTTGGCTCAAGCGACACCGACCCCTCCGAATCACCGGGCGCCGCCGCCGAGAACGGCGCCGCCTGATCCACCGCTCACGCCTCGCCCGCGCTCACCCGCGCGGGCTTCACACCCACGAGGAAACTCACCCATGATCGAGATCCGCACCGCCCACTACGAAGGCATGTTCCTGCTCGCCCAGAGCGCCGTCGCCGACTTCGCCGCCGCCGTCCAGCACGTCCGTGACATCCTCGCCCGCGGCGACGCCGAGATCGTCGCCATGAGCAAGTGGGACGACCGACGGTTCGCCTACGAGATCAAGCGCCAGAAGCGCGGCGTCTACATCCTCGTCTACTTCGCCTGCAAGACCGACAAGCTCGCCGTCATCGAACGCGCCTGCAACCTCTCCGAGACCGTCCTCCGCTCCATGGTCACCTCCGCCGAACACCTCACCCTCGAGGAGATGCAGGCGACCGACGCCCAGCAGGCCCTCGCCGACGAGGCCTCCATGCGGCGCGACGAGACCCCCGCCGCCGACGACGACCAGACCGCCGACGAGCCCGCCGAGCAGGCCGCCTCCTCGTAATCACGCTGGGGCTCCGTTAGGATGCCCCCGCAGAGATCGACCAACGCCACCAAGGAGAGCCCATGGCCGGCAGCTTGAACAAGGTGTTCCTCATGGGGAACCTCACCCGCGACATCGAGCTCCGACCCGTCGGCGACACCCAGGTCGGCAACATCGGGCTCGCCGTCAACCGGCGCTTCCGCACCGCCTCCGGCGAGGACCGCGAGGAGACGACGTTCGTCGACTGCGAGACCTGGGGAAAGCAGGCCGAGATCATGGCCCGCTACCTCCAGAAGGGACGACCCGTCCTCATCGAGGGCCGCCTCAAGCTCGACACCTGGCAGGACCAGTCCGGCCAGAGCCGCTCAAAGCTCAAGGTCGTCGTCGAGAACTTCACCTTCGTCGACTCCCGCGGCGGCGACTCCGGCGGCGGCGGATACGCCCCCGACGTCCAGACGCGCCCCGCCGCCTCCTCGCACGCCCACCAGCCCATGAGCGAGGACGACATCCCGTTCTGATCACGCGCGGGGCCCGCCCCCGCCGTCTCACCACACCCCGCTGGGGCGGCGACCGCCGCTCCTCAACTTTCCCCCGAAAGGACAGCGTGAAACCATGGCCAGCTCCGTCAAGCTCCTCCTGACCGAAAACGTCGACGGCCTCGGCATCGTCGGCGACGTCGTCAACGTCCGCGCCGGCTACGCCCGCAACTTCCTCCTCCCGCGCCAGTACGCCACCACCCCCTCCGAGGAGGTCATGGCCCAGCTCGCCGACAAGCGCAAGGAAGCCGAGCGCATGGTCGCCGAGCTCCGAGCCCAGCGCGAGAAGATGGTCGACAAGCTCGACGGCCTCGAGCTCGAGATCGTCCGGTCCTGCAACGACTTCGGCATGCTCTACGGCTCCGTCTCCCAGCGCGACGTCGCCAAGGAGCTCACGAACAAGGGCTACGCCGTCAAGCCCCGCGAGGTCCGACTCCCCCAGGCCATCAAGCGCGTCGACACCTTCGAGATCCCCGTCCGCCTCGACGCAGACCTCGAGACCACCATCATCCTCCACGTCAGGCCCGACCGCGAGCTCCCCACCGACGACCACCGCGTCGAGATGGAGTTCGACAACGAGGGCAACCTCATCGAGCCCGGCTCCGCACGCTCCCAGTACACCGCCTCGGGAGAGCTCAAGCCCCGATCCCGCGACGCCGAGCCCGGGGCCGCCGACGCCGGAGCGGACGCCCGGACCGAGGACGATCGCGAGGGCCGGTCCGACGCCGACGCCAAGGCCGACGCCGAGGCCTGATTCACCCTCGCGGCCCCTCCCCCGGGTCGCCCCGTCACGACGCCCGCAGCGCGCCAAGCAAAACGCCCCGGCCCTGAACCAGGACCGGGGCGTTGTCGTGTTCACCAGGCGCGGGCGCTCGCCCGCGCGATCACGGCGTCAGCACCGGCGGATCGAACCGCAGCACCTCCCGCGCCGTCCCGAGCGAGAAGCTCTCGAGCTCCACGCCCTGGTTCACCTGAAACAGCAGCACGAGCGAGTCGTTGGGCCGGCTCCGAGAAAGCGCCGGAAGCTCCTCCATCGACCGGATCGGCTGCGACGGCTCGTACCGCACCGTCGTCCGGTCGCCGCCGCCGAAGATGTACCCCACCGCCTGGTACCGCTCGCCCCGCGTGTCCACGAGCACCGGCGCCAGCAGCCGCTCCGCCGCGTCGACCGCCTGCCCGAGCAGCGACGCCCGCCTCCCGAGGCTCACGTCCACCTGCACGAGCCTCACCCCGGGCGGCGTCTGAAACCCCTCGACCCGCAGCTCAGGAAGCACCCGCTTGCCCGTGATGTCCTCCGTCATGAACGTGTGCTCGCCGCTGACGATCAGGTTCGGGTCCTCCGTCACCCGCAGGCCGCCCCGGTCCTGGCGAGACAGCGTGATGTCGCGCAGGTCGCTCGAGATCGACACCCCCGCCTCGCGGAGCGAACGACCGCCCTCCTCCAGTTGCAGCACGGTCGTTTCGGACGCGGCCTCATCGGGCCTCGCGCCCGCCGCGGGCATCGCCCCCGTCGGCCCCTCGTCCCCGCGCCCGATCAGCTCGAGCGAGAACGCCGCCTGGTCGCGCTCCGCCACCGTCATCTCACGCGGCGCGTCAAGCTCCGAGATCGGCACGCGCGCCTGCTTGAACAGCAGATCAAGCGGCTCCGCCGACCCCGGCGTCACGAACTCGAACGTCATCACCGGATCCGTCGCCCGCCCCGCCGTCCCGATGAACACGTCCCGCGCGTCGAACCGGAACCGGCTCGCCGTCAGCTCGCCCGCCGACGCCTGCGCGATCACCGCCACCGCCTGGAATGCCTCGCTCGTCCCGTCGGGCATCAGGCACACCAGGCGGACCTGCCCCGGCCCCACCAGGAACTGGCCCGACTCCTCGTACGCCCCCGCGTCCAGCTTGATCGTGAACCCGCGCAGCACGCTGTCCGCCGGATACGCGCTCCCGTCCGTCCGACGCACGTCCTGCGGCTCGGCCTCGCCGCCCGCCGCGTTGAACGCGTCGCTCGTCAGCTCGTCGAGCGACCCCGCCTCGACCACGTACGACCCGAGCACCTCAAAGTCCCCCGGGCGCAGCGAGGTCATGCCCCAGCCCTTGTACGACGCCCGCACGAGCGAGGCCTGCTCGTCCACCGACGGCGCCCGCGTCGCCAGCGCGCTCCCCGAGCCGAGCGCAAACGACGTCACGCTCGCTCGCTCGTAGAACGCCGCCGTCCACTCGTCCGCCGGGATCCACAGCGAGGACGTCTTCACCAGGTTCCCCGACGAATCAAAGTCCATCATCCGGTGACCGCCAAACGCCGGACCCATCGGCATGAACCCGATCCCGATCAGCAGGATGCCGACCGACAGGACCCCCGACGCCGCCCCCGCCGCCCCGCCGCCAACGAAGTCGAGCGCCGTCGGCAGCCTCGGCTCCCGCGGGATCAGCTTGTCCATCGCCGCCCGAAGACCCAGGAGCGCAAGCAGGAACGGAACCACCAGCCCCGCCGTCCACGCCAGATCCCGGCTCAGCCCGAGCAGCAGCCCGTACGTCAGCGGCTCCCACACCGCAAACGCGATCGCCCCCGCCGCCACCACGCACGCCAGGTGCAACAGCGCCGAGAACAGCCCCTGGCTCGTCCACATGTACGCGATCAGCAGCACCACGGCCGCCACGATGAGGTTCAAAAGCACGTCGTGCGCTCCTCAGCCCTGATGAATCGATCCCACCCGCTCACTCAGCCGCCGGACGCCGGCGACGTCGCGGCCTTCCCGCCCGGCGCACGACCGGAGCCGCCGCCGGAATCGCTCCGCCTGGCCGACGAACCCGAGGACGTGATCCGCACCACCTCCTCCACGCTCGTCTCCCCGGACAGCACCTTCGCCACCGCCGACTCCTGGATCGTCGGAAGCTGCTTCTTCCGAAGCGCCGTCCGAAGTCCGGCCCAGTCCTGCTGCGCGACCAGCTCGCGGTCCGCAGGATCAAGCGGGAACACCTCGAACACGCCGACCTGACCGACGAACCCCGTCCCCCGGCACACCGGGCACGTCTCGGGCTTGTTCTTGATCAGCACCTGACCGCCCTTGCGGAACAGGCTCGCCGGCGCCCTCTCCTTGGAAACCCCGAGCTTCTTGAGCATCTCCGGAGTCGGGCGGTACTCCGCCCGGCAGTTCTCGCACAGCTTCCGCGCGAGCTTCTGCGCCACCACGCCCCGCAGAGGCGCCGACGCCATCGCCGGATCGCCAACGCCCTTGACGAACGCCTGCACCGCCGCGAGCGAGTTGTCCGCCCGAAGCCCGACGTACGTCCGCGTTCGCTCGTGATCCGCCGAGCACACTTCCTTCGCCGTCTCCTGGTCCGGAAGCTCGCCCACCAGCACCACGTCCGGATCGCGCCGGAAGATCGAACGAAGCGTCGTCGCGTAGTCAGGACCGTCGCCCATCGGATCAAACCGCGTCGCCTTCACGCCCTCAAGCGCGTCCTGCGGGTCCAGCTCGATCGTCTGCACGTTCTGGATGTACGCGTCGTGCTGACGAACCAGCGCGTACATCGTCGCCGTCCGACCGTTCCGCGGCGGCGCCGCCACGAGCACCGTCCCGCGCTCAAGCGAAAGCCGCTCGATCGCCTCCCGCTGAGCCGGAAGCAGCCCAAGGTCCGCCAGCGCGATCCGCACCCGGACGCCCGGGTGGAACAGCACCCGCGCCCGGAGGCCGCCGGCGCCGCCGCTTGTCTGCAGGCGAACCTTCTGCGACGCCTCGCCCAACCCGACCGACAGCTCGCCCGTCAGCTTCCGCCGCCGATCCTTCACGTCGAGACCCGCCGCCGCCTTGAGCAGGTCGATCGCCGCCACGGCCTCCGTCTCCCGCAGCGCCTCCGGCTTCGTCTGCACCCCGTCCACCGTCAGCACCTTCGCGTACACCCCGTCCTTCGCCGGAAGGATCTCAAGGTCCGACGCACGCTTGTCCACCGCGTCGAGGATCATCTCCTCCACCCGCAGGCGAAGCTCGAGCTCGGGCGTGTCCTTGGGCGGAACGCGGAGCTCCCCGTTCGGCCCCGACAGCCGAAGCCGCGAGCCCGCCGCGCGCCGGTTCTCCGACCGCGACGCCTTCCGCGCCTTCCAGTCGTCAAGGCTCAGCGTCCACTTCTCGCTTGCGGGAACCCGGTCCGAGCGGTTGTGCGCCAGCCAGTACCCCACGAGCGACGCGCCGAGCAGCGCCGCCATCGCCGGGAGCCCAAGGAACCACGGGAGCAGCGCCGCCGCCGCCAGCGCCCCCGCCCCGAGCGCCAGGTGCGCCGTGTTCCAGGACGAGCGATTCAGGTACCACCGCTCCGCGTCGCGGTCGTACACCATCGCGATCACCCACGCCCACGCCCCGAGCAGCGCCGCCATCACCAGCGGCTGCACCGGAGACATCAGCATCACGCCCTGCGCAAGCGCCAGGGGAGACGCGTCCACCGCCGCCGTCCACCCGGACGTCAAAGCCGTCATCATCGGACCATTCCTTCTGAAACGACGGCAGGAGCGCCGCCCGAGCACCGCGCCGCCAAGAGACCGTTCACCCGATCCCCTTCAGCCGCATCTTCAGCTCGTCAACGTTGGGCGACGACTCCATCGCCACGCGCATGTGAATGTATTCCTCCTCCACCAGCTTCACAAGCGCCCCGTTGAAGTCCTGCATCCCGCTCTTGCTCGCCTCCTGGCTCCGGATTACCTCCGGAAGCTCGCCCTCGCGACCGTCCAGGATGTACTTCCGAACCACCGCGTTGTTGATCAGAACCTCAACCGCAGGGATCCGAGGGATGTTCTCGTGCAGCGTCGGCAGCAGCTTCTGGTACACGATCGCACGCATCTGGTACGCCATGATCTTCCGAACCTGCTCGCGCTCCTCCTGAGGGAACAGGTCGTAGATCCGGCTGAACGTCTCCGACGCGCTCGACGCGTGGATCGTCCCGAACACCAGGTGGCCCGTCTCCGCCGCATGCAGCGCCGCCTCGAACGTCTCGCTGTCCCGCATCTCGCCGATCAGCACGACGTCCGGGTTCTCGCGAACCAGCGCGCGAAGTCCCGTCTTGAAGTCCTTCACGTCGATCCCCACCTCACGCTGGTGGATCGTCGCCTTCGCGTCGTTGAAGATGTACTCGATCGGGTCCTCGATCGTCACGATGTGAACCGGCTTCCGCTCGTTCACGTACTGCAGCATCGACGCGATCGTCGTCGACTTCCCCGAACCCGTCACGCCCGCCAGGATCACGATCCCCTGCGGCTGCATCGCCACCTCGCTCATCACCGGAGGCAGGTACAGCTTCTCGAAGGGAAGGATGTTGCTCGTGATCAGGCGAGCCGCCATCGACAGCTTCCCCCGGGCGTAGAACAGGTTCACGCGGAACCGCGCCCGCTCGTCGTAGTCGTACGCCAGGTCCACCGAGCCGAGCTTCCGCAGCTCCGCCTTCTGCTCCTCGCTGAGCATGTCCTGACAGATCGCCTCATAGTCGTCCGGCGTCACCGGGTCCGCCTTCAGGGGCGTCAGCGCCCCGCGCAGCCGGATCACAGGCACCCGGTCCGTCTTCACGAGCAGGTCCGACCCCCCGTGCTCGATGCACGCCTTCAGGAAGCCCCCGAGACGCGTCGCGTGAGGATTCCGTTCCTTCCGCTTCGCGATCCCGCCGCTCCCGTGCGTCCGCGCGGGCGCCGCCGCGCTCGTCGTCTCTCTCGGCGTCTCCGTCTGGGCCGTGCTCATGCGTCCACCTTCACTCGTTGTTGGGCCTCCCGGCCTCCGCCGGAAGCGTCCCGGACTCTCCATCGTACCGACCACGCCGCCGGCGCGTCCCCGCCGCCGCCGCCCCGAACGCCCCGTCGCCGGCTATCGGACGCCCCCGGACAGGCGCCCACGCCCACCGCGCCCCACGCGCTGGAGACACGGACCACGCCGCCCGATACACCATCCGAATACCCCGCGGCCATGGTTGCCACAGAACCCCAAACAGGCCCGATTTCAGCCGGCGCGATCAACGCCCTCCTCGCCGGCCGCCCCTCCCGCGCGCTCGCCCGCCTCACCGAAGCCGCGCCCCCAGGCTCCGCGCCTCCAGCCCGCGGCGCCGCCCGCGCCGACCGGGTCGAACTCTCCCCCGAAGCACGATCGCCCGCGAGGCGGTCCGCCGCCGATCCGAGCGCCGGCCCCGAGCCCGAAGCGACCGACGACCCCGCCGCGCCCGCCACGCCGTCAGGCGAACCCCTCACCGGAAACCAGCAGCGCCAGCTCCAGCAGATGAAGAAGCGCGACGCCGAGGTCCGCGCTCACGAACAGGCCCACGTCGCCGCCGCTGGCGCCCTCTTCCGCGGCGGCCCCACCTACCAGACCGAAAAGGGACCCGACGGCAACGACTACGCCGTCGCGGGCTCCGTCTCCATCGACTCAGACCCCGTCCCAGGCGACCCCGAAGCCACCATCGCCAAGATGCAGCAGGTCCGCCGCGCCGCCCTCGCCCCCGCCGACCCCTCGACCACCGACCGGCGCGTCGCCGCACAGGCCTCCCGCGCCGAGGCCCAGGCCAGACAGGAGCTCGCCGAGCAGCGCGCCGCCGAAAAGGCCGAGCAGCAAGCCGAGCAGCCCTCCGCCCAGCAGCAGGGGGGCGCCGCCGACGCCCGCGACGACAGCAACGCCATCTACACCGCCACCGGCGCCGCCCGCTCCACCGGCTTCCCCCGCCTCCTCGACCTCGCCGCCTGACCCGGGCCCCCTCTGCCTCGGGGAGAGGAGCGAGG
>Ga0208218_1000938_pt1 | contig 11964 bp, 8 predicted proteins | sample HotLakmasection3_FD_184726 | JGI IMG/M metagenome (GOLD analysis project Ga0208218, IMG submission 184726) | Hypersaline microbial mat communities from Hot Lake, Washington, USA - Section #3 (SPAdes) | ecosystem: Environmental > Aquatic > Non-marine Saline and Alkaline > Hypersaline > Microbial... | reverse complement strand
ACAACGTTGGTTTCGTCACCCGAACCAACCGGGCAATTTCCTGATGCGAGTATCCTTGACTTTTGAGATACAACGCTTCCATTTTCTGTTGCACACGTGGGTGGGGATGATGAAAGCGTTCATAATGTAGTTGTTCAATCTCTTCGGCACTAAAACTCAATTGAATCATCGGAGGCACCACGCTTAACACTCAACGGTCTGCCTCATTTCTACCTCACCTAAAGGGTAAAATCTATACCCTGGCAAGGTATAGCTATCGAATTTCTCCAGATCAACATCCGTTAGTCTTATTCAGTCGTAGTCATTACGACAACCTCAAGCACATTACTGCTAAATGTCACATGCTGGACTGCCCCGCCAATCTGGAAAAATCAACTTTATCTGTTTTACAAAATGACCACAGGATAAAATCTTGTGGTAACGATACGTTGAGCAACTCGATGGCTGAAACCGATGCGGATCTCATCCAATTGCTCCGGGAGGGGCAAACGGCAGCGTTGGGCAAACTTTATGATCGCTATGCCGGGTTAGTCTACGGGATTGCGTTGAAAATGCTGACGAATGCTGCTGAGGCTGAAGATCTCACTCAGGAGATTTTTCTCATCTTGTGGCAGCGAAATACCTATCAAGCCTCACGGGGTTCGATGGGGAGCTATCTTTCAACGCTCACGCGATCGCGCGCCCTCGATCGGCTACGGGTTGGTAGCAATCGCCAGCGCATTCTGAATCAGTGGTCAGAGGATGTTAGCCCCCGCAATACCTCTGTTACACCGTTTGAGCAGGCTTCTATCGAGGAACGCAAAGAGTATGTCCGCAACGGGCTGGCAGAATTGCCAGACAACCATCGTCAAGTTTTGGAGCTGATGTACTTCGAAGGCTTAAGCCAGTCGCAAATTGCGCAACGTCTGGATACACCCCTGGGTACCGTGAAAACCTGGGCACGCAAAGGCTTGTTGCAACTCAACCAGAATTTGAAATCTTTGCAGGAAAGCTAGCGCTCCAGGGTTAGGCGTTGGTGTTGCGGGTGGGGGTAGGAGTGAGGCAACTACCGCGTTGATGAACGCCAGCTAACCGAGAGTCGCGATCGCCTGCATCGCTGGATGCAACATCCTTTTCTGCTGATTTCAACATCAGTTTTTCTGCTGATTTCAACATCAGTATTTGGGCACTGTTTGAGTAGCATTCAGGCGCTATTGGGTGCTAATGGAACACCATTTTGGACACTATTTGAATATTTGGATATTTGGATATTTGGATATTTGGATATTTGGATATTTGGATATTCGGTTCCCGGTTGCCAGGGACAAAGCATCTAAACCGTATGAAAGCCTTATGGGACTTGTGTTTCCGCTGAGGCATGGCATGTTCACCTGAATCACGAAAGATTGAGTGGGTATTGGACAGCGGTAATAAGCCGACAGCCCTATCAGGGGGTGGAATCCTGAAAGCCCAGCGAGTTTTTGGGTCGGTATTACTCGGTATTACATAGATAAAAAACGGACGGAGGAACGACATTGAGGTGGGCAAGATGGCGCAGGTTTGGAATGTAGAACGTCGTTGGGAGTTAGCAGCAGGATATGCGTTACAGAATTTGGATGAGGATGAGATGGCGGTGTTCCAGCGGTGGTGGCGGGAGCATCCAGATCTGACCCATGAGGTCGAGGCGTTGCAGGAAGTGGTGGGCGATCTGGCAGCGCAAACGCCTGCGGTTGAGCCGCCACCCAATCTGAAGAACAGGCTCTTTCAGCGGCTTCAGGCAACAGCGACACCAGCACAAGTGGGTGAAGTGCAGGAGAGGAAACTGGTTCCGCCGATAGCATCGCTGGCGGGTGCTCGGCAGCGGCGATCGCCCCGCATTCGGGGAGGCTGGGTCGCTGGCATCGCAGCAGGCATGGCGATCGCCCTGGGCATCAACACCCTCCTTTTGACGGAGCAGTTGCAGGTTGCCACAGCGCAGATTCAGGAACAGGCAGCGCTCATCAGCCAGTTGCAGGCGCAGCGATCGCCAGCCGAACCTCCGCTGGTGCTGGCATCTTCCTCGGACTTAGTGCAAGCCGACTGGTACAGCATTGAGCATCTGTTCCATGACCACACGACATCCATGCAAATGGAAAATTACAAAATTATGGTGCCTTCGGCTCAACCTGCCGAAATTGCCCAGGCATTGCAGGATGAGGTTTTGATGCCCGACCAACTGCTAGAAATGGTCAGCGAAACCGCCCAGTTGATGGGAGGCAATGCTTGCTATTTTGACCAGGCAGAAGGGGCACGGTTTGTCTATCAGGTCGGCGACACAATGGTGAGCTTCTACCAGATCACCAATGCCGACACGATGGGTTTGGCGATCGCAGAGGGTGCGCCTCTGTACGTTACCCGTCCGGGGGGAGAGAATGCTGTGATCTGGCAAGACGGCGAATTTTTGTACGCCATTCTGGGGGATGTTGCTCCCGATAGGCTACAACAACTCTCTGCAGCAACGCGCCAAATCTAGTAAGGATCACGTACGTTTTATGATTTGGGGTGCCAGTGCCAGCGTGGCGTGCTTGTCACTGGCATGAGCGATTGGTATTATCCCTGTTCTCATCCGCCCAGGAGGGGCAGCAGTTTGGCGGTTTGCGCAGGAGCAACGAGAGCATTGGCGCAGAGGATGCCAGACGCCGCGACGGCTGGAACCCCAATGCCGGGGAGGGTGCTGTCACCAACGCGATATAACCCGCGAATTGGCGTTTGGGGTGGAGGGAACTGTCCCTGGTGAGCGGCGATCGCCGGACCATAGGTTCCCCGATAGCGGCGGAGGTAGCGGGCATGGGTGAGGGGTGTGCCGATACATTCGATAACGATGCGATCGCGCACATCGGGAATGACCCGTTCCACAGCACGATAAAGGGTAGCTGCCCGTTCCTGCTTTCTCTCTTTATAATCAGCGTCGCGTTGCCAACCTTCAAAGGGTTCCAGGGTATAGGCATGCAACACATGATGTCCTGGTGGAGCCAGGGATGCATCCCACACCGATGGCATCGAAATCATGCAGGTGTTTCCCGGTGTGGTTAGGTCGGTGTTGCGATCGTGAACCACCACATGGTGTCCGCACACACCCTCCAGTCCATCGGCTCGAATGCCCAGGTGCAGGTGCATAAAGCTGTCGATGGCAGTGGTTTGGTTTGCCAACTGCCGCAGGGAGTCGGGTACAGCGTCCGGTTCCAGCAGATGGGCTACTGTGTCCCACAGGGTGGCATTGGAAATAACGACGGGGGCTTCGAGGGTTTCCCCCCGGCGCAGGTGAACGCCCCGCACCTGTCCGGCTTCTACCCAAATTTTTTCCACATGGGCATTGAGGCGCAACTCGCCGCCCCATTTTTCCAGCCCCCGCACCAGGGCTTGGACGATCGCCTCTCCACCACCCAGGGGATAGTCCACAACGGAGCGCGATCGCTCTCCCAGCATGAAACTCACCTCTGGGGCAACGGTTTCCGCTGCCTTCAGCCCCGATAGCAAGAAGCATTCCAGATCTACCAGCCGCCGCACAAAGGGGTCGCGCACGGTTGCGTCCAGCACATCCCCCACCGATCCCTGAATTGTGGGGAGTTGCGGCAGCAGCCGCAGCAATGCCCAGGGATAACGCCACAACACTTCCCCCAATCCTCGCCAATCTGGACGGAGGCTGAGGGTCGGAATTTGTCGTAAGCCTTCGTAGAGATCCAGCATTCGCTGCTCGAAGGCGGCAAATTCGTTGGCTCCCTGGGGGGTGAATTGGGCGATCGCCTCCCGATAGCGCTTCAGGTTGCAGAAAATAGGCAAGTCGCCCTCCGGCAAGTGGTAAATTCCCAGGGGATCATAGGCAACCGTTTCCAGATCTTCCCCCAACACCGTCAATACCTGTCGCAGCGGGTTGATGGAGGTTGGGTCTCCCAATCCACAAAAGAAGGACGGTCCCGTATCGAACCGAAAACCAGCTTGCTCAAAGCCGTGGGCTGCGCCTCCTGGCTTGGCATGGCTCTCGCACACCACCACCCGCCAGCCATAGCGTGCCAGCATTGCCCCTGCGACCAAGCCACCAATACCGCTGCCAATGGCGATCGCATCCACCTGCGTCATTTCAACTCTCCCAATCCACAAAAATCATCACTCGTCATTCTTTCAGCCTATCGGCAAACCCATTGGTCTATGTAGGGACTTGCAAGAAAACAAAATCCCGATTTTTGAGAGAGAAGGCTGGCAGAGTCAGCCTTCCCTCTCAAAAATCGGGATTTTATTCATCCGCAGCTCCCGTATAGCGTTGTGCAAGTCAGAGCAGGACAGATAGCAGGACAGATAATTGGTGAAGAAGCAGCGCACCGCTGACTGTCTTAACAATCATCATCCTGGTTCCAGGCGCATAGCGCTTTTGTTGCTATTTGTTGCTAAAGATCACGCACAAAATAGAACCCGGAATTTTTGATGAGAAGCGTGTCAATGCCGCGCTTCTCATCAAAAATTCCGGGTTCTATTTTATTTTCGATCCTTAGCCGCGCCCTCTCTCAAAAATGGGGATATTCTTTTCTGGCGATCGCCTTGGATCTTCACTAATGTAAGAATTGTGCAAAGTTCTATTTGAAACTTCAGGGAGTATCTTTAAATTTCTCCAGTTTTCCGTTTTTTTGCTGTAAGTTAGTGAGTTATTCCTTAAGAAGGAATCGATCTACATATAAAGTCTTAAGACTCATAAGTAGACAGTCCCAGGTGGTTGATGTAATACTTGCGGGTATACAAGTATTTTTCCAAGAAGGCGTAATGTGTTTGCCTTCGGCTGTTGTTTCTTAAAAGCTCAAATTAGTAATTAAAGAATATCCACCCGAAAGAATTAGGAAAAACTTGGGGAAGTTCCTTTAAGTCTTCTTCCCCGCAGCTTTTGCATCTATTCTTTCTGGAAAAATTGCTCACATAAAGTAAGTTTTGATTAAGCTTTTCCAGTAATATTCGGGTTGGCTGCAATCGGTTTTGCTAAATAAACTTGAGCTTGTTTTATTGAATTTGGGTTGCTTTTATGTCGTCACTCGCCAAATTGCCTATGAATTCTAATGTTGCATCTACCTCATCTACCACGTCTAGCCAAGCTCAACTTCTAGCTCTGCCTTACCCTGTTTACTTTGTGTTTGGCGAGAGCGGCATCTGGGATGACTTGATGAACCAGGAGATGCCACCTCCGGTTGAAGAGGTTTATAGCCGCTTTAGAGGCGCATCAGACGCATGGGGACCCCAAACCTATATTCAACTGAAGCGTCGAGGCTTAGACGTTCGCTTTGTATCTGAATTCATCCCCAATCAAATTTGTGTCACGACCTATGAACATCTGAAGATTAGGGCACGACCCTATTCCAGCTATGTGGTTTGTTGTCGCCATGACCGGGGGCGACCAGAAATTTGTGAACAGCGAGTGGTTCAAAATGCTTTGAACCTTGTCGATGAGACCGATCACCTGATGCCGCTTTGGCCTCAGCCCTGCCTGCAACCGCGGGATGCATCGCGGCAAGCCACGGTGAAAAACCTGGTGTTCAAGGGGCGTAGCATATATCTGGCTAAACCGTTTCGATCTCCTAAATTCCTCGCGGCTTTACAAGACTTAGGGATCCAATTCAAGTCCAGCCCAGAGGATGCGGTGGAGGCGTATAAATTTTGGACAGATTACACCGATGCTGATGTGGTCATCGCTGTCCGTAATTGTACGGAGTATGATCTTTCTATTAAGCCCCCCAGCAAGTTAGTTAATGCCTGGATGGCTGGGACGCCTGCCATTTTGGGACCGGAACCGGCTTACCAAAACTTGCGCGAGTCGGAGTTGGACTATTTTGAAGTACATAGCCCCGAAGAGGCGATCGCCGCGCTCAAACGGTTGAAGGAAGAACCCGGTTTATACCAGGCAATGGTAGAAAATGGGCTGCGTCGTGCCCAGGACTTTACCACCGATCGCACCTCAGAGAAATGGCGCAATCTTTTGGCTGGTCCCGTTGCGGATGGCTATGAACGCTGGTTGGCGCAGTCTACCTTCCAGAAGAAAGTGGCTCGTCCCCTCAAATTTGGCATCCGTTGTTTCAAGCACAAGCAGGAAAAACAAAAGTTCTTCCGCAACATCAACCACGGTTCCAGACCATTTGCCGAGTAAAGAGATCTCTAGAAAAAAAATTCCCCATTGTTTGAGAAAGGGCGTGGCTTAGCCATGCCCTTTCTCAAACAATGGGGAAATTCCTTCTTGGAGTGCTTTGAACTGCCTGTGAGAACTATTGGCTGAAGTTGTAAGCAGATTGCAGCGCCCATACAATCAAAAAGGCGACCGATCCCAAAATCAGGGTTCCAGAGATAGCGGTAGGAAGCCAGTTGTCAGTCTTATCAGATTTCATAACTCCTCGAATATGGGGTAATGGCTAGACCCGCTTGCCAGAGTGCAGCCAGTTACAGCGTATGAGCAGGGGGCAAGCCTGATTGATTGGTAGAAGGCTGGGCATTGCCAGTGATGAACCATTTCGCATATTAATCGCGTTGGTGCAGAAACGGAAGTGATAAAGATAGCGAAGTTATAAATTCGTTGCGCCAGGTCTTTGGCATAGGGGGGGCGCAATCCGCTGGGCGATGCTTTTGCAATGGGGTGATAGAGACACAGATGAGGGGGAATGTGCGGATGCCGTACTGGCTGGGGATTGATTTTGGCACCTCTGGGGCACGGGCGATCGCCATCGACGCAGAGCAGACCATCGTTGCCCAGGCGCAATCTTCCCTCGAAGCACAGCAACCTGCCCACTGGCAAACCGCGTTGTGGACATTGCTGGAGGCGTTGCCCCCCCCTATTGCCGCAAATCTGGCGGCGATCGCCCTCAATGGCACATCCTCCACGGTGCTGTTTTGCGATCCCCAGGGAATGCCTCTGGGCGAACCCTTACTCTACAACGACGATCGCGGGAAGGGGGTGTTGGAGAAAGTTTGTGCGATCGCCCCCCATCAGCCTGTGGTGTGCAGCGCTACCTCTAGCTTTGCCAAACTGTTGTGGTGGGAGCAGTTTGCCCTGCCTGGAGTCGCGCGATCGGATGGCATGCCCGTTTACCTGCTGCACCAGGCGGATTGGCTGGGGTTTTTGCTGCATGGCAAGTTGGGGATTTCGGATTATCACAATGCGCTGAAGTTGGGGTATGACGTGGGGGCATTGCGCTATCCCAACTGGATTGTGGAGGCAGAGAATGGTCTACCCGAAGGTGCGATCGCCCAGAGTAAAGCCTGCGTCAGAGCGACGAACATGGTGCTGCCCCAGGTGCGGGTGCCGGGAGCGGCGATCGCCCCCCTGCGCCCAGACCTCGCCCAGCGATTTGGGATTCATCCCGCCTGCCAAATCTGTGCTGGAACCACCGACAGCATCGCCGCCTTCCTCGCCAGCGGTGCGCGATCGCCCGGTGACGCCGTAACCTCTCTGGGGTCTACCCTGGCGTTGAAATTGCTGAGCGATGTTCGGGTAGATGATGCCCGCTATGGGTCGTATAGCCACCGTCTGGGCAGCCTTTGGTTGGTTGGGGGTGCGTCGAACACGGGAGGCGCGGTTTTGCGGCAGTTTTTTGATGAAGCGGCACTGGAGCATCTGAGTCAGCAAATCGATCCCCAGGTTCCATCCCCCTTTTCTTACTATCCGCTGACAAAACCGGGGGAACGCTTCCCCATCAATGATCCCCACTTACAACCGCAATTTGAGCCTCGCCCCGATGATGCCGTTGCCTTTCTCCAGGGATTGCTGGAGGCGATTGCCCGCATCGAAGCCCTGGGTTATCAACGCTTGCAGGAATTGGGCGCGACTCAACTGAGGCAGGTCTACACAGCCGGAGGGGGTGCTCGCAATCAGACCTGGATAGCGATGCGATCGCGCTGTCTACACGTTCCCGTTTACCGCTCTCCCCACACCGAAGCCGCCTTTGGTACGGCTTGTTTGGCACAGCATGGCGCAATTGAGGAGGGGACGAATGCCTGAAGTGACGCAGATTTCGTCAATACCTTCGCCATTTTTCTAAAACCCTTGATTTTGCGTGCGCGGAGCGCACACAAAATCAAGGGTTTTAGAAAAATGGCGAGCATGTTGCTCCCAGGAACGGTTAATTTTCTGGCAGTTTTCAATTTTATCCAATGCTTTATTTGAAGGGGAAGTTGTTTCTTCTGCTAACGATTTCGGTTCCTGTCAATATAGCGATCGCAAAACCGTAGGCAATCGCTGTACAAAACGCTACACCTGTCCTTCTCCGTAGACTCTAGCATTGCAACAAAATCAAGGATAAGATAAGTGGTCTAACCCTCGTGCCTGGACATGGTATTTGGCTAGATTGTTTGGATAGATTAGTTGGTTTGGATGGATTAGTTGGATAGATTAGTTGGATAGATAAATACTGGCTTATATCCTTGCAGCCCCTCATCTAACCCGTAATGGGGTAACCCGTAATGGGGGTAAGCTGACAACGGAATCGTCTGTCCTTACATCCAAAGCCCATTCTCGACGGTCCGATACCTTAGCAATGTCTTCGGTTTTTCCAGCACAGGACGAAGGAGAAATGAGAAGATGAATTGGGTAAAAGCGTTTCGCTATGAGGCGCTTTGCGATCGCCCAATGATCGCCATATTTGCGGCATATAGTACGAAATACAGATAGCCTGAGTGCGCTACCCCTATGATTTGCTGTCTCAACCCAAAGTGTCAGAAGCCTCTGAACCCCGACGACGTATCGGTTTGTCAGAATTGTGGCGCATCCCTGACAGCAATGTTGCGTGGGCGCTATCGTCCGGTTCAGGTGATTGGGCAGGGCGGGTTTGGGCGCACCTACCTGGCACTTGACGAAGATCGGCTGGGTACTCGCTGTGTTTTGAAGCAGTTCTCGCCCCAGGTGCAGGGCACAAAATCCCTGGAAAAAGCGGTGCGGCTGTTCAACCAGGAAGCCATCCGCCTGGATGAACTGGGAGAGCATCCCCAGATTCCCCGGCTTCTAGCTTATTTTGAGCAAGATAACTATCTTTACCTGGTGCAGCAGTTTATTGAAGGGCAAAGCCTGCTGCAAGAGATGCGCCAGAGTGGGGCTTTTAATGAGCGGCAAATTCGCGATTTGTTGGCTGACCTGTTGCCTGTGTTGCGCTTTATTCACAGCCATCAGGTGATTCACCGCGACATCACCCCTGCCAATATTCTGCGGTGCAACCAGAACAATCGCCTGGTGCTGATTGACTTTGGGGTTGCCAAGCAAGTGGGCGAAGCCGTGGCAGGTGAAACAGGCACCCGCATTGGAACCGAAGGATATGCACCGATCGAACAATTTCGGGGTGGACGCGCCTACCCGGCAAGCGATCTCTACAGCCTCGGTGCAACCTGTTTGCATCTGATGACCGAAACGCGCCCGGACAACCTGTATGACCCCCTGGAAGGGCGCTGGATCTGGCGGCAGTATTTGATAGAGCGCGGCACAGTGGTAAGCGACCAGTTTGCCGACATCATGGATATGATGCTGAAGGATCTGGTGAATGATCGCTATCAGTCTGCCGATGAGGTGATGCGGGATCTCAACGCTGATTATTTCATCCCTTCTGCCCAGGGTGGTCAAAAGTCGGCAATGCCAAAGTTTCGCCCGCCGGATCTGTCGCGGTCATCGCGATCGCGTCCCAATCGTCCGTCTTCACCATCTACCCAGCGATCGCCCGCCGCCTCTCCTACGGCAACGCGCACCTCTCGCCCACCCACATCGGCTCCTCCTTCTTCCCCTCCGGTTGCCCGTCCCCCGGCGGCTCGCCCCACCATTATGCAGGTGTCAGGATGGCGCTGCCTCCACACCCTGACAGAGCATGGCTCCTGGGTGACAAGTGTGGCTCTCAGTGCGTCTGGAAACCTCGTTGCCAGTGGTAGCCTGGACGATACCGTAAAGGTTTGGAATCCCCAGCGCGGCGCATTGGTTTATGACCTGACCGGGCATACGCGGGATGTGAATGCGGTGGTGATCAGCCCCGATGAGAAAACCCTGGTCAGTGCGGGCGACGATAGCATGATTAAGGTCTGGTATCTGCCGACGGGGGCTTTGCAGCGGAACTGCAAGGGGCATACCCGCGATGTGAATGCGCTGGCAGTTAGCCCTGATGGACGTATTTTGATTAGTGGTGGAGAAGACCGCACCATCCGCTTCTGGCAGTTGTCGAACGGTGCGCCCCTCAGGATTTTGCCCGGTGTGCTAAGCATGATTAAGGCGATCGCCGTCAGTCCAGATGGCAGCGCCTTTGCCAGCGGCGGCTTGGACAACAAAGTGCGCCTCTGGAACTTGCAGACAATGGATCAGCAATCTTTGCTAGCGGGGCATGTGAATGCTATTAATGCTCTGGCTTACAGCCCCAACGGACGATTTTTGGCAAGTGGCAGTCGGGATAAGACCATCAAGCTTTGGAACCTGAGTACGGGAAGCATTGCCCACAATCTTGCCGACCATACCCGCGATGTGAATGCTGTCGTCTTCTCGCCCGATGGCAAAACGCTGATCAGCGGCAGCAGCGACACGACGATCAAACTGTGGAATGTTGAAACGGGTGAGCTCATCGACACACTCATTGGTCATGCGGAAAGTGTGAATGCGATCGCCATCAGTGCCGATGGCAGAACAATGGTCAGTGGCAGCGCAGACAATACGGTGCGCGTCTGGGTTCAAGGCAGCTAAGCCTTAATCATCGGTTTGGTGCAGGCTTTGCCCAGCCAGTTTTGGCTTTTGGTGATGGCAGAGGTGGGAAGCGATCGCCCCTCCCGATTCCCATTGTCCCCATCTGTGTCCCGGCAACAAATAATCCGGGTTAAAACTAGAGTAGCGCGATCGCCCTCTCTCCTCTTTTCCTGGCTATGACCCAACCCCCAGACCTTGACCAAATCCTGGAACGACTCCTGCGCGGGGAGGCGACGGAGGATGAGCGGGAGCTGTTGCGGCGATCGCTCCGAGTTGAAGGTAATATCCTACAGTTTGTCTCTCAAGATGGTAGCTCCAATATAAATATTGCCCAGATAACAGGAGGAGATGTTCATATTGGCAATCGTTACGAAGGAGTTGATGCAAAATTTATTAAAGAAATTATTGAATCTGCTCTTCGAGAAAAGCCAAATCAATCAATTACTATTAATTCAGATACCGATCGCCTTTCCAAACTTAAAGAGCTTCAAAAACGTTCTAGAGCATTATGTGTCTGTCGATTCAAAGCCATTATTTCAAGTTTAGAAATGGCTAGAGAACTTGCAGATGATAAATCTCTAGGCGTATCATCTGATTTCTCTAGACTGGAGCCTGGTAAAGTTTTTGTTTTTATTGGAGAGTTCGGCATCGGTAAGACTTTAATTGCTCAACGCCTATATCAAAAAGCAATTATAGAGGCAATAAATGATAGCCATTGTGCAATTCCTATCTATCTAGAATGCAATGAATGGAAACAAGAACAGTCTTTAGAGAAGATTGTTAGCTTAAAGGCTGGTAGTTTGGGTGAACCCAGTGTCCAAGGAGCCACTATTTTTATTGATGGTTTAGACGAAGTAGATTCGGTAATCGCAAATAAAATTTTAGAGGAATCATATTTTCTGGTAGAGAGTTGGGACAACACAACCTTGGTCATTACTAGTAGACTAATTCCATGTCTTGAAAATCTTGATAGCAAGTCAAGGATACAAGTACCACTGTTATCTGAGCAGCAATCTTACAAGCTAATTGAAAGAGTCTCTGGAAGAGAAATTAATGCGATGATAGTTTCTAAATGGACTAACACCATTAAAGATTCAATTCGTCGTCCTTTGTTTGCTTTAGTTATAGCAGAGCACTTAAAAGAGAATAATCACAGGGCTATTTCATTCTAATCGCGAACCTTATATGGTAGTAAGATTCTCTATCCAGTCCACCCGTTAGATGTCTGAACTTGCCATAGTCGAAGCCTTTGCCGATCTACCCGATACGCGACGCACCGC
>Ga0208218_1000937_pt1 | contig 11970 bp, 11 predicted proteins | sample HotLakmasection3_FD_184726 | JGI IMG/M metagenome (GOLD analysis project Ga0208218, IMG submission 184726) | Hypersaline microbial mat communities from Hot Lake, Washington, USA - Section #3 (SPAdes) | ecosystem: Environmental > Aquatic > Non-marine Saline and Alkaline > Hypersaline > Microbial... | reverse complement strand
CGGCCCGGCGCGACGCCCAGCTGCGCGGACCAGGTGAGCCAGTCGAGCGCGAGACGCCCGGCGGCGGGACGCGCGGCGTCCGCGGCGTCGCCCTCGGCCGACGGATCGGGGTGGGGCATCGACGCGGCGCCCGCCGCGAGGAGGTCCCCCGCCTGCGACCACACCCACACGAGCCGGCCGGGGCGGTCGGCGAGCACGGTCGCCGTGACCTCGTCCCCGCCCGTCTCGCTCGAGCGCCGAGCCATCAGATGCCAGAGCGACGCGACCTCGCCCACGCGGAACGAGCGGGCGTCGAGGGCGTCGAGCCAGAGCTTCACCGCCGCGTCGGGCGCCTCGAGGACCGCGGCGGAGCCGCCGCCGTCCCCGCGCTCCGCTCGCGGCGCCAGGTAGCGCAGGAGCGGGAGGTCGTGCAGGCCCCCGCGGCGGCTCTCGGCCACCAGGGGCTGGACGAGTTCCCCCGCCAGGTCCGCCTCGCCCCAGTCGGCCCGACGCTGACGGACCGCGGCGGCGACCACCGCCGCCTCGCGCGAGGGGGTGACGATCCAGAGGCACCGGGCCTCGTCGACGTCGAGGACGACTCGGTGGACGCGACGGGAGGGCGCCCGCGACGACAGCCAGTCGGCCGCCTCGGCGGCGACCTGCCGCAGCGGCGGCGGATTGTCCGGGTCGGCGGGCTCGGGGGCGCGCCAGACATCGTCCACGCCCTCGGCGATGAGCCGGAGACAGGAGAGGTCGGTCGCGATGAGGCAGGTGGTGGTCACGGCTGGCGGTCGACGTCGTTGCCGGGCTCGCGCTGCTGGGCGCGGCGATCGCGGAGGGCGCGCATGCGTTCTTCCTGCGCCTGCTGGAGGCGGTCGCGGTCCTGGAGGTAGCGCTGATCGGCTCGGAGCGAGCTCGCGTCGCGCGATTGGAGCTCGAGCTTCTGCTCGCGTCCGTTCTGGCTCACGATGATGTGGTCGACCGCGACGCGCACGACCTCGTAGTTTCCGATGACGTCGCCCGGCCCGACGAATCGCTGGTTGCCGCCCGTCTCGACGAGCCCGACCACGCGATCGCCCGCGGTGATGGCGCCGAGCATCTTGAAGTCGCCCGCGAGGATCGGGGTGGCGTCCCTGACCGGCTCGGGCTCGCTCGGCCCGTCGGGCGTCGTCGCCTCGGAGTCCGCGTCCGATTCGCCCGCGGTCGGTCCGGCGAGGTGGTTGATGGAGACGAGCTTGGGCGCCAGTTCGCGCCACTCGGCGCGGGGCCAGTTCTTCTCGAAGTCGGCGGGGTCGGCGGCGTCGGCGGGAACCGCGGGGGTGAACTCGCGCGTCGCCACGTCGCCCACGGGCGCGAGGTAGGCGCCGACGGCGAAGGCGCCCGCGACGACGACCGCCGCGAGGGCGACGGGCGCGATGCGCGTGGCTCGGTCAGCGGTCAGGGCCATCGGTCCTCCTCCCGCGACCGGCGTCGGCCGGGTCGCGTCGGTTCGCGAGTTCGTCCTCAGCGTACTCCCGCCACTCGTGGACCACGGTGTCGGCGACGCTCTTCTCGATCAGCATGTCGTAGCGGCGCTTGCCCGCCCAGTCCTCTGTTTCGACGATCACGCGGTAGAGCGATGAATCGAAGACCGCGGCCCGCGTCACAAACCGGCGGTCGTCGTCCTCGATCGGCATCGTCGAGAGCGATCGGGCGAATCGCCCGCGATCGATCTCGCCCTCGGCCCGCCGCATGCGGAGCACCTCCTCGGCGAAGGACGGGCCGTTCCGGGAGACCATCGCCTCGATCACCTCGGTGGGCGCCCCGGACATCGAGATCTGCCAGGGCCCGACGCCGCGGGTGAGATCCGGACGCGACGCGAGGCGCGCGAGCATGTCCTGATACGGCTCCTGAAGGTCCGAGTCGACCATCGAGGCGTTGCGGAGCGGGAGCCCCTGGCCGTCCTCGACGCGCACCACGGCGCGGGCGCCGCTCGGCAGCTCGAAGAGGTGCGTGGCGGCGGCGTCGGACAGGAACCGGTCGAGCTCGGAGGCGGGGAGCTCCTTGAGCCAGTGGAGCACGATCGCGCGCACGCCGTAGGCGTCGTGGCGCTTCGTGTACTCGTTGATCTGGCGCTGGATGGTGCGCGTCTGCGCCGCCTGGCGCTGCATGGCGACCGTGACGATGAGCGACACCGCGAGCAGCACGAGCAGCGTGAGCGGGAGGGCGAAGGCTCGCGAGCGCGCCGGCCTCACAGCGGATCCCCGCTCGTCGACGCGGCCCCGAGATCGAACATCCAGTCGACCTTCGCGCCGCTGTCGGTCCAGAGGATGATCCGAAACGCCCAGGGCAGATCGTCCGCCTCGTAGGCCTCGAAGCGATCGAACTGACCCTGGCTGTCGGTGACCGACCATTCGGCGAGCACGAGGTTCTCGAGCAGGATCGTCGGGCGGCCCGCGGGACGCAGGGGCGTCCATTGCAGACGCCAGCGGTCCTCGTCGCCGTCGGGGGCGGGGCGCGGGGTGTAGACGAGCTCGAGGGCGCCGCGGACCGGGGCGCCCAGCGGCGCGTCGCCCAGCGGGGGGCGCGTCAGGAGAAGCTCGAGGCGACGGTCGCCGGCGGCCGCCTGCTCAGGATCGCGATCCTCCCACGCGCCGCGTCGGTCGACGTGGCCCATGCGGAAACGGGGCGGCGCGGGCTCGACGTCGGGCTCGCCCCGCGCGTCGAGCCCGCCGGGGCCCGGGGCGGCCTCCGCTGGGTTCTCGTCCGGGTTCTGCACGCGCGAGGGGTCGCGGTCGCGGCTCTCGTCGCCGTTCTCCTCGCGCTGGCGCAGCCGCTCGATCCGCTCGGCCGTCCGCACCGCGGCGAGCGCCGCCTCCCGCGGTTCAAAGCCCTCGGGGGCCGCCACGATCGAGTGGAGCGAGCGGGCGAGCGTCCGCTGAACGTAGGAGAGCTGGTTGCTCGTCTCGAGCCGGTCGGCGAACCGGTCGTCCATCCGCTCGGCCATCTGCACGATGACGAACCCGCCCGCGAGGACGAGCGACCCGATCGCCATCGCGAGCAGGAGCTCGAGCAGGGTGAAGCCCCGAGGCGCCCGGTCTCCTCGCCCGCTCACGGCGCCGTCCCCGGCGCCCGGATGCCCATGAGCGACTCGAGCTGGTTGAACATGATGGTCTCTTCGTCGGTGTCGAAGGGGTCGTAGATGCGCGAGAGCTCGGCGAGCGGACCCCGCCGAACGTCCGGCACGCCGCCCGCGTCGCGGTACACCTTCATCGTGATGAGGACGAGACCCGCCTCGAGGCGCTGGTTGCCCGTCGTCTCGCTCATGGGGCGAGCGCGGCGGGTCGAGCGGTCGCCGCTCTCGGGCCCGCTCTCGACCACCGCCTCGGTCATCTCGTAGCGGTACACGCCCGAGCCCTGCGCGATGGGACGGTCCGGGCTCGGCAGCGAATCCGGGTCGATCATGTGGTTGAGCAGCAGGCGGTGGGCGACCTCCATCGCGTTCAGGCGATCCTGCTCGACGGCGTGGAGGCCCTGGATGGCGCCCATCCCGCCCACCGCGACCGTGGTCGCGGCGCCCAGGATGACCAGCGCGAGGAGGGCCTCGAGGAGCGTCATGCCGCGATGTCGGCGGGCGCGCGTCACGAGGCTCAGCCGATCAGAGGGCCCAGACGTTGATGTCGTCCTCGGTGCCGAACTGGCGATCGGGCCCGGCGCTCTTGAGGTCGAAGGGACGGTTGGGGTCCCCGGTCGGCGCGACGTAGGCGAAGGGCGTCTGCCACGGATCGCCCGGGATCTGCTCCATGTAGTTGGGGACGAGAACCTGGAGCCCCTCCTGCGTCGTGGGGAAGCCGCCCTTGTCGAGGCTGTAGGCGGTCAGCTGCTGCTTGAGGGTCGTCAGCTGCTGCCCCGCGGCCTTGATCCGCGCGGAGTTGCCCTGGCCGATGAGGTTCACCGCCGCGACGGTGGCGAGCACGCCCAGGATCGCCAGGACGAGGAGGATCTCGAGCAGGGTGAAGCCCCGCCGGCGAGCGGTCGGGGCGGCGTGTCGGGCGGCGATCCGGGTGAGGGTCATGGCGTGCTCCGCGACTGGAGGGCGATTCGGGTCTCTCGGCGTCAGGACGGATTGTGACGTCTCGTTCGACGCCGGGGGCGACCGGGAGTTTCGCCCTATTGAATGGCGCTTGAGAGATTCATGAGCGGGATCATCAGCGCCAGAACGATAGCGCCCACGAAGAGGAAGACGACGACCAGGATGGCCGGTCCGAGAAGCGACAGGAGGCGGCTCGACGCCTCTTCCGACCGCTCCGCGTACTCCTGCGTGAGCGACTCGAAGGTCGGCTCGAGGTCGCCCGCGCGGTCCGCGGCGTTCAGGAGCTTCCGCGTCGCGAGCGGGAGCCCGTCGACCTTCTCGACGAGCCTTGAGAAGACGCCGCCCTCGACGAGGTCCGTCTGGAGCTTCTCGAGCTGGGCCCGGAGCTTGGGGTGTCGGACGGTCTTGGCGCTGACGGCGAGCGAGTCGGCGAGCGGCACGCCCGAGCGGCTCATCGCGGCGAGCACGGCAAAGAGCGACGCGAGCTCGCCCGAGATCGACGCCTTCTCGATGACCGGGATCCGGCGCGCGAGGCTCGCGAGCGCCGGAACGACCGTGCGCCGGCTCGCGATGACCGCGATGATCAGCCCGCCGACGAGGAGCGTGACGAGGACGAGGTTGCCGCGGGCCCAGAGCCCGGTGTCGATGACGAGCTTGGAATAGCCGGGCAGCTCGGCGTTGGCCTGCTGGAGGGCCTCGCCGAGCGTGGGCACGACGACCATGAGCATCAGCGCGAGCACGGCCACGCCCACGACCGCGACGAAGGCGGGGTACATCAGCATCGTCTTGGCGCGGCTCGCGACCGAGGCGCGGCGCTTGGCGGCTTCGGCCAGACGCCTGGCGGCGGGGGCGAGATCGCCCGAGCGCTCGGCCGCGCGATAGACGGCGGCGGCGACCTCGTCGAAGCCGCCCACCTCCGCGCACGCGTCGGCGAAGGACGCCCCGGCCGCGACCTTGTCGCGCATCTGCTTGACGCGGCGCTGGGACCGGCTGCTCACCACGCTCTCGGCGACGGCGAGCGATTCCACGAGCGGAACGCCGCGGCTGACGAGCATCGCGAGCTGTTCGTTGAGCGCCAGGTAGTCGCTGAGCGGCATCGGCGGGGCGGGGGCCCCGGCGGCCCACGCGGGGAGCTCCCAGGCGCGGAGCAGGAGGAGGCGATCCTCGCTCAGGCTCTCGGCGAGCTCGGCGCGATCGGCCGCCGTGCGCAGCCCGCGCTTGCGCGCGCCGGCGCTCGTGACGGCGGTGAAGAGGTACGGTCTGGAAGCAGGCGCGGCGGACATCGTCTCCCTCGCGCGTCAGTCGATGAGGCCTTCGGCGACGTCGCCCGAGTCGTCGGCGGCGCCCGGCGCGGGCGTGGCGGCGTCGTGGAGCACGCGACGCAGCTCCGTCTCGGTGGTCAGGCCGCGGGCGATCTTCTTGCGTCCGTCCTGGATCATGGGCTCCATGCCGTCCCGGATCGCCCGGGCCATGAGCCTGCTCGCGTCCGCCGACTTCATCGTCAGGTCGCGGATCCCCTCGGTGACCTCCATCAGCTCGTAGATCGCCACGCGTCCCTCGAACTGCTCGGACTCCGGCGACTTCTTCTTGCGGAGCAGCCGCTGGCCGAGCACCGCGAGCACGGACGAGCTGATGAGGTAGGGCTCGATCCCGATGTCCTGAAGGCGCGAGATCGCGCTCGGCGCGTCGTTCGTGTGAAGCGTGGCGAGCACGAGGTGCCCGGTCAGGGCCGCCTGCACCGCCAGGCGCGCCGTCTCGGCGTCGCGGATCTCGCCGACGAGGATCACGTCCGGGTCCTGGCGCAGGAGCGAGCGCAGCCCCGACGCGAACGTCACGCCGCGCTTCGGGTTGACCTGCACCTGCGCGATGTTGTCGAGGTGGTACTCGACCGGGTCCTCGATCGTCATCACGTTGCGCGTGTGGCGGTCGATGCGCTCCATCGCGGCGTACAGGGTGGTCGTCTTGCCCGAGCCCGTGGGCCCCGTCACGAGGATCATGCCGGTCGGGCGCTCGACGAAGCTCATGAGCCTCGCCTGCATCTCCGCGTCCATCCCGAGCGAGTCGAGCGAGAGCTCCGTCTGCGTCTGGTCGAGCAGGCGCAGGACGAGGCGCTCGCCGAAGATCGTGGGCACGCAGGAGAGGCGGATGTCGATCTTCCGCGAGCCGACGCGCACCGTCGTCTGCCCGTCCTGCGGGCTGTGGCGGTTGGCGATGTCGAGCTCCGCCATCACCTTCAGCCGCGAGCTGATCGCGGGCGCGAGCGAGAGCGGGGGGCTGAACGCGTCGACGAGCATCCCGTCGACGCGGAAGCGGATGAGGAGCTTCTCCTCGAGCGGGTGGATGTGGATGTCGCTCGCGCGCCGGCGCATCGCCTCGAAGAGGATCATGTTCACGAGGCGGATCACGGGCGTCTGCCGGGCGAGCTGCAGCAGGTCCGTCGCCTTGCCGATGGTGCCCGCCGCCGTCTCGAAGGCGCGCTCGTCGAGGGGAAGGTCCTCGACGATCTCGGTGACCAGGTCCTGGCGCTGCTCGTAGCCGCGGTTGATCAGGTCGCCCACCTGCGCCCTCGGGCTCAGCACGAGCCTCACGGGCAGGCGGAGCAGGCGATCCATCTCCGTCAGCGCCGCGGGCTGCAGCGGCTGGCTCGTCGCGACCGTCACGCACGAGCCGTCGGAGGAGAGGCCCACGATCTGGCGACGGCGCGCGGCCGAGCTCGGCACGCGCTCGAAGAACACCTCCGCCGACTCCTCGCTCTTGGGATCCGCGATGAACTCGAGACCCGTGCGCCTGGCGAGCGCCTCGAGCGCCGCGTGCTCCTCGAGCCCGAGCGTCGAGAGCAGGACGTCCCACGGCTCCTCGTCCGCGCCGGGCGTGCGCGCGAACGCCGCGAGCTGCTCGGGACGCACGGGCAGCGGGCGGAACGACTCGGCCAGCCGCTTCCAGCGGGCGGCGTCGGCTTCGGCGGCGCGCGGATCCCCCGGATCGACCGCGGCGGCGCGAGCTGGAACGGCGGCGCGACTCACGACCCCGGCTCGCCCTGGCTGACGGCGGCGCCCGCCGGCGCCGTCTCGGTCTCGAGCGACGACGCCGCCCGCGAGACGATCGGGATGACCGCGGGCTCGAGCGGCGGGACGAGCCCGTCGAGCTTCGCCTTCTCGAGCGGACCCTCGGTCAGGAGGCGGAGGTCGGTGAAGTTCTCGTCGCGGAGGATGCGCGGCGTGATGAAGACGTAGAGCGTCCGCAGGCTCGACCGGTCGCTCTGGTCCTGGAAGAGCACCCCGAGCAGCGGGATGTCGCCCAGGAGCGGCACCTTGTTGACCGAGAAGTCCTCCGACTCGAACGTGAGGCCGCCGATGACGACCGTCGAGCCCGAGGGGATCGTCACCACGCTCGAGATCACGTCGCTCCGCGTCGGCGGCGGGAGATCGGGGTTCTCCCGGTTGAGGAAGCTCGAGAGCTCGATCTCGAACTCGAGGCTCAGGAAGCCGCCCGCCGAGATCTGCGGCGTGACGCTGAGCACCGTGCCCGCGCTGATCGTGCCGCCCAGGCTCGTCTGCGTGGGCGTGCCGACCGTCTGGGTGGTCTGCGCGAAGGGCTCGTTCGTGGTCGAGGAGAGCGAGCCTTCCTCGTTGTCGTTGACCAGGAGCGTGGGCGTCGAAAGGATGCGCGCGTCGCCGTCGGTCTCGAGCGCGTTGATGATGATGGGCACGTAGTCGGAGTTGATCACCGCGGTCGTGAGGCCCTGCAGGGGCGTGATGGTCGTGTCGCGCGGGTCCTGGATGAGCCCGAAGTTCGTGAACGTGGGGAAGTCGCTGTCGGGGTCGGTCAGGGACGTATCGATCGAGAGGCTGAAGGACTCGGAGGCGTTGACCGTCACGATCTGCGCCTCGAGGTACACCTGCGGGCGGCGCTTGTCGATGCGCTGGATCACCGACTCGATCTCCGCCTGCTGGCGAGCCGGGGCGCGCACGACGATCTGGTTGTTGGAGATGTCGGGCAGGATCTGGATGCCCTCGACCGGCGTGAGCGACTGGCTCGCCCCGTCGCCCTCGGCGATCAGCACGTCCTGCTCGGCGCCCGTGATCTCGGGCGTGCGCGTGATCCCGCGCTGCTCGAGCGAGGGCGGGAGGAACGGCGAGTCGGCGAAGTCCTCGGGCGCTTCGAGCTCGAGCAGCTCGCGCAGGAGCTCGGCGGCTTCCTCGGCGTCGGCGTGCTCGAGCTTGTAGAACTCGACGACCATGGCCTCGAGCCGCGCCTGGTCCGCGAACTCGCTCACGAGCTCGCGCACGCGGGCGTGCTGCTCGGGCGTGCCGTAGTACGTGAAGAACGAGGCGTCCTGATCGGGAAGCTCGAAGCCGGACCCGACGACGCTCTCCTCGCGCTCCCCGCCCGATCCCGAGGCCCGCACCGATCCGAGCCCGAGCCGTGCGCCCATGCGCGCGATCTGCCCCGCCATCGCGCCCGCGGAATAGCGCCGGACGATCAGCCGGCTCGGCTCGTCGATCATGTCGATGAGTTCGGCGATCCGCACCGCCTCCTGCGGGTCGCCCCGGAAGATCAGCGCGTTGGAGACGTGGTCGAGGATCAGGCGCTCGCCGATGTCGACCAGCGCGCCGGGCGTTCGACCCGCCGCGCCGGGCTGGCCCTGCTGACCCGGCGTCTGCGCGGCGATCTGCCCCGCGAGCTCGAGCAGCCGCTGGCGGGCCTGCGCCGCCGCCACGTACGTCACGTCGATCTGGTGGAAGGTCCACCCTTCGCGCCGGGTGAGGATGCTCTGGATGATCGACTCGATCGTGCGGTTGATCGGCCCGGGCGCGGTCGAGATGAGGATGCCGAGGTCGTCGATCGCGGCGAGCCGCGCCGACGCCGACTGCTCCTGGCTCAGCGCCGTCGTGATCGCCGTCTGCAGCGCCGAGGGCTTGATGAGCGGCGTCGCGAAGATCCGCGTGCTCGGAAGCTCCCCCTCAAACTGCACCGGGAGCCGCGCCCCCTGCGTGACGACGTAGACCCCCTGGGGCGTCTGCGTCACGGCGTAGCCGTACATCGCGAGGATCGACTCGAACATCGGGAGGAGGTCCTCCCGGTCGATGCTCATGGGGGCGCGAAACTCGACCTGGGCGTTGGCGAGCCCCGGGTCCTCGAGCACGAAGTTGATCTCGAGCGTCCGCGAGATCCAGTCGAGCAGGGCGTCAAGTCGGATCGGGCCGGTGAACTGCTCGAAGGTGATCAGCTCCGCGTCGGGCTGGGGCTCGAGCTCGCCGGGCTGCGCCGCGACGGGAACCCCCGCGGCCAGGGCGAGCGCGAGCGCGAGCGACGCCCGCGAGAGGGGTCGACCCCGGCCGGGAGCGGCCTGGGGGCAAGAGGGCGTCAGGCGTCGGTTCGGCAAGCTGCTCTTCCTTGTGTTCTCGCGAGCGGGGCTCGCGGGTCTTCAGGGTCTCGCCGAAGCCGCACCGGACGCCGCAAGGGCGACGGTGGGCCTGCGGAGGGCGTCTTGATGAGCGGGCCGGGACACTACCATCTTCCAATGCGCGTGGTGAGCCTGCTCCCGTCCGCCACTGAGACGCTTGCTGGCATCGGCGGTTCGTCTCTTCTTGTCGGCCGCAGCGGCGACTGCGACCACCCCCCTTCCGTCGCCTCGGTCCCGGCGCTGACCAGGCCGCTCGTCCGCGGGGCGGACCCCGGGGAAGTCGACCGCCAGGTCCGGGAACGGCTCGGCGCCGGCGGAATCGAGGCGCTGGACGCCGAGGGGCTGGCGGCGCTGGCGCCGGATCTGATTCTCCTGCAGGAGGCGTGCGGGGTCTGCGGCGTCCACCCGCCGCTTGTTCACCAGGCACTATCGGACGCCGGCCTCGCCCCGCGCCTGCTTTTTCTCAACGCCAACGGGGTCGAGGACATGCTCGACGCGGCGATCGCCATCGGCGACGCGACCGGGCTCGAGCGCGAGGCCGAGGCCGCCGTGACAGGCTGGCGAGACCGCCTCCACCGAGCCCTCGACCTGACGAGCCCCTACGTGAGCCTGCCGCGGGCGGCCGCCCTCGAGTGGACGGACCCGCTCTTCATCGCCGGCGGCTGGATGGCCCAGATGATCGAGCGGGCGGGCGCCGAGCACCCCCTCTCCCCGACCCGCGCCCTCCCGGGGGCCGGGGCCGGCGCGGGCGCGCACGCGGCGCATCGGATCGGCGGGCCGGCTCGCCAGATCGACGGGCGCGAGCTGGCGGCAGCTCGCATCGAGACCCTCATCGTCGCCCCCTGCGGCGAACCCGTCGACGTCGCCCTCCGCCACGTCGACCGCCTCTCGAGCGAGCCGTGGTGGGAGGAACTGCCGGCGGTGCGCCGCGGCCGGGTCATCGTGGCCGACGGCCGATTGCTCAGCCGCCCCGGCCCGCGCCTGATCGACGCGCAGGAGTGGCTCGTGAGCGTGCTCGCGGGGCGCCCCGAGGCGGACCCCGGCACGGTGGAGCATCGGTTCTGGCGCGGGTGAGCCCGGGCGCCTCGACGCCGGGGGCTCAGACGATCTCGATCACCTCAAAGCGCTTGACCCCGCGCGGCGTGTCGACCCGGACGACCTCGCCCACGCGCGCCTTGAGCAGCGCCTCGCCCATCGGGCTCGAGACCGACACCTCGACCACGTCGGCGTCGAGATCGCCCGATGGCTCGCCCACGAGGCGGAAGAGCTCCTCCTCGTCGTCGCCCTCCTCGCGAAGCTTGACGGTGGCCCCGAGGAAGACGATGTCCTCGGGCACGGCGCCCTTCTCGATCACCTTGGCCGAGCCCAGACGATCCTCGAGCCGTCGGATCTCGGCTTCCTGAACGCCCTGGTCCTCGCGGGCCGCGTGGAACTCGGCGTTCTCCTTGAGGTCGCCAAGGGCGCGCGCTTCGGCGATGCGTTTGGAGATCACCGGGCGGTTGGCCTTGAGCTCCTCGAGGCGGGCCTCGAGCTTGGTCTTCTCTTCGGGCGTCAGAAACTCCATGGCCGGATCCTTCCCGCGGGGCGAGGGCGGCGCGACGCGCGCCGATCCTCCAGACTAGACGCTCACGCGTTTGCTGGCGAGCGCTCGGGGGCCGCCGGCGCGCCGGGAAGCGCCGCCGCGACGCACCAGAGCGCGAGGCCCACCCCGGCGGGCGCGATCGCGGCCCACCACTCGGCTGCGGCCATCACGGGCAGCCGACCCGCCGGCTCGGTCGTCAGGGCGTAGACCGCCGTCAGGGGCGAGGCGTACAGGAGCGGGCCCGAGGGCACGCCCAGCGGGCCAAGGGCCACCGCCAGCGCGGGCGCCGCGAGCAGGAGTCCGACCACCGCCGCGGTCCACCCCGAGCGCGCCGGGCTCGGAGCGCGCCGGATCCCCAGGGCGACGAGCGGGCCCACGAGCAGCCCCCACGCCGCGATCGTTGCGACCAGCGCAAGCGTCACCTCGACGTCCCATCGACCGAGCCACGTCACGGGCCAGAGCACCGCGGCGAGCGGGGCCGTCAGGGCCGCGAGATCGATCAGCGTCGCCGCCACGGGCCGGCGCGGCGACGCCTGGCTCAGCCGCACCGCCGGCCAGAGCGCGACCAGCCCCACCGCGATGAGCAGCACGAGCAACCGCGTCGCCGACTGCACGAACCGCGGCTCGGTGAGCCCGATCTGCGGCAGGCGCATGATCGTCGCGCCCGAGGCGGCGAGAAGGTAGGTCGCCCACAGCAGGATGAGCAGGCGGGGCTCGCCGCGCCGGTGCGCCCACGGCTCCCGCTCATCATCAAAGCGCGGGGGCGCGTCGCGCTCCTCGAGCGCCGCGAGCACCCCGTCGCGGTTGCTCAGCAACGGATCGAGCAGCCCTCGCCGCGAGGCGGCGGGCGGAGCCTGATCCGGCGCCCGATCCTCGGGCGCTCCGCTCACGGCGCGGCGCTTTCATTGATCACCGGGCGCGGGAGGTAGC
>Ga0208218_1000932_pt1 | contig 12042 bp, 10 predicted proteins | sample HotLakmasection3_FD_184726 | JGI IMG/M metagenome (GOLD analysis project Ga0208218, IMG submission 184726) | Hypersaline microbial mat communities from Hot Lake, Washington, USA - Section #3 (SPAdes) | ecosystem: Environmental > Aquatic > Non-marine Saline and Alkaline > Hypersaline > Microbial... | reverse complement strand
CGGCGATCGCCCGCTAAGGAATGAGAATTAAATAAGTTGGGATAGCCGTCTCGGCTGTCCCAAGGCAGGCATCTTGCCTGCCCTAACAATTTGGACGTTATTTGATCCTCATTCCTAAGGCACCAGGAGCGAATCGTCTCCACAATTTTGCTCGGGGCGCACGGCTGTGCGCCCCGATGGATGAATAAAATTAGGAGAGAATTTTTCGCTAATCCTGATCGATCGGCTGACAGTGGCTATGGTGTCGGCGCTGTTGCCCTAATTTTGGGGATAGAAAAATAAGCAAAAAAATAGCCCAGCGATCGCTGGGCTAAGGCTTAACTGTTGGATTTATGTTTTGGATTTATCGGTTTGATTTAACTGGATCTATAGTTGAGGTCTACGATAACGCTTCTTACACAAGAATGGGTCGGTTTCCGCAATTTTGATACATCCCTTAGCATTTCTCTCAGCTTACTCATGAACAACGGGGTGACCACTCGCGATCGCCCCGTTGTTTGTATCAAAATCTACGAAATGAACTGTGGGAATTAAGCGGCTGACGCCAACCCGCGATGTCGCAGGAGCGCCTGTGTGCTAGGTTCCCGACCCCGGAAAGCCTTAAAGACCACCATGGGATGTTGACTGCCGCCAAGGGCCAACACCGTATTGCGGAAGCGGCGTCCGGTTTCGGTGATGGCCTGCTCGTCTGCTAAACCGGCTTCCTCAAAGGCGGCAAAGGCATCGGCACTCAATACCTCAGCCCAGAAGTAGCTGTAGTAACCCGCCGCATAGCCCCCCGCAAAGATGTGACCAAAAGCACAGAGGAAGGCGTCTTCGGGCAACGGCTTCATGACGCTGGTATTTTCGGCCAGGCGATCGCGCACCTCCCAGATCGACTCCTTGCCGCCCGGCTGATACCGATGGTGCAACTCAAGGTCGAGCCAGCCCAGGTTGACCTGACGCAAAATCGCGTTACCAGTCATAAAGTTGCGAGCCGCCAAAATTTTCTGGTAGAGATCCTCCGGTAAGGGTGCGCCAGTTTCGTAGTGCCGGGCCAGTTTCAGCAGCGTTTCTCGGTGATAGCACCAGTTCTCCATAAACTGGCTGGGCAGTTCCACCGCATCCCATTCCACATTGTTGATGCCCGCTGCCCCGGTATAGTCCACCGTGGTCAGCATGTGCTGCAAGCCATGGCCAAACTCGTGAAATAACGTTTCCACCTCGCGGAAATTCATCAGGCTGGGTTTGCCATCGACCGGCGGCGATTGGTTACATACCAGATAGGCCACTGGTAACCGCACCTGATCCTTCACCTTGCCCCGATTAACGCAGGTATCCATCCATGCGCCGCCCCGCTTTTCCGCTGGGCGACTGTAGGGGTCGAGGTAGAAGTGGGCGATCGCTTCCCCCGTTTCACCGGCCACCTGAAAGTAGCGCACATCCGAATGCCACACGGGCGCTGCGCCATCGGCGGGCGTGATGGTGACGCCAAACAGCCGCTGCGCCAGGGCAAACAGACCATCGAGCACTTGGGGCAGCGGAAAGTAGGGACGCAGTTCTTCGTCGTTCAAACCGTAGAATTCCTCCCGCATCCGCTCCGACCAGAAGGACACGTCCCATTGCTTCAGCTCGTCGGTGCAGCCGCGATCGCGGGCAAAGGTCGTCAATTCCGCTAACTCGCGCTGAGCGGCATCGTAGCTAGCACTGCGGAGTTCTTCCATCAGTTGCTCAACGGCAGCGACGGAAGGGGCCATTTTGCGAGCGATGCTGAGTTCGGCATAGGTGTTGTAGCCCAAAATGTCAGCCACTTGCTGACGCAGCTCCAGCGTGCGATTGATGATGGGTTGGTTGTCGAGGTCGCCGGAGGCCGCCCGTGTGACGAACGCCCGATAAAGCTGCTCACGCAGATCACGACGACGACTGTGCTGCAAAAAGGGCACATAGCTGGGATAGTCAAGGGTGATGACCCAAGGCCCGTCGGTTGCCGTCGCGGCTTCATGTCCCGCCTCTTTGGCCGCTTGAGCCGCCAGCCCTAGCAAGCTCTGGGGCAGCCCCTCAATCTCTGTCGGCGTCTTCAGCGTGAGTTGAAACGCCTTCGTTGCATCTAAAACGTGGTTAGAAAATTTGGTGGAAAGCTCTGCCAACTCCTGTTGGATTTGGTTGAACCGCTCTTTGATCTCGCCCTCCAACCCGACCCCGGAAAGTTCGGCATCCCGAATCGCGGCTTCGACAATGCGCTGCTGGGCGGCAGTCAGATGCGCCCACAGGTCACCCTGTTGAATTTGCTTAAAGGCATCGTACAGGGGCTTGCTTTGGCCTAAGCGGTTGGCAAATTGCACTAAGCCCGGCTGCACTGCTTCGTAAGCCTCGCGGAGTTCGGGGCTGTTTTTGACGCCCATCAGATGGCCGATAATGCTCCAGCTCCAGCTCAGCCGTTCTTCAATTTGGGTCAAGGGTTCCACGAGCCCCGCCCAGGTGGGCTCTACCGACTTTTCAAGGGTCTCTAGCTCGGTGGTGAGGGTGTTCAGCAAGGCCTCAATGCCGGGCTCGATATGCTCGGGTTGGATATCGCCGAAGGGGGGCAATCCTTGACCGATGAGGAGGGGGATTTTTTTGCACAGTTGCAGTCATAACAGTCTCACATTGCGTAGATTGAGCATCGATTGGGAAACGAATAAGATTTTGGGGAATGGGACAATTGCCAGGCTGGCGATCGCACCAATTGCCAACACAATCCTTCCCCTTAGCTTAGCCATTGGAGTGAAGTGCCAACACAGACTTCATTTAGACAAACTCTCTACAGAAAGTCATATTCGTTATGAGTTTATCCTAGCGTGTCGCAAATTCCATGGGCAAGCGTTATAGAATGTCAGCACGTTTGTTGTTTTTTAGAATCAATTAATCTTTTTTATGGCATTGAATGTTGGTGATCCGGCCCCTAGTTTTGAGCTGCCTGATGCTGAAAGCCACATCGTCAAGCTCGCCGACCTGCAAGGTCAATGGGTCGTGCTGTACTTCTATCCACGCGACAATACCCCTGGCTGCACGAAGGAAGCCTGCGGGTTTCGTGATGCCTACAGCGATTACGCAAACAGCAATGTGGTGGTGCTAGGCGTCAGCACTGACGATGCTAAGTCCCACACCAAGTTTGCTACCAAGTATGATTTACCGTTCCCGCTGCTGGTTGATGAAGGCGGGGCGATCGCGGGTGAATATGGGAGCTACGGCCTCAAGAAATTCATGGGCAAGGAATACATGGGCATTAGCCGCAGCACTTTCATCATCGATCCTGAGGGCAAGCTGGCCAAAATCTACCGCAAGGTGAAGCCCGAACCTCACGCCCAGGAGGTGTTGCAAGCTATCGCTGAGTTAGCCGATAATGCTTAACCGCCGCCGTGTGACCGTTGGGCAACCCTGGCAACGGGCCGTGAGGACGCTGTTGGGGTTGCTGTTGCGCCGTCCGCTGGTGGGGGTTTGTGTGATCCCCATTTTGCCCGATGGGTCGGTGGTGCTGATGCGGCGCAAAGACTCTGGCCGATGGGCGTTTCCCGGTGGCCTGGTGGATTGGGGCGAGGACATTGCTACAACGGCGCAACGGGAACTGGCCGAAGAAACGAGCCTGACGATTCAGCGCATGGGGCGCTTGGTCGGGGTGTACTCTTCGCCGCAACGGGATGTCCGCTTCCACTCTATTTGTGTGGCGGTTGAAGTCTTCGCTACGGGTCAGCCGCGAGTGAATGATCCCCATGAGGCATTAGCGGTTAAGAGCTTTCTATGGTCGGAGGTCAACGACCTCGATCTGGATCATGACCATGCTCAGCATCGGGCAGACTATTTAGCCGATCGCACTGTGGTCAATTGAGCCCCAGTGCGAACCTGAGCCCCAGGGGAGCGATCGCCGCCCAGCCCGGCGCAACTGCGCTCCGTTCCTAGCTGTTGGTATCAAGGACAACGGATATCCCGATTGGCAGAGACACAATTTTAAGCTTGTTGACCATACAGATAGTTTTAAGAGATCGCAGGAGTTGGGAAGGCTAAACTCAAAGTAGGTAATCTAGGCTTTTACTTATGGCAATTCCTGCCGACTCCAGCTATTGCTGGCGCGATGTGCTAGCTCAGCACTACCGACTGAGTCAATTTAAAGCACGACTCCCTGATGCAGTCAAAACCTGGCTCAATGCTTGTGAGTGGACATTGATTGCCGATGCTGGGCAATCTCAGGTGCCCCTCCTCGTACTGCGCGCCCCTGGCCGGATCCGGCTGCGCCATCCTTTACTTTTGCAACTTGCGGAAAGCGCCCACATGAACTGGGGACCCATCGATTTGTCCCTGTTTTCAGCAGAAACTAAAGAACCCGTCAGAGTGCTCAGCCAAACTTTGGTAGATATCAACCGGCATCAGCGATAAGTCGCTCACAGGAAACCATTGAGTTGTCCTTAAGACTCAATGGTTTGCCCAGTGACCGAAGGCAGGTCCTTGGCAGGGAGTAAGGGCACTGCGCTTAAATAACATACCCAACGCCACAACGATTTTCGCAAGGGTTTGGCAATGCCAAACCCTTGCGACTGGGGATCTATTTTTGAGCAACTTCCCTAGCTGACCGGCGCTTCACCCCGAGCGGCAGCCGCTTCATCAGGATGAATGTTCAGCCGAGTGAGGTTGATGCGACCGCGATTATCAACTTCGCGAATCTTCACCACCACTTCATCCCCGACGGAAACTTCGTCCTCGACTTTGTTGACGCGGTAGTCCGCCAGTTGCGAAATATGGATCATGCCGTCTTGTCCCGGCAAAAACTCCACAAAAGCACCGATGGGAATAATCCGCACCACCTTGCCAAGGAAGACATCGCCCACAGAGGGCTTGAAGACGATCGCTTCAATCATGGCCTTCGCTTCTTCCGCTTTCTTGCCGTCGAGCGAAGACACTGTCACCGTGCCGTCATCTTCAATATCGACCTTAGCGCCCGTTTGTTCCGTGATGCCCTTGATCTTCTTGCCGCCAGGACCGATGACCATGCCGATCATCTCGGGATCAATCTTGAAGCTGAGCAGTCGTGGCGCAAAGGGTGACAGCTTTTCACGGGGCTTGTCGATCGCCTGCATCATGGATTCTAGAATGTGCAGTCGCGCCCCTTTGGCTTGGTGAATCGCCTTGGCAATCACCTCTACCGGTAGTCCCGTGATCTTCATGTCCATTTGCAGAGCCGTAATGCCCGCATCGGTGCCCGCCACCTTAAAGTCCATGTCGCCGAGGAAGTCTTCGATGCCCTGAATATCCGTCAGAATGCGGATCTCGTCGCCTTCTTTGATCAGGCCCATGGCGGCCCCGCTGACGGGTTTGGTAATGGGCACCCCAGCATCCATCAGGCTCAGGGTGGAGCCACATACCGACCCCATGGAGGTAGAACCATCCGAAGACAAGACTTCCGAAACCACCCGGATCACATAAGGGAAATCCTCTTTGGGCGGTAATACCGGCACTAATGCCCGCTCCGCTAGGGCCCCGTGACCAATTTCACGCCGACCCGGCGATCGCATCGGGCGCGTCTCGCCCACAGAATAGGGCGGGAAGTTGTAATGGTGCAGGTAACGCTTCTGTTCTTCAGGATGCAGGTCATCCATCATCTGCGCATCGCCCGAGGTGCCCAGCGTCACCACCGAGAGCACTTGAGTCAGCCCCCGCTGAAACAGCCCGGTGCCGTGTACGCGGGAGGGCAAAACGTTGACTCGCGAACTCAAAGAGCGCACTTCATCGAGCTTACGGCCATCAATTCTGAGGCCCTCTTCCACGATTTGCTGGCGCATCAGCTTTTTGGTGATGCTTTTATAGGTGTTGCCCAGCGCCTTCGGATTCTCTTCCACCGCTTGTCGCAGGGGGTCGTCTGCTGACTTCTCGGCAATCTCATCGGCGATTTCCGCTTTGATCGCGTCGAGCTTTTCGTCCCGTTCTGGCTTCGGCAGATCAAACTGCTTCAAAATGCCTTGGATCGGTTGCGTAGCACGTTCTTCTAAGAACCTTTCTAAGGTCGGATCCGTTTCCGGTGGGGTGGCCGTGACCTGTTCAATACCCAATTCGGCGATCAATTCTCGTTGCGCCTTGATGAGGTCTTGCACCACTTCGTAACCGAAATCGATCGCTTCCACCACGTCCTGTTCGGGCAACTGGTTCGCACCGGCCTCTACCATGATGACCCCATCCGGTGAACCCGCCACAATCAGGTCGAGGTCGCCTTTTTCGATCTCGTCATAGGTCGGGTTGATAATAAAGTCATCGCCAATCAAGCCCACGCGCACTGTGGCCATTGGTCCTTGAAAGGGAATTTTGGCCAGCAAAGTGGCGATGGAGGCACCCGTGGCGGCCAATACATCCGGGGGCACCTGCTCATCCATGGAGAGGGTGCTGGCGACGATCTGAATGTCATCCCGCAGCCAAGAGGGAAAGAGTGGACGCATGGGGCGATCGATCAAGCGACTCACCAGCGTAGCCCGCTCCGGGGGACGACCTTCTCGTCTCAAAAAGCCGCCCGGAATCCGACCTGCCGCATATAGCCTTTCCTCGTAATCAACGAGTAGTGGCAGAAAATCGATGCCTTCTCTACCGGTAGATCGAGTTGCGGTCACCAGGACTGCTGTTTCACCCGACTCAATCAATACCGAACCCCCCGCTTGAGGGGCTAACAAACCTACTTTAAGTCTGATATCCCGTCCATCAAAGGATATTGACTTTTCAACTTCTTGCATGGATTACGGTATCCTTTCGTTTTGTTCTCTCTTTTTGTGTCGCACTCATCGTAACACTGTTACCGGAAACCGAATTCTCCTTTAATGGACTGTTGCAAGTGCTTGCAAAGTACAGATTTCTGAGCTTTGAGAAACGGTGGCCTGGCTTGTCGAATCAGTCAGAGATGGCTACGGCTTCCCTGCTCAATGAGTGACACATTTTTTCCCGAGGACAAGGACTTCAGAACATTTGCTTAGCCTCGCTCGCTTCAGAAACGCTGCCAGCATGTTCGGAGGGTTTTACGATGATCGCGCGCTCTGAGCGGGGAAACGGTGAAGCCACAGAAGTCCGAAGTCAGCCACCTTTGAGCGAACTTGACAATATTGATGGCTTCCATCCAGGACTACGCTGGAGAATTAGCCGCTGCACAACTGTATAGAGATTGGATGAATACGGGTACTCTACGCTAGGAAATTGCGTCGAGGTAGCCTTTGATAGTTTTACCTACTCTGGAGAGGGTGCACATTAATCATAAATCCCTTTGCACAGCAGCTTAAGAACAAGATACCGCGTTTCCTTGCCTGGGGAGATACGCCTTATTGCCTTTAGCGATCCTGCATGAATTCTGAAGACCCACAGGATCGGCCTCCTGCCTGCACGGGCAAGCTGCCTATTCGGCATTCATGAACCAAATTGGATTGCTATACGATCAAAAGCTTTAGGGCATTTTTTGGGCATCACCAGCTTCAAAAATGCTGTGCCTGTCTCGACTGAATGATTTGTTGGGACTTTTAGTGCCTTGGAATTTTGCTGTAATCCGTCTTGTTATTTGTGACCGTTAGCCATCAAGGAGTTTTGATGAAAAAGGGAATTTATATCACAGCTAATGACAAAGTTATGGATTATGCGATCGCATGCCTCAACAGCATTCGTTTGTATGATCCAGAGATCCCGATAGTACTAATCCCTTATGATGAAAATTATCAGCTTATTGCTCAGAAATTACAAACAGATTACGGCGTTGAAATCTATCCTGATTTAGAATTTATTGATCGGCTGTCAAAAAGGCTCCAAGAAATTTTTGGTGGCAATTTCTTTGCCCGTCCCAATCAGTTCAGAAAGCAGGCTTGTTGGTTTGGACCGTTTGAAAAATTTCTATATATCGATACAGACGTTGTCGTTTTTAGTAAGATTTCTCGTTATCTGGACGTGCTAGATAGTTGTGACTTTATGTGCTACGACTATCAACATAAAGGTGGCATTAAAAATGTTTTTAGTCAAGTAGTGCTGGATAAAAATGTATTTTCTCAAGAGGAGCTTCAAGATATTTTTAATGGTGGTTTCTGGGCATCTAAACGAAGTCTCATTACCGAACAAGACTTATATGAGGTCTTTCAAGAATGTGCCCATCACCCTGAATATTTCGACTTTTCACAAAAAACTTCGGATCAGCCCATCATTAACTACATGATATTAAAGCGCTTGTCCAAACGCATCAATTTGGTCAGGCTAGATGGTAAAGGACCTGGCAGTTGGGCTGGAACCCCCCACTTTGAAGGCGACGGTATGCAATTGTTTGACCCGGCTGCTGGCAAACCGCTTGATTATCTTCACTGGGCAGGAATTCGCATCCAAGCTGGTTGCCCTTACTGGAATATATGGCTTAAATATCGCTATCTAAATGACCCTGAGGGAGCCCCCTCAGAAGTTCTCAATCCGTCACCTCCCAAGCCGAGTATTCAAAGCTGGTTACGCAACTTAAAGCAAACTGTGATCAGCAGAACTTGACGGTTTTTACTGGATGTCTTATCGAAATTAGTCAATCAGAAAACATTGTTAGCCTAGTGTCAGAGTTATGGGTGTTTAATTACACATAATTGACTGGCGCTCGCGCAAATACTGTAGACTTCTAATCATCAATATTTAGATATAATCTGAGTTGATGTAATTGGCCTTCATAAGCATCTTGTTAATAAATGTAAGCGCCTTATTACTATTGGTGAAAATATGACTAAACCAAAAATCTTAGTTACGGGAGCAGCCGGATTCGTCGGCTTTTTTGTCTGTCAGCGTTTGCTCGATGAGGGGCATGAGATCATTGGCCTCGATAACCTCAATGATTATTACTCGGTACAGTTAAAGCGCGATCGCCTCGCCCAACTCACGTCTCAGCGTCAATTCACCTTTCATCTGCTGGATTTACATGATCGCACAGGCATGGAATCCCTCTTTGCCGACCATGCCTTCACCCATGTCATCCATTTGGCGGCGCAGGCAGGGGTCCGCTATTCGCTAGAAAATCCCCATGCCTATGCCGAGGGCAATCTGTCTGGGTTTCTCAATATTTTGGAGGGGTGTCGCCACAGCGCATCCCTCAAGCACCTGATTTTTGCCTCTTCCAGTTCGGTTTACGGCGCAAATACCAAAGTGCCCTTCGCCACAGAAGACAACGTGGACTTCCCCGTTTCGCTATATGCCGTGACCAAAAAAGCAAATGAGTTGATGGCTCATTCCTATAGCCATTTGTACGGCATTCCGGTGACGGGGCTGCGCTTTTTTACCGTTTATGGGCCTTGGGGTAGGCCGGATATGGCGTATTTCAAATTTGTAGATGCGATCGCCCACGATCGCCCCATTGAGGTCTACAACCACGGCAAGATGAAGCGCGATTTCACCTACATCGACGACATTGTGGAAGGCATCACACGATTGCTCGATCACCTGCCTCAGCGCATTGCGGCAGAGCGAGCGCTCAACTCCAAAGCCTGCTACAAGATTTACAACATCGGCAACCACAGCCCCGTTGAGCTATTGACCTTCATTGAAGTGATCGAAAAGGCCCTGGGGAAGACGGCGGAAAAAATTATGAAACCGATGCAGCCAGGGGATGTGGTGATGACTTACGCCGATGTCGCAGATCTCATGCGGGATGTCGGTTTCAAACCCGATACGCCCTTGGAAGTCGGTATTCAAAAATTTGTGGATTGGTATCGCAGTTATTACGGTGCCTAAAGTCATGTGAGGGTCGCAAGTGCTAGTTGCTGGTTACATGAGGTGCATTCCTCAGGCATCAAGGGTAAGCGGGGGGGTGGGGCGATCGCGCTAACACTTCATCGATAAACCGTTGCCAGGTGGCGTTGGGCTGCCAAATTTGCGCCATCGCGGCGGCGGCCTCGGTTTCAGAAACTCCGTTCAAACGGCGATGCAGGTATACAAACGCCGATACCCGCATGTTTTTGGCACAGTGCACTAGCACTCGATCTGCGTCATGGTTGGCAAGCACTGCCTGAAACTGCGCGAAATCTTCCGGGGTGGGCGCTTCCCACTCCACTGGAATTGGATAGTAGGTCATGCCGCCAGACTCGACCCCTGCCCGCTCATCAGGCAGGGCGTTGTCAGAGGTAGGCAGGGCCAGGTTCACCACGATGTCAAAGCGGGCTTGGGCAATCTCCCTGAACTGGGCCTCGGTGGGCTGACCAGCGGTCGCCAGGTGATTGGAGATGGGCAGGTAGTTGCAGATGTCATTCAGCATGGCAATTTAGGTGACGCGGTTGACCGCGTCACCAACGGTTAACGTTAACGGTGTTCGCGGCGCATCGGGAGCCAGTTGGGTATTGACCGCTAGCCGAAAAAAATGGTTGAAGCGCGATCGCGCCACTCCTGCTGGCAAAGCCGCCGCCCGTTGCGGGATAAAGGTTTTCTGAAATCCTGGGGTCGCTGCGCCTGTCTGAGAATCGCGGGTAGGCACCACACACCGCTGACAGGGATTGATGCCCCAAAACATGACCGTCCCAATTTGAAAAGACACGGGTGCCCCGGACTCAGAAAATAGCTGATCTTCCCAAAAGGCGGGCACCCCATCGATTTCTAAATTGGTGCGAAAGCGGCGACGAGTCTCCGTCAGGCTCAGACCATACCAGTCGGCGACGGTTTGCAGCGTGGCGGTGCTGACGACCGTTGGCCCCGGTGAGGCTGTGTCATCGGGGAAGCCAGATTCGGGGTTGTGCTGCAACTGCACTGGCTGCTGCAAGTAATCGCTGAACCAGTCTGCCAAAGCGGCTTGATCGGTGAACAAGTGGAAAGCAACGGCTTGAGCCGGATCGTCAGTCCAAATCGAGACGTGCTGGCAATCGTCGGCAAAGCGCGATCGCACCTGGTGAATGCTGGCAAACCGTTTGCCATTCACCCACTGGCCGGACTGATCCACGAGTGCCCAGGCGCGATCGTGCTGCAGCGCCCCGCTCTTAAGCACAGTCGCTGTCGTGACAGTCACGCCATCGAGCGATTTGATGGGGTAGAGATCAATTCTTGCCAGGTAGGGTGTCATGGAATCGTGAGTACCTAGAACTCGATTGGAGACCGGTGGCACCGGCTTGTCCGGTGAAGCAGTTCACCGGAATGTAAACCGTTGTTGGGGGCGATCGCCCCTACACCGCCAGGTTTGACTCCGCCTTGATGGCACCCAACGCCCCGGAATACACTAAACCGCGCCGGGTATCTAGCGTCAAAATGGTGCCATCGCGGATGGTATCCGTGGCTCCTTTGACCCCCACAATCACCGGAATGCCCAGGCGTAGTCCGAGGACGGCGGCGTGCCCGGTCGGATTGTCGTCCTCAGTGACGATGCCTCCTGCCTGACGAATCGCGTCTACAAAGTCAGCACTGGTGCTGGAGACCACCAAGATCTCACCCGGATTAAAATCGGTGACGTCGAGCCCCGTTTGGGCCACCCGCGCCCGTCCGCTGACGGAGCCTTCCCCAATGCCCACACCATGCCCCAAGACTGCGGTCACAATGTCGACCTTGATCAAGTCCGTCGAGCCAGAAACGCCCTGCAGCGTTCCAGCCGTCATCACGACGAGATCGCCCTCGCGCAAGAAGCCTTTTTCCTGAGCGACATTCATCGCGGCTTGAAACGTCTGACTGGCGGAAGGCAAATCCAGGACCACCAGGGGCCGCACGCCCCATACCAGTTGCAACTGGCGGGAGACCGCGACGTGGGGGGTGACTGCCAGGATCGGCGTTTTAGGCCGAAATTTAGAGACGTTGCGGGCGGTGGCTCCTGATTTGGTCAGCGTCATGATGGCGGAAGCATTGAGCTGCGACGCGATGCGAGCGACCGCCTGACTGATGGCATTGGGGATTGATCGCGGTGAGCCCACCATGTCCTGGGCATCATGGCCAAAATTTTCCTGTTCAGTGCGGAGGGCGACCTTGGCCATCGTCGCCACTGCCTCCACCGGATGTTTGCCGACGGCGGTTTCGTTCGAGAGCATCACCGCATCGGTGCCGTCCAAAATGGCGTTGGCAATGTCGGAGACTTCGGCGCGGGTGGGG
>Ga0208218_1000916_pt1 | contig 12142 bp, 7 predicted proteins | sample HotLakmasection3_FD_184726 | JGI IMG/M metagenome (GOLD analysis project Ga0208218, IMG submission 184726) | Hypersaline microbial mat communities from Hot Lake, Washington, USA - Section #3 (SPAdes) | ecosystem: Environmental > Aquatic > Non-marine Saline and Alkaline > Hypersaline > Microbial... | reverse complement strand
GACTCGCGCACCACGCGCTCGACCAGCTCCTGAAGCGAGCCGGCGGTCTCGACGCCCATGAGCGTGCAGCCCTCGCGCCAGGAATCAACGAGCGCGACGAACCTGGCCATCGCGCCCTGCGATCGCGCGGTGACGTCGCCCTCGAGCGCCCCGCTCGCCGTGATGCGCAGCGCCTCGACAAGCGGGATGTCGCGCTCGCTCGCGAGCGCCTCGACGCGGGCGAGGCTCGCCTTGCCCAGGCCCCGCGCGGGCTTGTTGACGATGCGCCGAAGCGACACGTCGTCGGCGGGGTTCGCGAGCACGCGCAGGTACGCGAGCGCGTCGCGGATCTCCTCGCGGTGGTAGAATGCCGTCCCGCGGGCGATCGTGTAGGGCGTCCCGGCCGCCCGCAGCGCGTCCTCCATCACGCGCGAGAGCGAGTTGACGCGGTAGAAGACCGCCATGTCCTTCCAGCCGAGCCCCTCGTCGCGGCGCTCGGCGAGCCAGCGGCTGACCACCTCCGCCTCGTGGCGCTCGTCGCGGCAGGTGACGACCTCCACCTTCTCGCCGCCCTCGCGCGTGGTGTAGAGCGGCTTGTCCTTGCGCTTCTGGTTGTTCTTGATCAGCGCGTCGGCGACGCCGAGAATCGGCGCGGTCGAGCGGAAGTTCTCGCCCAGCGTGATGACGCGGGCGCCGGGGAAGGCCTGCTCGAACTCGAGGATGTTGGTGATGTCGGCGCCGCGCCAGCCGTAGATCGACTGGTCGGGGTCGCCCACCACCATGATGTTGGGCGGCCCCGAGCTGGCGCAGAGCAGGCGCGCCAGCTCGAACTGCGCGGCGTTGGTGTCCTGGTACTCGTCGATCATGAGCCAGCGCCAGCGCGCAAGGCACTCCTCACGCGCCGCCTGATCGGCGCGGAGCGCGCGGACCGTGAGCAGGAGCAGGTCGTCGAAGTCCACGGCGCCCGCCTTGCGCAGCGCCTTCTCGTACGCGGCGTACACCCGCGCGATGGTGCGCTGGTAGAAGTCGCCGGCGGCGGCCTCGTAGCCGCTCGCGTCCAGCAGGGCGTTCTTGGCGTTCGAGATCTCGCTCAGGACCGAGCGCGGGGCCCAGTTGCTGGTCGAGAGACCGGCGTCGGCGACCGCGCGCTTGACGACGGCGAGCTGGTCCGCGGTGTCGTAGATCGCGTAGTCGGGCTTGAGCCCGGCGCTCTCGGCGTAGCGGCGCAGCAGGCGGGCGCACAGGGCGTGGAAGGTGCTGACGGTCAGGCCGCGCGTGCGGCCCGGCAGCAGCGCGGCCGCGCGCTCGCGCATCTCGGCGGCGGCCTTGTTCGTGAAGGTCAGCGCCAGGATCGACCAGGGCGGCTCGCCGGCCGCGACGAGCCGGGCGATCCGGCGGGTGATGACTCTCGTCTTGCCGGAGCCGGCCGCGGCCAGCACGAGCGCCGGGCCGGCGGCGTGGTTGACGGCGGCGCGCTGGTCGTCGGTGAGGCCGTCCGAGAACGGGTCTTCCTGGGGCGCCGCGGGGGGGTTGTCCGGGGCGAGGAAGTCGGGTATTGTTCGGTCTCTGAACGGATCCGGCATGATGTACAGGGTAGCGGCGTGCGCGTGGGCGGGGCGGGTTGCGCCAGGGAGCGACAGGGTTGTGCGCAGGAACGGTTTTCGCGCGGGTTTTTGCGCGGCGCAAGTGGCGGTTTATCGGGAGGTTGAGTGGTTTGCGACAGGTGGTGCGACATGTTGTGCACCAGAAATAGTGGAATGGGGGATTGAAAGCACATCATGTAGCGGTACAGTGCCGAACGCCGATGAGACGCATCGGCGGGCTGCCGGGGCTTGCGAGGAGCGGGCTCGGCGGGATGAGCGGGCGCTAGTGGGGCGCTCGCGGGCACGAGTGAACTGCGTTCAGGGCGGTTGTATTTTGTATACAACCGGACCGGGACGGCGACGCTGGAGCGCGCGCCGATGGCTGTCCTCTGCGACACACAGATCCGCGAACTCATCGGGATCGAGCCCTTCGAGGAGGGGCAGCGGCGACCCGGGAAGGTCTCCTACGGGGTGACCAGCTACGGGTACGACGTCCGGGTGGGGAGCCGCTTCCAGATCTTCACGCCGACGCCTCGGTCGGGCGGGATCGAGGTGGTGGACCCGAAGAACTTCTCGAGCGAGCTGATGGTGGAGGTGGACACGGACCGCGTGGGGCGTGACCACGTCGTCATCCCACCGAACAGCTTCGCGCTGTGCGAGACGGTCGAGACCTTCGACATCCCGCGGGACGTGCTCGTGCTGTGCGTGGGCAAGAGCACGTACGCGCGGTGCGGCCTGATCGTGAACGTGACGCCGCTCGAGCCCGAGTGGCGCGGGAAGGTGACGCTCGAGATCAGCAACACGACGCCGCTCCCGGCGCGGGTGTACGCGAACGAGGGGATCGCGCAGCTGGTGTTCCTGAAGGCGGACCGGGTGTGCGCGGTGAGCTACGCGGACAAGGGCGGGAAGTACCAGGACCAGGCGGGGCTGACGCTGCCTCGTGTCGACTGAGAGATCAGAGTAAGGAAGCCATGATCTTCAACGACGATTTTTGGGACGATGTGGCTGATGTAACTGGCCATTATGCAGCAGCGTTCGCCTATGGCGACTCGCTACCAGCAATGCGACGGGACCTGATCCGTATCTTCAACAACGCATCAGGTAAGCTTCCGACGTTCGAGGACCTGAGCGCCCTTGCAGGCACGAGCAGGGAGTCGAAGGACCTCATTACCCGAAAGGCGGCATGGCTTTCTCAACAAGTGTTTAAGCAGAGAGCGTGGGGCGTCAATTCGCGGCTGGTCGTCCGGTCGGACGATGGGAAAGAGGCAATTAGCCCGGTGGTCCAAGTGCTCGAAGCTACCGGTCTACAAAGCCAGCCGAAGTACATCGACAGTGTCGATCCTGATCTTCTGGCAACGGGCGACTCTTCCCGATTTTCGATCGATTCCGTGCTGTTCGAGATCGGCTCTGATGTGGTTTATCTCATTTGTGCGACTTCTTTCAGAAAGCTTTCGTCAATCAGCAAGAAGGTACGGCGCGCTGATGAATCGCCCAGTCTTTACGCGTCACCGGATAGGGTACTCATCAACGCGAGATTCGATTCTGCGGCTCTTCATCGACTACGGCTCGGGAAGGCGATCGTTGGGGCTGCCTATCCTCGGATGCGCGTCGTTCCGATTTGCCTCGTCATCGACGATGCGCCTGGAAGCTGGTCCTTTCAGGCGCATGACGTCACGAGTCTGCTCTCTCGGACTTCCCTTTCAGCAAGTTTTTCGTTAGACGAATTGGATGTCCTTGAGTCGACGAGCCGAATCCGTAATCGAACAAACGGCGTAATTCCAGATTTCTCATCAATTGATGTCCCTTTTGGCGCGAATTATCTTGAGTTCCTTCCAGTAGATCGTGCTACTCGTCCATTGATGACACTGGAAGTGATGATTGATGCTCAGGCTGCCCATTCATGGGAACTCTGCCGGATCAATGCAACGGAGATTGAGGAGTGGGTGAGGGCGGAGTTCGGCATCGCTTACTCTTACGCAAAGCGGCGTCATGATATTGAGGCGGCCCTGGCGATGAAACAGATGATCAAGCGGGATCGGTCTGAGCTTAACAAATATTATCTGTTGCCTCAGGGCATCGTTAAGAGCATGTTGGTCAAGCAGATGTACGTCAGTCAGATCGGTGAGGATGTCGGGCCGGACGCCATTCGGTACATCGAGACGCAGGGGCAGCTCATCCGAGAGTACCGATCCGGGATTAGAAGCAACGGATTCGAGTCGTAACGCAAGGAAGTCGAAACCATGAAGATCACCCGCCAGTTCACGACCGCCGGTTCTGATGTCTACGACTCCGTTGAGTGGTCGAAGCGTTCGAGTCGGATCACCAACCCGGACGGCTCGGTCGTCTTTGAGATGACGGGCGCCGAGATTCCGGCGTCGTGGTCGCAGCTCGCGACGGACATCATGGTGAGCAAGTACTTCCGCAAGGCGGGGGTGCCGCAGCGCGATGAGAAGACGGGCAAGCCGCTCCTCGATGAGAACGGCGAGGCGGTGACGGGGCCCGAGCGCTCGGCGAGGCAGGTGATCCAGCGGCTGGTCGGGTGCTGGCGTCACTGGGGCGAGTCGCACGGGTACTTCGACTCGAAGGCGGACGCGCAGGCGTACGAGGACGAGCTGGCGTACATGCTGCTGCACCAGATGGCGGCGCCGAACTCGCCGCAGTGGTTCAACACGGGCCTGAACTGGGCGTACGGGATCAGCGGTCCGGCGCAGGGTCACTTCGTGGCGGACCCGGCGACGGGCGAGGTGCGTCTGGCGGAGGACGCGTACACGCACCCGCAGCCGCACGCGTGCTTCATTCAGGGGGTTTCGGACGACCTGGTGAACGAGGGCGGGATCATGGACCTGTGGGTTCGTGAGGCTCGGCTTTTCAAGTACGGGTCGGGGACGGGGACGAACTTCTCGCGTCTTCGTGCGGAGAACGAGCCGCTGTCGGGCGGCGGGAAGTCGTCGGGCCTGATGAGCTGGCTCAAGATCGGCGACCGCGCGGCGGGGGCGATCAAGAGCGGCGGGACGACGCGGCGGGCGGCGAAGATGGTGTGCCTGGACCTTGATCACCCGGACATCGAGAAGTTCATCGACTGGAAGGTCCGCGAGGAGGTGAAGGTCGCGGCGCTGGTCGAGGGCCTGAAGATGCTCAAGGGCAAGGACGAGAGCATCCGGGAGGCGGCGGAGCGCGTCGGGCTCGAGCTTGACTACGACTTCAACGGCGAGGCGTACTACACCGTTTCGGGGCAGAACAGCAACAACAGCGTTCGGATCCCGGACGCGTTCTTCGAGGCGCTCGACGGGGATCTTGAGTGGGCGCTCCGCAACCGCACGGACGGGGAGCTGGCCAAGAGCCTGCCCGCGAAGGAGCTGTGGGAGCGGATCTGCTACGCGGCGTGGCGTTGCGCGGACCCGGGGGTGCAGTACGACTCGACGATCAACGCGTGGCACACGTGCCCGTCGAGCGGGCGGATCAACGCGAGCAACCCGTGCAGCGAGTACATGTTCCTCGACAACACGGCGTGCAACCTGGCGTCGATCAACCTGCTGAAGTTCTACGACTCCGAGGCGCGGACGTTCGACGCGGCGCGGTACGAGCACGCGATCGACCTGTGGACGATCACGCTCGAGATCAGCGTGCTGATGGCGTCGTTCCCGAGCGAGGCGATCGCCCGGCTGAGCTGGGAGTACCGGACGCTCGGGCTCGGGTACGCGAACATCGGGGCGATGCTGATGCAGGCGGGGCTGCCGTACGACTCGGACGAGGCCCGCGCGATCGCGGGGACGCTGACGGCGATCCTGACGGGTCGTTCGTATCGGATGTCGGCGCTGCTGGCGAAGGAGCACGGTGCGTTCGCGGGGTACGCGCGGAACGAGGAGTCGATGCTCCGGGTGATTCGCAACCACCGAGCGGCGGCGCACGGGGCGGCGCGGGACTCGGGGGCGTACGAGGATCTGACGATCCGTCCGGTGCCGATCGATCATGAGGTGATGGGCTCGCTCGGGCACGTGTCGAACGCGGCGGAGCTGCTGTCGCGGGCGATCGCCTCGTGGGACGAGGCGTTGGCGTTCGGCGAGGCGCACGGGTACCGGAACGCGCAGACGACGGTGATCGCGCCGACGGGGACGATCGGTCTCCTGATGGACTGCGACACGACGGGCGTGGAGCCGGACTTTGCGCTGGTGAAGTTCAAGAAGCTGGCGGGAGGCGGGTACTTCAAGATCGCCAACGCGTCGCTTCGTCCGGCGCTCGAGGCGATGGGGTACGCGGAGGGCGAGATCCGGGACGTGCTTCGGTACGTGCTCGGGACGCTTCACCTGAACGTGCCGATGCCCGGGGGGGACGGCGGCGCGGGCGAGGCGGGCGTGAGCTTCCTGGACTGGCTGCACGAGCGCGGTCTGACGCGGGAGGAGACGTCTCGGATCGAGGAGCAGCTTCCGTCGGTGTTCGAGCTCGGGTTCGCGTTCAGCGCGTGGTCGCTCTCTGAGGGGACGCTCGAGCGGCTCGGGGTGGACGCGGCGCGGGCGCGGGCGGACCTGAGCTTCAACCTGCTGCGGGCGCTCGGGCTCTCGGGGCGGCAGATCGACGCGCTGAACGAGGTGATCTGCGGGACGCAGACGGTGGAGGGGGCGCCTCACCTGCGGGATGAGCATCTTCCGGTGTTCGACTGCGCGAACCGTTGCGGGAAGCGCGGCGAGCGGTTCATCGCGCCGGAGGGTCACATCCGGATGATGGGGGCGGCGCAGTCGTTCATCTCGGGAGCGATCAGCAAGACGATCAACCTTCCGAACGAGGCGTCGGTGGAGGAGATCGCGCGGTGCTACCGGCTGAGCTGGGAGCTCGGCCTGAAGGCGAACGCGCTGTATCGGGACGGGTGCAAGCTCAGCCAGCCGCTGTCGTCCAAAAGCGACTCGAAAGGGGACGCCGACGCCGACGACGGAGCAGAGCCCGCCGGACTGGCCGACCACGTTTCCGCCGCCGAGCTGCGCGTGCTAGCCGAGGAGGAGGACGAGGAGGCGGTGGAGCTGGCTCGCGAGGAGGTGGCGAGCGACGCGTCGCGGATGGCGGCGGCGGTCGCGGAGATGGAGGCCGAGCAGGCCGAGGCGCTGAAGGAGCGTGTGATCGTTCGTCCGATGCGCCGGCGTCTGCCGGACACGCGGCAGTCGCTCACGCACAAGTTCAACATCGCGGGGCACGAGGGGTACCTGACCGTCGGGCTCTACGAGAACGGTCTGCCGGGCGAGCTGTTCATCACGATGGCGAAGGAGGGCTCGACGATCGGCGGGCTGATGGATTCGCTCGGGACGGCGGTGAGCGTGGCGTTGCAGTACGGGGTGCCGATCGAGAGCCTGGTGAACAAGTTCACGCACCAGCGGTTCGAGCCGGCGGGGATGACGACGAACCGGGACATCCCCTTCGCCAAGAGCCTGGTGGATTACATCTTCCGGTGGCTCGGGATCCAGTTCGTGCCGGGGTACCGCGACCTGAACGCGCCGCGGCGCGAGGAGCCGACGAAGGCTGAGCCGAAGCTCGGCGCGGCGGCGGCCGAGTCGCGGCGGGTGGAGCATCGCGAGCCGATGACGCGCACGCGCACGAGCGAGGTCGTGGTGGTGAGCGAGTCGCTCCGGACGCGGTCGAGCGACGGCGCGATGGAGCAGGTGTCGGAGACGGCGGTGCTCTCGGCGGCGATGCGCGACTGCCAGGGCGACGCGCCGGCGTGCGACGCGTGCGGCGCGATCACCGTGCGGAACGGCGCGTGCTACAAGTGCCTGAACTGCGGGCACTCCATGGGGTGCAGCTGATGATCGCAAACCTCCCGTGGTTTGGCCCCCCTCCCTCTGGCTCTCTCCTCCAGGGGGGAGGGGGGCGATTGGAACAGTGATCGGCCCTCCGCCCCTGACGGGGGAGAGGGAGAACGAGAGGAACCTGGGCGTTGAGTGAGCGCAGACGAGTGAGACCGGACGGAGCTGGCGCCGGGGCGCGATGGAGCGCTGCCTTGGAGCGGGCCAGGGAGGGGGGCGAGCGGCCGAAGAGAGGCCACGGAACTCGCCGTCCCGCGCCCGCGCCGTCTGCTCTCGCTCACGCCCGACGGAACAACCTGCCCCTGGCAGGGGAGGGGGCTGGCCCTCGCGTCTAGCCCCCTCCACGGACCCCACCATGCGGAGGTCAGATCGTCCTGCAACGGGACGTCCGCTCCTGACCCCCGCGACAACCACCCCGGTCGGCGCCCACCGCCGGCCGGGGTTTTTCAGTCCTTGAGCACGCCCCAGGCGCCGATGAGCGCGGCGAGATCCGCGGCGTCGACCACGCCGTCGCCGTTGAGGTCCGGGCTCGGGACGCAGGTGACGTTGATCCAGAGTTCGGCGACGGTCTCGATCGAGCTGAGCAGGGCGATGTCGAGCTGGCCGTTGTCCTTGAAGTCCGACGTCACGATCGCGGCGGGGCTCGTGAGGGTGAAGCTCCGCGTTTCGGCGAAGGTCCCGTCTCCGGCGCCGAGGAGGAGGACGACCTGGTTCGGGCCCGCCGCCACGAGGAGATCGAGATCGCCGTCGTCGTTGATGTCGGCGGCGGTCAGGGCGGAGGGGGCGAGCGCGGGCGAGGTCGCCGGCGGGCCCGTGAAGCCGCCGTCGCCGTCGCCGAAGTAGACGGCGACCTGGTTCTCGACCAGGAGGAGGACGATGAGGTCGAGCGCGCCGTCGCGGTCGACGTCCTTGAGAGCGAGGTCCTGCGGCCAGTCGCCGGTCGCGAAGGGGACGGCGGCGGCGAAACCGCCCGCGCCGTCGTTGATCAGGATGGAGACGACGTCGCTCTCGAAGGAGCGCGCGACGACGAGGTCCGTGTGGCCGTCGCCGTCGAGATCGCCGGCGTCGATGAAGAAAGAATTGGCGCCGACCGGGTAGGCGACGGGCGCGCCGAAGGAGCCGTCGCCGACGCCCGGGTAGACGATGACCGTGCCCGAGGCGAACTCCGTGACGGCGACGTCGAGCGTCGGGCCGGGGTCGAGCCTCGCGACCACGAGCTTGGAGCCGATCCCGGCGATCGGCGTGTCGACGGGCGGCGCGAACGCGCCGTCGCCGTCCCCGAGCAGCACGGACACCGCGGAGGCCGTTCGGTTGACCGCGACGAGGTCGAGGGCGCCGTCCTGGTTGACGTCGGCGACGGCGACGTCCTCGACGAAGGCGCCCGCGAGGTAGGCGGCGGGCGGCGCGAAGTCGCCCTCGTCGTCGCCCAGGAGGACGGCGACGCCGCCGTCGTCGAGCGCGACGATGAGGTCGGGGGCGCCGTCCGCGTTGACGTCCGCGTCGCGCGCGTCGCGGGCCGGGGCGCCGAGGGAGAAGATCTCGGCCGCGTTGTTGAATTCCTGCGCGCGGGCGGTCGCGTTCGGGAGCGCGACGCCGAGGAGCGCGAGAGCAGCGAGGAGGGGTGCGCGCATGAGGCCGTTCCTTTCGTCTGGATCGGCTTCCAGCCTACGGGCGTCTTCGGGGAACGGGCCCGTGAATCCTGAAGAAGGGGCGTGAGGACCGCGAACGGGCGGCGCGACGTCGTCGGCGTCGCTCGGCGCGCTCGTCGTGGCGTGAGAGGACGCGGACCGGTCAATAACAAAGGGCCCCGGGCGGCGCTGGCGCGGCCCGGGGCCCTTGACGTTCGACCCGAGGGATCTGAGGTTCGTCCTAGACCTCCATGATCTCCTTGGACTTGTCCTCGGTGATCTTGTCCGCGGCGGCCTCGTGCTTCTTGATGACTTCCTGGATCTCGTCCTTGAGCTGCTTGATCTCGTCCTCGGAGTAGTGCACGTCCTTGGCGTTCTTGAGGGCGTCGGCCTGCTTGTTCGCGTCGCGGCGGACGTTGCGGAGGGAGACCTTGGTCTCCTCGGCGACCTTCTTGGCGTGGGCCGCGAGCTGCTTGCGCCGGTCGGTCGAGAGCGGCGGGATGTTGATGCGGATCTGCTTGCCGTCGACCTGGGGGTTGAGGCCGAGGTCGGAGGACTCGAGGGCCTTCTTGATCTCCTGGACCGCGCCCGCGTCGTAGGGCTTGATGAGGATCTGGGTCGACTCGGGGATGGAGATGGAGGCGAGGGACTTGAGGTCGGTGGAGGAGCCGTAGTAGTCGACCTTGACGAAGTCCACGAGGGCGGTGGAGGCGCGTCCGGTGCGGATCCCGCGGAGCTCGCTTCGCAGGTGGTCGAGCGCCTTGACCATGCGGGTCTCGGCGTCCTTGAGAATGTCGTCGGGTTTCATGAGGTGTCGGCTCCGGCGTAGACTGAAGATCGGCCCGGGCGCGGTGAGCGTCCCGGGCGGAACGCGGACGGGCAATATACCCAAGAAGCGGCTGAGCCGGCGATGGTTGGGCGCGGGCGAGGGCTCGGCGGGGGTGCTGCATGACGATGACGGCGACGGGCGTTGCGATCCGGGTCGATGGCGTGCGGAAGCGCTACGGCGAGGTCGTGGCGGTCGACGGGCTCAGCTTCGAGGTGTCGCTGGGCGAGGTCTTCGGGCTGCTCGGACCGAACGGCGCCGGCAAGAGCACGACGATCGACATGATCTGCGGGCTGGTCCGGCCGGACGAGGGGATGGTGGAGATCGCTGGCGGGGCGCCGAGCGAGGCGCGGTCGCGGATGGCGCTCGGCGTCGCGCCGCAGTCGCTGGCGATCTACGACGCGCTGACGGCGCGGGAGAATCTGCGGTTCTTCGGGAGGCTCTACGGGCTGCGCGGGAGCGGTCTCGAGCGGCGGTGCGACGAGCTGCTCGAGTTCGTGGCGCTCTCGGATCGAGCGGGGGATCGGGCGGGCGGGTTCAGCGGCGGGATGAAGCGGCTGCTGAATCTCGCGTGCGCGATGACGCACGATCCGGCGATCCTGCTGCTCGATGAGCCGACGGCGGGGGTGGATCCGCAGTCGCGGAACAGCTTGCTCGAGGCGGTGGAGCGGCTTCGCGACCAGGGGCGTGCGATCGTCTACACGACGCACTACATGGAGGAGGCGCAGCGCGCGTGCGATCGGCTGGGGATCGTCGACCGCGGCGTGATGCTCGACGTGGGGACGGCGGGGGAGCTGATCGGTCGGCACGGGGGAAGGGCGAGCGTGGTGATCGAGCGGGCGAGCGGGCAGGAGCGGATCGAGACGGACGACCCGGTGCGCGAGATCGAGCGGGCGCTGCGCGCGGATGATCACGGGGCCGATCGCGCGCTCGGCGTGCGCGTGGAGCGGGCGACGCTCGAGACGGTGTTCCTGAACCTGACGGGACGAAAGCTGAGGGACTGATGGGCGCGGCGACCGCACTGGCGATGAAGGATCTTCGGCTGCTCCTGCGGGACAAGGGGGCGCTGTTCTTCGCGATCGGGTTCCCGCTGCTCATGGCGGTGTTCTTCGGGACGATGTTCGGGGGCGGCGGCGGCGCGGAGGGGCTGAGCGGCGTCGCGGTGGGGGTGGTGGACCTCGACGGGAGCGCGGCGTCGGGGGCGTTCGTCGCGGAGATGGAGGCGGGCGACGACTTCCGCGTGACGCGCTACGAGACGCGCGAGGCGGCGCTGGAGGACGTGCGGCGCGGGTCGCGGAGCGCGGCGGTGGTGCTCGGGGAGGGATTCGGCGCGTCGCAGGAGACGGTGCTGTGGGGCGAGCCGGCGCGGATCGAGATCGTCTACGACCCGTCGCGCGGGGCGGAGGCGGCGATGATCGAGGGCCTGCTCACGAAACAGGCGTTCGAGGCGCTCAGCGAGCGGTTCACGGATTCGAGCGTGATGCTCCGGAGCACGAGGGCGGCGCTCGACGCGGTGCGCGCGGACGAAGCGATCGGGCCGCTGGCGCGAAGCTCCCTCTCGACGCTCCTTCGGAGCGTCGAGACGTTCTACGCGGTGAACCAGGAGAGCTGGATGACCGACGGGGATGAGGGGGAGGGCGCGATCGATCAGGTGCAGTGGCAGCCGGTGGAGATCGCGTCGGTGTCGGTGCGCGACGCGGGCGGCGCCGAACCGGCCGCGGAGGCTGGCGGGACCGACCCCGGAAGCGGGTACGACGTGTCGTTCCCGCAGGGGATCGTGTGGGGGCTCATCGGCGTGAGCGCGGGCTTCGGGATCTCGCTCGTGAGCGAGCGGACGGGCGGGACGCTCCGGCGCTTGCGCGTCGCGCCGATCTCCCGGGCGGACGTGCTCGCGGGCAAGGGGCTCGCGTGTTTCCTGACGACGGTCGCCGTGAGCGCCGCGCTCGTGCTCATCGGGGCGCTCGTCTTTGGCGTGCGCCCGGGGAGCTGGCCCCTGCTCGCGCTCGGCGTCGCGAGCGGCGGCGTGTGCTTCACGGGGATCATGATGCTCTTGTCGGTGCTCGGGCGGAGCGAGCAGGCGGCGGCGGGGATCGGGTGGGCGGCGCTGCTCGTGCTCGGCATGTTCGGCGGGGCGATGGTGCCGCTCTTTATCATGCCGGCGTGGATGCAGTCGCTCGCGAGCTTCTCGCCCGTGAAGTGGGCGATCCTGGCGATCGAGGGTCCGCTCTGGCGCGGCTTCGGCGCGGAGGAGATGCTGGTTCCGTGCGGGATTCTGCTGGTGGTGGGGGCGGCGGCGTTCGCGGTTGGGGCGGGGGTGTTTGGGCGGCTTGAGGAGGG
>Ga0208218_1000915_pt1 | contig 12147 bp, 7 predicted proteins | sample HotLakmasection3_FD_184726 | JGI IMG/M metagenome (GOLD analysis project Ga0208218, IMG submission 184726) | Hypersaline microbial mat communities from Hot Lake, Washington, USA - Section #3 (SPAdes) | ecosystem: Environmental > Aquatic > Non-marine Saline and Alkaline > Hypersaline > Microbial... | reverse complement strand
AGCCCTGCTGCGCAAACCCCGCGATACGGAAGTCATCATCACGGGACGCTGCAAAAACCCGCCCGCCTATTTTCAGCTCGCCAGCACCCACTCTGAAGTCTTTAATCACAAGCACTATGCGGAGAAAGGCATCGATCTTAAGCGGGGCGTCGATTTTTAACCCACCGCTAGCAAGAGCTCAGGAATGAGGAGCAAATAACCTCCAAATTGTTAGGGCAGGCATCTTGCCTGCCTTGGGACAGCCGAGACGGCTATCCCAACTTATTCAATTCTCATTCCTAAGGGTTTGGCAATGCCCAAATACCTGTTTAACGTTCCGTAAGATCCCCCGCTGTCGCCGTCCCCTAAAGCCCTCTAGGCAATCGCCCTGCGGGCATGACTGCATTAAGGCTGCGCTAAGAGCACGGGGGCTATTCACCGCATGGATCTGTCTGCCCCTATTCGACCTGTTGTGAAAGACTGTTCAAAAATCACCGAAACCTACTCTAAGAAAGGCTTTCGAGGATCTATGAGCTTAATTCATAACAACTCTATTTTCTAGTTCCTAAGGGCACTTTGGGTACCTCATTAAGTAGACCGGGCTTGCAATGACCACGTATATTCCATTTTGGAAACAGCGACAAAGCTGTTGCACGGTAAGGATCTTGGCTATGTTTACATTTTTTCACATAGTTTAGTTTGCCTACGTCTGTCTACTGAGCTTCAAAAACGCTGTAAACAGGTAAAAGTAGTTTCACTAACCTCAAGAGAGGCAGGCTTTGCAAAAGCTTTAACTTTGAGCGGCAAATATAAAGTATCTGACAACCCCGTGTAAGTTTCATTAGGGGAGACGCAACTTAATTTTAAGATTGGGAAAACGAACATAATGCAATGGTGAAGCGTTATATGAGGCAGACGGCTATCTCGCAGGCTGCTTTGCCGACTGGGAGCGGCGATCGCTTTTCGTTAAAGTCGATATCAATGTCATAGGTATTACAACGCCTTAATGCATTCAGGATAGACTCAGAGAAATGATCGCCACTCCTTTGCATTCATCAATGCTTAGCATTTGTTTCGATACGTCATCCTCGTACCCCGTTGTGGTCGTTATGCTTACCCAATAATGTCTAGAGCACAGGGGTTTAAGGTTTTCAAGAGGTCACGGACTGAGCCATGCAGGTATTAGAACGTTAAGAGGTCTAGAAATGCGACAAGTTAGACAATTTAATCGCTCTATTCGTGAATCTGGTCTATTGGCGATCGGTGCTTTCGCAACATGTGTGGCGTTAGCTGTATTCGCATCCACGAGAGTTAAACCTACTTATACAGCCGATGCCAAGCTGTTATTTATCAAGGTCGACAACGCTTCTGCTCTGAGTGACTTTGGTGAGGGCCAAGTTGACCGATTAGAGTCCTTGCTTAACGATCAGACCCCATTGACGACTCAAATGCAGGTTATTCAGTCACGCCCGATTCTGCAAGAAACGGTCGAAATTCTCGGCCTGAGGGGCGAAGATGGCGAATTGCTTGAACCTGAGTCGTTGAGGGCAAATCTTGATGTCGGTATCGTGAGCGGCACAGACGTTCTCGAAATTAATTACGTGAGTGATGATCCAGAAACTGCTGCGGCTGTGGTCAACACCATCATTGATCGATATAGAGAATATGCCATTACTCAAAACCGCTCAGAAGCTAGCGAAGCCAAGGAATTCTTGCTGGCCCAGTTACCTCAATCGGATCTTGCAGTTCGACAAGCTGAGACAGAGCTTAGAGATTTTCTGGAGCAAAACAACGTTGGTGTTCTAGAAGATGAAGCCACCGCCTTGGTCCGGCAAATAGAAACGCTGTCGGGTCAGGCAGCAACGGTGCAGTCAACCCTGGATGGAACCATCGCTCAGGCGAATACAATTCAAGGGAAATTGGGCCTATCACCTCAGCAGGCGTTCGTCGTGGGCACTATTCGCCAGAACCCTGGTGTTCAGGAAGCTTTGTTAGATTTACAGGCAGTCGAGCGTCAAATTGCGGCAGAGCAAGCTCAATTTAAGCCTGGCAGTCCGGTCATGAGACAGTTGCAAGCCGAGAAAGAATCTTTGCAAGGCTTTTTGCAGGAGCAAATTGCTGTCGCTGGCGGTGCTCCTAATGTGCCCCTAGGAAAAATTCAGGGGGCCGGGGGTGCTGACGATGACATTGCCCAAGTGCTGATCCGCAATTTCCTCGATGCAGAGGTTGAGTACATCGGTCTCCAGCAACAGCTAGAAACCCTCAGAAACTATCAAGAAGATTACCAGCAGCGGCTATTGAACATTCCTTCGCTCAGTACTCAAAAGAGAGCGCTTGAGCGCCGAGTGACGGTTGCTGAGAGTACCTATAGTGCTTTGCTGACTCGTATTCAAGAGTTGCAAGTCCAAGAAAATGAGGCTACCTATAACACTCGAGTTATTGAGCCAGCAACGCCTCCCGTCGAAGCCAATGGTGGAGAAAAGAAAAAATATTTAGCGATCGGTGTATTTGCTGGCGCTGTGGTCGCACTTGCCATTGTTATTGCCGCCCAAGTTATGTCTTCTCCTGTTAGCGAAGAAGCTAAGAAGAGGGCATTGGTCAATACTTCTCACTGAGGAGAAATCATCCGGCGATCGCTCATTGAGCGTTATGTTGGGAAATTGAGTCTTGCCCCCTGTGCAGGTTGACCTAACGACATTCCTTAGTCAGCGTGAGGTCTACTTTCCCACTTAGAAGAATATCTTTCTGACAACAATGGGAAAGATATTTCGTCATAGTAGTGTACTGTAAGTTCAAAAAATAATTGAGTTCAAAAAACCATGCCATAACAATAAACTTTTGAACTCAGGTCTAGATTTGTTTTGTCAATCTAGTTTGTAGAAGGTGAAAAGTATAAGGCACTCTAAATTTTATTATCTCATTCAATATCGTTTCAAACATCTTTGTGTGCCGAACTTGAAAGCGTCCGAATTTATTAGTCCAGTTGTGTTTTGCTAAGTTCTAGATACTTGAGACGCTTGTTATTTAACATTTTTGTTGTCATCTAGTCGCACTCTAAACTCAGATAGTTAAGATTATGTTCCTGCAAGATGTCGCCAAGCCAGTTTTTGATGTCGCCAAAACCGAACTCTTTGAAAAATTTGAAAAAGCATTTATCGTCCTATATCTAATTCTTTATTCAAAGGGCGTAATCACGCTTTTATTGACAGGTGGGTCCACTGAAGGTGACGGAGCAGGTGACTTCGACTTTGGAATTCTTAAGCTTTTTTGGTTGATCAACTATCTGATTACTGCAAGCCTCTTCGTTGTAAAGTGGGACGTCATAAAAGACCGCCTTGCCATTGTAGTTTCCAGTAACTACTTCTACTGGGTCTTCTTGATGTTTCTATTCTTGTCGACCATCTGGTCATATCGACCCGATGAGACTATTAAGGCGTCGATTGCAATGTGTGGAACAGTTTTATTTGGCGTTTATATCGTCTGTCGATATAGCTTAAAGGAGCAAATAAAGCTGTTTTTATGGTTTTTCGGAATAGTTATCTCTTTAAGCATATTGTTCATGTTGATTCCAGGGTATGGGATAGATATGGGAAAACATGCAGGCGCTGTGAGAGGGATTTATAGCCATAAAAATATTGCGGGGCAGATTGCTGTTTTAAGCTCCGCAACCTTTTTGATTTGCGTAAAAGGAAAACTTTTGGAGAATCAAAAGCTGGCTTATCTAGGGTTTACCTTAAGCTTGGCAATGGTAATTGCTTCAAAATCTTCTTCCTCCCTGCTCTATGCACTAGTGTTGATAGCGTTAATCAATGCGATTCAAGTTCTTAGCCTGCGGGGAAATCTGTTTGTTTGGTCTTTAGTATCCCTTGGTGGACTATACTTCTTAGTCTCGACTTGGGCCGAAACCATCATGAATTCTGCTCTCGGTCTAGTGGGCAAAGATGCAACCTTTTCTGGCCGCACAGATATTTGGGATGTAATCATTGATAAAATACAGGAAGAGCTTTGGCTAGGATATGGTTTTGATGGCTTTTGGCACGGAATTTATGGTGAATCACTCTACGTCCGTAACGCTCTTAGATGGAACTTGCCAAACTCTCACAACGGTTATCTAGATCTCACACTCGGCATTGGAATTGTTGGAGCGGCTTTACTAGCACTGGTGATTTGGGTAACCTTTGTTAAAGGTCTAGCGGTCTTAAAGACTAATTTCTCTTGGGCAAATACTTGGGGATTTATCTACATTTTTTACTTGCTTATGATTAATATGAGCGAGAGTTCTCTGGGCAGCCCAAACAGTCTTCAGACGATCTTTATGACGATATCTATCGTAACGGTATCGGTAGAGTTTAGTAATTTATTTTCAACTGGAAAGTTATCAAACAAAACCGTGTGAGGATGTTTAATTTGGCCGTAGCACAAGATGAAATTTTGATTCTACTAGATTCTGAAACTCCAATCTCAAGTAGCTCAATACCAGAGACATAGTTCAATGGTAAAGCAGTCTAGTCCGCTCGGCGTAAATATGCTCACTATTAGCGCCGATGAAGGTGCAGGGTGCAAGGTTTAGGGTATAAGGTGGAATCCTTCACAAGGGTAGGGAGACTTCCACCTTGGAGTACTAGCTCATGAGTGTGATACGTTCAGGAGAGATTATTGAATGATTTAGCTGTTGACATAGCTGATCAGCATATGTTTGGTAAGTTAAGATAGCATTTAGAATCTTGAAAACTTATGGCGAAATTCCGGAATTAAGTCGCTAAGCTTTAGCGATTTAGGGGATAGATGCCATAGCCCTTCTATGAGAAAACAGTTCTAGAAAGCTTATAGCGGTTCCTGATTCAATGAGGTACAGATTGATTTTTGAAAACCCTATTCAGTAAGGGGGTTGCTGAGGTCTACTGTACCTCACCGGGGAAAGAACTGCTGCATTACTAAAGAAAATGGTGTGACTATTTATCTGGATTTTATGTTCGACTGAATCTATCAATGATGAATTATTGGAGAGATAAATGTCATCTTCAGGGCCAACCTTTGCTTTAATTACCCCCACCTTTGCCGGAGATTATAAGCAATTTACGTTACTTGCGCGTACTGCAGAGTATTATCTTCCAAAGGATGTTCCCCACTACGTTATTGTACCTGGTGCTGACTACTCAAAGTTTAAAGCTCTACAATCAAAGCGGACGCATTTGCTGATTGAGGAGGAGGTGTTGCCTCAGTGGACGCAAGGATTATTCAAGTTTAAAAATAAATATCGAGTCACGACTCGCACACTTCCGATTCGAGGTTGGATTCTTCAACAACTTGTAAAAATTGCCGCACCATCTTTCGCCTCAGGGGATGTTTTTCTCTATGCTGATTCCGACGTGGCTTTTCTTCGAGGATTCGATCCTGCTAAGGAATTTGTCAGAGATGGGAAAGTGAAACTCTTCCGCGAAATCTGTGATGAATCTTGGCCTCAAGTCCTGTTGGATCGAGGTCGAAACTGGCGTAATGTGAGCTGTCGTCTACTAGGTATTGCTGGAGATCAAGAGCCCCGTGCAGGATTTTCAGGCTATGTGGGTAACGTTATTCCATGGCGGCGGGATGTGCTTGAGTCGCTGCAAAAGCATCTTGATCGCGGATGGGGACGATCATGGCCTGAACGTATTGCTAGATGTAAAACCTTTTCAGAATATACCCTTTACGGTGTTTACGTAGAGAAGGTTTTGGGAATGGATGTGGCGGGACACTACCCAGACGAGACAATATGTGCGCTTGAGTCTTGGCAGGCAAGGGAACAGAGTGTCGCTGATCTGACTCGACTGCGGGAAGAAAAACTGGCTTCTCATCATATAGCGTTGATGGTTTCGGCCAAGGGCGGAACTCCTGCTGAGCGAATTGAACAAGTCTTTGGTCTGCATTGATCCCTTAAGCTAAGAAAATGTGTATGCTTCAGGACACATTGCAATAAGCGTCATCTCTTGCTATTCGCAGGGGAAATCCTTGTTTTTTGTCTGACTTTCGTTGCTGGATACTGGCAATCAAAGCTGTCAAGTTTACCAAGTCTGATTTTTAGAGCTGTGCACCCTCACCGCAAAAACGAAAAAGATCAAGACTAATCGACGAATTCGTCGGTTTCTGCCTCATTAGACTCAGGAGCAGGCGTGGCCTCCGCTTCAGTTTCTGTACTCCCAGGAGCCACAGTTTCACCACCTTCAGGCGTTGCTAAATTCTCTTCGCCAGCAGCGAGTTGGCGCACCTGATCTTTGAACTGCGCCGGAGCCAATTCTTCTGCCTGTTTGAACAAAACCACTGCATCCGGCTCACGATCGGCATCTCTCAGGACTAGTGCTTTAGCGAGGACGGGACGAAAATCGTCTGGAGCCGCTTCGATCGCATCCTCATACACCCGCAGCGCTTCATCCAGGTCACCCTCTTCGACATACACCTGCGCCAGCAAGAGCTGTACCGATCCCACATCGATCGCGCCAGGAGTAACTTCATTGGCTTGGGGAGCAGACTGCAACGTATCTTGCAGCAAGCCGATCGCCGCCTGGGGGCGCTCCTGCTGAATCAGCAACGCCGTCAGGCCTTGCAGGGCATTCATATCGCCAGGACGCTGGGTCAACACGGTGCGATAGGCGTCCGCTGCGCCCTCCAGATCCCCGATACTCTGTTTGGTTTGTCCGAGCAGTACACGATATTCCGGCGTATTGGGATTCAGCTCGGCCAGCTTTTCCAGCGGCTCCACCACGCCTTCCAGATCCCCCAGTTGAATGCGGGCGTCCACCAAACCCTGGATCGCTGTTTGGTTGTCCGGTTCTCGCTCTAGGACTAGCTCATAGCCCCGAGCCCGGTCTTCTAGCTCTGCCCGCGCATTATTGGTCGCTGCTGATGTGTCACCAGCAGGGGTGGCAGTTGAGGCGCGACGATCGCCCCCGGTGGGCAAAAAGGGCAGTACCGCTACTGCCAAAAGGGCTCCTACGGCCACGACCAGGACACTGATGACCAACCAACGATTGCGCTTTACAGCCACAAGCGAGCTTCCGAATTCAACGTGCTCATCTTAGCGTCTTCATTCGCCATCCACGCCTTCGGAGCAAAACAAAATTTATTTCAAAATCCACATCCCGCTCTGGAACAGGGGGCTTGGTCATGGCGGCACCGGGGGGAGCGATCGCTCTGGAGAGGCCACCCCGACCACACCAGAGCCCTGACACGCCTGGGATCGCTCCTCAGCGATGGGGGTTTAGCGGGCACCAGCGGCGGGCGTCAGTCTGGCCAGGACTTGCAAAATGATACGGATTTAGTCATAAAAGCTCTGGAAACATAACTATAAAGATGTTAGTTCAACACACATCTCTCACCTTAAAGATGAATTAAAGATGGATTGGGAAGGATCTCGCGGGATACAAACTGCAATGCTAACCTTGAGTGAATAAGCCCCATTCTGTCTAAAACAAGGTGGGAGTTTTCAGGTTTAGGAGGATCCGGAGACCCATGAGCGCAGCGGAGAATCATCCCCCCAATACGTCGTCTCAAAGCAGTGACAAACCCTTAAGTTCGCCCCCTAAACGGCCTTCTTTACGGAAGCCACCTGCTCGTCCTGAATCGGGGTCGCCGCCAGCGGCGAAGGCCCCATCTCAAGCAGTTGAGATCGACGAGCCTCAAGCACCGCAGGCGGCGCTGCCCGCCCCCGCCCCGGAACCGACTGAGACTGCTGCCTCCGTCCCAAAGACGGCCAACCATCCGATCACGCCCCCTAGCGAACCGATGCAGTATCGAGCGATCGGCCTGGTGCGCGGCATCTATCAACCGTCTGAAGAGCAGCTGAATCGCGGCAACATCGTGACCGACGATGGTACGACGATCGATTCAGTGCTGTTGGGACGGGTAACGAGCTTAATTAAAAAGCATATAGATCTGGAAAGTTCTCACCTGTGGGTGGTATATCCACGGACTCGGCAACCGTTAGAAGAGTCTGACGAGGAGCCCTCCAGCAATCTCCACCTACAAATTGTAGGGATTTGGGAGCCCGATACGCTGGGGCTGCCCGGCGAAAACCCAAAGACTATAGCAAAAGCTGCTGGTGCTAGCGAGACTGCCGCCGAGACCGCAGAGCAGACCGAGACCGCAGAGGAGGCCGAGGCCGCTATGGCAGAGCAAACCGAGACCGCAGAGGAGGCCGAGACCGTAGAGGAGACATCCCCAGTGGATGAGCCTTCGGAGAATTACTTCTCGGTGCGGGGCGAAGTGTTGAATTACGACGAAGCTACCGAAACGATTCTCGTCAAGATTGTACAGGGGTCGAAGCAGTCTAATAAACCGCCGAAAGCCTTTAAACTGCACCTCTTTGGCCAGATTTCCGGCAAAACGGTGGGCTATTTTTGGGAGTTTGATGCCGAGCGCCAAGATGAAAAGCTCATTGTCACCGAGGGGCGCGCGATTCGCATGGTGCCACCCAAGAAAAAGAAAAAAGGCCGATCGCTGCCCCCCCGACGGGGCAAACGCATGGGCAATGGCGGCGATCGGCCTAAACCAGCTCGCAATGGCGACAAGCCTCGGGTGCGACCGCCGGCCCCGGTGAAATCTAATCCGTTGTAAGGGGAGCAGATGCCCTTTGCCCACTCAGCGAAGCGTGACCTTGAGGCGATCAGCGGACCATCATTCGGTTGCGATAACGCCGCTTGAGCAACCGCAAATACTTCAACCACCACTCAGCGGGTTTGCCATAAAACGCAAAAATATCGCCAAAGGCTTGATTGGCATATTGATGGTGAATCCGATGGCGCTCGGGGGTGGTGATGCAGAGGAGTGCGCATAGTCTGCTGACCCAGCGGGGGCGGGGCTGGCTGGGAAAGAAGCGGTGCCGCCAGATGACGTGTAACTCAGCTAATATCAGACCGAGTCCTACACCCCAGGGTGAAATTTGCCACAGCAGGGGAATGAAGACGAAATAGGGAAAAGCGCTAAGAAAACCATCAATCAGGGCGATCGGTTGACGATGTTTAATGGCATACCGAACGAAGCTACGCTCAGGACTATGATGAACAATGCTGTGAAATTTGCCAAACACGTGTTCTGGTACGTGATAACAGAACGTCGCAATCAAATCTCCGAGCAACAATAACAAAGCAGCCGTAACGAACAAACGGATACAAGCCATGTGCGTTTACCCACTCCTATTCCCAATCTGGGTGCACGCTATCAGGCGATTGTTAAAAATTACTTAACACTGGATTTAGGCACGATTTAGGGATTGTTGTCTGGAGGTCGGCCCGCCCAACGGCAATCATTTGAATGGCCTTAAAGTTTTAGATAATTTTTGCGGCGATATTTAAGCGCTCGTGCCAATTTTACCCATAGGTCTTTATGATCGAAGCCCATGACTCCGTTTTCGGACTTTCGGTTGCGAGGGCCATTCAAATGCTGGACAGTGACCTCGCAAGAAAATGTCTCGACCCTGGCTCTGGGCTCGGCTCAAGCAGTTGCGAATCAGCTTAGGGTAAGTGTTGAGATTGTTTTCAGAGCGCCCTTAACATTGACTTGTGTTAAGTCTGAGCTGAGATTTACCCGTTGCCCTCGGGTCTTTTGCTAAAACCATCTATCAAGGAATCTGACCATCAGCCCCTATGTATTCCCTCAGTCCTTTTACCTGCTCTCGTTTGCAGCGCCTTCCCAAACAGCCGGTTGTTTGGGAAGGCGATCGCCGTCCAATCTCTGAGGGGATGTTGGACGCCTTTGGCTATGACAGCAGTCTGCCCGATGGCGAAGAAGAAGCCAGCGATTGCATTCTCTGGGTTGATGGCACCGAAGGCGTCTTAAGAGCGGTCACCATCATTCCGGCGGATACGGGCCATGAGGCGGTGGTGAGAACGCTGCTGCAAGCGATGGAACATCCTCAAGGGGCCATCCCACCAGCGCGACCGCAAAAACTTCTCGTCTGCGATCGCGAAATCCATTTCTTCTTACGCGGGGCTTTGCAAGATCTCGATGTAGTGGTTGACTACACCGACTCGCTGCCCATCATCGACGAAATTTTTGAGAGCCTCCAACAGCCCGAAGAATCGGCTGATTCGCCGCTGCCCCCCGATTGGAAAAATGCGCTCAATCAGCAAGCTCAGAAAATTTGGGATAATGCTCCCTGGAACTACTTGGGAGATGACCAGATTCTCCAGGTTGAGCTCAATCAGTGGGATCTTGGCACGCTGTATGTATCGGTGTTGGGCATGGCGGGGCTGGAATTTGGTCTGCTTATTTACCGCTCCCTCGACTCTCTGACGCAGTTTCGCAAAACTGCAACAGAGAATAATCTGACGACTCGGCAGATGCAGCAAGCCTTTCTCTCGCAAGACTGTCTGTTTCTCAATTTTGAGTTGGTGCGCGATGAGGCGGCCCCAGGGCTGCTGCCCTTGCCCTGGATGCAGTCAGCCCCCTCGGAAGTGATTCCTGAGTTTGGCAGTCTGCATCCCCTTGAGGGCTTGAGGCACTCCCTAGAGCTAGAAGAAGCCGCCGCTTTGAGAGTGTGTCTAGAGGGGGTGAATCGGTTCTTTAAGGCCCATGAAGCGGCCCTGAGTCGCCCGGACTTTCCCGAATTGTCCAGTACCTATCGGCTCACGAATCCCTTTGACAACTCGCGATTGAGTATCAAAGTGTCAACTTGTCCGGCAATTACGACCCAGTTGGCGATCGCCGAAGGCTTTGACGTTGACAATGGTCGGCTGCCTGCCTTTGAGGTGCCCCGCTTTCGTGATGACTATGTGCCCGAAGGCTCGATGGTTTTACTGACGCGGCTGCCCCAAGGGGTGGTTGAGGCCATCAGCCAGGGGCAGCGGTACCACGCGATCGCTCCGGCTCCCGACAAAACTGACATGATGCCCGTTGTGGCGATACAAACCTCTCGCCCCAAGGCTCAAAAGCTAGCCTCGCAGTTGGAGGCCGCCCAGGGGGTTAAGGCGGTCTGTTTTAATCCCGGTAGTGACCCCATGTCAGGCGACACCCTGCAACTGGGCCTCTTGCACACGGGGGATGGCGATTTTCATCTATTCATCGAATTTCTCTCCGATGATGCTCACGACAGCCGACTGCTGCGGCAATGGCAGGAGTGGTGTGAGGCTAGCAATGGTTTCTGTGGGGTGATGATTGCCTCGGGGGTGACCGGAGCGGCCCAAGGTAAGCCGGGGCCAAAAGAAACGGTCGCGTTTTTTGAAACCCAGCTGAAGACCCCGGAAGAACTCAATATTCCGCCGCTGCAGATGAGTTACGCGCTGGATTGGGAGTGAGGTTGGAGAGTGGCTGGGCAGCTGGGTGGCTGGGTGCTCATTTTTCGGTCAGCTCATTTGGCTCATCAAGACGGGGCTGGGTTCTTGGCGGCTAATCCCCGCCAGATTGGCAAATCTGCTGGAGTCCAGCCTAGTTGGCGTTCCCATGATTCTTTCCCCATAAGGGACCCGCGACGATTAAAATACGTAAAGTTATCTTCATAAAGGACACGTCACGACGCATGCGAGTTGCGATTGTTGGGGCTGGGCTGGCGGGCTTATCTGCTGCCGTTGAGTTGGCGGATGCCGGTCACGAAGTCGAAATTTTCGAAAGCCGTCCCTTTGTCGGTGGCAAAGTGGGCAGCTGGATTGACCAGGATGGCAACCATGTTGAAATGGGGTTGCATGTCTTTTTTGGCTGCTATTACAACCTTTTTGAGCTGATGCAGCGGGTGAATGCGTTTCAACATCTGCGCGTTAAGGAGCATACCCACACCTTTGTCAATCGTGGCGGCGTCACGGGGGAACTCGACTTTCGCTTCATCACGGGCGCGCCGTTCAATGGCCTCAAGGCCTTTTTTACGACCTCGCAGCTGTCGATAGCAGACAAAGCGATGAATGCGATCGCCCTGGGCACCAGCCCCATCGTTCGTGGTCTGGTCGACTTTGACGGCGCGATGCGGGTCATTCGCGAGCTGGATCGCATCAGCTTTGCCGACTGGTTTCGCCAGCATGGCGGTTCTAACGGCAGCCTCAAGCGCCTGTGGAACCCCATCGCCTATGCCCTGGGCTTTATCGACACGGAAAATATCTCGGCTCGGTGCATGTTGACCATCTTCATGTTTTTTGCCGCCAAGAGCGAAGCCTCGGTGCTCAGAATGCTGGAGGGGTCGCCGGACGAATTTTTACATCAGCCGATCCT
>Ga0208218_1000909_pt1 | contig 12201 bp, 7 predicted proteins | sample HotLakmasection3_FD_184726 | JGI IMG/M metagenome (GOLD analysis project Ga0208218, IMG submission 184726) | Hypersaline microbial mat communities from Hot Lake, Washington, USA - Section #3 (SPAdes) | ecosystem: Environmental > Aquatic > Non-marine Saline and Alkaline > Hypersaline > Microbial... | reverse complement strand
CTCACCGAGGGCCCGCTCATCCCCGCCGACATCCTCCGGATCCGCGGCGAGGAGGCCCTGTACACCTACATGCTGGACGAGGTCCAGAACGTGTACCGGGCCCAGGGCGTGCCGATCTCCGACAAGCACATCGAGGTGATCCTCGCCCAGATGCTGTCGAAGGTCCGGATCCAGTCCCCGGGCGACACCGACCTGCTGCCCAACGAGGTGGTGGACAAGTTCCACTTCCGCCGGAAGAACGAGGAGCTCCTCGCGAAGCTCAAGATCGTCGAGACCGGCGACACGCTGCTTCCCAAGGACCTCGTGGTGGACGCGGACGAGGTGAAGGAGGCCAACGCCCGGGCGGAGGCCGAGGGCAAGGAGCCGGCCAAGACCAAGAAGCCGCGGCCGGCCACCGCCCAGACCCTGCTGCTGGGCATCACCAAGGCATCGCTCCAGAGCGAGTCGTTCCTCTCGGGCGCCTCGTTCCAGGAGACCACCAAGGTGCTCACCGAGGCGGCCCTCCGCGGAGCGGTGGACGAGCTCACCGGCCTCAAGGAGAACGTCCTCCTCGGCCACCTCATCCCCGCCGGCACCGGCTTCGAGCCCTACACCCGCATGAAGGTGAAGAAGCTCGTCGAGGACCTGCCGGGCGAGGACGAGCTCGCCGACCTCGCCGAGGCGGTCGCGGCCGCCGAGGCCCTCGGGGCCGAGCCGGTCTCGCCCGAGGTGCAGGTCCTCGGCCGGACCGAGGCCCAGCCCGCCGGCGAGGGCTGACCCCTCGCCGGGACGGGAAGCCCTCCCGGTTCACGCTTCATCGTTCGACCCGACCCCGCGGGCCGGCCTCCCTCCGAGGCCGGCCCGCGGTCGTTCGGGGTCGCGGCGGGCCGCCGCACGGGGTGGGGCGTGGGCCCGATGCGACGCCGGTGACGGCGGCGGGCTCGCGGCGATGCGCCGGCCCCGCATCCCTCCGACGAGGGACGACGGTGATGCGCACGCCGGTGACGGCGGCGGGCTCGCGGCGGACCGAACGGCCCCGGGAGGCCGGCGGCGGAGCCGGCTCGGCAACCTCCCGTCGCCCGGTCGCTTGCGGATCCCGCGCGGACCGGTCGGATCCCGAACCAGCCCCCGGCGACGCGTTGATCCCCGGGGCCATTCCGATAGGATGACGCCTTCGCAGGATCGTCCCCGGCCCGTGCGGCTTCGGACCGTCGGCATCCGGTGCCGCCTGCGTGCGAATGGACCGACACGCGCTCCGATCCACGCCCCGCGGAGCGCCCCTCCAGGAGCCCCCCCAGATGAAGCGCACGATCGCCGCGATGACGGTCGCCGCCGCAGGGCTGGTGTCGACCGGCTTCGCCGCCGACGTCACCCTCGCCCCCCGCGTCGAGATCCCGAAGACCCCCACCGCCCTGCTCGACGTGCCGGAGCACTTCACCGGCCGTGCCGTGGTGAAGTTCGAGGACGCGGTCGCGGCCCGTCCCACCGGCCTCGGCAACGTCGCGTCGGCGACCGGCGCCGACCTCACCGCGGTGGACGCGATCCTGTCCCAGCAGCGGGTCCGCCTGGTGACCGCCTTCCCGGGCGTCGAGCCGGCCCAGCTCGCGCTGATCGAGGCCCGGGCCGCCGCCCGGAGCGGCCGCGCCCAGCCCGATCTCCGGGGCATCATGTACCTCGACGGCGCCCCGGCGGCCGTGGAGGCGGCGGCCCGCCAGCTCAACGACCTCGGCTTCGTCGAGTACGTCGGCTTCGAGCAGATGCGGTTCCCGGGCGACGGATCGGGCAACCCGTACCCGCACGCCGGCAACTGGCGGGAGATGGCCGAGCTCGACGCCCGGCTGCATCCCGAGGGGTCCCCGCTCCGCGCCAAGCCCTGGGCCGTCGGCGGCGGCGACATGGCCTACGAGCCGCCGATCGCCACCGCGATGCGCGAGGAGCTGAAGGAGATGGGCGTGATGCCCGGCGAGCTCGGCACCGAGGCGCCGGCCCCCGCCGGCCGCGGTGACGCCTGGAGCGCCGAGGAGCCCGGGACGCCCGAGTTCGCCTTCGGCGGCGAAGATCCCGACTGCGGCGTCGACGGCACCGGCAACTGCTTCGAGGTCGACGGCAACGGCAGCCCGTTCTGCGAGGACCAGGCCTGCTGCGACCAGATCTGCGAGGTCGACGAGTTCTGCTGCGACGTGGAGTGGGACTCGCTCTGCGCGGCCCAGGCCAACTTCTTCTGCGGCACCCACACCCCGAACGATCCCGAGGCCCCGACCGATCCGCCCGCGGGTCCCGACCGCTGCGCGGCGTCGATCTTCCAGAACAGCTGCTTCGCTCCCTCGTTCTCGGCCGGCTGCAACGACGCGGCGTGCTGCTTCGACGTGTGCGAGATCGATCCCTTCTGCTGCGAGGCGGTCTGGGACTTCGGCTGTGCCGAGCTCGCCCTGGAGACCTGCACCGACGAGGTCGACACCGGCACCACGCCCGACATGTCGGGCATCCAGGGGTACCTGACCGCGGGCGAGTACGAGAACCCGCTCCCCGACGAGTTCCCCTTCGACCGCTACGGCTTCCCGCTGCCCACCGGCGGCCTGTTCCCCGGCTTCACCGGCACCGGCTTCGACCTCTACCAGGAGGGCGAGTCCTTCGACGACTTCGGCGAGGACGGCATCCCGGACACCAACGATCCGGGCGAGGGCAACAACTGGTGGGACCCGGGCGAGCCGTTCGACGACGCCAACGGGGACGGCATCTGGAACGAGCCCCGCGGCATTCGCGGCATCGCGGAGCGGGCCTTCTTCCGTGACGGCATCGACCGCTTCGGCCAGGGCGTCCAGGTCCGCGGTCGGTCGATGAACGTCGCGATCATCGACGGCTCGATCTACGCGAACCACGAGGAGTTCGCCCCGCTCGTCGTCGACGGCGAGGAGCTCGACGGCCGGAAAGTGATCGTCGAGGACATCCGCCTGTTCTTCGACGAGTCGATCGCCTCGCCGAGCCAGGGCACGGCGGTCGCCTCGGTGATCCTCGCCCGCGACGAGACGGTGTTCGACCAGGACGCCGCCGGCGTCACCGGAATCGTCCCGGAGGCGCAGGGCTACTTCTACGCCATCACCAGCCGCGACGAGGGCCCGCGGGAGCTCGCCGCGTGGTCCAACGCCATCGCGCAGATGGAGAGCGGCGACGTCATCGTCGCGTCCTACACCCTGCCCAACACCAGCCTGAACCTCGATCCGCTGATCAACACGCTCGCCCTGCTCGCCACCGACTCCGGCATCGGCGTGGTGATGGCGGCCGGCGACGACTGCGCCGACCTCAGCGGCAACACGCAGGGCGAGGACCTGCCCGACAGCGGAGCGATCGTGGTGGGCGGCGGCTCGCCGGGCGTCGCGTTCCTGCCGAACATCGGCCGGTCGATCCCCTACCGCCTCCCGTTCTCGAACTACACGAGCAGCGAGGAGGTCCTCGACGCGACCGACGCCCGCCAGGTGCACCTGCGGGCCTGGGGCGCGTTCGTGGCGGCCGCCGGCTTCGGCGACCTGTTCCGCATCGACCCGGGCGACGGCACCGGCATCGACCCGAACCGGGCCTACACCGGCAGCTTCGGCGGCACCGCCGCCGCGGCGGCCCAGGTCGCTGGCCTCTACGTCGCCACGCAGGGGTTCAACCGCCAGTACTACGGCTTCTCCCTGACGCCCACGCTGGTCCGCCAGCTCCTCGACGCGCCGGGCGCCACGCCCGGCACCCCGCCGCGGCTCTTCGGCTCGTTCGACCCGATCTGCGGCCTGGACATCGTGCCCGAGACGCCCTGGAACCACATCGGCGGCTTCCCGGCCCTGACCGGCGGCGGCGGCGTGGTCAACCAGCTGCTGCAGATCGAGAACGTCGAGTTCGACGACGCCCCGTTCGTGCAGGACGTCGTCCTCGTCCGCGGCGACTACGTCGAGGGCAGCGTGTTCTCGGTGAAGGGCCTGGACGGGAATGTCTACCGGGCCACCGGCGTCGACACCGCGGCCGACGACGTGCCGGTCACCGAGGGCGTCGGGGGCTCGGGCCCGAACGTGCTCGTCGACGTCCCGGAGCTCGGCTCGGCCGGCTACCTCATCGGCGGCGACATCGTCGACCTGGTCGCGATCGGCCAGACGTCGCAGCGGAACCCCACGGAGCTGGGCATCCGCGTCGTCAGCGGCGCGTCCGAGGTCTTCACGCTCGTGTTCGTCGAGGCCTACAACTTCAAGACCACGCGCTGGAGCTTCGTGGGCGTCGCGCCCAACCTCGAAGGCTCCGACGAGACCTTCCTCGTCCCCCAGCCGGCGGACCACGTCAGCCCGACGGGCCGCATACTGGCCCGCGCGTACTACGTGGGCTTCACCATCAACTCCGGTCGCCAGTTCGTGCCGACCGAGTACCAGTCCCGGACGGACCTGATCGACATCCGTCCGGTGGGCGGCACCCAGAAGTGACCTCCGCCGCACGGTGAGCCCGTGCGGGACATCCGAGTCCGCTCCCCGCGGGGGCTCCGGTTCGCCGGGGCCCCCGCGGTCGTTTCCGGGAGCACGGGAGCACCGCACGTCCTCGGCTCCGCCGCGGGGGCGGTCGCCGGGCGGGCCGCTCCCGTCGCCCCCGTCCGGGAAGCTTCGGGCACGTCCCCGGATGAGGGAGCTCCATCCGGGCGAGGAGCCCCGCGGCACGGCCCGGGGCCGAGGGACTCCGCGCCGACGCCACCAGGACGTGAAAGGGGCTTGCGTCGCGAAGCCCCTCGTCTAGGCTCGGCGAAGACGTTCGTGCAGGCCCGCACCCCGCGGGATCGCCGTCCTCCCCGAACCGCCTGTTCCCGGACCGAGCCCATGACCCCCCGCGACCGCCGTCTCCTGCTCGCCGCCGCCCTCGTCGCCGGAGTCTCCGTCGCCGCCGCTCCCGCGGTCGCCGGCGACGACCCCCGCGAGGTGCTGGGCTTCGATGCCCTCCACGCCCGCCTGGGTCCGGACGCCCCGACCGGGGCCGGCATCGTCGGCTCCTACGTCGAGGCCCCCGACGGCAACGGCTTCTGGCGTCCCGACCTCACGATCGGCGAGCTCTCGGGCAAGAGCCTCACCGTCGAGAGCTCCGGCGCCAGCGGCCTGTCCGCCCACTCGAGCGGGGTGATGCGGCAGCTGTGCGGGGACACCACGTCCGTCGCCCCCGGGATGACGGACATCCATCTCTGGGAGGCGTTGGACTGGCTGAACGACTTCCTGCGGGCGGGCTCCGGCGGCGCGATCGCGCCGGAGCCGCTCCCCGCCCCGATCCGGGTGCTCAACAACTCCTGGATCGGCAGTGCGAATCCCTCCCTCGACAACGACGTCCTGCGCCGGGCGGACCTCGTGATCGACCGGGACCGGCTCCTCATCGCCAGCGGCATGAGCAACAGCCCCGCCGGCAATCCGCCGCTGATGGGACACCTCTACAACGGCCTCGCGGTCGGGACCCGCGACGGTGGTCACGGCAACCTGCCGACCCAGTCCGGCATCGACGGCCCCGGCCGGATGAAGCCGGAGATCGTGGGCGTCGCCGGCACCACCAGCAGCGCGACGCCCCAGATCGCCGCCGTCGGGGCCGTCCTGTCCGAGACCATCGAGACCTGGCCCGGGCTGGCCACCAACCTCAACGCCCGACGGGTGCAGGTCCTCAAGGCGGCGATCCTCGCCGGGGCGACCAAGGAGAACCAGCTCACCGGCACCTGGACGAACGGACCGGAGACCTCGGGGCCCGACCGCGGCGTCACCCTGACCCCGCTCGACGACGTGATGGGCGTCGGCACCGCCAACGTCGATCGCTCGCACATGGTCCTCACCGCCCTCGAGCAGAACGGCACCGACGATCCGGACGCGGCGTCCGGCCTGCCCTCCCGGGGCTGGGACTACGACACGATCGGCGTCGGCCAGACCCGTTACTGGGGCATCGACGTGCCCGAGGGGGCGGATGCCCTCGCGGTCGTCCTCACCTGGAACCGCACCGTCCGCCTGTCGACCAACGAATGGGCGGTGGCCGACCTGGACCTCGAGCTGCTCCGCCGGGAGGCCGACGGCTCGCTCGCCCCGCTGACCGGCGACGCCGGCCTCGGCGTCTTCGCGTCCGGCAACGTCGCGAGCCGCAGTCCGGTCGACAACATCGAGCACCTGTACCTCGAGGGTCTCGCCCCCGGCAGCTACGTGCTGCGGGCGGAGCGCCTGGATGCCGGCGGCTCGCCCCCGACGAACTGGCCCTTCGCGATCGCGTGGCTCGGCCCCGAGCCCGTCGCCCCCGGGGTGCCGGAGGACGTCAACGGCGACGGCACCGTGTCGCTCGACGACCTGCTGATCGTGCTCTCGGCCTTCGGCCCCTGCGGCGATCCCTGCCCGGCCGACGTGGATGGCGACGAGACCGTGGGCTTCTCCGACATCGTCGCGGTCCTGGCCGCCTGGGACTGACCCGCCGGGGAGCCCGCCCCCGGCCTCCGGACGGTTTGACGCGCAGGCCCCGAGGCCGTCCACTGCTCGGATGCACCCCACGCTCCGCGCCCTCCCCCGGCTGCTGGTGCCGGCGATCCTGCTGTCGATCCTCGGCGTCTTCCTGCTCTGGCCGATCTGGCTCACGATCCGAGGCGGCTTCGTCGGCGAGACGGGCCTCACCCTCCGCCACGTGCAGGTCGTCCTCGCCGACCCGCTCATGCGGGCGGGCCTCGTCAACGCCCTGCTGATCGCGGTCGGCACCACGCTGCTGTCGATCCTGATCGGACTGCCGCTGGCGGTCCTCAACGCCCGCCACGACTACCCGTTCAAGGGCACCCTCGCCGCCCTCATCCTGGTGCCGCTGATCCTGCCGCCCTTCGTGGGGGCGATCGGGCTGCACCACATCCTCGGCCGCTTCGGGGCCCTCAACACCCTGCTGCTGGACCTCGGGCTCCTCGCCGAGCCGGTCGACTTCATCGGCCGCGGCGGGATCTGGGCGATCATCGCGATCCAGGCCCTGCACCTCTATCCCATCGTCTACCTCAACGCGACCGCGGCCCTGGCCAACCTCGACCCTGCCCTCGACGAGGCGGCGGAGAACCTCGGGGCGGGGCCCTGGCGCCGGTTCCGCGAGATCACGATGCCGCTCATCCGGCCGGGCCTGTTCGCGGGCTCGACCATCGTCTTCATCTGGGCGTTCACCGAGCTCGGCACGCCGCTGATGTTCGACTTCCAGGTGGTGACGCCGGTGCAGATCCTCAACGGCCTCAAGGAGCTCGACGGAGGCGGCGGGCCCACCTACGCCCTCACCGGGATCATGCTCGCGATCGCCCTGCTGTGCTACGTGGTGGGGCGGAAGCTCTTCGGCGGCCAGTCCTACGCGATGTACGGCAAGGCGTCGGTGGCGGCCCGCACCACGCGGCTCACCGGCCTCGCCGGACTCGGGGCCACCGCCGCCTTCGCGGGCGTGACCGTCGTCGCGATCCTCCCGCACCTGGGCGTGGTGGCGGCGAGCTTCGCCGAGGTCGGCGGCTGGTACCGCACGGTGCTGCCCGGCGAGTGGACGACCGAGCACTGGAGCGGGGCCCTCTCGCACCCCCTCGCGACCGGCTCGATCCGCAACAGCCTGTTCTACGCCTCGATCGCGATGATGCTGGACATCGTCTTCGGCGTCGTCATCGCCTACGTCGTCGTCCGCACCCGCGTGCCCGGACGGCGGCTCATCGACGCCCTGACCATGCTGCCCCTGGCGGTCCCGGGGCTCGTCATGGCCTTCGGGTACGTCGCCATGACCCTCCGGTGGCCCTTCAACGAGGGCGCCCCGCTCGAGGGCGTGGCCGACGTGCTCGGAGCCGAGCCGAACCCGGTGATGCTGCTCATCGTGGCCTACGCGGTCCGCCGCCTGCCCTACGTGGTCCGCTCCGCGATCGCGGGGCTCGAGCAGACCTCGGTCGAGCTCGAGGAGGCGGCGATGAACATGGGGGCGACGCGGGTCCGGGCGGTGCGGACGGTGGTGCTGCCGCTGATCACCGCCAACCTGATCGCGGGCGGCCTCCTCGCCTTCAGCTTCGCGATGCTCGAGGTCTCCGACTCGCTGATCCTGGCCCAGCGGGCCGAGCACTTCCCGATCACCAAGGCGATCTACGTCCTCTTCGAGCGGCTCGGCGACGGCTCGGCGATCGCCAGCGCGATGGGCGTCTGGGGGATGCTGCTGCTGGGCCTGACGCTGGCCGCGGCGTCGGCCATGATCGGCAAGCGGATGGGCGCGATCTTCCGGGTGTAGGGACCCGCCCGCCCGCCTGCCGGGGCGGCCCCGGGCTCGCGCTCCCCACCGCCGGCCGTCCCGCCGCCGACCCGTCCGCATCCCGAACGAATCCGCCGGCGGAACCGCCGCCGGAGGGCGCGCCGCACCATCCCGGGGCTATCATCCGCCGTTCGTGAAAGGCGGCACGGACCCGGACCGATGCCGGACCCGCGCCGGAGGGGTCGCGTTCGCCGCGAGTCCCCCCGGTCGGCCGTCGCCGCCCCTCCTCCCGCCGCGTGGAGCCTCCCGGATGCCGTACACGCTCAGCCCCGACACCGGCTTCGACGTCGACGTCGAGCGGACCGACTACCTGAAGGAGCGTCCGATCGCCGGTGACCGCTGGGTCCTCAACTTCGGCCCCCAGCACCCGGCCACGCACACCACGCTGCGGATCGTGCTCGAGCTCGACGGCGAGCGGGTCGCCCGGGCCACGCCCCACATCGGCTACCTGCACTCGGGATTCGAGAAGCTCGGCGAGCACCACGACTGGAACCAGTACGTGTGCACCGTCTCGCGGATGGACTACGTGTCGCCCATCTGCAACGACATCGCCTGGCACACCGCGGTGGAGAAGCTCTTCGACGTCGACCTGACGCCCCGCTGCAAGGTGGTGCGGACGATCCTGGGCGAGCTCGGCCGCATCCAGAACCACCTGCTCTGCTGCGGGGCCGCCGCCCTGGACCTCGGGGCGTTCACCGGCTTCCTCTACGGCTTCAACGAGCGCGAGCACATCTACGACATCCTCGACTACGTGTGCGGCCAGCGCTTCCACCCCGACTACACGCGGGTCGGCGGGATGAAGAACGACCTGCCGGACGACGAGACGTTCCGGCGGATGGTCCGGCAGTTCATCGACGTGCGGATGAGCAAGGCCATCAAGGACCTCGAGGCCCTCGTCCTGCGGAACCGCATCTTCATCGACCGCCTGCAGGGCATCGGCGTGATCAGCGCCGAGGAGGCCTGCAGCTGGGGCTGCTCCGGCCCGGTGGCCCGCGGCTCCGGCGTGAAGCGGGACGTCCGCAAGAGCGAGCCGTACCTCTGCTTCCGCGACAACTGGGACGGCGAGGGCGCCGACGCGGTGCAGTTCAGCGTCCCGGTGGCGTCCGACGGCGACTGCTACACCCGGTTCCTCGTGCGACTCGAGGAGATCAAGCAGTCGATCCGGATCATCGACCAGCTGATCGACCGCATCCCGGCGGGCCCGATGAACGCGGACGCCGAGGGCAAGATGGTCAAGCCCGAGAAGGGCGACGTGTACGGCTCGATCGAGGGCACGATCCAGCAGTTCGAGCTGATCATGCCCAACCGCGGCTGGGACGCCCCCATCGGCGAGGCCTACGGCTGCATCGAGTCGCCCAACGGCGAGCTCGGCTTCTACTGCGTCTCCGACGGCGGGCCGTTCCCGTGGCGGGCCGCGACGCGGCCGCCGGCGTTCATGCACTTCTCGATCTTCTCGAAGATGCTCGAGGGCCACATGCTGGCCGATCTCGTCGCCGTCCTCGGCAGCCTCAACATCATCGCGGCCGAGCTCGATCGCTGAGCCCCGGGCCGGCGGCCCCGCCGCCGGCGTCGTCCTCGCCGACCTCCGCCGCCCGCCCTCCCGCCATCGACCGACCACAGGAACGAGTCCCATGGCCTGGCACGTCAAGCCCAGCGCGACCACCAAGATCGAGACCCGGCCCGAGCCCTACCTCACCGACGACGCCAAGGCGCGCTACGAGGCCGAGCTCATCCCTCGGTACGAGACGCGGCAGGGCGCCCTGCTCCCGATCCTGCACGACATCCAGCACGAGCACCACTGCATCCCGCACCAGGCGATGGTCGAGATCGCGGCGTTCCTGAGGATCCACCCGGGCGACGTGCTGGACACGGTGAGCTTCTACGAGGAGTTCACGGTCGAGCCGACCGGCACCTACGTCATCGCGGTCTGCCAGTCGATCGCCTGCGAGGTCTGCGGCCACCAGGCCCTGGTGGATCATCTCCGGAAGAAGCTCGACGTCGAGCCGCACGAGACGACCGACGACGGCCGCTTCACCCTGCTCACCCTCGAGTGCCTCGGCGCCTGCGAGGGCGCTCCCTGCGCCCTGATCAACGACGACCGGCACGACAACCTGACCATCGAGTCGCTCGACGAGCTGCTCGACGCCCTGCCGTGAGCGGCGGCGACCGAGGCGGGGACCGCCCCTCGCTGATGCGGTCGCTGGGGCTGTTCTTCGGGCACGTCGCCCGGGGCATCCGGACGAAGCCCGGCGACGATGCCCCCGAGGGGCGCACCCGCCACGAGGTGGGGCGCCGCGTCGAAGTGGAGGAGCGCGACGGCGTGGTCCTCCGCCGCACCACGATCGAGGAGGTCGAGCTGCCCGCCGGGCGGCGACCGGCCCCCTCGCCTTCCGATTCCGACGCGTCCGTCCGTCCGGCCGCGTCCGACCCCGATCCCGACCGGGACTGACCACCATGCCCGTCACCGAGCCCGTCCTGACCAAGCGCATCCCCACCGCTCCCTGGGGCGACCCGAAGGATCGTCACTACGTCGATGGCGACGAGTACAGGCGGACCGGCGGCTGGGTCGCCCTCGAGAAGGCCCTCGGCCAGGAGCCGAAGGACCTCGTCGAGCAGGTGAAGGCGGCCCAGCTCCGCGGGCGCGGCGGCGCGGGGTTCCCGGCGGGCCTCAAGTGGTCGTTCCTCCCCGAGCCCGACGGCGGTCGCCGCTACCTCGCCATCAACTGCGACGAGGCCGAGCCCGGCACCTTCAAGGACCGGCTGCTCTGCGACTTCGACCCGCTGCTGGTGATGGAGGGCATCGCGATCTGCTGCTGGGCCTGCCGGCTCGACACCGCGTACTTCTTCATCCGCGGCGAGTACAAGCACCAGGCGAAGACCGTCCAGCGGGCGATCGACGAGGCCTACGAGGCCGGCATCTTCGGCGGCAGGGGCCTGCTCGGCGGGAAGGTCGACTTCTCCGTCGAGTGCTACCTGCACCGCGGGGCCGGGGCCTACATCTGCGGCGAGGAGACGGGCCTGCTCGAGGCGGTCGAGGGTCGTCGCGGCTGGCCCCGGCTCAAGCCGCCCTTCCCCGCGGTCGAGGGGCTGTTCGGCCGGCCGACGGTGGTGAACAACGTCGAGACCCTCGCCGCGGTGCCCGGCATCATCGAGCACGGCGTCGACTGGTGGACCGCGATGGGCTGCGAGTCGTCGATCGGCGGCGCCCCGTCCTACGGGCCCAAGCTCATGGGCGTCTCGGGCCACGTGAACCGTCCCGGCGTGTTCGAGGTCGACCTCGGCATCCCGCTGCGGACCCTCGTCGAGGAGCACTGCGGCGGCATGCGGGGGGGCAAGCGGTTCAAGGGGGCGATCGCCGGCGGCGTGTCGATGGGCTGCCTCGGCCCCGACCAGTACGAGGCCGAGATGGACTTCGACATCGGCGTCAAGTACGACGTCATGGGCCTCGGCACCGCGTGTCCGACGATCTTCGACGAGGACACGGACATGGTCGCGGTGGCCCGCAACCTCTCGCGGTTCTTCAAGAACGAGTCCTGCGGCCAGTGCACGCCCTGCCGCGAGGGCTCGCAGTGGATGTACAAGCTCCTCTGCCGCATCGAGGCCGGCGACGCGACGACCAAGGACCTCGACCTGCTGCTCGAGCTCGCGGGCTCGATGGGCATCATGCCCGGCACCACGATCTGCGGCCTCGCCGACGGCCACAACTGGGCCGTCCGCACCGTGGTGAACAAGTACCGCGAGGAGTTCGAGGCCCGGGTCAAGCCGTACCACGTGCCCGTGAGCCCGGTGAGCCTGCGGGTGACCGGGGCCGCGGGCACCTGAGCCGTCGTCCGCGCGGCCCGGGCCTCCGTCGTGACGCCGGGGCGGCCCGGGCGGCACGTCGTCGCGCGGGAGCCGGTCTCCGATCGCTCGGGCTCGCCGAGCCGATGCCGCCACGTGCCCGGAACCGCCGCGCCGGCCCGC
>Ga0208218_1000894_pt1 | contig 12365 bp, 11 predicted proteins | sample HotLakmasection3_FD_184726 | JGI IMG/M metagenome (GOLD analysis project Ga0208218, IMG submission 184726) | Hypersaline microbial mat communities from Hot Lake, Washington, USA - Section #3 (SPAdes) | ecosystem: Environmental > Aquatic > Non-marine Saline and Alkaline > Hypersaline > Microbial... | reverse complement strand
ACAATACCCTTAAGACCAAGGGCTACAACCTGGAACACAATTTCGGGCACGGGAAGCAGCATCTCTCATCGTTACTGGCAACTCTGAACATCTTGTCTCTGCTGTTCCACACGGTGCTGGGGCTGCTCGACCAGAAGTACAAGCTGCTGCGATCTCACTTGCCCACCCGCAAGACCTTCTTCGATGATTTGCGGGCGTTAACCCGGTATATGTATTTCGACAGTTGGGAGCATCTGCTTACCTTCATGCTAGAGGGGCTAGAACTCGAAATTCCGCCAAATACCTGCTGAATTGCCATATTGAGAATTGCTGCATCCAGGCAGTACATGCCCATCAAACCGCAACGGGCCAGCTTCTCAAGCTATTCACTAGCGACGGCCCACTCTACGGCGCAGTTCACGGCCCGATCCTGGCCACTGGCAAGGTGAAGTGGGAAAGTCTACAAGGTCACTGGAAGTTAAGCCAGCGAAAGCTGGAGGAATACTATACCGACCCTTGGTACGTGGTCGGTAAGCGCTTCAATGGCCACACCAGTTACCTGATGCTCGACATCGATAGAGACAGCCAGTATCACCCCAGCCACAGTGCTGAACAGTTCTCAGACCTCATCGGCACTTGTGAGGATATCGGCCTGGTACGGCCCCTGCTGATACGTTCAAGCAACTCAAATGGCTTACACATCTTTCCCTTAGGTGAGCAGTTACCCACCTGGAAAGCGGCTAAGCGCTTACAAGATCATCTGACCCAACATGGCTTTGAGATGGCAACGGGCCAGCTCGAGCTATTTCCCAACCCCAAAGCCAACGGCAGTCGTTACCATGGCCATCGCCTGCCCTTACAGCATGGCTCATGCCTGCTGAGTAGCGACCTGGAGCCGTTCAGCGACCAACCAGCAGACTTCATCCGGGCATGGGAGTTAGCCGGGACAGCCAATGACTTTGAGCTTTATCAGCGATCGACAGCTCCCAGACCCATCAAAAAAGAAACACAAAAACCAGGCACTCACATCAATGAGCGACCGCCGATCCGCTGGACGGCACCCGGTCAGAGCAACACCATCCTGCGGCAGCTCGCCAATTGGGGATATGAACGCTTAGGACTGGCTACGGTACCCGAGCTAAATACGTGGATGCAAGCCACGGTACCAACCCTTGAAGGCTATAACCAATTCACGAGCAATGACACCAAACGCGATATTGAGCAGAGCAACTGGTGTGAACGCTGGGCGAAATCTCGAATCAGGCGCGGCGGGAAAATCATCCTCAGCGAACGAGCTGATCTCAATGAAGCCCGGCACCAAGATGCCGTAAAACGCCTCAAAGAAGCGGTAAAAAACGCTGGGAGTCAAGAATTCGCCACACTAAGAGCGGCCCGGGAATTTTTGATTTTAAAGAGCAAAGAACTATTCGGAATTGGTTTCAGCATTCAGACACTGGAAAAACTGAAGCCTCTATGGCGTCATCTGAAGCGCGAAAACCAGCAACCTGCCCCCCCCACAGTTGATCAACGGCAAAGGTGTGTACCAGTCGATTCAGTAAGGGTTTCACGCGGTACACACCCCTCAAAACCACCGCTAAATTTCCTTGAACGGTGCCGAAAAATTGCCGATCGCATCAATGTCACTGGCCAGCCATCAGGGTTTCAAGGGTTTGAGTATCCTGATAGCATTACCAGTCCCCACTATGCCTCTGGGTAAAGATTAGCTGTTTGCTGCTGGGTTCAACCTTTGCGGACATTGTCTGCCTGGGCTCATTTAGAGGTGGCATCACGATCGCACCACCTCTGCCTTGCCTGGGTCATAGCGAAACTGGTCGAGCGTGCCGTCCTGGATTTTGGCAACAGCTTCTTTGATCGCGCCTAATGGCACAAAGAACCACTCCTTGGGCTTTACCGGGATGCCGAAGCGGTCTTGCAACTCCACGTCCAAGCGGGCCGGGTCAAAAAACTTGTGGAGCAGGTGCTCTAGCTTGGTGCGGTTGATGTTCATCAGCTTGAACTCGGCGACGATGTCTACGTCTGCCAGCAGATAAGTAGGATCCTTCTTAGCGTTGGCGACCCGCTTTTTGACGTCGCTGCCGGTGACGCCGATCTTATGAATGATGGTGCGGTGCTGGGCAATGAAGGGATCGTCGGACTGGCTCCGCAGCACGTAGATGGTGCCGGTCTGGACGTCGTCTTCTGCCGCTGTTGAGCCAAATAGGGGACCGTATTCGCTTTCGGGGCGGGTGATGCGGCGGCTGGTCTTGTCTTTGTTCAGGGCGCGCTGGAGCGATCGCAGCAGCAAGTCACTTTCGGTGCCGTTGTCGTAGATGACCCGCAGCTCGCGGTTCGGGCGGCCATAGTCAGCGATGAACTCTGCCCCCAGGTCGGCCACCAGCACCTTTTGCCCATCGAGGACGAACAGGTCGCCCTGATTGATGGCGGCGTCATCCTGGTACTTCACCGTCTGCCGGACGCCGGTGTCGAGGTCCTGCTGCACCTGCTGGAAGACGGGCTGGAACTGCTTGAAGTCTTTGCAGGGAGTGCGTTGGGCGATTTCCTCGGCGGCTTTGATTTCCTGGCGCGATCGCACATGGGTGAGTTGGGTGATATCGTCACCGGTATCAAGATCAATCCCTAAGGAGGCCAGCAGCGCTTCATCATCCAACTCGGTGTCCGGTTCGGCGGCGGGGGTGGGGTTGGTAGCCGCGTCCAAGAGACCCTGGGTGTCGAGGGGCTGTAGCAGTTCGCGGCATTCGGCAGACTCCCGCAGGCGGTCCAGGCGCACCGCGTAAAGCCGCTCGAAGATGTCGCAGTCTTCACCATGCTGGGGCAGGTGGCCCTGTTCTTCCACGAAGCGCTCAATTTCCTCGAACCCGGCGATGATGCGTTCTTCGCGGGGAGAGCGTTTCACAGCAGGAGCTGGTGCCGTATCTATTCCCAGCTCAGCCAGTAACTCTAGGTCAGCATCTGTAATCTGCTCAGGCATTGCGTCTCTCTCTAGCTAAACGAGTCAGAAAGGCGAGGCCTTCTGCCATTTTCTTTTCCCACGGATCGACGGCGGTGATGGAGGGCAGACGCCCTTTCTCTTGTTGAAAGCGTTGTGCTCGCCTGGCAAGGTCTCGTGCTTCCTCCACGTTCAAGTTCACCCGCTTGGCGGCGATGACCGCTGCTACCTGCTTCAGCCGTTCTTCGCTCATGGTCTTAGCGAGGATAGCGTAGGCTTCGCCAAAAGGGTTGATGCGATCGATCAGATCCATATCCAATTCTGTGACAGAGAGGGCAAATTGCTTCACGCCATCGATGAGGGCGGTATTTTTGGTGGGTTCCCCATCGAGGCCCAGTTGCTCTGCGCCGGAGCCGTCGGTGGTGGTATACGTCCCCGTGGCTTCGCCCATCAACCGCTTCCCTTCTTGCACCAGGTTGAGGGCGGCGATCGCATGTTGCCGCACCGCCTCTTGGTCTTCCTGCTCTAACTCGGGGAATTTCTCTTGGACGATTTTGCCCATGCGCACCTGGGTCAGTTCTTCCGGCACTACTTCTTCGTTGAATAGACCCTGCTCCAGGGTGGGGGTGTCTTGCACAAAAGCGGTCACCAGTTCGTTCAGGTCGTCGCGACAGATGCGCTGGGCCTCGGGACTCTGGGGTGCCGTCAGGCCCTTGATTTCGATCTGAATTTGCCCCGTCTCGGTGTTGACGCCGACGTTGCAGTCACCGGGAATATAACCCGCCTCGCCGTAGTCGAAGCCTTCGGTCGGTTCATTCTCCTGACGCTTGGGGCGAAACTCAAAGCGGGGGGCCAGCACCTGCTCCATTAGCAGGCTGGCGGCGATCGCCTTCAAGGTATCGTTTACAGCCTCCGTCACCACTTCGCTGGCGGCATCGGGTTCGGCAATCAGATTGGTGAAGCGGGCGCGGGTTTTGCCGGGGGCGTCACGGGTGGCGCGACCGATGATCTGCACAATCTCCGTCAGGCTGGAACGGTAACCCACGGTGAGGGCGTGTTCGCACCAGATCCAGTCAAAGCCTTCTTTAGCCATGCCGAGGGCGATGATGATATCGACGTGGTCGCGGTTGTTCTTCTGGGTGGGGTCTTTGAGGGCAGCGGCGACTTTGTCTCGCTTGTTGGGGTCGTCGTCTACCAGGTCAGCAATCTTGAGTACGGTGCCGTCGGCAGTTTTCACGAGTTGAAACCCGGTGGCCGGGTCGGTGCCCTGCCATTCCCCCAGTTCTTCGATAATGTGCTCAACTTCTTTGATTTTGTCTTTAGTGCTCTCGCGGGAGTTGACGTTGGGAATGTGCAGGATGGTCTTTTCCTGGGAGTTGAGCACCTCCATGATTTGGTCGGCATAGCTGCCGGCGTAGAAGTAGTAGCTAATGTCGAGCTGCTTCAGGTATTGGTAGCCGTTGAGCTGTTCGTAATAGGTGTAGGTAACGGTGTCGAATTTGGCTTCGTCTTCGGGGTGCAGCACGGCTTCGGCATCGCCGCGAAAGTAGGAGCCGGTCATGGCGACGATGTGGGTTTTGTCGCGGGTCATGAGCTGGCGGATGTGGTCGCCCAGCCTGTTGTCGGGGTTGGCGGAAACGTGGTGAAACTCATCGACGGCAATCAGGCGATCGTCGAAAACTTCAATGCCGAACCGTTCGACGGCGAAGCGAAAGGTGGCGTGGGTGCAGACCAGGGCTTTGGCCTCGCTGTCGAGAAACTTCTTCACCGCATCAACTTTGCCGCCGTCGGTGCCGGGGGCGTCGCACAGGTTCCACCGGGGTTCGACCTGCCAATCGGCCCAAAAGCCGAACTGGCTCAGCGGCTCATTGTGAAAGCTGGAGCCGATCGCTTTTTCGGGGACGACGACGATCGCCTGCTGGAGACCCTGGTTTTCGAGCTTGTCGAGGGCGATGAACATGAGTGCCCGACTCTTACCGGAGGCGGGGGGCGATTTGATCAGCAGGTATTGCTCGCCGCGCTTTTGGTAGGCGCGTTCCTGCATGGGGCGCATCCCCAGCTCATTGGCTTGGGTGGAGGTGCCTTGTTGGGCGTAGGTGACGGAAACGGAGGGGTTACTCATGGATTTGAGGCAGTGAGCTGGTCTAAGAGGTCGGTGGGGGAGTAGATCGGTAGCGTGCTGCCGCTGAAGTCTTTGGCATTGCGCGTGACAATAGCATCGAGTCCTTGAGCGACGGCACTGAAGATGTCAACTGGACAAATGACCATCGCTGTCAGCATTTCTGAAACAGCTTGCTTGGCTTTGTCGAGGCTTTGGGTTTGTCTGCGAGCAATGTAGAAAATATCGGTCAGGGTGGTGGCGGTGACGTAGCCCACTACTTGACCATTGCTAATGGCTTGAAATAAGCGTTCCGCATTTTGAAAGAAGGGCTCTCGCTGCAATAAGAAATCCAGAACGACGTTGGTATCAATCAGAATGTTCATGAAAGATATTTCTCGACCCGCCGCTCTTCTAACATGGCCTCTACCTCTTCATCGGTAGGGGCGGGCTGGTCGGTTTTGAGTAACCCTCGCATCTTCTGAATGGCGTCAGCCCGCTGGGCGATACCGCGCAGCCCGGTCAAGGTACCGGGAGGAATAGTTTGGACTGCGCCGCTCTCAATTTCGGCCAGACGGGCTTGGGCTGTCTGAATGCCCTCGCGCAACACATCCTGATCCAATTGTCCGGCCATGCTCTCGACGAGTTTTTCCATCAGAATGGTCTTGTCGGCAGCGGGTAAGGCGGTGGCCTCGGCGATGAGTTGCTCTAGGGACAGCATGGGCGGGGGTTCCTCTCAGAAACTGGTCTGATGCTAACAAGGGGGCGGGCTGACGGTTTACGGTTCTGGCGGAATTTCGGCTTTCAGAGACTCGATTAACTGGGGGATCTCGACCTGGATGACATCCCAAACGATGTTGAGGTTGATCGCGTCATATTCGTGCACGAGCCGATTGCGCATGCCATTAATTTCTTGCCAAGCCACGGTCGGTAAAGTCTGACGAGTGGTGGCTGAGACCCGGCGAGCGGCTTCGGCAACAATCAACAGCCGCCGAATGACGGCATCTTGAAGCTGGATGTTGTCAACAAATTCAGCTTTGGAGTAGCCAGCGGTGTAGGTCATGACCAGTTCGGCAGATTGCTGCATATCAAGCAGAAATTGGAGATCCCGTTGCATAAATCACCTGGGCAGAGGATAGGATTTCGTGACGGCGGAGATAATTACGGCTGGCTTCAATGCCCTGCCGGGTAATCAGGTCAACCTCTCGGTGAAACAGGCTTTTCAGTTCAGCTTCCATCTGGTCGAGGGTGCTAAAGCGGGGGCGAGCCTCGGGGTGAAATTGCACCATCACGTCGATGTCGCTATCGGGATGGAAATCTTCGCGCAATACGGAGCCAAATAAGGCCAGCTCTGTCACTTGCCATTTGTGACAGAAGGCCGCGATTGGTTCCATGGGTAGCTCAATGGTGGGGTTGATCATTGGTCTGCCCTCACCCTTTTCTTGTATGCCGAAGGTTTTAAGCCCTCTCCTAGAATGGGCGAGGGACTTCCGGCCCCCCTTCGCCCAGATTTGGGAGAAGGGGCTGGGGGATGAGGGCCAACCCTGGGATACATCACTTTTTCTTCCTCCTCCTTACTTACTGGTCATCTTTGTATACAGCTCAAACAGCTTTTCCAGGCGCTCGGTGTCGTTTTTGAAGCGGCGACCGATGTAGATGCGCTCTAGCACTTCGTCGTTGCGATCGTGGGCCTGGCGGACGAGGGGGAACTCGGTATCCATACGGCCTGGGTCGTACATATCGGCAATGGTGGCTGGGAAGTAGTGTTCCCGTGCCAGCAGGATCTCTTCAGCGCAGCGGGTGAGGTCGGTTTTGTTTTGCTCGGTGAGGGTGGGGACGGGGAAGGTGTTCCAGCCGAGGGTGTTGGAGTAGGAGAAGCGCATTTCAAGCCGGACGCAAACAGCACCAATCCAGACCCAATGGAGGCGGGAAGCGATTAACGCCATGTTCCAAAGTGGGGCATCGTAAAGCGCAAAGTTGCGATCGCCAATAACCGCAGAAGCCGGAATTGCCCCGACAGGTAAATAGGGTCGATTTTCGGAACTGACCCTTGGTGTGACAATGACTTGCTTTTCGGCTACCCGTGGTGACTTAAATTGATGAGGACGTGACGCTAAGCTCCTTGCATAAGCGTCTTTACTACTGAGACGAGCTGCTTTCACTAGCTCAACCTGCCTTGCTAATCCAGGACATTGAAGTGCTTCATCGACTTCTTCGTCTTGAATCCAGATGCAGTATCTAACATCGCTATTGATGAACTCCTTAGAGCCATAAAATCTTTTGATAAATTTGGCGAATGTCGTCTTAGGAAGATTTAGTTCAGCCATTTGCTCTGGCGATAACGTTAAATGACCACCGTCATCAGCCTTGTTGCCAAAATCCATACAACTCACTTCAGTCAATGGATTTCGCTTTTTCTCAACGATCAGATTCTTGCCTTCTACCAAATAGGCATTGATGGAGGCTGTCTTCTTCTCGGTTAGTTGCCCATCTTCATCCACTCCAAAAAGACGACGTAGAGGAGCTGGTGTTTGAGAGATACCAACAATCACAACTGTTACACCCGCGTTGTGGCTGGCAAGGTTCGACCACTTGAATGAACTATGGGCAAAGCTAATCGATAAGCCCTGACTAAAGACTAAAGGCCAAAAATAAGCGACCTGTTGTCCTTGGCAAAGAGAATTTGTCGCCACAAATGCTGCTTCCGCTACGTTACTTGAACAGAAATCAGCGCCAAGCATGAACCAAGCGGATACGTAATCAAGGGATTTCCATGTCTTTGTCCTGTGTGAAAAGACATGTGCTAAATCAGCTTTCTGCGACTTACTCTGCCAGTTTGAACCGACGTAAGGGGGGTTGCCACAGATATATGTCTCCCCTCCCTCATTCTCAAAATCGACCTCCGCTACATCTTCCAGCGTGTTAAACAAATCCAAATCGTCGCGCTGCACCTTCACATCTGTCCCTGTCGGCGGGCAAATACTCAACCAATCCAACCGCAGGGCATTCCCACAGGTAATCCAGTTGTCATCCTTCAGCGGCAAAAACTCCAGCAACGCTTCCCGTTGCCCCCGGTAAATGACATTGCACTGATACTCCGCAATAATCAGCGCCAGCCGCGCCACCTCACAAGAAAAATGCCGAATTTCGATGCCCCGAAAGTTCGTCAGCGGGATCTCCGACTTGCGATCCGGTTCGCCCCGGTACTGGTTGATGGCCGCCTCGATCGCCCTCATCTCCTTATAGGCAATCACCAAAAAATTGCCCGACCCACAGGCCGGGTCAAACACTCGAATCCGCGCCAGCCGTTTCCGCAAATTCAGCAGCTTGCGGGGGTTGTCCCCGGCCAACTCTAGCTGGGTGCGCAGGTCATCCAAAAACAGCGGGTTCAGCACCTTCAGAATGTTCGGCACGCTGGTGTAGTGCATCCCCAGGGCACCGCGTTCCTCGTCATCCGCCACCGCCTGAATCATCGAGCCGAAGATGTCGGGGTTGATCTTCGTCCAGTCCAGATTGCCCACATGCAGCAGGTACGAGCGAGCGATGCGGCTAAAGCGCGGCACTATCAGCCCCTCACCCCCAGCCCCTCTCCCAGAACGGGAGAGGGGAGCCGGAGTTTCCGATCCCCCTTCTCCCAACCTGGGAGAAGGGGCTAGGGGATGAGGGGGATCCCCGGCCTGAAGACCCTCACCCCCAGCCCCTCTCCCAGAACGGGAGAGGGGAGCCGATCCCTCCTCTTGTCCCCCTTCTCCCGGCTTGGGAGAAGGGGCTAGGGGATGAGGGGAAAACGCCTGACGAATCACCGACAGCGCTTCATCTAAGTTCGTTTCGACTAACTCACTGCTGACGCGAACCACCTGTAAACCCAAGGATTCAAGTAATTCTTGCCGTTGCTGATCGGCCTCTTGCTGCGATTCATGGATTCTCCCATCCACCTCTACAACTAGCCGCTCAGCACCACAAAAGAAGTCAACAATAAAAGTGCCGATCGGTTGCTGTCGTCTAAACTTTCGACCTTCGAGCTTGCGTCCCCGCAGAGCTTGCCAAAGAATCTTTTCACTAGAAGTGGGCTCTTTGCGAAATTCACGGGCAACCTCAGTCATTTTCTTTTTCAGATCTGGGGGAATTTCCCAGTATTGCCCCTCACCCCCAGCCCCTCTCCCAGAACGGGAGAGGGGAGCCGGAGTTTCCGATCCCCCTTCTCCCAACCTGGGAGAAGGGGCTAGGGGATGAGGGCCAGGATGAGGGCTAAACAGCCCCCCATTGGCATAGGGAAACTGGTCGGCCCAGTTGCGAATGCCCACCGCCTCCCGCTCCGCCAGCGGAATACTCATCGCCCGAAAGACTTCCGCCAGCACCTCATGGGTATTCGAGGCATCGCTGGCACTCATCTGAGCCACGGTGTGGGTAAACAGCCCCTCGCTATGGAAAATGTTCGTATCTTCCGCAAAAAAGCAGAAGATCAGCCGCGCCATGAAGTGGTTCATCTCCTGGCGGCGCTCTGCCGTGTCCCAGTCGGGGTTGGTCTTCAGCAGCTCCACGTACAGGCGGTTGAGGCGACCTGTCGCCTTGATGTCAAAGGCATTCTCCCGAATCTGCTTAACTGTCGTGATGCCCGCCAGCGGCAGAAAAAAGCCGAAGTGGTCATCGAAATCGGGATAGTCGCAGGCGACGGTTTCGCCATCCACCAGGTTCTCCGCCTGGAGGTCGTGGCCGTCCGTCGCCAGAATAAACTTCGCCTTGTACTTGCTGGTCGCCGGACTCTCCCGCAACGCCGTCAGCGTGTCCGCCACCGCCCCTTCCGGGCACACCTTGATGTGAATGTTGCTGCGCTGAAGCACCCCCCCCAAATCCGACTGGTTAGAGCTGCCCTTGGGGCTCTTGAGCTTCTTGATCGTCGTCGCCTTGTTGCCAAACGCTTCGAGAAAGGCAAAGGGAAACTCGTCAGCGTCAAAGGGGGCTTCGGCAAGCTGGGAAACGGCTTCTTCGATCTCGACGGCGTTCATGGGCAGCGGCGGGGGCGCAAACGACTGTTCTCAATGATAGTGAGGGGGAGTGCGATCGGGCCGTCAAGCCTCATGAAAAGACGCTCTGCTACGATACTGTCGGTTCTGCCCAGTTGCTTCATCCCCCATGTCTGATTGAAACGACAATTCACGCCTTGAAACAGAGTCTGGCAACCAATTCTTGACGCTGCCTAGACAGCTTAAAAAGTCATGAATTACTGCAGATCATGAATTACTGCAGAACTGATGACGGTCTACATCGTTTAATCCACTAAGCGAGGAATAATCCCAGAAGCACAAGGCCACCGATCAACCAAGCCCAACCACTCCCACCGTCACTGCCGTCTGTGCCAATTTCTTTTTGGTTGCGCCAGCCTGTGCCCTTACACATCGCGCAATCAATTGAATAACCCAATGTAGGATTCAAGACCTTCCCCGTGCCCTCACACGCAGAACATCGTATGGGGATAGTAATGGGTATATCGATCGGGTTTTCAGGGACTCGTATAGGCGGCTGGTAAATGCCGCCGAGGTCAAATTTAACGGACGTCTTGGAGAGCTTAGGACAGTCATGGGTAGAAGCGAATCCAGTTCCTCCGCAGGCGAAACAACCATGCGGGATGATGCCATGACATACGACGCATCTACCATCTCCAGTGCCATGACAGGTGGTGCAACGCTCGTAGGTCAGTTTCCCACCACAGGCCGAACAGTGGCTATCTGTTCTTGTCGATGTTTTCGACGGATAAAGGTCATTTAACCTAGTGTTGCAGGTACAAAGCTTAAAACCAGTGTCATTAAGCCACCTTGTGCTGCTCATAACCCCTCCTTGCCTTAGAGGTCTTACAGGACGATCTTAAAACTTATCCATTAAGTAAAAATACTTATGCCATGTTTGTTAGCACTGTGCCTCAATCCGCAACATTGTGGGCTAGGTCAAGGGCGAGATCAGAGTCCTCCCGTTGCACGTTGGCGTAGCCTCACCAGAGGTGAATCACGCCTGTGCAACACCTCACCTGTTGAGAATTTGGGTCTAGCTGCAACAAGCGGTGACGCGATATCACAGCAGTAACGCCGAACTGCCGAGGATTATGCCATGAACTCCAGCACCCTGACCACCACCACTCAAACCAACCATCAACGCCGCCTGAGAGCGATCGCCCAACGCCTGGTCATCGAGCTGGGCTACCTGGAGCACTGTCTCGCTGAGGGCCTGCAAGACCCCAACGTGCAGACCGCTGCTGCTGGCATTGATACTGCCATTGATTGTCTCAATGAGCACTTGGCCAACTAACCGCTAGAATCACGGCCAATATCTGCCAACGAAGCCTCTGGTCACGCGCCAGGGGCTTTTTATTTGGGCACTCTATCTTCAGCAACTCATTGCGTAGATGCACTCCTAACAGAACGGTTGAGCCCACCACCGGACGCGACAGCCGATGGCGGGCTTTTTGCTGCTGGAGCGAGGTCACAGCTGCCAGTGAGCAAGGACACACTTTTCGGCCAGCAAGCTTGCCGGCAGCGGCTGTTTCTATCAACAGCAAACCCAACCCAGAGCCTTGCCCCCATGAAACTCTCCTTCCTCGGCCAATCCTACGAAGCCACCGTCACCCCCATCGAAGCGCTGGAAACCAGCGAAACCGCCACCTTCCTCGGCCAGCAGTACACCCGCAAACAGGTCGCCGCCGCGATGCGCCAACCCAGCGCCGAACTGACCTATCGCGGTGTGCGCTACAGCCGCTAAACGACCTTCTTCTTTCCTCCTGCTCAACTCAAGTCAGACCAGCCTCTTCACTGCGGTGAGGGGGCTTTTTTGTCGCGCCGAGTGAATCAATATCAGCAAAGCCTATCGAATGACGCTTTACATTCCGTTACAAATTGGTTAATTTAGTGGCATACATAACTACTTCGCCTCGTTGTCCCCTGTGGACAGAGGCATTTGTAAACTCGCACTCATTTTTATTAATGACCACTACACTCCAACAACAACGGTCTGCTTCCCTCTGGGAACAGTTCTGCCAGTGGGTGACCAGCACCGAAAACCGCCTGTATGTGGGCTGGTTCGGCGTGTTGATGATCCCCACTCTGCTGGCAGCCACTACCTGCTTCGTGATTGCGTTCATCGCCGCTCCCCCCGTCGACATCGACGGCATCCGTGAGCCCGTCGCTGGCTCTCTGATGTATGGCAACAACATCATCTCCGGTGCGGTGGTGCCTTCCTCTAACGCCATTGGCTTGCACTTCTACCCCATCTGGGAAGCCGCTTCCCTCGATGAGTGGCTGTACAACGGTGGCCCTTACCAGTTCGTCATCTTCCACTTCCTCATTGGCGTCT
>Ga0208218_1000893_pt1 | contig 12390 bp, 15 predicted proteins | sample HotLakmasection3_FD_184726 | JGI IMG/M metagenome (GOLD analysis project Ga0208218, IMG submission 184726) | Hypersaline microbial mat communities from Hot Lake, Washington, USA - Section #3 (SPAdes) | ecosystem: Environmental > Aquatic > Non-marine Saline and Alkaline > Hypersaline > Microbial... | reverse complement strand
GACCAATGGCGAATGGGTCTATCGACTGGCATCGGAAGATTGCCACTACCTGACCTGTTTGAACTGTGGGCGATCGGTGCCGGTGGAGGAGTGCCCGGCCCACGGGTTGGAACAAAAGCTGGAGGAAAAGCAGCATTTCAAGGTGTTTTATCACACCCTGGAGTTTTTTGGCCTGTGCTCAACCTGTGGCGAAGCGTAGGGTATAAGCTGTGATGACCACCTCTGTATCAGGCATTGTCGGCAAGACATGCTTTAAGCTTGTGTTCCAGTTCTGCAAGATCTAAATTGCGGCCAATGCAGACGAGTTGAGTGCTGGGTGATCCTGGCCATTGGGAGTCTTCGAGCTGAAACCGCTTGCCGGTGAGTTGGAAGAAGTGGCGGGCGGGGCTTTCCTGGAACCAGAGAATTCCCTTCATGCGAAACAGTTCTGGCGGCAGGTGAAAGTCGAGGAACTGCTGAAACTTCTTGAGGGCAAAGGGTTGGTCGGCGCAAAATGCCATCGACACAAAGCCATCATTATCCAGATGGTCGGAATGGTGGTGATGGTGTTCGTGGGGATGGTCATGGTCATGGTGATGCCCGTGGTTGTGAACCTCATGGTCATGATGATGATCGTGGTCATGCTCATGGGCGGCTTTTTCGGCATCGGCCTGGGCCACCGCTTGATACAGACCTTGATCGCCCACCTTCACATCGATGATCAGCGGCAGAGGTACTCGGCCATGCTGAGAATGAAGAATTTTGACATCCTCGCGGTAAGTGCGAATCCCCGATTCCACTGTTTGTAAACGTTCTGGAGAAACTAAATCGGTCTTATTGAGCAGCAGAATATCGCCATAGGCAATTTGACTCATCGCCGCCTGGCTATTGAACAAATCCGGTTCAAAGGTTTCGGCGTCAATTACCGTCAGGATGGAGTCGAGACGAGTCATATCCCGCAGTTCGGTACCGAGGAAAGTGAGGGTGATCGGGAGGGGGTCGGCAACGCCAGTGGTTTCGACGACGAGGTAATCAATCCGGTCTCGTTTCTCTAGCACGCGATACACGGCCTGCATCAGGTCATCGTTGATGGTGGAGCAGATACAGCCGTTGGTTAGCTCCACCATGTCTTGTTCAACGGTGACCAGGAACTGACTGTCAATATTGATGTCACCAAATTCATTCACCAGCACCGCAACGCGAAAGGCATCAAAGTTTTGCAGGATGTGGTTCAGCAGCGTGGTTTTACCGCTGCCGAGAAAGCCCGTGATGATGGTGACGGGGAGGCGGGTGTCGGGGAGGGTGGGGAGTTTGAGCATAGGAGGAGCGGGAGGGCGGTGTACGGTGTACGATCTCAGGTGCAAGGTGGGAAGGCGGTGCAAGGTGTACGGTGCAGGGTGGGCCTTAGACCTCAAACCGTGAACCGTACATCGTTCCTCCGTTAATGGAAACTTGGGCTATGGCGAATCAAGCTCATGAATTCCTGGCGGGTTTTGGGGTCTTCGGCGAAGGTGCCGCGCATGGCGCTAGTGGTGGTCCAGGAGCCGGGCTTTTGGACGCCGCGCATGACCATGCACATATGGGTGGCTTCGACGACGACGGCAACGCCCTGAGGTTTGAGTAACCCTTCCAGAGCATCGGCGATTTGGGCGGTGAGCCGTTCCTGCACTTGCAGGCGGCGGGCATACATTTCGCAGATACGGGCAATTTTGGAGAGGCCGATCACTTTGCCGTTGGGAATGTAAGCCACATGAGCACGCCCCAGAATCGGCAGAATGTGGTGTTCGCAGGAGCTGAACAGGTCGATGTCGCGGACCAGCACCATTTCGTTGGTATTTTCGTGGAAGACGGCTCCGTTGAGCAGCTCATCCAGGGATTGGTGATAGCCAGAGGTGAGAAACTTCAGGGCTTTGACAACCCGCTTAGGAGTATCAACGAGACCTTCGCGATCGGGATCTTCGCCCAGACCTAACAGCAGGGTGCGCACAGCCTGCTGCATCTCTTCATCAGAGACAGGGGACTCGGCTTTGGTTTTGAGCGTCCCTGAGCGCATGTCGTCACGAGAAATCGATAAAGTCATAAATCAGTCCTAACTACGGTAGAAAGTGGGGGAAACAGACGCTTCCCCCATGAGTGGAACACGCCTTTGGGGCACGGATATTGGGCAACTCCAGCGATGCCAGAGGGAACCCAAGCAGGGTTTGGCCATCGCTCGCTAGGACAGAAGTGAGACGCGGCTACCGGCCAAACAATTGTTGAGTTGCTGGTGCAGTTGCAACGGGTTCAACTGGCGACCAATGAAAACGAGTTGATTCTGCGGTGTTGTGGTCCAGGGTTCGGGGATAATGCTGCACCGTTTGCCGCTGAGCTGAAAGATGTGGCGCTGTTCTTCACCCTCAAACCAGAGAATGCCTTTGGCCCGGAACACATCGACGGGCATCTGGGCCATCAAGAAATGCTCGAATTTGGTCAGGTTGAAGGGGCGATCGCTCTTAAACGGCACCGAAACAAAGCCATCCTGAACGAGATGGGGAAATTTTTTGGGGAGTGCTTGAATTCCAGCCTCGTCCTCAGGCAAGCAAATGGGTGGTTCCGCTAAGCCCACATCTAGCAAGGCCGACAGGGGCAGGCGATCGCCCTCCTCCGTCAGCGAACATCGCAGATATCTGGCCTGTTCTTTGATGTCCTGAAGGTAGGACTCTAACCAAGTCAGCTTGGCCTCTGGCACTAAGTCCGCTTTGTTGAGCAGAATAATGTCGCCATAGAGCAACTGACTAAGGGCCACTTCGCTGCTGAAATGCTCCTCCGTAAAGGCTTCCGAGTCCACGACCGTAATGACAGAATCCAGGTGGGTGAAAACCTTTAGCTCCGTACTCAGAAACGTCACCATAATGGGCAGCGGATCGGCCAGTCCCGTGGTTTCGACCACCAGATAATCCATCCGCTCTTCCCGTTCCAGCACGGCATACACGGCATCCACCAGGCTGTCGTTGATGGTGCAGCAGATGCAACCGTTGCTCAGCTCCACCATGTTTTCTTCCACCGATACCAGCAGTTGACTATCGATGTTCATGTCGCCAAATTCATTCACCAGCACCGCCACCTTTAATTCCTGGCGATTGGTCAGGATGTGGTTCAGCAGCGTCGTTTTGCCACTGCCCAAAAAACCGGTAATTAGCGTCACCGGCATCCCCCGCTTGGGAATCGCTGGTATATCCATAGAAGTTAAAGGGCGATTGGTAGTGGTGTCTCAGCTTGAAGTTGCTGACAAGGAATACGACTAGAGAGCTCAGTCAGGCCAGCAGTGTAAATTTCCAATTGAGCCTCGGGGACGGCTTCAAACATCAGGCGATCGCTGGGAAAGACCACCCGCTCGAAATACCAATTAGCGATATTGCTGATGCGAAGAATTTGTAGATCCGGGGTCCGGTTTTGGTACATGCAGGTGATGCGTTTGGCGATCGTTGTCGGTAAAGCATTAAGAACTTGCATAGGCGTTTTGGGGGCAGCAATAGCAGGTTTAAACTGAGCCAAAATTTTAGAGGGAAGCCTGGGGTTAAGTATCTGCGCAGGGGCGATGTGAATCCTGCAAACAAGGGGGGAGCAATACGTTTAGCGGAAGGAGCAGACTTCGGGTGATCTTGGCGTCAGACTTCAAGGTTGCTGACGCCAAGCGGCGGACTCTAGCCGACGACTTTCCGAGTCATTAGTCATCAAATGGGGGCATCGCCCTCATCACAAGTGCCACCCAAAGCGTTGACGATCGTGCAGGTGTTGGCGACTAGCATTTCCTGAGTGGTTTCGGCGGCGGTTCCGGCTCCTCCCGGTCCTTCAACGAAGAGGGGTTGCTCTGCAACTTTGACAGCGGCGTTGCTAGCAACGGTGTTGATGAGATCAGGATTAGTGGTGCTTTCGGCAAAGATCGCGGGCACCTGAGCTGCTTTAACCTGATCAACTAGGCCAGTCAGCGTCGCGGCGGAGGGTTGCTCTTCGGTGCTGAGGCCGCTGAGGGCACCTTTGACTGCTATGCCGTAGGCGTCGGCATAGTAACGAAAAGCGTCGTGGGTCGTCACAAGGTTGCGGTTACTCGCCGGGATGGTGTCTACCTGAGATTGAATCCAGGTATCGAGGGCAGTAAATTGCTCGGTGAGGGCAGCAGCATTTTGATCATAGACCTCTGCCTGATCGGGATTTACCTTAGCCAGGTTGGTGGCAATAACTTCTGTGATCGCGGCATTATTGGTAGCACTATGCCAGATATGCGGATCGGCGACCAACTCCCCTTCACCGTGGTCGTGAGCTTCGCCTTCGGCATGGTCGTGGTCATGATCTTCCCCTTCAGCATGGTTATGGGCTTCGCCCTCGGCGTGATCGTGACCTTCCTCTTCGGCATGGTCGTGGTCATGGGCCTCACCCTCGGCATGGTCGTGTCCGTGGTCGTGCCCTGCCCCCATCAACGGCTCAGGAACGGCGGCTTCATAGACGGCAACTTTCGGCGCTGAATTGCTACTGGCATCGACTAAGCCAATTAAACCGGGGGCAAAATCATAGCCGTCGTACAGCACTAAATCGGCCTCATCGATCGCCTGCCGGTCAGAGGGTTTGGCCTGATAGGTATGGGGATCTTGACCGGGATCCATCAGGCAGGTAAGGGCAATCGTATCTTGGGCAATTTGTTCGGTCAGGTCGCAGATCACGCTAGTGGTGGCAACGACTTGCGGGAGTTCGACAGCGACCTCCTCGGCGGCAGTCTCTGCAGCGGCGTCATCGCTTTGAGCGACCGGTTCTTGACTGCAACCCACCAACCCTAAACCCAAGGAAACGGTCGCAATGCCAGCGAAGCGAACGGTCGTGGGCAACCAGTGTTGAAACATGGGGCGTTCTCCTGAAAAACCAGAAAAGGTCTGATATGATTTGTGAGAATGATTATCGTTCTAGCCTATTTTGTCATGCTAGAGGTTCAACACCTGTCTGTCAATTACCGGGGCATTCGGGCTTTGGAGGATGTGTCGCTATCGCTGCTGCCGGGGGAACTGGTGGGGCTGATCGGCCCTAATGGAGCCGGTAAGAGCACTTTCATTCGGGCGGTATTGGGGTTGATTCCTGGGGCTGGGCAGGTACGGTTTCAGGGGCAGCCGTTGCACCGCCAGCGCCAGCAGATTGCCTATGTGCCGCAGCGATCGCAAATCGATTGGGACTACCCGATTACGGCTTGGAACGTGGTGATGATGGCGCAAACGAGGCGGCTGGGCTGGTTGCGCTCTCCCGATGCCCGCGCCAAACAAAGCGTGACCGCTGCTCTGGAGCGGGTAGATATGATGCCTCTGCGTCGCCGCTCGATTGGTCAACTTTCGGGGGGGCAGCAGCAGCGAGTATTCCTGGCGCGGGCATTGGCCCAGGAAGCAGAGCTGTTTTTGCTCGATGAACCTCTGACAGGAGTGGATAAAAAGACGGAAGCGATGATGCTGGATTTGTTTGCCGATTTGAAGGCCCAGGGAAAGACACTGCTGGTGTGCAGCCATGAATGGGGCGAAGCCCTACACCGCTACGATCGCCTACTCCTGCTCAATCGTCGCCTGATTGCCAACGATGCGCCCCAGTCGGTGATGACGATGGAGAACATTCAGCAAGCCTATGGAGAAAATATTCGGCCTTCGCTTAACGGCAAAGCTGAGACGACGTTCTTTTGTTAACTAAATCCCTTGCCCTGAGTGCCGTAGGGTACCGTTCTGAAGCTGACGGTACTGGTATAGGGACTGTATAGCGTGTAAGTCGCCTTCCCCGATTCTTTGCCGACACTGCCGACGCCGACTACTTGGCGATCGCGCACTTGCTGCGTCATCGTCTGAGCCGGGGCATCCAATGTCGTCACGGTAGAAGTCACCGCCCCTGCCGGAATTTGCAGGTGAAACGTTAACCCAGATCGTCCACAAAACAACGTGTTCGCATCGGCCCGCAGCAGTCGGTCTAATAGTTGCATCGGGGGTGTTTCCGGCGTCAGCACATCATGGCAACCCACCGTACTGCCGTGAATTAGCAGGCAATCTAGCTCAAAGAAGCCAAAATCCAGCGATCGCAGCCATTGCACCGTTTCCCGTGGCACCGACTTCCAAAGCTTTTCAACGCCATCGGGGCCGATCTGTGCCAATAACTCGGTGGCCTCCGGGTCGCTGCCCATGCCATGCAGATTGAAGCATTGTTCTTCCCACCAGCCGAGGCAAACTTGGGGTGCCAACTCACCCCGGCGCGGTTGGCGTACCCGCTGCACTAAGTCCTCACATTGCGGATGAGGGCCGACGAGATCGCCCAGAATGTAGAGTGCTTCGATCGGGTGGTGGGCTCGCTTGAGGTCAGCGAGCACCGCTTCATAGGCGGAGAGGTTGCCATTAATGCCGGAGAGAATCGCCCAGTGAGTCATCGCTATCGCTCACAGACGTGAGTAGGGTCGTCGGCTTTTTCGGCGTATTCCAACCCTTTTGAAAGTCGCCAAGCAAAGATCGCAGGGAGTCCTTTTTCGAGAATGGCGGCGCAGGTTTGGGTGTAGTCGTATTCAACTTCGCGGAGTTCGGCTTGTTGGGTGTCGGTGTTGTAGACGATGTAAGTGGCGTTGGGCCGACCATGGCGGGGTTCGCCGACGGAACCGGCGTTGATGATGCGCTTGAGGGAAGGGAGAGGGGTCGGAGAGTGGGTGGGTGGATGGGGGGCTGGGTGGACAATGTTGAGGGTGAGTTGGCTGTTTTCTAAGTTACGCACGTAGGGAATGTGGGTGTGGCCGCAGAAGAGGGTGTCGGCTCCGGTGGCGAGGACTCGTTCCATCGCGATGAAGGCACTGGTGTCGGGTAGCAGGTATTCGTGCTGGCTGTGGGGACTGCCGTGAACGAAGCACAGATTGCTTTGTTGCAGCGTCAGAGGGAGTTCAGCCAAATAGTCACGGGTTTCGGGGGTGACTTCGCGATTCGTCCATTCGTGGGCTTGACGACCACGGGTTTCGGCCAGCAGGGAAGGATAGCTGCACTCGCAAGCGTTCAGCCCTTCGACGATGTCTTCATCCCAACAACCCTGGCAGGTGGGGATGTCGAGTTCACGAATGCGGGCGACGACTTCGTTGGGGTAAGGGCCGTAGCCCACCAGGTCGCCCAGGCAGTAGATCTGGTCAACGGGCTGCTGGTCAATCTTCCGCAGAACCGCCTCCAACGCTTCCAGGTTGCCGTGAATGCAGGACAGAACGGCGATATTCATACTACCTCCAGCGGGACAGAATCTTTTAAGGTTGCTTGATGAGCGGTGAGGAGTGAGTCGGATAAATAGCAGTCTTTGAGGGTAGCCGCGATCGCCCCTTCATCCAGTTCCTGCCCCACTACCTCAATACCGCTAAAGCGATTGGGGCGGCCCTGCACCCAACGGGGCAAATTGAGTTCGGTGTAGGCGCTGCCGGGCAAGCTGTTCACAAAATCCAGATGAAACGCCTGGCCCTCTGCCAACTCAAAAATCCCCTTGGCCCGATGCACTTTGCCGTAGGCTCCTTGAATCAACTCCTGCCAAAAAGTATCCAGACTGGGCGGGTCGAACACCTGACCACTCAACGGTGCCCGCCACACCTGCGCCGCTTGCAGATTCAGGGTCGATTGATTACCGCGAATGACCTCATCAGCCCACAATTGCCAGCCCGCATCGCGATTTTCCTCAGCCACCAGAGCGATCCGGCGGTGAGGCCGACCTTCCAGAAACGCGATGTCGGTCTCTAGCTGAAAGCCCAACTCAAAGTAGACGGGTACGCCAGCCGCTAAGCGTTGCAGCAATTCCGTTTCGGGCTGGCGCTGAAAAATTTCGACCTGGGGAAACCGCGCCGCTACCCGCGTCGCATCAATAGGTACTGGACCGACGCCCGGCGTGGCGTAAACCGCAGGCGTCGGCATCTGAGCCAGTTCCTGAAGAATCCAGGTGGTTTTACCGGCACCGCAGGGGCCAGCGACGACGGTGAGCATAGGCTTGCAAGGTGGTAACGATAATCATTATCATATTGCTCGCATCCTATTTGGGCAACCACCATCAACTGTCATGGTTCAGTCGCAGACCGATATTGCCGTCATTGGGGCCGGACCCCAGGCCCTCACCCTGGTGACTCACGTCCTGCAAAAGAAGGCGAAACTGCGCGATCGCATTCAGGTCTTTGACCCCAGCGGCACCTGGATGGCGCAATGGCAGCAGCAGTTTGCGGCGCAAGAGATTCAGGAGTTGCGATCGCCCGCCGTCCATCATCCTGACCCCAATGCCCACGCCCTGCGCACCTTTGCCGAAGGGCGCTACGAGGAACTCCACCCGCCCTACGATCGCCCCGGTACGCGCCTATTCCAGGAATTTTGCGAGACCGTCGTGCAGCGCTGGCAGTTGCAAAATCAGGTAGTGCCCGCAGCAGTCACCCGCCTAGAACCCTTGCAGAAAAGACCTTCCCGCTTTCGGTTGACCTTATCGACTGGGGACACCGTGCTGGCGCGGCGAGTCGTGCTGGCGACGGGCGGCGGGCAGCCCTATATACCCGCTTGGGTCAAGCAAATCAACGTTACCCATCCCCCGGAAAGGCTGTGCCATGCCAGTCAAATCCGATTGCCCACCTTGCATTCACTCAATGGCGAAACGGTGCTGATTGTCGGCAGTGGGTTAACCAGCGGCCACCTGGCTGTGGGGGCGGTGAAGCGCGGTGCCAAGGTCATAATGATGGCGCGGCGCACCTTCCAAGAAAAGCTGTTCGATGCTGAGCCGGGATGGCTGGGGCCAAAGTACCTGAAAGGATTCCACGCCGAACCCGATATGCAGACCCGCTGGCAGATGGTGCAGCAAGCCCGCGATGGCGGCTCGCTCACGCCTGCCATGATGACGCGCCTACGACAACTGCAGCGGCAAGGGCACGTCACGTTTTATGAGTGCTGTCAGGTGGCGGCTGCTCAGTGGCAAGGGGACGCCTGGAAAGTCTACTGCGACAACCATTCAGTCCATGACTGCATCGCCCATCAGCCCATCCATCGCATCTGGCTTGCCACCGGAACCACTCTGGATGTGCGATCGCATCCCCTATTGACGGACGTGCTAGCGCAATATCCCGTCGATACCGTCCACGGCTTACCCGTATTGGATGAACACCTGCGCTGGCCAGGGTGCGAACTGTTTTTGATGGGACCGTGGGCGGCGCTGCACGTTGGCCCGGTTGCCCGCAACTTGTTTGGTGGGAAACTGGCGTGCGATCGCATCGTGCCCGCCCTCACCAAAGCGAGCTTGTCTTTCGCCCAAGGATAAATTGAGCCCAAAATTTCGCAAGAGTTTATCGTTGTGCGCCCTTGCGAAACCGTGAGCGTGTCGATTGGTTCATCTGTGCTGTGGAGGCAGTCACTAACCAGCAACCGACGCGATTAGTTATGACACGTACAGCCGGTATGACCACAGCCCGAACCTTCAGGATGGCCATTGGCGCAGGCATCACTGCAATAGTAGTGGCCCTCCTTTTCAACCGCTTTGCTGGTATCCACGATACATAGGCATGAGTCACAGGCACATTTCATTTGAGTCACAGTCGTCATGGCAGTCTCCTAAACCGATAGAATGGAACAAACACTTGAACATCTGTTCAGGTATACCCTAACACTTGAATGCTTGTTCAGGTATTAAGCCTACAAAATCTTTAGCTTTCCCTGAAATAGCTGAGAGGTCGGACGGTGTTGCGGTTGCTGCTAGATATTGGCGGATTGATGTCGGACTCTGAAGAACAAGCGATGCAGGCGATCGGAGAGAGTGCCTCGGTCAGTGGGATTTTGAGTGTGGAGAAGGCTCAGCGGATGGCCGAGTTTTTTGGCGTGCTGGGCGATCCGAATCGTTGGCGCATCTTGTCGGCACTGGCTGCTCGGGAGTTGCCCGTGGGAGAGCTAGCGGAGGCGGTTGAGATGAGCGAATCCGCCGTTTCTCATCAGCTAAGAGTGCTGCGCACCATGCGGCTGGTCAGCTACCGCAAACGAGGCCGCAACGTTTACTACTGCTTAAAAGACAACCATATTTTCAATCTGTATCGTGAAGCCTCAGAGCATTTGGATGAACCCATTGATGAAGACTAATTTCTGGGCACAGCCAATTCACGACTTTTGATTTCATCTCGACAACCCTTAGGTTTGCTGCTTTGCGCCCTCGCCCATTTTGTCGTTTTCTAGAACTCTAACCAAACGACAGTTGTTGTATCCCTTGTTTTATTGGACGACGATGCCTGATTGCCTGTTGTCCCAATGGGTCTAATGTCGTGGGCCGCCGTATGAGCCGCAAGGTCATTGATGCTCCTCGCGAGCCGCCCAACACATATCGTTCCGTCAGGATTTTGTCGTGTCTTATTTCTTTAGCCAAACGACAGTGAAATTTTCTGGTGATTACTCAAGCGGATTTAGGTAACCCGAGTTGCTGTTTCACATGCATTTGAACAGCGTTAGCAGCGGCGGCGGCGATATCATTCCAATCTGCGGGCGTCAGAGCTGCATGAACGGCTTGTTGGAGGAGAGCTTGAGCATCTGCTGATAACGGCTCATTTTCCGTGTTAGCGAAATCTTCCGCCAACACCAATTTGAGTTGCGTCTGAACGTTAGGACTGGGCTGCTTCAGCCGTAGCATTAACCGTTCTTGTCCCACGCTCCAGGCCGCATCGGCACCCACACCGAGATTGCCATCCGCCAGTAGTTGCCGAAACTCCCTCAGCACTAGAGACTGTAACCGCTGAAACTGATGGAAACTGAGCGGATCCGCCATGAACTGCCCCAACCTGGCCCCGAATTCTGGTCCTGCACTGATGTCACAATGAGCCTCCTCTTCAATCCGTGCCGCATCCAATGCCCATTGCGGATCCTGCAACTGGGCCATGAGATCGAGGGCTAATCGAGAATCATCGGAACGTTGAGAGGCCATAGTCTTTCACTATCTGTTCAAAGCAGGATACTCGAAATACGTCAGCAGTTCCTCATCCGGATCAATGCGGTCATCCAGGTCAGGATCAAGCCGCATCATATTCTTGCGCTCATAGAACCCAGTAGCTCCAGGGAGAGCATGGAGTCCCACCCAACCTCCATAGCCTAACTCAACACTCCGGAGCCGAGAAAAAGATAGCAAAGCACTGCCGACCGTCTTGAACTGAGGTGGGTTCTGAATCGGGAGCCGATTCCACGGCGCGACCGATAACGCGGCCACATAGACCAGCCTTTGACCCGGATAAAACTGTGAGGAATGCCATTGGGTCTCCAGCATCATGAGACCTTGGGTGCGGCCCTCATACTCAACGGCATAGCCTTCATAATTAACATCGCGAATGGTGAGGCGCTCCTTGAACGCCCAATCCCAGTATTTATCTGCTTGGGAGAATTGTCGGAGTTGAGCTTGCCAAAGCGACTGAAAATCCGCCACATGCCTCGGTTGTAAATCCAGTAACCGGGCTTCAACAGACTGCTGATCCTGGCCTCGAACGAGACTGACGGGCAGTTGTACCATCGCTCAACAATGACCAAAGATTCACCTTCCAGGATATGGCCGACAGGCCCCCTTTGTCCTATCCAGAGACATGTACCCTCTTGGGCACCCCACCGGGCTCCTCTAGATGCTGAGCGATCGCCTTCGCACTCTCCACACACCTTTCATCTAAACGTGAGTTCGACGCTAAAAAATCGCTGGCGGCAGAGCTTCTAGTTCCTTGGGAGTCAAGTCTAGAGCGGGCTTGGTGGGATAGTAAGAGTAGGCAATTAATCCGCCTACCAGATTAGCGAGGAAATTCATGCCGCTGCGATGCCGAGAATGCTCAATCTGACAAATGTTTTTGAGCTGGTCGTTCACCGACTCGATGATGGCGCGCTTGCGTAAGAGGACTTTATCCATCAGGCTCATGAGCTGATTGGTCATGTTTTTGCGCCGTCTGGCAATCAATTCCAGACCTTGCTCATAGAGTTTTTCAAACAAGGCCTGAGAGACATACCCCTTATCCGCGAAGAGCTTGCCTGTGAGATGCTGGGCCATTTCTGGTACGGGTTTGCGATCATCCGTATTGCCGGGAGTTAAAGTCGCCGCTAAGAGTTCTCCCTGGTCGTTGATAATCAGGTGTAGTTTGAAGCCAAAGTACCATTTCACCGAGCTTTTGCCCCACTCCGCCTGGTGCTTGAAGACCTGGTTCTGTTTGGCTCGGTTGGGATGACAGACGGCGACGGAGGTGGAATCGATGAAGCTAATGCCCGTTAATTCACCAAAAGTCGTTTGCAAGAAATAGATCAAGGCCATCACGCGGCTTTGTTGCATGAATGATTTCTGGTGACTGGTTTCCTCAGTGGGGGCAATTTTTAAGCCTCTAAGACATAACTATCCGGCATGCCGAGATGAGTCATGCGATTGAGCGCCGCACAAGCT
>Ga0208218_1000889_pt1 | contig 12436 bp, 12 predicted proteins | sample HotLakmasection3_FD_184726 | JGI IMG/M metagenome (GOLD analysis project Ga0208218, IMG submission 184726) | Hypersaline microbial mat communities from Hot Lake, Washington, USA - Section #3 (SPAdes) | ecosystem: Environmental > Aquatic > Non-marine Saline and Alkaline > Hypersaline > Microbial... | reverse complement strand
CAATCAAAGTTAAGTATAATTACGTAAATTCACTGTACAATGAGAGTATCAAACGGCCAATTCTAGAGTCTCATCGAGGATGCAATGAGCAACAAACCACAGTCCTTTATGGATTATGTCCAGCATCATGAGCGGAGTTGGGGCGTCGAGGAATATGAAGGCCGCCCCAATCTGATCGATATTCTTCGCGCACCTGTTAGCGTCTTCTGGCAAGAAACACCTGAAGCGGAGCGTTTGACGATCACACTGCATGACGATATGTCTGAGATCGAAGAATACATGACACGTCTGTTATTTCGGCGTAATGGGACAATACCTAAAAAGCGTATCGCACGCATCTTCACTGGCGGCAAAGCAACGCGCATCAAAGGTATTCGCATTGTCTTTGAACTTGAAGATAATCCAAGCAGTATGCCTGACAGCGACGTTGCCGCGATCGAGAGTGTGACCGACAATCTGATTGCGTCAGAAACTCTGGAAGAATTCCAATCAGATTTTGATCAGGATGACAATGACTGATCCCACGGGTCAGCAAGAAAACGCTGGAACTCAATTAAGTAACCGTTCGGATCACGAACGAAAAAATGATATATACCATACTCAGGAGTGACCCGGGGCGCGTTATCACACGGGATGCCGTGCCCCGTGATATGTTCATACCACGCATCTACGTTGGGTGTCACGACGGTAAAAATAACACCATCCGGTGTACGAGGCAACTCACGTAAGCAAATGCCCAGATAAGCCTTACGCCCCCTTATGTTTTACCATGTGGTAAATACGACACCCACCTTGATCGAGTGCAAGCTCCAAGCCGAGAACTTCTTCATAAAACCGCGCTGAGGCAGCTATATCCCGGGTATACAGGAAAGTAATCTGCTCTGCTATAGGCAACATCTTCAACGTCGCTCCAGGTTTTCTTCATGTGAATACCGAGTACGAAATAAGACACCATCACGTCCACTGAGGCGTACCAGATAGCGCCACACGGGAACTGCCAGTATGACGGCCCACAACGCCAGACCGCTGGCAACTCCGGCATCGCCCCGCCACAGCGCAAGCGTTAAAACTACTGTTAATCCAAACAACATGGCGACTTGTACACGTGTTGCATTCAAAAGTTGTCTAGTCGCATCAGCACGAGAACGAACCCGCTGAGTGCTGAAAATGGCTATCAGGTAGGCAAAGCTGACGATTGCCACCAACGGCCAGCCATCAGAAGCGGTTAGCGGTAGGCCCGGCCCATTGACTATCCAGGACACAATCACCAGAACAATAGCCAGAATAGCAAAAACAAAGTGGCGCCGATTCGGCTGCGGCAATACCGCATCAAGTAAAAAGGCACCGGCACCCAACAATGCAACCGGCCAATCACCAGTGAACGCAACTAGACCGATAACAGCCAGTACACCAATGGAGTCAATCAGGTATGCAGCTGGTCCGACCGAACGATTGATCATACGCGCCACAAGAATAGTCAACAACATTGGCCAGAGCGCAATCTGGGTTGGCTCGAACAACCAGAACCCAGCAAACGCGATGACACTGGCGAGAAACGCCGAATAGTCATAATCCGGATCAAGTTCTCGGCCGATTATCCAGGCAAGTAGTCATAATCCGGATCAAGTTCTCGGCCGATAATCCAGGCAAGTAGGACAAGGCCACCCGCCACTACACCTGATGTCAGCGCAGTTTCAGCTACTTCACCCTGGTTCCATTTGACAAACCCAACTGCTATTCCAGCCAGAATTGTCAACAGCAGTATCAGTCGATTTGTAAAATAGCGCACGTCAAAAGGACGCCCAATAGCTGTGAATTTACTCAAGTCCTGCATACGAAAAACCTTCGACAATTACAATCCAGAAAGAGTATAGCGTGACTGTCAACAAAAGGCCGGTCATGGCGAGTTTATGTTCTCAGGCTTCTCTTGTTCAGGTGGTAGTGGCAAAGCATTTGGCTGCTGAAAAAACTGCGCACGGGTCGTATCGGTAAGTACATAGGACTCAATTGGCAGTTGAGACCATAACAAACCAGGTGTCGCAATCCGGCCAGAAGCAGCCTGTGCGTAATCGAACAACCATGCAAAAAAGACCTCAGTACCAACATCCTGTCTTATCCGATGCAGCATCTGGACTCCTCGCAGGTAGACCGCATTGATGTACTCACGCATACTTCCAAATTCATACACGGTACGATCCACCTGGCCCGTTGGAGCGTAACTGTTTATCCGGAATGCCCACCACCAGTCTTTGTGTTCAGGATAGTACTCTTCAAGATAGATATATTCGCTGTAAGTCGCCAATGCTTCATCTAACCAGGGCGCATTCGCCGGATCGTTGCCTACACTGGCGTACCACCACTGATGTGCGATCTCATGCACTGTGATGAGTGTGAGGTAATTCCTTACCCCACCAGTAAAATCGTAAAACCAGCGCGTGCCAACATAGACCAGACCACTAAACTCCATCCCGTCCGGGAAATCACCTTGAACGACTAACAAACGGTCATACGGATATTCGCCATACAGCGCTACAAATTGCTCATAACTGCGCAGTGCCTCATTGACAACATGTTCACCACCATCCAGTGTGCCTTGACCAGTCGATACTATGGCGTCAGGAAACGTATAGACTTCTATCCATGTCCCATCCTGTGCCTGAGCTTTCTGTACACGATACGATGGACTGATACTCACCGCAAAATCCCGCGAACCCAGTAACTCGTATCGCCAACGATTCGCGTCATTAACTGAAATTTCTAATCCAGGTGCAGCAACTACTGGCGGAGACTGCAGGCCCTTGATGTCCAGAGTCACATCCCAGTCAGCTTGCTCAAGAACTGCCTGTTCACCAATGAACTGGGCCTCGTTCAGCACCCAGTCGCCGCCGAAATAGGGCGAAATTGTTGGAAGCCAGTAGCTGAGATTCAGTTGGCGCGGACTATAACCGAGGTACCCTTTAGTGACGCCGTTAGCACCAACAGCGGGTGGCAACACACGAAACGTCAGATCCAAGGTAATCACACAACCCGGAGGAAGTGCATCCGGTAGAGACACTGAGAAACCTGCTCCGTCGAGCACAGGCGCAAGTTCATCATTGGCGAGTCGAACGCTCTGCAGGTCAAACGCACCGGCATAATGGTTCGCTTCTACGAAAAAGACAATGCGGTCAAGAAATACACCAGTATCATTGGCAAAACGTACCTGTTGAGCGACCTGAGCTTGTTTTTCAGCATAATCGACCACACTCACCACAGTATACTGCCGTGCAGCGCCGTGCAGCGTTTCCCCACAGAGATAAACCTCATCCACTAGTGGTTGAGATGGAGCTTCAGGAGTCACAGGTACACGATTGAATTCACGTTGCCCTGTAGGGTTGGGAGTAACAACAGGTTCTGCAGCGTGCGCGACGAGTGAGGGCGCAAGTGTAGGAAGCACATTTTGCTGTGCTGCACATGCAATTAGGGTGCACGACGATAGAACAAGCAAAACCAACTGTCGTAACCGACCAACCATGTTTTCACCATCAGTACTCAATACCAGTACTCAATCTGAGGTGCATGATACTCGGACCGGTTAAACAACGCCAGCAGATATTATACGCAAACCAATACCTATTGCGCAGACTGTGTTTTTCTAAAAAGAAATGTGATAAGATGTCGGAAGTTTGTTTAGCTAGGCAAAGTAAATTGCTCAGCGAGCAGACAGGCGACCCGGGGAAGAATAGGGGTATAAACGTGCAAACCACCTACGACTCAAAACATACTGTCGAGCCTACTCTCGCGGACAAAGGGCGTGCGATTCTACGTCTCTCACGCTGGCGTGAGCATGTTCCATATACAATTCCAGCAGTTCTCGTAGGAGCAATGCTCGCGGTGCAAAACAGCGAGAGCATGATCGACTGGCGAATTGTACCCGTGATTCTCGCCAACATCCTGGCTATGTCTTTTGCATTCATGATTAACGATGTCGAGGATGCCCCAGATGACGCTCTCAATCCAAAGAAACGGGCGCATAACGCCATTAGCAGCGGCATTCTGACGTCGCAGCAAGGCTGGTTAGCCTGTTTGATAACCTTCGCGGCGTCGTTTGCACTGTACGCGGTGGGCGGCTGGTGGACGTTACTCTGGGGTGGTCTAACTCTACTCCTGAGCTATCTTTATTCGGCCTACCCCTTCCGCCTAAAGGCCCGCCCACTCACAGATGTGGTTTCACATGCGCTTATGCTGAGCGGCCTGCTGGTCATGACTGGCTATTTCACCTATGATCACACGCCTGGTATGGCCTGGCTGGTCATCCTCGGTGCGACTTTGTTCAGTGCTTACGGGCAATTCTATAATCAGATTGACGATTACGAAGTAGACAAAGCTGCGGGCCTGAAAAACACCGTTGTTCTGACTGGCAAGACACTGACGCGCATTCTAATGTATGCCTCAGCCGTTGGTGCGTTAGGCAGCTTCCTCCTTGCAGTCTTCAGCGGCGTGTTTCCTTACTGGCTTGCAACGCCAGCGTTAATCAGCATCTTCGTGGCAGCGCTGTTTGTCTGGGAAACAGACATGCGTGGGAACAATGCTGCAGGCTCCGGAGCAATTCAGAAACCTGGGCTCCTGGTCGCCAACATCATTGTCTTGATGTGGCTGGCTGGTCATCTAGGGCTCCTGAGCGGCATTACCGGCTAGCGGCTCACTCTGGATAAGTGACAATCAAGAACCCGGCTCGCAATCTGAACCGGGTTCTTGCGTTGTAGGGGCTTAGTCTAGACCCTGCACTATGCTAAAATGTCAACTCGTCGCTTTCGGTTAGAGAGTATGCATTTATGGTGACGGTCCACGCTGTTCTCTTCAACATGATTGTTCTGTACTCCTTCATCCTGGGAGTATATGCAGCTGTACTGGCTGCGCGTGGTCAGGGACTTTCAGGCAACTTTTGGGGTGCTGTCGGCACGTTTGCGCTACTCTCAGCGGTAACACTAGTCGTAGGTATCATCCTGATCCTCCAGGGATACACCGTGCAATCAGGTGGGCGCATTCTGATTTACATCCTCTACATGCTGTTTTTGATCGTCATCATGCCCGGCTTGTTCAGCTTCTTACGAGGCCGCGACGATCGAAATGCCGCAATTGCTTTCTCAGTACTCGCAGTTTTCAATGCAGCAGTGGCATTCAGCATGGCAGATCGCGGACTGACGTCATGGATAATAACTAACTCTCCTTGACGTGACCTTATGGTAACGATCCGGCTGTTCGTCCTCGCCCTACTAACCTTTACCACCTTAGCATTAGCAGGGTGTCAGGCACAGGCAACCCCAGTTCCACCTCTGCTCCCGACAGAGATTACCCCTGTGCAGACTCTAGTGCCTGCCACAGCACCGCTTCGCTATGCTTTTGCTGCTAACACATCGGGTTTTGTCCCACAGGACACATTAAACGCGCTTGCACAGTCCGCTCTGATAGAGCAGCTTTCCGAAGACGAAATAACAGAAAACACGCTCAGCAGCTACGATGTTATCGTTGCCTACGGTGTTATACCCGATTGGAACGTTGCGCCGGTTGCACATGAGATTGGAATCATTATCAATCGAGATGTACCGCCACTCGATGAAGAGGAACTACTCCAGGTAGTGGCTCAACGTGCAGACGGCCCCTCACTCGTGGGCATACTTGACATACCAGGCGCTGAGGCGCTCAGCCTTCCAGAAGTCGACACAGAGGCAGCTCGTGTCCAACTAGCTGGTCTCGGATATCCAGACGGCATAACCCTCACTGCACATGTGACGGCTGTGCCAGGCGGTATGTTAATGAAATCTTTGTTTGAGTCAAGCAACATCCGTTTGGTCACACCCACGACAACGACTAATGAAGCAATAGAAGCATTGACAGCAAATCAAGCGCATATGGCGCTGGTCAATCTGGGTGACACTTTGGTTCAACAGATCGTCAGTAGTTCTACGTCAATCATAGTCGTGCCGTTCTACCGAATCCCGATAAGTTACCTCAGTGCACCAGGCGTACGCCTTGAATTTCCCAGCGGCGGATGGCCAATACCATCTCGCTAGCAAACACAGGGCTGCAATATCGCTAACCCGGTTGGAAGCTATAACAATATCAAATGCTATAATAGCGTCATGACCAACCATTACGCGCCCAGATAATGAAGATCATACTGACGCACAACAACGCAGATTTTGACGCAGTTGCTTCTATGCTGGCAGCTCATAAACTTGATCCCCATTCACAGCCGGTTCTGCCCTCACGTATGTTGCGAAGCGTTGCCGAGTTCTTGGCACTGTATCGCAATGGTTTGCCATTCATCGCTCACGACGATTTCCATCCAGAGGGAGCTGTAGAACATATAACGCTGACAGATACCCAGACTTACCCAGAACTGGAGAATATTCCAGACGATTTGCCTACCCTCATCATTGAGCACCATGCCCAGGAACGACGTCTGCGATCCAATGAAACCTGGGTTGGTGAGGAAGTCGGCGCGACAACAACGTTGCTTGTCGAACAACTAAAAGAGCGCCGCATTTCGATCAATAGCCTGGAAGCCACACTGATGATGCTGGGCATTTATGCAGATACCGGAATGCTGACCTATGGTGGCACAACGCCTCGTGATATCCAGGCCGCAGCATGGCTTCTCGAAAAAGGTGCAGTACTGGATACAGTCCGCCGGTTTATGCATGCTCCACTTGATGACAACCAGCAGCATTTACTCGAGATTCTGCTTCGACAACAAGAGAATCGTCGCCTGCAAGGCTATGATGTCATTATCTGCACTGCACAGGTAGACGAGCACGTCAGTGGGATCAACGTTGTGTGTACGCAGCTGCGCGACATACTGGATCCAGCAGCACTCTTCACAGTCGTCGCACTCCCGAAACATGTCCAGGTTGTTGCGCGAAGTGCTGATGACGCGATTGATGTTGGGGAGGTCACCCGACTGCTGGGAGGTGGTGGTCATCCCCGCGCCGCAGCCGCAGCAGTCTACAGTAAGGATACTGGCGAAGTAACTTCGGCAATCTGGGAGATATTGACAGACCACATTCAGCCGCCCATTCGAGTTGTCGATTTGATGTCTAAGGGCGTACACACTGTTAAAGCAGATGATCGCATTGGAGATATCATCGGCCGTATTCGCCGGATTGGCCATGAAGGCTACCCTGTTATCTCAGACGGTAAAGTAGTTGGTTTGCTCTCTCTGCGCGAGGCCGACCGCGCTCTGGAACATCGCCTTGATGATGTACGCGTCGGGGACCTGATGCGGGCAGGCAGCATAACCCTCACCCCACACGATAGTGTTATGCGCCTCGAACAGCTGATGGTGGAATCGGGATGGGGCCAGATTCCTGTTGAAATCAATGGGCAAATCGGAGGAATCGTAACGCGCACCGATCTCATTAAGCACTGGGCCCAAACTCATCCGTCAACTTCACCCGCACAGCCGACACTGCCTCCCGAACGGGTACGCAACCTCCTGAGCGAAGATGTTGAAAAACTAGTACTTTCACTGGCAGATCATGCACAAGCGGAGAATAAGAATCTCTATCTGGTTGGAGGAGTGGTTCGTGATCTCTTACTGAAACAAGCAAATAGTGATATTGACTTCGTTGTCGAAGGTGATGCAATTGCATTCGCGAGAGGCGTGCAAAACGATATTGGAGGTCGACTGCACACACACGAGCCTTTCGGCACAGCAAAGTGGCAGCCTGATGCTAACATCGCAAAAAAACTTGGTATCGACCTCAGCACGCTGCCCGACCACATCGATTTCGCAACAGCACGCAATGAGTTCTATACACACCCAACTGCCCTTCCCACAGTGTATAGCGGCAGCATCAAACTGGATTTGGGCCGACGGGATTTTACGATTAACACGCTCGCAGTACAGCTCAGCCCATCCGAAGCACAGTGGCGCATCGTAGACTACTACGGTGGCCTCTCGGATCTCGAACAGCGACTAATCCGTGTACTACACAGCCTGAGTTTCATTGATGATCCCACACGCATTATCCGCGCTGTACGATTCGCTGAGCGTTTGCGATTCAAAATTGAACCTCGCACGGAAGAACTCATTGGACGTGCTTTGCCAATGCTGCGTCGCATTACGGGCGAGCGTATCCGCAATGAGATTACATTACTTCTGCGTGAACAAAAACCTGAACGTGGGATATCTAATCTCCGACGATTGGGAGCATTTGAAGCCATTCATCCGGACTTTAAGGTCGATGGTTTAATAGCTCAGCGCTTCAAGCTCGCACGCGAGAATGTTGAGTCTGAAGATAAATCCACACTCTTTGATATGTACTGGCATATGCTTTTCTGTCAACTTGATGAAAAAGCTGTGCAATCAGTCGGAGAGCGTCTATTGTTTGGCCAGAACATGATCCGTGACTTGCGTGCCACATCCAGACTGGTCAACGATCTGGAAAGACTTAGGCAACCGGACATACCCCCCAGTCAGGCCGTTGCGATCCTAGAGACATTGCCAGGAATGACCTTACGTGTCGGTCACTTACTGCTTGATGCGCCAGCTAAAGCATATATTGAGCAATACCGTACAGATTGGCGGTATCGACAGCCGACAGTAACCGGACATGATATCAAGGCACTTGGTCTCGGCGAAGGCCCCGCTTACAAACGAATCCTGGAAAAGATACGGGATGCGTGGCTCGATGGAGTGATCACGAATACGATACAGGAAAGCGCACTTTTGCAGAGTCTGGTAGAGAGCGAGCAAAAAGGATCAGATAATGGTTGAATTCGTGCCATCAACGAGTTTCAATCTGGCAGTCACCGTTAGCATCCGTAAACTCGTACAAAGCGATCTTAGAAAACTTGAATGGTACGGTCAATACCGCCACTACAGATTGATGTTCAGACGTGCTTACCAGGAGCAGCGCAGCGGTAAGAGAATACTCCTGGTTGCTGATCTTAGAGACTTTCCAGTCGGGCGCATATTCCTCTTGCTGGAAAGCAGTCACACACAAATCGCGGATGGGAAACACAACGGTTACATGTACGGTTTTCGAGTTATGGATATGTTGCAGGGATCTGGCATTGGTACACGACTCATACAGACAGCAGAAGACATACTGGCGCAGATGAATTATCGGAGAGTTACCCTTTCTGTTGCAAAGACGAATCGCGACGCAATTCGTCTCTACGAGAGATTGAACTATGCTATTTGCGGTGAAGATCGAGGGGAGTGGCAATATAAGAACCACAAAGGCGAAATCGTTCAAGAAGCTGAACCGTGTTGGATACTTGAAAAACTCTTGAGTACGCGGTAATCTCTTTTGTCATGTCGTACTTCTGACAAAATGCACGGTCACAAACAGTAGTTTTCATGGTATACAGTATAACGTTGTGATGCCGTGCATAGATGCTCGGCATTAATTTCGTACGTTACGTGAGAGGATTCTCATGGTTTCTCGTGATCTTCCGGTCGCTGTCCAGCGGTGGCAAGGCGGCCAGCATCCCAGTTTATCGACCATAATGCGCATCATGAAGCAAGAAGGACTGCGTCCCTATATGTGGTCGAACCTGGCCAACCATCGCTATGGCATTCGCAGTCACAACTATGACAAGATCCTGTTTGTGATTGATGGCTCCCTGGAGATACACCTCCCCGACAGCAATAGTATTGTGGCGCTTCGCACTGGTGATCGTATCAACATTCCGGCAGGTGTACGTCATATGACAGTCGTCGGAGCGACAGGCGCCAAATGCGTCGAAGCGAGTATGCGACGCCGAGATGCAAATCGCAGCATTGTTTAGGTTATAGTACCCCTTACATACGAATTCGAAACGGGTCGAGTGGCCCGTTTTTCTATTCTCTCGGCCGGGCTACGTCGAGACCGATAAACAAGGCTCTCGTAAGCATTTACTGTTATTCATGGTAGTATAGAAAGCGGCAAGAACAAGGAAAACGACAATGCAAGAAGTCACTATCGGTTTAGCGCTTATCGCCGGCATTTTGTCTTTCATCTCACCGTGCGTCCTACCTTTGATCCCAGCGTATGTTGGTTATATGGGCGGCCGAATGACCCGCACGGTGGCTGTACAAACCGCCAGCGGTAAGAATAGCCAACTAGGCAACCAGAGTTTGACCTCTCGGGTTAGTCTCATCGTTCATAGCGCTAGTTTCGTTCTAGGCTTCACAACAGTCTTTGTGGTGCTAGGACTCATCACGACCGGTATCATAAGCGCACTGGGTGGTTCCGGCTTACTGCTTACCGACATTATTGGGCGTGTTGGCGGCGTCATTATCATCCTATTTGGCTTGCATTTCATGGGTGTTGTGCCTGTCATTTTTCGGTGGTTACGTGCTCACCCTGCCCTTCTAAACAGCCCGGTGACAAGTCTGGCCATTGGTATAGCTGTCAGTGCGATCATTCTATGGGGATTCGTCATACTGATCATTGCATTACCTGTCCTTGCTGGATTCTGGTTAGCACTGGCGTTGAATGGTGCTTTCACACGTCCGGGTGATTTCTGGAATCAGCTAATGGATGGATTTGAGCGCATCTTCTACACAGATACGCGCCAGCAAATCAATCCTAACAGCGCGGGCGGGCTCGGTGGATCGTTCTTTATGGGTATTGTCTTCGCCGCAGGCTGGACACCATGTATCGGTCCGATCTACGGTGCCATTCTCAACACAGCTATCGCAACTCAAGACATTGGCGCAGCCGCAACCGGGCTCGCTGCCTATTCGCTTGGCCTGGGGATTCCGTTTATGCTAACGGCGCTCCTTTTGGAAAGCGCTCAAGGCGTTCTGAAGCGTTTGCAACGCCATATGAGAGCAATTGAACTAGTCAGCGGGAGCTTCCTGATCCTGATTGGGGTGCTTGTCGCAAGCGGACAGCTACAGAGCTTGTCGACCCGACTCTCAAGTGGTGAATTTGCCGACTTCACCTTTCGAGTAGAAGAATGTACCGTTGGCCTTGCACAGGGCGATCTGACTTTAAGCCATTTGGGATCTTGCTACAGTGGGACCCTTGAACCCATAGTCATGAACCAGGGGACTTTAAGCCATTTGGGATCTTGCTACAGTGGGACCCTTGAACCCATAGTCATGAACCAGGGTATCAGGAATCAACTGACAGTCGACAGCCCTGAACATCAATACGTCCTCCGCATTGAAGAAACCGCTCGTATTGACGTAGAGCTCAGTCGCCTTGAAGGTCTGGAACCAGTTGTAACCATGTATCAGCCTGACGATGTGTTGGCTGCAAGCAGTTCAACACTTGAACAGGTCGAAGAAGACACGTACCTTGTGTTGAACCATGTTACCGTTACACCCGGGCTGTACCGAGTAGCGATTACTGGTAGTAATCTATCAGGGGAGCCCCAGCGATACCAATTGCGCATCGTCAAAACTGAGCCAGAAGCTGCCCTATCGCTGCCCGATGATGCGAGTGCGGAGAGCCCACTAATTGACCTGGCTGAAACAGGTCGGGATGCCCTTACAGCCAGAAACGCAGAAATTGGCCTGGAAATCGGCAATCTTGCACCTGATTTCTCTGCGATGTCCATAACCGGTGAGGCTATAGCTCTAAGTAATTTCGAGGGAAAGATCACCATCATTAACTTCTGGGGAAGTTGGTGCGGTCCATGCCGACGTGAGATGCCAATACTACAAGAGCTATACGAAGTTTATGAAAACCAAGGCATGACGATTGTGGGACTCGCAGTAAATGACACTCTTGAAGATGTGGAAGCTTTCCGCGATGAGTTTGACCTCACATTTCCACTTGCACTGGACAATGGCAGCTCAATCAGTAATTTGTACAATATTACCAGCCAGCCCAGTACACTCATCGTTGACGCAGACGGTGTGATCGTATTCAAACATTTTGGCCTGGTTACCCGTGAACAAATTGAGCCCGCAATTCAGAATGTTCTCACAAGCTAGTGTCCGGTGTATGCAAAAAGCGCAGCTATTGCTATAGCGAGCATGCTGATTGTGCTTGCTACAATGCTTGTATCTCTCGGTGGTTTGCCTCACCGCCAGAATTACACAGGCACGTTTGTCGACAATTTGGGATGGGTCGCACCCGAAGTGGGTGCGATCGCCCCACCCTTTTCATTGCAACGGCTTGATGGCAGTCTGTTTGCCCTCAGGGATTATGCGGGACAAATGGTCATCATAAACTTCTGGGCAACTTGGTGCGAACCGTGTCGCGTAGAGATGCCTGAACTACAGAGGCTTCATGAACAGTCTAATGAGGTAGATATCACCATTGTAGGAATCAATCTTGGTGAATCAATTACGCAAATACAATCATGGGTGGATTCCCTTGACCTCACATTCGATATCGTGAGCGATCTGAACCGTGATGTGGAGCGCCTGTATCAGGTTCGGGGGCAACCGGCGACATATGTAATTGGAAGAGACGGCAGAATCAGCGCTATCCGATACGGTGCAACC
>Ga0208218_1000888_pt1 | contig 12461 bp, 9 predicted proteins | sample HotLakmasection3_FD_184726 | JGI IMG/M metagenome (GOLD analysis project Ga0208218, IMG submission 184726) | Hypersaline microbial mat communities from Hot Lake, Washington, USA - Section #3 (SPAdes) | ecosystem: Environmental > Aquatic > Non-marine Saline and Alkaline > Hypersaline > Microbial... | reverse complement strand
AGGTGACCTTCTCCGCCGAAGTGGCCGGCCAGCCGCGGGTGTGGCGCGGGCGCATCACGCGCACCGCGGCCGCCGTTGATCCACGCACGCGGCTCATTTCGGCGATTGCCGATGTTGAAGACCCCTACGGCAAGGCAGCCGAGGAGTCCGGGATGCCCATGGCACCGGGCCTCTTCGTGAACGCTTCGATCGAGGGCATGGAGATTGACAGCGTGATCCGTATTCCGCGCGCGGGACTGCGCGGGCTGGACGAGGTCTATGTCGGCGACCCGCAGACCGGACGTCTGGAAGTGCGCGAAGTGACCGTCATCGAGTCCAATCCCTCCGGAGCGTATATCATGCGCGGACTGGAACCCGGCGAATATGTCATCACATCCCCCATGCAATCGGTGACTGACGGCCAGCGAATCAGTTTTGCCGACCCGGAACTCCAGGCCATCGCCGATGCGAATGCCGACAGGAACGAGGCTGGCAGCGAGACTGCCGAGGCCAGCGACAAGGAGGCATCACGATGAACGGGATCATTGCCTTCTGGGCGCGCAACAAGGTCGCCGCCAATCTGCTGATGGTGATCTGTTTCATTGGCGGTTTCTTCGGCTATCGCTCGCTGGAGAACGAGATCTTCCCGCAGGGCGAATTCAACGGTGCCACGGTGTCCATGGCCTGGCAGGGGGCCTCGCCGCAGGACATCGAGGACCAGATCGTCATCCGGATCGAGGAGGCGCTGGTGGGCATCAACGGGCTTGAGCGCATCACCAGCACCTCGCGCGAGGGCGTCGGCTCGGTGAACGTGCTCGCCAAGGATTCCACCGACATCGACCGCTTCATGGACGAGGTTGAGGCGCGCATCGATTCCATCAACAATTTCCCGCCCGCCGCCTTCGAACCCCAGATCAGGCGCTGGCGCAACCAATCGCAGTATGTCGGCTTTGCGCTCTATGGCCCGGTGGATGCGCGCACCATGAAGCGCCGCGCCGACGAGATCCGCGACGAGATCGCTCTGATCGAGGGCGCGGAACTGGCAGATGTGATGGCAACCCTGCCCGAAGAGGTCTCCATCGAGGTCTCGGAGGAGATGCTGCGGCGCTACAATCTTACCTTTGACGAGATTTCAGGTGCCATCCAGCGCGCCTCCATCAATGCCTCCGGCGGCAGCGTGCGCACCGAGACCGGCCAGAGCCAGATCGAGGTTCGCCAGCGCAAGGACACCGCCGAGGAGTTCGGCGACATCATCATCCGCCAGACGAGCGACGGCGCGACCGTGCGGGTGCGTGACGTGGCGACCGTGCGCGACGGCTTTGTCGACGTGCAGCTTCACGCCACCTTCAACGGTCTCGAGACGGCCTTCATCATGGTGAACGCGCCGGAGGAAATGCACGTCACCAGATACTTCAATGCGCTCGACGAATATGTCGAGGAATTCAACGCCCGCGAGGGCGAACCACTGACGCTGACCGTGCTCTTCTCGGAAGCCGATTTCTATGGCCGCCTGACCGGAACGATCGAGGAATCAGCCATACTGGGCTTCGTTCTCGTGCTGATCGTGCTGATCCTGTTCCTGAGGCCCACCGTCGCCTTCTGGGTGGCGATCGGCGTCGCAACGAGCTTTGCCGGTGCGTTTGCGGTGCTGCCCTTCCTCGATGTCAGCCTGAACATCCTGACGCTGTTCGCGATCCTGCTGGTGATCGGTATCCTTGTCGATGACGCGATCATTGTCGGGGAGAACATCCACCGGCAGGTGGAGATGGGAGACCTCGAGGGCGAAGAGGCCGCGATCACAGGCACACAGCTCGTGATCAAGCCGGTGATCTTCGGCGTCGTGACCACCATGATCATGTTCGCGCCCTGGGCGCTGATCGAAGGCGGGTTCCGGCAGTTCACCCAGCAGCTGACCATTGTCGTCGTGGCCGCGCTGACCTTTTCCATCATCGAGGCCTTCTTCATCCTTCCGGCACACCTTGCGCATCTGCGCCGTGAGCCGCCGCGCGGCGTGCTGGCGAAGATGCAGCATGCGGTGGCCGAAAGCCTGGTCTGGTTCTCCCGCAACATCTATGGTGCGCTCCTGCGAGTGGCGCTGAAACTCCGCTATGTCACGGCGTCGATCTTCATCGTCCTCTTCATGTGGTCGATTTCGCTTCTTTCGAGTGGCGTCGTGCCGTTCCAGCCGGAACCGGAAATCGAGCAGGACATCATCACGGCCCGGGTCGAGATGCCCGACGGGTCGCCCTTCTCGCGCGCGCTTGACGTGGAGAAGCAGTTCCTGGACGGCGTGGAGCGCGCCCGGGTTCGGATGAACGAGATGTATCCGGACCATGAGGAGGCTTTCATAAAGGACATCTCCCTGATCACCGATGAGGGTGGCCTTCAGTCCTGGATCGCGCTCATGTCGCCGGAAAGGCGCCCGGATGGCCTGCGCACGCAGGATTTCGGCCAGATCATCCGCGAGGAGGTCGGCCCGATACCGGATGCCGAAGAGGTGAGCTTTCAATTCACCTTCAACAATGCCGACACCGCGATCCGATTTGCGCTCAATTCCGACGATCTCGACCTGTTGCGCGAGGCCGCCGAGGACGTGAAGCGACAACTCGCTTCTTACGATTCCACCTATGACATCAGCGACAATCTCTCGGCACCTGCGCAGGCGATCCGTCTGTCGCTGAAGCCCGGCGCCGAGGCGCTCGGCGTCGATCTCGCCACGGTGTCGAACCAGATCCGGCAGGCCTATTTCGGCGAGCTTGTCCAGCGCATCCAGCGCGACGGCGAGGAGGTCGAGGTCCGGGTGCGCTATCCCGAGGCTGACCGCCGCTCGCTCGACTCCATACGCGATTTCCGCGTGCGCCTGCCATCGGGCGAGGCCGTGCCGATCGAGCAGGTCGCGGAGGTGAGCTTCGCTCCCGGCATTGAGCGGATCAACCGGCGTGAACGCACCCGGTCGGTTTCGGTGCGCGCGCAGATCAATGGCGACACGCGCGGCGACATCATGCGCGACATGAACCGGGACGGCGGCTACTGGGACCAGTTCGCGCAGAAATACCCCGAAGTGAAACGCGAAGCCGCTGGCGGCTGGCAGGACCAGTCGGAATTCATGAACAACCTCATGATGCTCAATCTCGGCGCAATCGGTTTCATGTATGTCCTGCTCGCCATCGCCTTCCGATCCTATTTCCAACCCATCCTGCTCCTGATGGCGATCCCCTTTGCCTTTGCAGGCGCGGTGTACGGACACCTGATCTTCGGCGTGACCATGGCGAACTTCTCAATGTTCGGCATCGCCGCCGGGGCGGGCGTGGTGATCAATGACAACCTCGTCCTGCTCGATGCGCTCAATCGAAGGCGACAGGAGGGCGCAGGCGCACTGCAGGCCACAATTGATTCCTGTATCACGCGTTTCCGGCCGATTGTGCTGACCTCGGTGACGACCTTTGTGGGCATCCTGCCCATGATTGCAGAGCGTTCCATCGATGCCCAGTTCCTGAAGCCCATGGTGCTGAGCCTTGGCGCGGCGGTTGGCTTTGCGCTGTTTGTTTCCTTGCTCTTTGTGCCGGCGCTCTACCTGATCGGTGTCGAGATCGGTCGCTTGTTCAAATGGGCCTGGAGCGGTCGACCCTATCGTCACATCGGGGAGACCTATGTCGAGGATCCCGACATTGATGGCGGCCACGGCGTGATGTCGCCGCGCCCGGCCGAATAGACCTCTGAACAATGGACTGAAATGTAGGAATGGGAGATATCTGACCATGAAGAACTGGATGATTGCGGTGTCGAGCCTCGCGCTGATCGCAGCTTGCGGCGGCACGGAAGAGCCGGCCCCGACCCCGTCGCTCACCGCCTCGCCCGCCGGCGAAAGCGAGACCGGACCCGCCGACGTCACGGTCGACAACATGCCCGATTTTGGCCCGGACGGGCTCGACCGGTCGACCTGGGACCCGGATGTGAAGCCCGGCGATGATTTCTTCCGCTATGCCAATGGTGCCTGGCTCGACCAGTTCGAGATCCCTTCCGACAAGTCGAGCTTCGGTGCCTTCACCGTGCTTCGCGACCTCTCGGAAGCGCGGGTCAGGCTGATCATCGAGGAACTGGGCGCGAGCACGCCGCCGACCGACACGCTCGACGGCAAGATCGCGGCCTATTACAATGCCTATCTCGACACCGACGCCATCAATGCGCGCGGCATGGAGCCGGTGCGTCCCTATCTCGACCGGATTGCCGCAATCGAGACCCGCGAGGACCTTGCGCGTGCCTTCGGGACACCGGGCTTTGCCTCGCCGGTGGGCGGCTATGTCTGGATCGATTCCAAGAATCCCGATCGCTACATCTCCTATGTGACGCAGTCGGGACTCGGCCTGCCGGACCGCGATTATTATCTCGTCGACAATGAGAAGAATCTCGAGCTGCGGGCGGGCTATGTCGAATACCTGACCACGATCCTCACCGAGATCGGTCATGAGGCACCCGCCGAGACCGCCGAGCGGATCCTGGCGCTTGAAACGAAGATTGCTGCGGCCCAGTGGGACCGCACACTGGGACGCAACCGCGATCTCACCTACAATCTCGTCACGCTGGATGAACTGAAAGAATATGCCGGCGGCTTTGACGTGGACGCCTATCTCGAAGCGGCGATGATCTCGGGGCAGACCGAGTTCGTGATGAACCAGCAGCCGCCGACGGCGGAGGAGCTTGAAGCCCTCACCCTGACCGACGAACAGAAGGCCAATCTGACCGAAGGTGGACTGCCCGCTCTGATGCAGCTTGCGCAGAGCGAGCCGATCGAGGACTGGAAGGCCTATCTCGCTGCCCGCTTCGTGGCCTCGAACGCCTCGGTCCTGCCGTCCACCATCGATGATGCGAGTTTCGCGCTCTATGGCACGCTGCTGAACGGTCAGCCCGAACAGCGCGAACGCTGGAAGCGCGCAGTCTCGGCCACCGAGGGCGCGCTCGGCGAGGGCATCGGCAAGATCTACGCCGAGCGCTACTTCCCGCCGGAGAACAAGGCGGCGATGGACGAACTGGTCGCAAATCTGCGCACCGCCATGGCGCTCAACCTCGATGACCTCGAATGGATGGGCGAGGAGACCAGGGTCCAGGCCCGCGACAAGCTTGAGAAATTCACGCCCAAGATCGGATACCCGGAAAACTTCGAGACCTATGAAGACCTGACCGTCGAGGCCGGCAAGGCCTTCGAGAACGCCCGCGCTTCGTCCATGTGGTCCTATCAGGATAACATCTCCAAGCTCGGCAAACCGATCGACCGGACCGAATGGGGCATGCTGCCGCAAACGGTGAACGCCTATTACAACCCCTCGCTGAACGAGATCGTGTTCCCGGCCGCCATCCTGCAGCCGCCCTTCTTCAACATCTCCGCCGACCCGGCGGTGAATTACGGTGCCATTGGCGGCGTGATCGGCCATGAGATCGGCCATGGTTTCGACGATCAGGGCTCGAAATCCGATGGCGACGGTGTGCTGCGCAACTGGTGGACGCCCGAGGACAAGGCCGCCTTCGAGGCCCGCACCGACGCGCTGGTCGAGCAGTATAACGGCTTCTGTCCGCTGGAGGACAAGTGCGTGAATGGCCGTCTGGCGCTCGGCGAGAACATTGGCGACCTTGGCGGGCTCTCGCTTGCCTATCGCGCCTACCAGCTCTCGCTCGACACAAATGGCGACGGCGTGATCTCGGAAGACGAGGAAGCCCCGGTGATCGGCGGGCTGACCGGCGACCAGCGCTTCTTCCTCGCCTGGGCGCAGGTCTGGAAGGGCAAGTATCGCGACGACGCCATGCGCGCGCAACTGCAGCGCGGGCCGCACTCGCCGGGCATGTACCGGGTTAATGGCATCGTCCGGAACCTTGACGAATGGTACGCCGCCTTCGGCGTGGAGGAAGGCGACGCCCTCTACCTCCCGCCGGAAGAACGCATCCGCATCTGGTAGGCATTCCGCCTCAAGGGCAATGACGAAAGGCGGTTCCGAAAGGGGCCGCCTTTTTCGTTGGCATCGTCGATCAGGGGGGGTAGGCTCACTCCGTTGTCATGACCGTGTTGCTTACCGTACAACTCGATTTTGGAGACTGAAGAAGGAAGACCGGGACGCGATGATGATGTCGTCCATGCTGGAACTGACAGTGCAGCAATGGATGTGGCAGGAGGAGGACGGACCGGGTGGACTTCCCCCATCAGATTTCCCCCAGCCCCATGAGCAGCCTTGGCCGGGTCCGAACGAAGATGATCTCCCTCACGACGAATGCGAAGATGGAGACCTGATTTGTGAAGGCGAGAAATTCTATAATGATGTAAATGGCGATGACGATTCGTTCTGTTTCGACTCACCAACAGTCGCAGACAAGGCCACCTGCTTTAATCCAGGCGGCGTAGGTGGTTACTACCCGCAAGATGCCGGATCGTGACTCTGCGTAACTTCAAGGGTGCTGAGATGAGCGCTTTCTTAAGGACAGCATTGATCTCAGCACTCACTGCAGTCATCGCCGCAATTGCCATTGCACAAGACGCAGTGACTGCGGCTACGACCGAATGCAAAGATCGACAAGAGCTTGGCGAGGATATTGAGTGCCTCTCCGGGATGATTGATGAGGTGATGTTTTCGGCACTTCTTTCCTCTGATCCGCCGAAAACACTTGTTATCGTCGAGGTTCCCGGGGGCTACGTTACAGAAGCTTTGAAGATTAGCGAGTGGATCGATAAAAACGAAATAAGTGTTGAAATTTCTGGTGTGTGTTTGTCGGCCTGTGCAAATTATCTTTTGTTCGCCGACCCGGAGGTTACCATTAATCGTTCTGCCTTCATTACGGTGCATGGATGGCCAAGGCCGCTTAGCGTCAACGACGAAGCGCGTGTTTGCAGAAACCGAATGGAGGATGATCTAGGCGAATGCATTGAGCGGCTTCGGCAAAGGCGCGACGCCGAGAGTCAGCTTTTCGCGAAAAGACCCGATGCCAAGCGGCTCAGAAACTATTTTTATGGATTGGTGGCACGCTCTAAATCCGCGTCCGAAAGCAACTGTCTCAAAAAAAGAACTTGTCGCGCTGAGGTTCAAATTAATGAACAGAACGCGAAAGCGATGAAAATACTGGGGCAGGCGACCTTTATCGGTTCAGAACCGGCACCGGACATGACGTGTAGGGTCTGGAGCAATCGATGGTTCTTATCGGTATCTGGTGAATGTGAATTATGATGATATTGTCATCTTTTGCGCAGATCGCAGTGATGCGAGCGTCAGTCAAGGAATGCGTGAGCGCGACCGCAGCGCGAATGTGAACAAACCGAATTGATGGCCGGACTAACCCTGAAGGTAAACCATGAGAGTTGTCCTATTGATGGTTCTGGGCTTCTTTATTGGAACCCCCTTGGCGGTCGCCGATGAGAATGTCCGTAAACTTATGCTCGTGACCGATCGTGCAGAGGAAGCGTGCGGTGATTTCGAGGGCGGATTAAGAAGAATCGACGTTGATGGCTTCGGATTTCTTTGCGTTGGCAACGATGCGTTCGGCGAAGGTGATGAGACGCTCAATCTTGGTAACGAATATTCGGACGTATACGCAATCATCCTTCCAGCCACCGACATGATCGCCGAAATGAAAATGAGCTTCGAAAGGGTAATCGCTCCGAAGGGAGTAGCAAAGTTTTCCGCGGGCAATGCGGAACTCAAAGCTTGCATTCCATCTGCTCCTGTTCGCAACGAAGTGACAGTGCACTGCGACTGAATTGGAGAGACGGCTCCGAAAGGGGCCGCCTTTTTCGTTGACATCGTCGATCAGGGGGCAACTGTGTTTCTCAGAGAGCGATTGGCGTTCGATTTCGGATCATAGCGTTCAGGATGACGATTAGTTGTCGTCCAACGGCGATGAGGATCGTTTTAGGTGCCTTGCCCTTTTCCTTCATGCGTTGCCGCATTGCGATCAGAGCCGGGATTCGCCGCGATGCCGAGAGTGCCGCGATATAGAGAGCCTCACGGACCTTTCGCCGTCCGCCCCATATCCGGCGTTGCCCGCGCCATGTCCCGCTTTCGCGTGCATGGGGCGCAAGACCAGCAAGGGAGGCGATCTTTCTCCTGTCGAGTCTGCCAAGCTCTGGTAGTTCACCAAGCAAGGTGGCGAGCACGGTTGGTCCGATGCCGGGAACAGCGGCAAGAAGCCGGGCGTCATCGGACAGCACCTCATCCTCTTCGATCAGGGTTCTGATTTTGATGTCCATGGCTTCGATCCGGCGGTCCAGGATGCGGATCAGGGTGTCGATATCCTTGAGGATGTCTCGCTGGCCGGCGCTGTGACGGCGGACCTTTTCAGCCTTGCGCATGTCGACCAGCTGCCGCCGTCGGCGCAGGTAGTCGGCCAGCTTTATGCGGGACGGGTCAGGCGTGACGGTGATGGCAAGGTCGAGGCGCAGGCCCATTTCCGCAAGGATGCGGGCGTCGACCTGATCGGTCTTTGCGAGGACGCCAAGGGCGCGGGCGAACTCGCGGGCCTGGCGCGGGTTGACCCGGCTGTAAGCGACGCCCCCGGCACAAAGTCCGGCAATGAGATCCGTGTCGCACCCGCTTGTGGCCTCGAAGACGACACGGCATCCGGGAGGCAGGCTGGCAACCCATTCCTCAATAGCTTCAGTGGAGTTGTCGATCCGGGTGACAAGGCCGTCCGGCAAGATGTGAAGGTCGAGACAGGCACGAGAAAGGTCGCACCCGATAATGATTTCTGGCATGGTGAAAGCTCCTGTCCATGTCATGCGGGATCTGCCGTCCCAAGCAACTGTTCAGGTTAAACATCACGCAGAGGGGGCCCTTGCTCCCACACGGGCTCGTGACCCTGGGGGGGGACGGGCTCCCCTCTGCAACGCCAAGATAGCAGATCTTCAACAGACAAGGTGGCGGGCCTCTTCGAGAATATCGGCACCATCTATGACGGCAGGGCGATGCTGACCAAGACCATCGCCGTCACCGATGCCGATGACGCCCGCGAACTGAAGGTCTCCGACGGGGGTGTCGCCTTCAATGAGGTGCACTTCACCTATGGCAAGGACACCGCCGTGATTGATGGGCTTTCACTCGATGTACATTCCGGCGAGAAGATCGGCCTGGTGGGCCGGTCAGGTGCGGGCAAGACCACGCTTTGCAACCTGCTCCTGCGCTTCTTCGATGTCGATGGCGGGCTCATCGCGATTGACGGCCAGGACATTTCGCGGGTCACGCAGGATTCGCTGCGGGCGCAGATGGGCGTGGTGACGCAGGACACAAGCCTCCTGCACCGCTCGATCAGGGAGAATATCGCCTATGGCCGGCCGGAGGCCAGGGATGCGGAAATCCTGGCGGCAGCGAAGCGCGCCAAGGCACTAGAATTCATTGAAGAGCTTGAGGACCAGAAAGGCCGCAGGGGGCTTGATGCGCAAGTCGGTGAGCGCGGTGTCAAACTCTCCGGCGGCCAGCGCCAGCGCATCGCCATTGCGCGGGTCTTCCTGAAGGATGCGCCGATCCTGATCCTTGACGAGGCGACCTCCGCGCTCGATTCAGAGGTCGAAGCCGCGATCCAGGAAAACCTCTTCGAACTGATGCAGGGCAAGACCGTCATCGCCATCGCCCACCGCCTTTCCACCGTAGCGGCGATGGACCGGCTGGTCGTGATGGACGCGGGCCGGATCATCGAGACCGGAACGCATGCAGAGCTCGTCGCCGCGGGCGGGCTCTATGCCGAGCTTTGGGCAAGACAGTCGGGCGGATTCCTGGCGGAGACGGTGGGTTAAGCTCCCTACCCCTCGATCTCCGTCACATCCCGGAGCATCAGGAGGGCCTGGGTGCGGTTGGAGACGCCGAGCTTGCGGAAGATGGCGGTCATGTGCGCCTTCACCGTGGCTTCGGAAATGTCCATCTCATAGGCGATCTGCTTGTTGAGCAGGCCTTCTGACAGCCCGCCAAGCACGCGGCGCTGGGCCGGCGTGAGAGAGGCGAGGCGCGCTTCGGGGGTATCCTCGCCTTCCGGCGCACTCTCGATCTCTTCCGGAAACCAGCTTTCGCCGGAGGCAAGGCGCGAAAGGGCGTGGCCAAGCTGTTCAAGCTGCAGGCTTTTGGGCAGGTAACCGACCGCGCCGAGCGACAGCGCCTTGCGATAGGCCTCGGGCTTCTCGGTGGCCGAGACGATGGCGACCGGCAGGTTCGGCCGGGCCCCGGAAATCTTCACCAGCGTGTCAAAGCCGGAATCACCGGCGAGCTGCAGGTCGAGCAGGACAAGTGTGACGCTCGTGTCGGCAACGGCTTCAATCGCTTCGGCAGCCGTTGTGGCAAACCGGCTTTCGAGATCGGGCCGCGAACGCTTCAGCGCTTCAGCGAGCGCATCGCGAAACAGCGGATGGTCATCCACGATCAGGACAGCGCCAACGCTATCGGTTTGCATTTTCGATCCTCCCGGCAGGGTCTCTCACCCTGTCATCTGTTCTTTACAATCGAGTTTACGGCCAATCCCGGCCCTGTCGAGCCTTGTCACTCGACCATTGTCGAACAGACGAATCGCCAATGGCGCGTTGTCCCAAGGCAAACGACACTGCAACGGCCAATAAATAAGAGGGGAAACCACAAATGCGTTCAGTCAAAGTCTTCAAGGCGTCACTGCTTGCCGCCTCCGCGATCAGTCTTGCCGGCCTCGCTTCAGCGCAATCCACAGCCGATCTTGAAGCGCGCATCGCCGCGCTCGAAGCGATGGTGGGCGAGCTGAAGGGTGAACTCGCCGCCACCAAGGCCGCCACCGACCAGAACATTGTACGCGTGGAAAAGCGCGTCGAGGAATCGGTTGGCGCCATGGGTGGGGCCGTCAATATCAGCGGTTTCAAGGTCGGTGATGCAACGCTCAGCTTTGGCGGCTTCATCGATGCCGACTTCCATGTCACACATCTGAGCGACGGACAGATCGCCTCCACCTCCATCGCGCGGGATTTCTACATTCCGGGCGCGACACCGATCGGCGGTGAGGATGCGACCTTCACCGATTTCACCGCCGAGGCCTCGCGCTTCTTTCTCAAGGGAACCCAGGATGTCGGCGGCAAGAAGGTCACGGGTTATTTCGAACTCGATTTCCTCGGATCGGCCCAGGGCAATGAGCTTGTCTCGAACTCCTACAGCCCGCGCCTGCGCCGCGCCTATATCGATATCGACGGCAAGCTGCTGATCGGCCAGGAATGGACGACCTTCCAGAACCTGTCGGCGATTCCCGAAAGCGCAAGCTTCCTTGCTCTGCCCGATGGCATGGTCTTCGTGCGCCAGGCGCAGCTGCGCTACACCAGTGGCAACTGGCAATTCGCCATCGAGAACCCCAACACGACAAGCTTCAATTTCGGCAATGTGGATGACAATGTCCTGCCGGACTTCATCGCCCGCTACAATTACAAGGGCGATTTCGGGAACGTCTCCATCGCCGGTATTGCCCGCCAGCTTCGGGCCGATTTCGGCGCGACAGAGGAAGAGGTCTTCGGCTGGGGCCTTTCCGCCGCAGGCCAGATCAAGGTCGGCGCGAAGGATGACATCCGCTTCAACATCACCGGCGGAGAGGGCCTCGGGCGCTATATCGGCCTAGCCGCCAGCCGGGACACCGCGCTCGACACCAATGGCGATCTGGAGGCGATCACGAGCTATGGCGGCCTTGTGGCCTGGCGACATCCCTTCGGCGACACCGCGCGTTTCAATGTCGGCTATTCCGGCCTCTTCATCGACAATCCCGATTATCTCGGCGGTGGCGTGACCAAGCAGGTCCAGTCGGCCTTCGGTGCGGTGCTCTGGGACATTGCGCCAAAGGTCACGGTTGGCACCGAAATCCTGTATGGTGTCCGCGAGCTCGAGAACGGTGCGGATGGCGAGATCGCGCGCTTCACCTTCTCGACAAAGTACTCGTTCTGATCAGCAACACTTGATGGGAGGCATACATCATGACCGATCAATCCACTTACCCGGTTCCGGAAGACTTCAGGGCGAAGGCGCTCGTGACCGAGGACGACTACCGGTCGATGTATGCCCACTCCATCGATGATCCCGAGGGCTTCTGGCGTGAGCATGGCAAGCGCATCGACTGGTTCACGCCCTACACCAAGGTCAAGAATGTCTCCTGGGAGAAGGAAGACCTGCATGTGAAATGGTATGAGGACGGCGTCACCAACGTCTCCTACAACTGCATTGACCGTCATCTGAGAACGCGCGGCGACCAGGCGGCCATCATCTGGGAGGGTGATGATCCGGGCATGTCGGAGACCGTGACCTACAACCAGCTGCATGAGCGGGTCTGCCGGTTCGCAAACGTGCTGAAGAGTATGGGCGTCAGGAAAGGCGACCGTGTCACGATCTACCTGCCCATGATCCTTGAGGCTGCCTATGCCATGCTCGCCTGTGCGCGCATCGGTGCGATCCACTCGGTGGTGTTCGGTGGCTTCGCGCCGAATTCGATCGCCGACCGCGTCAGCGACTGCCAGAGCAAGCTGATCA
>Ga0208218_1000878_pt1 | contig 12563 bp, 6 predicted proteins | sample HotLakmasection3_FD_184726 | JGI IMG/M metagenome (GOLD analysis project Ga0208218, IMG submission 184726) | Hypersaline microbial mat communities from Hot Lake, Washington, USA - Section #3 (SPAdes) | ecosystem: Environmental > Aquatic > Non-marine Saline and Alkaline > Hypersaline > Microbial... | reverse complement strand
GAACGCCTCAGGGCCGATGGAACCCAAAAATTTGCCCTGCCACCGACAATCTCTCCCCTCAACCCACTGTTCAGGCCTTACCAGGTGAGGGGGGCCTCCCTCAAAACGTGCTGGTGAGAAATTCGGGACAAACTCCTCTTCTACTGGCAATAAATATCTTTCGAGATCTTGCAAAACTTCAGTGCCGAGCCAGGAAAAGAAAGCTGCTCTTGGATTTGGATGAGAATAACTAGAATTGATGACGAGGATGTCGAATCTTAAGTTGTGTTCTAGTCCAGAAAATATTTTACGCTCATTGTCAAATTTAATGAGTAAGTCTAAATTTCTAAGCCATTTGCTCCGTAACTGGAACGAGCCGTAATCATTATGAACGCTCGAAGGAAGAATCAGACCGACCTTTCCTTTGTTATTGGTAATTGCAAGGCTTAGCTCTAAAAACATCTTATAAGTGTTGATGTCTGCTGAGCCCTGATAGCGAAACGGATGCTCAGGATCGCTGTAGCCCTTGCGCTGGGCGCGTTGTTTGCGCCACTCCGTCGCCAGCAGTTCCGCCTCCTGCTTCTTCCGCGAGAGGGAAAACTTGCTGCCCAACTCTTCATTGTCGCCAAAGGCCGCCGCCACATACTTACACCAGTTCGACAGCGCCTTCAGCCGTGCGCAGTAGGCCAGCCAGTCTTCCTCGATCTGAGGATCCGCCTCAAAATACTGCCGCTGATAGTCCAGCGCCTCCTGCTTGCCATAGGTGCGATAGAGCGGGTCGATATTCGAGAAAAACTCCTTAGAATTAGGCTTTTGAATCTCCCAGGGGGGATTGCCCACGATCGCATCAAACCCGGCTCCCCGCTCCCGAAACACATCGGGAAACTCCAGTTCCCAATGGAAAAACTGATAATCCCGCGCCACCTGCTCCACCGCTGCCCGGACCTCGGGCTTCGGGTCCACAAACTGCATCGGCGTCGGGCATACCTCCAGGTCATTGCCCTGCCAGAACCACACCGCACACCAGCAGTCAAAGGCCCACTTCAACTGCTGTAGCGACTGATTTTGCCGCACCGATTGCCCATAGACATCTTCCTGCTGCTCCGGATTCAGCACCGCCGTGTGAATCTCCTCCACTGCCGCCTGCAATTCATCGTGGGTCTGCTCCGGCGGTTGCAGCAGCCGATCCTCAAACATCGAGAGCTGCACGCCCCCCGCCCGCAGTTCCCGCAGTTCGTCCTTCACGATGTCGTTACGGAGGCGCTTGATCTCCTTCGTCCAGACCTTAGCGGCAAAATTCACACCCTTGTGGTTGGTGTCGCCTGCTTCCCGCTCCCAGGCCATGATGGGATAGTCCTGAAACTGGTCAAACCAACAGCCCACCAGGGAATTGCCCGGTTTGATCTTGTGATCGAGGAAGGTGAAGCGCAGTTTCTTGTCCATCGTCTCGACCCACAGGGACACCCGCGCCAGCTCCACCGCTAGCTTGTTGATGTCTACCCCGTAGATGCAGCGCTCCACCACATACCGCTTCAGTCGCGGCTTGGCATAGGTTTCGGCATTCTCCATCGTGGAGGCTTCCGGGTCGCCCACCGTCAGCGGCAAATCCTTCACGCATTCCACAAACCATTCCGGCTGCGCGTCCCTGGGAATGCCCTCCCGAATCTGACCATCGGTTTCAACGAGCCAACCATGCTCAAACAGACTGCTCCACAACGCTTCTACCAAAAACCGCAGGGACGCAATCAAAAACGACGCCGACCCACAGGCGGGATCGCACACCCGCAACGCCAAAATGTCTGCCGGAGCCTTGGGTCGCCACTGGGCTGCCGGGGCCATCGCATCCGGCTCTCCCGCTGCATTCAACGGTGGGTCATAGGCCAGGGGCAACAGCGTCCGCTGCACCGTCGGCACCGCCAACTGCGGTCGCGTGTAGAAAGTGCCCGAACCCTTGCGGGTGCCGCCCCAGCGCACCAAAAACCACTCTCCCGGCAAGATGATGCGAGCAATCAGCCGCTGAGCCATCTTGCCCACCTGCTGCTCGTACTCCGCCAGCTTATCTGCCTTCTTGCTCTTGGGCTTCGAGATCAGCTTGCCCGCCTGTACTGCCCGCACCGCCCACTGGTGAGCGCGATCGCGCAGGTCTTGAATCAGGTCATCTGGGGTGTCGTCAGCCTCATCCAGGTCGGCGTCCTCCTCGTCATCGGTTTCGGCCTCGGACTCATCGGCGTCTTCGTCGGCGATCGCCTCCGCGTCCTCCTCGTCTTCGGCCTCATCCTCCCCACCAGCGCTGGGCTTGCCCTTTTCCTTCAGCTTTTCCACCAGCGACGCCAGGGCCTTGTCATCCATGCCCTCTAACCGGGTCAGCGGCAGCGCGGGCTGATCCCCCAGGTTGAGGAAAATCATCGGATCGCCCGGTTCTGCCCGCCGCAGTTCAAAGTCCAGCAGCCCCTCATAGAGAATGCCGATGTACTCCGACGACAAATCTGAAAAGTCCACGGGCGCTTCTACCCAGGTGCTGCGCCGTCCCTGCCGCACCTTCACCTTGCTGCGACACAGCAGCTCCAGAATGCGGTAGACCGCCGCATCAGAGGGGGCATGGGCCGGATTTTCCAGGGCAGCGAGCGATCGTAAAATGGCATCCTGAGCCGCTGCTGTGCCTGGGGTGAACAAGCCGCCCCCATAGCGCGGCACGGGCAACGCCTCATGGGGGGAGCCCTCATACACCAGCCGAAACAGGGCCAACAGACGCGGCCAAGCGCTAAAGCTGTTGCGCAGCCGCTCCGAAGCTCGTCCGCCCGCCATGCGATCGAGCTGCTCCCGCAGGCCCTGAATGCCATAGGAGTTGTGGTAAATCGGATTTTCCCGTGGCAGCAGGTCACGGGCTTCCGCAAACAGAATCACCACACAGCGCATGATGATGCGACTGGCGGCAATATAGATGTCGCGATTTGAGACGTGAGTCGTGAGTCGTAAGTCGTGAGTCGGTTCTGCTTCGACTGACGATTCACGATTCACGACTGACGCCAACATTTCATCCAACGCTGCCGAAGACTCTCTGATCAACAGCTCCACCGCTTGCCGCACCCGCTCTCCCAGCACATCCGACAGTTCCGCCTGCCCCTGCCGCGACGCCTGAATCGCCGCAATCAGCGGACTGGGTACCCCCGCCTGCTCGGGTCGCAGCGAGGCTTCCCCCAGCAGCAACCGCAACGCGGTCACCTGGGCACCCGGTCGCCCTTCTTCAAACCACAGGGTGATGTCCCACTCGCACCAGGCGTCGTAGTCCGCCCCAGCGTGGATCAGCCGCCACTGATAGCCATTGGTCAGCAGCGCAATTTTTTGATCCGCCTTACGCAGCCACTCAATTACCCGCGATACCGCTCGCCGCCCACGCCCAATGCCCAGTCGCGCCACCTTGCCGCCCGTATCCTGGGCGTCTGCCACAAAGACCGGGAGCACCGCCCCGCGATCGTCCTGCCACACCCGACGCGGCTTAATCTGCTCCCGCGTGATCGCCTGACGCGCCCAGTCCCGCTCTACGGAACTACCTTTTTGCCAAAAGTCCTTCGAGAGGCCCAGCACCTCCTCCAGCACCGTATCCAGCAGGGTGCCAAGCTGGCGGTCATCCCCATCCTGCAAGCGCGTTACATCCCGTCGCAGTTTGTCCTCGACATAGCGCGACAGCGGCTCCAACTGCTTCGGAACAAAAAACTCCTCCAGCTTGGATGGCGCAATCAACAGCCCGCCATGCTTCAGCGAGATCCACCAATCGTCATGGCTTGTGGCACTAATTTGAGAAGAGACGGGCGTTACAGTCGCCATAGATATCGCTTGAGCTTGAAAATACTTGAGAATTCTAGAATTAGGCGGGTTTGGTAGAACGCGGTTTGCACTGCTCAGAGAGTTGCAGCAAGACTGCTAGGAAGGGGTGGTCAGTTACCTCATGCAATCCTCTGGAGAACCTCCCAGTGTATTCCAAGTACTCCTTGAATCCTGGCTGCATATTCAACAACGGTTCTCGGCCCCGACGTTGGGTGAGCAACCACCCTTCTCCGGTCGCGGCAAACTTCCAAGGTTTAGGACCGTTTTCCGACACCGCATCGCAGATAAAGCGTTCCCACAGAAGATACTGTCGCGGATTTTCGGAAATCCCCACCACCAAGAAGAGGGTGTCACCCACTGTATTCAGCACCGCTTCTTGATCGGTACTGATGCCACAACCTCCACCCGGAAGTTCACCCAGCTTTTCGTAGTTGTGATACTGAACCCAGTAACGCATACCCTTTCCATAGAACAGCACTGCGAGCTTATCAAAGACTATCCGTAAAAGCTCTTAGACTGTCTTTAAGATGCCCGCTGGTTCAGGTCTGACGAACACGACGGTGAGAACCGGATGTGATGAAACCGTCGCATGATGCCTATAATTCCAGCAGGGGCGGTTATCAGGAGGTCACACCCCGTGTCATACAAGGACTTTACATTAGAAAAAGTCAGAAAGCAGTTGGGGTTAGCTCTGGAGAGCGATCGCGACCTGTTCTCTGAAAACATCCGCCCGTTGCCCCTTGCAGAGCCTTTCACGAACTACCTGAACTACAGCGTCCCCCTGGCTCTGGCCATCAATACCGAAAAAGCCCGCTCGGAAATGATCATTGCGCCCATGCTGATCGAGCTGAAGCGCCTGCTGGATGATCAGATCAGCCTCTTCTCCGGCATTGAATTCAACGTTGATGCTGAACGAGACTTGACTGGGTTCTGCGACTTCATCGTCAGCCTGTCTCGACAACAGCTCTACCTCAGCGTTCCCGCCTTCATCGTGTTTGAAGCCAAAAACGAAAACATCAAAGGGGGACTGGGGCAATGCCTCGCAGCCATGCAAGCGGCCCAGATATTCAATGAGCGCGAAGGAAACGCCGTTCCCCAGATTTATGGAGCCGTGACCACGGGCAACCAGTGGAAGTTTTTAAGCCTCAAGGACAATACGGCCTACATCGACCTGAAAGACTACTACATCGACCGCATTGATCACATCATGGGCATTTTGGTCGGCATGGTGCAGCCACCTATGCAGGTGGTGACAGCCTAGCCGGGGAGACGAATTTCGATCGCCACCGGAAACACCTGAGCTTGACTGCGCAAACTGTAGCGCTTTGGCAGAATCTGCTTAAGGACGCGATCGCGCTCCCGCTGCAATTGCTCCAGCAAGCCTTGATAATGACTGCGTCGCCGCCGCAGCTCATCGTCTAAATCTCGCAATTTGGCTTCCTTAGCCTGCTGTTCTTCAGGAATGAACGAGAGCTGCTGCATATCTTCTAGCAGGAGATCGCGCTCCTTCTCCAGCCTTTGCAGGGTGGTTTCGCGCATGGCCTTTTCGACTTCTTTGAGCCGATCCTTGAAGCGATCGCGCTCCTCTTGTAAAGCCACCTGTTGCCGTTCCTGCAATGCGGCCTGCAACTGCTGTGTCAGGTCAGCCCCCATCTGCGCCAGGACGGCCTCGACGTCGTAGCTCACCTCATCCCACAGCTCCTGAGCCTGCTCAACGACGGCTGCATTCAACACTTGTGAGGCTGGCGCATCCTGCCTTGCTGGAAGATGGGGCAACGGTGCGCCCAACTCTCCCGCTTGAATGGGATAGCGCACCGTCCGCACCCAGTGATGAAAGGGCTCGCGCAACTCATTGACGGCTAACTCTTCCACGGTAAGCAGCAGTAAGGCATCCGCTCCTGACGGAACTTCACCGTAGCGCACGGTCCAGCGACTACTCTGACCGCCCTCACCGATGCCTCCCGGAAACCGCGCCCGCGCATAGAGCCCTAGCGCCCGATGGAACATCGGATGACCCAGGTGCATCAGCACCGTGTCCTTGGCCGGACGATACACCGGGCGATCGTTTTTCGTCTGAATAAAATGCTCTGGGTCGAAGACGATCGCGGGCAAAGCCCCCTGATGCCCATTCCCACTGCTCAGCCGCAGATGATCATCAATCGTCGCCTCCCAGCGCTGAGGAATTGGCATCGCGAGACGCAAGCGGCCCTGCTCATCGGGTTCCTCAAAGCGGGGCAGACCGATCCCGATGCCCAAAGCAATTTCCAAGGTCGCAGCGAGGGTTTCAGGGGTCAAATCAAGTTCAGCTTCTAGAGTTTCCAACGCTTCAGCCGCTGCCTGACCTGCTGCAATTTCTGCCGAACCGGGAATATGCGATCGCCCGCGACGATACTGCATGGCATCTTCTAAGCCCCGCACAACGCGATCGGTGTCTTCCAGTTCCATGAAGCGCCGCTGAAAAGCCGCGTCGAAGACCTCTCCCATCGAGCCCAGCTCTTCACGAATTGTATTGACCTTATCTACCACCCTTGAGAGAAACTTCAGGTCGGCATCGTCCTCACTGGTAAAGTGCAGCACGATCACATCCTGAGCTTGGCCGTGGCGGTCCAAGCGTCCATTGCGCTGATCTAATCGGGCTGGGTTCCAGGGAATGTCATAGTGCAGTACGATGTAGGCCGTTTCCTGGAGGTTCAGCCCCTCAGAGGCCGCATCCGTTGCCATCAGTACCCGAATGGGATTGTCCGGGTCATTAAATGCCTGCTTGATCTCATCGCGTTGGCGATCGTCCATGCCGCCATACAGTTCACGTACGATGTCTGGCTCATCAGCATATTCTGCCTTTAGCCGCTGCACCAGATAATCCAGGGTGGTCTTGTACTCGGTGAAGATCACCAAGCGATCGCTGCCCTTCCACTTGGTGCCGACCCGCAGTTGTTTCTCGATAGTGTCTAGCAGCTTTTCCCAGCGCTCATCCTGACGAGGATAGGTCACCTCTCCCGCTTCATTAAGCTCTAAGCCCAGCGCTGCGAGCGCTTCATCTACCGCCGAAATTTCTGCTTGCAGATGGGGAATTAACGGCTGAAACCAGGCTCCAGTCGTTTTTGCCGCATGCTGATAGCGGCCTTCCGCCTCTTGATCATCGTCAAGATCTTCCTGGGTAGCTCGCCGCGCTGCCTGCACGGCACCCACTTCAGCCGCTTCCTCACTGGCTGTCCCTTCCCGAAACCTGAACCAGGAATTAGCAAAGGTGTACGGGCAGGACAGCAGTCGCTTGTTTAAGACCTCAACGGCAAACGCGCCTGCCAATTGATCCGTCTTGCTAGAGGTGGCAATCAAGTGCTTCACGGCACTCCGAAACGCTTCAAAGGCTTCAGATAACTGCCTTTCTACGCGAGAAAAGTACAGCGGAACGGGTTCCGGCAATCTTCGACAAAACCGAGGAATCCGGTCTTCTTGTTCATCCAGGGCATTGATTTCCCGCTTCAGCCGCCGAATCACTACCTCCTGAATGCGCTGCCGCATGTCTTCGGTGAAGTCGCTGATCTGGGTGAAACGCACCGGATCCAGCTGCTCCAGCAAACCGGAAAAACAGCGGGTATGGCCGTTGTGGGGCGTTGCGCTAAGGAACAGCTTGTGCTCAAACCACGGGGCGATCGCCCGCAGCATTTGCGACAGGTCGCTATCCTCGCCAAAGTTGGAAGGCATCAAGTTGTGGCACTCATCCACAATCAACAGATCCCAGGGCAACTGCGCCGATCCCTCCGGCTGACGGCAAGCGGCTCGAAACTGCTCCAGCACGTCCGGCTGCCGCAGATAGTGGTACGACGTGATGATGCGCGGGAACGTCCGCCAGGGATTAGCATCGAGCCCTAAGCGCTTTTGCAAAGCGTGAGTTTCAGCCCGATCAATCACATCAAAAGGTAGGGCAAACTTGCTCTGCATTTCCTGCTGCCACTGCTTCCGCAGCGCTGCCGGACACAGAATCAGCACTCGCCGAATCCGCCGACGCAGCAGCAACTCCGTCTGAATCAGCCCCGCCTCGACTGTTTTGCCCAAGCCCACATCATCGGCTAGCAGTAGCGAGATGCGCGGCATCTGGAGCGCTTTGAGCAGCGGTACCAACTGAAAATCTTCTACCTGTACCGCGCCGAAGAAAGGCGATGCGATCGGGGGTTGAGATTGCGGAGCAGCGCGATCGAAGCTCAAGTAGGGCGAAAGCGCTGTCCACCGAGTGGCTCGTAGCAGTGCATCATACTCGGATGCCGACATCGGCTCCGATTCAGCAACTGGCGGCAAAGCTGTCGGCTCCAATAGGGTCTTATTGACCTCTCGCTCCCAAATCAGGCTATCTTCAGGCGGCCCATCGGAGTCGATGTACTCCAATCGCACTAGATGGATCTGCCCCTCCGGCCCAGACTCAAAGGGTTCGACAGCCGCAATCAAAGCGCGACGATTACGCAAAGTTGCTAGCATCCCCACACGAGGCACGGAGGAGGAAAGAGGCTGCGATTGGGCAGTGGCCATAAACCAGGAATCTAAGATTCTTTACCTCTAAATTCTGCCCAAAGAAAAGCCAGAAAGGTGCTTCTCTTACAGACCTTCATGAGGTTTTTCAGCAGCCGGTGACATGTCTTGCGATTATAGTTTTCGCCGTATGGCAGGAAAGCACCACGGTCAGGACGATCATTTTAGAGATCGAACGATGATCTGAGTTGTTAGGGTATAAAAATGACGAAATACCTCGGCTTATTCCCTAACATATTAAACTATCCAGTGAGCTGGGGCAGCATTCATGAATTGTGCGAATAGTATCGGTGTGGTTCGTGTGAAGTGTTATGTTCCGACTGCTACGGTTAATTTGCGTTCAAATAGTTTAGGTATCTTAAAGATAAGGCCGCGATCGCCCTTTGGGGCGGTTCTTGAACCATCGCCTGCGACACCATGAAAGGAGACGTACTCAAACGGTTATTTCGGGCGGTTGCCAGTGACGATTCACAGGCGATCGACAGCATGCTGTCCGTCGTTATCGCCGAAGAGCGCAAACTGGGGCATACCAAGCTAGCCGAGCAACTCGATTCCATTTTGCAAAAGCGCGATCGCCTCACTGGCTCTAAGCAGTTATCCCTAGCTTCCCAGTCTAAAACCGTTTCAGACAGTCCCAATCAGTCCTCTCCTAACGCCCCAGCAGCCCAACCCCTCAAACCGCTGTCGAGCAATCGGCGCTTTAACCATCCCTTTATCGTGACGATCCCCCGCGATCGCCTGCGGCATCACATGGTCTTGTCTGATGCTGTTGAGGAGCGCTTCTGTCGCATTGAGCGCGAATATGCCGCCCGCGATCGGTTGGCCCACTATGGCCTGAAATATCGTCAAAAGATTCTGCTGTACGGCTCTCCTGGCTGCGGCAAGACCATGGGAGCCGAGCGCATTGCTTGGAACACCGGGCTGCCTTTGGTTAAGGTGCGCTTCGATGCGATGGTGTCCTCCTACTTAGGCGAAACCGCCACCAACCTCCGAGAAGTCTTTGAAACCGCCGCTGCCAATCCCTGCTTGCTGTTTATAGACGAGTGCGATGCCCTCGCCAAGTCCCGCGAAGACGCTCAGGAAGTTGGCGAAATCAAGCGAGTGGTCAATACTTTTCTCCAGTTGCTTGATGAGTACGAGGTGTCCAATGGGCTACTCATCGCCGCCACCAACTTGACCAAGTTTTTAGATGAGGCTGTCTGGCGACGCTTCGACGACGTGATCGAAGTCCCCAAACCAACCGACCCCGAAATTCGTACCATTCTGAAGCAGACCCTAGCCTCCGTCGAAGTGGGCTCAGTAGATTGGGAGGCGATCGTGCAAAAGCTAGTCGGTTTTTCCGCTGCTCAAATTGTGAAGATCACACAAAACGCTGCTAAGCGTGCCATCTTAGACCGAGAAGATCTAGTCATCCAAGAGCATTTGGAAGCCTCCATTCAAGACGTCCTAGTCTCCCATGCCGGATAGCGCCTCATCATTTCCCCATATCCCACTCCGATTAGCCAATCAAGGGATTGCCGCCTCACCAAGAGTAGTCAGGCAAGCTTCCCAAAGAACTGCCGCTAATAAAGGAGATGCTGGAGGTCATGGTCGCAGACTCAGTTCGTCAGTTGAGTTGATTACGACCAACTGGCAGGAAGAGCAGAAGCAGCGAAAAGAAGAAGGCAAGCCCGATCTCCCCAATGCCGTTTCATTAATTCTTCAAATTGACCCCGATGCCTTCGACGCTGATAACCTTAGAAGCTTTGGGATCGAAGTTGTTGCTGATTTAGAAGAAGGCTACATTATTGGCGCTTCAGCAGATACCGAATTATCTGAACTTAGAAAAAAAATTGAGAAGTTTATCAACTCTGAATATGGTGGTGGTAAAGTTCCAGCAATTTGGGAATTGTTGGAAGGAACTCGTCGGCCAGAATACATCCTATCCGACAAACTCAAAGCCGAATGGGATCAAATTCGAGATCACCAGGAATACTTTGTTGATGTTGGCATCTCCTGTATCGATATCCGAAACCAATATTTCCGGTGCCCAAAACGTAAGGAATCTGAGACAAACGAAAAGTTTAAGGAGCGCGTGGAGCGATGGCTAGATAAGCACAACCTAACTTTTCAAGAGTGGGATGATCTTTATTCTGAGCGTTTTGACCAACTTGAGGTTGTTGTCCGCTAGTACAACGGGGCAATTCTGCAAAACGCTATGGGTAACGAAGTAGGTGTTTCACGCCTGCCCGATAGCTTCTCCTGTCGAATTCGCATCTCTGGCAGGGGATTGAGGGATCTGGTCCTCAATTTCCCCTACATCTTTGATGTGTGTGAATATGAGGACATTGACCTTCCAGCGAGTGTTCCAGATGCTGGTGGAGATGATCGAGATGGTCTCGAGCTTGAGCCACCCGAGCCCAACGCTCCTAAGGTTTGCGTCATTGACAGTGGCATCCAAGAACGCCATCCTCTGCTCAGAGGAGTGATCGACGAGCCCAATTCAAGGTCCTGGGTACCCGGAGAGCTTGATCAGACGGCAGACTATGTGCCTAATGGTGGACACGGCACTAGAGTCGCCGGAGCCGTGATTTACCCGCGCGAAGTTCCTCGAGCAGGGCAACTTCAGCCCATTTGTTGGCTCCAAAACGCGAGAATCCTGGATCGAGACAACCACCTTCCTAGAAACATCTTTCCTCCGGAGGTGCTGGAGGAGATTGTCGATTTCTACTTCGGGCGCACCAGAACTCGCTTGTTCAATCACTCCATTACCAGCATCACCCCTTGCCGAACCCAATTTATGACCGCATGGGCTGCTACTATCGACAAGCTCACTTGGAATATGGGTGGAGATCTGCTCTTCATCGTGGCAGCTGGAAATCTAAATGCGAGAGCCAACTTTCCCACTCGTCCTGCGATCGCTAGCCACCTAGACGCAGGTAGAAGTTATCCGGACTACTTGCTCTTCCCATCCGTAAGAATCGCCAGCCCTGGACAAAGTTTCCAAGCCCTGACGGTCGGATCCATTGCCCATACCACTTATGACTCGCCCCCTCAGCGATCGCTAGCTGATGCAGACTACCCTTCTGCCTTCTCCTGCACAGGTTTGGGCATCTGGAACACAATCAAACCCGAAGTGGTTGAATATGGCGGCGACTACGTCATAGACTCCAGCACTCCTCCTAATTTCACGACACCTGAGCCTGTTTGCCCTGAACTCATCCGCTCTATCCGTGACGGCGGTCCAGTTGTTAGCCGGAATACCGTCGGCACGTCATTTGCAGCTCCTAAAGTCACCCACGTTGCAGCCGCCTTGGCAGCCGCATATCCGGAAGCCAGCGCTGTACTCTACCGCGCCCTAATTGTTCAATCAGCTCGCTTACCTGCCTGGGCAGAAGAATCTGATGAAAAGTGTTACTACGCTATCCGGACAATGGGCTATGGCATTCCTGATCTGGACCGAGCCTTAGGCAATTCTCTCAGCCGGATTACCCTCACGACCCCGAGCAGTGAGTACATTAAAGCCCGACAGGCCAAAGTCTATCAGGTTCAAATCCCCGAGTTTCTGCTCCGAGAAGGCGAAGGCTATGATATCCGCATCGAAATTACGCTTTCCTACGTCGCTGAGCCCCGCCGTACCCGCCGCAGTCGCCGGAAATACCTCTCAACCTGGCTTGACTGGACCTGTAGCAAAAGCGGGCAAGACCCTGACGCCTTCCTTGCTAAAGTCCTTAAAGAATATGACCAAGTCTCACCCGACGCTGAAGCAGGAGAAAGCGGCTTTCCCTGGAATTTAGGGAAAAGGCAAGCGAGACGACGCGATGATGGCACAGTTCCCTCGCAGGGGATCGATGGCATCGTCAAGGAAGTTTCCAGAAGTGCAGGAACCATTCAGAAGGATTGGGCGATCGTCAAATCCTATGAGCTGCGCGAGGGCTTCTGCATCGCTGTCGTGGGCCATGAAGGCTGGAATAAAGACCCAGAAGCCACTGTGCCCTATTGCTTAGTCGTCAGCTTTGAGGCCGTCAATTCTGAAGTGCCTATTTACGAAGCCTTTGCCCAGATCCAACAACCCTTGCAGGTTCAACAGCAACAACAATTGACATCCTCTCCGGCCTAAAGGTGCGGAGATTCCCAGTCTGACCGTTAGACGGCCTCCTGACGGGTAGACAAACAAGCAACCGCCTCAGATTGAGGTCTTACACTGCTTAGCGTTTGCCCATTCGGGTCGGCATGTCCTGCCGCCAAAATATTTG
>Ga0208218_1000876_pt1 | contig 12577 bp, 12 predicted proteins | sample HotLakmasection3_FD_184726 | JGI IMG/M metagenome (GOLD analysis project Ga0208218, IMG submission 184726) | Hypersaline microbial mat communities from Hot Lake, Washington, USA - Section #3 (SPAdes) | ecosystem: Environmental > Aquatic > Non-marine Saline and Alkaline > Hypersaline > Microbial... | reverse complement strand
GCTGATGGATTTTGAAGGGGGTGGCTGGCTCATGGGCGGGCAATTAGTCAAGCACAATCCCCACATCCTATAGCCACATCTTGCGTACCCTGAAAATATCCTTAAAAACTTAAACCTGAGTAGTTACTTTTGTGAGAAAAATCCTGCGGATTTTTCTCACAAAATTAAAACTGGTCGGAGAGCTAACGCGGCAAAGGGGATAGGGGACGGGTTCCTTGAAGGAACCCGTCCCCTCTAACGCCTAAGTTTTTTGGAACCATTCACGACTCGTCGAATGCTTCCATATCTAGCAAGTAGTAGTAGGGTTCTGCCAATTCTGGGCGCTGGAACGCGACCGCACGTAGCAAATGCCAATCCTTTAAACAATCAAACGCAGACTTGTAGGAATCGGTTTCCAGACGTTCTGCCAGAGTTTCGATATCTTTTTCTGTCAGATGAGCAACGTCCTGTTCAGAAAAGCTGAGTGTAGTCATCGCTGGCTCTCCCCGTCATGTGCAACAGCCACGAACGAGAGTTTTGGGACGTTAGGCGGTGGATCGGAGGGGCTTCCTCAATGATTCCGCGATTGTACCCATAAGTCTCTCCCCGCTCTTCTATCCTATGAGTTTTGAAGGGGAATCAGAACCCTTGCTGTGTAAAGTTTTCCACAAGTTTCAGTTCAGCAGGAGGAATTTCGTGCCCCATGTCAAGTTCCTGGTAGCTCAGGGTAATTCCCGATGCTTGCAGCGTATCCCGGCAACGCTGGGCAGAACGGAGCGGCACGACCATATCTTGCCGCCCATGCACCATGAAGATAGGCGGCGGTGTCACCGCTTCATCCAGCCAGGGTGAAGCGTGGAGGTAGCCACTCATCACCACTAGCGCTGCCAGGGGCAGGCTCAAGCCCACATCCAGCGTCATCGCGCCCCCCTGGGAAAAGCCCGCCAGCACCGTGCGCGAAAGGGGAACTCCGGTGCTAGATTCGAGCGATCGCACCCACTCTGTCAACAAATGCCGACTTTCGACCAGTTCTGGCTGCTTTGCCAACTCCGGGTCGCTGATGAAGGCATAGTTCATCGGCAGGTTGTACCAAATTTTGCCGACAGGACCAAAGGGGAAGGGAAAGGGTGCATCCGGGAAAATCATCTGGTATCCCGGCAGGTTGAGAAAGCTGGCTAGTCCCGCCACGTCCTGGGCATTGGCTCCCCAACCATGCAACGCTACAAACAAATGGCTGGGAGGTTTGCCATTGGCAGGTGGAATCGAAATGGCACGTAACGTCAGATGCCTGTCCTCCTGGTGTTCATCTCCCCCATCATCCCACGGCAGTCTGATCCCTGAGAGCTGCGAAGCAAATGAATACCCATTTTTGGGGAATCAGGTGCAGGGTCGCTACACCTGATTCCCCAAAAAACTTTCCCCAAAATCAAGGGTTTTAGAGTGCTCCAACCAACTAAGGATCACGTACGAAATAAAACCCGAAATTTTTGATGAGAAGCGCGGCAATGCCGCGCTTCTCATCAAAAATTTCGGGTTTTGTTTTATTTTCAATCCTAAGGAGATTTCTGCAAAATGAAATCCCGCCAATAGGAGCGCTCCGTCATGCCCATGAAAATGGGCATCCATTACAAGCTTATCGGTCATAGGCATGGAGCCTTCCTGGATTCCCGCATACGCGGGAATGACGGGGGTATGTTCTTTCCCAGAGAACGCCTAAAAAGAAGTCTGTCCCAGGAATCGCAAGCCAAACCAACCAATGATGATGTAACCGATCGCCAGCAACAAACTATTCAACCCTATCCGCAACCCCGATTTGAGCGAATCCAGGCGAGCGGTTTGCGATGCGGTTTCCTGGTCTGCCAGAATCTGGGCTTGCCTATCGGCTAAACCTGCCTGGGCTTGTTCTTGCAAAAATGGATCAATGGTTTCGGGGTTCTCACGAAATTCGCGAATCTGGTCGGCATCCTCCTGGCTCAGCAAGTCTTGCGCCACTGCCTGATCCAGTTGTTCATCGGGTGCTTGCAGCAGTTGCCCGATTTGGACGCGGCGTTGTTGCACCTGGGCAAGGAGTTCCTGCTGCACGCGCCCTTCTGCATTTTCGGCTTCCTGGGCAATTTGCTCCTGGACATCTGCATTGTTCAACCGCACATTGTTGAGATGGAGCGGAAACAGCACCACATAGACCAGACCCAGGATGCTGGCAAGAACCGCCGCCCAAAAGCGTACCGTGAGCCAGAGGGGGCGATCGCCCTGCCCAATGCCCGCACTATTCTCAACCCAATAGCTGGCAAACAATAGCGCTAATCCAACCAGGGGGACTAAACCGCGATCGACAAGTTGCGCCGTAAACGCCAACTGCCAGGTGCGCTCCCCCAACTGGTAGGGAATGGGCGAAATAAAAACGTCAACCAGAACTGACAAGGTCACAATGATCCCGGCAACGCGCAGGGAGAGGGCAGCCAGGCTGCTGAGGGGACGACTAGCGGGGGAATTCGTGAAGGTCATGAAAAATTTTTGAACGAACAGGGCGAAAAAGAAGGCTTGGACACAGACAAAACCCACAGGTCATTAAACACCATGCGGGTAACTCAACGCTAACAACTCGTAGAAATCCTTTTTTGACCGCTAATATCTGGAACAAGCCAAATGGAATAAGCCAAACAGAGGTTCTACAACCGAAAGAAGGTTTAGAGAGCAACAGCCCCATGACGCTGGCGCATCACTCCAAACAATAGAAAGGGAAGCGATCGCCGGGGCTTAAGGAACTGGGTTCCTGTGCCTCATCCTCAATCGTTGCCGTCCGTCCAGTAGGAACCGGATTCCTGGGCTGGGGACAGGGTTATTTTCAGGGTATGGGGGTGGGCGATCGCCGCTGGCATAAACCCAGTCGCCGCTGGCATAAGCTCAATAGACATCCCCAGCCTACAAAAAGCTGCGCTCATCCTCTAACCGGATAGCAGACCCCGCAATCTCCCGCATGACTAAGGCGATCTCCAGAAAAGAATATCCCGATTTTTTGAAAGAGGGCGCGGCTTAGCCGCGCCCTCTTTCAAAAAATCGGGATATTCTTTCTCAGAAATGTCTTAAGGATCGAAAATAAAATAAAACCCGGAATTTCTGATGAGAAGCGCGGCATTGCCGCGCTTCTCATCAGAAATTCCGGGTTTTATTTCGTACGTAATCCTAAACCATCGACTGGAATACCATCAGTTGGGGAAGTGGACGAAGAAACTGAAGGCTCGATTATAGCGAACTGGAATTCAGGCTTTCGGCTTCTTCTGGGGTTTGGGGCAGGTGCAACCCACATTCCTGCTTCATCCCCTGAAAACGGGTATTGCGCTCGTGGGCATCATCAGCGGTTAGTGGACGGCTCGAATGCCAGTCACCCACAGTGACATAGCCCTGGTCAAAGAGCGGATGATAGGGCAGATCGTGCGCCACCAGATACTCATAAACATCCTTCGACGACCAGGACAAAATCGGTAGTAGCTTGTACAGCCCGTTCTGCAACCCAATGCGATTCAATTGCTTACGGTGATCGGTCTGCCCCGATCGCAACCCTGCCAGCCATGCTGATGCATTTAACTCCTGCAACGCCCGCTGCATCGGTTCCACTTTACGGATATAGTCGTAACGGTTCAGCGCCTCCACTTCTGCTTGTTCCCAGAGCTTGCCATAGAGGGCTTCCATCCGAGCCGGGCTGAGGACGGACTGGTAAACCTTCAGGTTGAGTTGCAGGCGTGAGGTGAGCTGATCCGCAAAGCGATAAGTCTCGACGGGCAGATAGCCCGTATCGATCCAGATTACGGGAACGTTGGGGACAACCTGCGTCACCAAATGCAGCATAACTGCCGATTGGATGCCAAAGCTGGTGCTGAGCACCATGCCATGTCCAAACGTGTCGTATCCCCACTGAATTAGTGCCTGAGCGGTGGTTTCTTGGTGGGTCTGATTTAGTGTTTCCAAGTCTAAATCAGCAAGACCAACACCGTTCTCTAACATTGCGTTTCTCATATTGGGTCTATTCCTCAGCCCAGCCATCAGGGAGGATCCCCGTAACCTGCTCTGCTCAAAGGTTCTTATTCTTTCGCATCATATCGGAAAGCTTGTCCGATCGGAGAAAACCTCATGGCTTCTGGATAACGAAATGTATATCTGTAACAACGTGATCGTCATTCTTCTAAGGCGATCTCCAGAAAGGAATATTCCCATTTTTTGAGAGGGGGCGCGGCTAAGCCGCGCCCCCTCTCAAAAAATGGGAATATTCCTTTCTGGAGATCGCCTCAGGTTGCCGATTGATGGCGGCTGAGTTTTTGGTCAAGACGCTGTTCTGCCGCAAGGCGTTCCAGGGAGTAGTCGTTCAAGTCCACAAAGTGCATATTTGCTGACAAGGATGGATGCACCCGGTGCACCTGACGGTACATTGCCTGGGCGATCGCCCGATAGGTCGGATGCCCCTGCCGCCCACTGCGTAACTCTGCCAGGTGGTAGATTTCCCGCAAATTCAAGGTCATGCGCCACCGTACCCGATAGGCAAAGGGCACGAGGTACTGCGCCGCATCCGGCAAATCCGGCTCAATCTTTTGATACGCCGCTGCTGCTGCCTCCAGCGCCTCGCAGAAGGCAGCAGCAAAATCGGATTCCTCCAACTCTGGCGGCACTACATAACCATGCCGCACCGTGAACCGCTGCCGCTCCTGGGTCAGCACCCGATGGCGATGCAAATCCCGGTAGGCTCCAATATCCGCCAGCACATCAAAGGTGTAGTAGGCTTCCTCGAATGCCCGACCAGGACGATGGAACCGGGAAGCGCGATCGCCTGCGTAGGTATCAATGATCTTCTGCCGTTCCTCAGTGGCAAGGGTAGCGGTGTAAGCCTTCACCTGCTCCAGGGGTAAGTCGCTCTGGCTGTAGAGAATCGCTGCAACCACCTTCGTTTCCGCATCCCGGTCAAACTCCACCAACTCCACATCCTCAACGGGAGCAGGTTGCATGGTAGCCAGTTTGTGCTGGGCGATCGCCGCTGTATTTTGCCGATTGGTAGCGAGGTAGGCGGCATACTGTGCGCCCCGCTCCGACTTCGCCCGCTTAACGAAAGACGGGATCAACTGGTCAAGTTCCCGCTGCATGGCACTGCCGATCGCCTGCACCTCCCCGTGGGGGGACGATGCCAGCTTCACCAGCAGATATTCAAACGCCCGCCCATTGCCAAACAACCCCACGTTCGTCAGGGTCGCCATTGGCAACAAACCCCGCAACAGGTCGAGGGCTTTGGCTTTGGTGGCACTGTTATAAGCCCGCTCAGAGGTGTCGGCATCCTGGGGCGTTTGCGATCGCACCCAACCCAACACCGGATCGATCAAGTTGGAGTAGGTGTCGAACAGGCGATCGAGGGTCGTCTCATACAACTCCCCATGGCGAGACGCCATAATCGCAGGCTCCCGGCAATAGAGATACCGCCCATTCACCTTGCGATTGAAGAACACGTAGCGGGTCGATTTCTCCAGCGGCGACAAGCCAATCCGCGCATCCTCGATCGCCTTTGCTGCAATGTTGCTGATCCCCTCGCAAGCCAGATGCGCACCGCCCAACTCCGCCACAGAGTCATCGCCATAGCCAATCAGGACGCGATCGTAAAATGCCTCCGCTTTCTGAATTGCGATCAACTGCTCCGTCGAAGCCGACGCTTCCCCCACAATCTCAGAAAAACCTGATTCTGGCGCTTTGATAAACTCGTCCAACAAAATCTGCCGCAAACCCTTCTCGCTACGGCTGTAGCGGGAAAACAGCGCCCCTTTCACCACCTCCGGCAAGTTCCGCAACCCAAAAATTGGCTGATCCAGGTTTGTGACGAAGGGCTGGAGCAGGGGGCGATCGCTCTCATTCAACGCCGGGGTATGCAAAGAGTCTGCCATGATTCAGTGCTGAGACAAGGAGGGGCAAAGAGTCATATTACACCCTGAAGGCGGACGTTCGATTGAGCGAGTACAGTTTTTGAGAGATGGGGCGATCGCCCTTTAGGATTGAAAATAAAATAAAACCCGAAATTTTTGATGAGAAGCGCGGCAATGCCGCGCTTCTCATCAAAAATTTCGGGTTTTATTTCGTACGTGATCCTTAGCAGGGCTGCACAGTAGGATTAGTTCTCGCCTCATGCAAGCATTCCTCCAGTGTTAGCCCTTGCATCAGTGTCAACCACTGCCCGGTATGGCGCATATACGCCATGTCGAACGCATCAGAACCAACATACTCAAAGCGACTGAACCGACATTCAAAGGATGGCGAAATAGCCCTGGGACTGGGACAATTGTAAGTACCACAAATATAGAAATAGTTGCGATACCATTTCCCATACAAATCCACCAGGTAATTAAAGTCATTATCCGTTGGAGGTGGTTTGATATAGGTAGGTTTATAAAAGGTTTCAATGAGCTCATCGAATTTTTCTTGAACTAAAGCCTTTGTCGCGTCAGGAACCTTTGGCTTTTTGGGCTTTGGCGGGTCATAGACCCATCCAAATTGCTCTTTAGATGATTTTCGTTTTGGCATTTTTCTAGTTAGAATATAGAGTGGGGTTTTCAGTCCAAATTCATGCTGAATTGATAGGGTTATTATGGCATTTGCTCATTTCACTTTTCTTGCAACATATACACCATAGCTATAGTAATTTTTATTTTGCTCATACAGCTCAATTTCTTGGGTTTCCGCTGCAACAATCGCTTGTGCGGCTTCACTATTGCTGTTTCGTTCAAGGAAACCCTTAAAGCTATTTTGCATGGGGCGATAGTAATTGTCTAGCCAGCAATACTCCGGCAAAACAAAGTAGCCAATTGGAGCATATCCATGCTGCTCTAATACACTAATTTTTGAAGAGGCTACAGTTATTTCGGGATACTCGCTTTCCCAATATTTCTGGAGTTCCGATGGACGGGAGGCAGTAATCCAGGTAATTTCCGAAACAGCCAAGATTCCGCCAACTTTCAGATAACGCTTCCAATCTATTACGCCTTTTTCAAAGCCAATATTGTATATCGCACCCTCAGACCAGATGACGTCAAATTCCCCTGCATCAAAGGGCAAGTCATCCATTGAACACGCAAGGGTCGATATTTTTCCAGAAAGCCCTGCTCTATCAGCTTTACTTTCCAGCACATCAAGAAAATCTTGAAGGAAGTCTACTGCCGTAATTTGGGCATTCAATTCTTGAGCAAGACAAAGCGTGGAAGCACCTGTTCCGCAGCCTATATCGGCGATTTTTAGCGGCGTCGTTCTACCCACCCTGGACAGATCTATCGCCATCTTTGTCTCTCGTTCACCTCCAGGTCCCTGCCGACCAGCACCCTTATGGAGGTCTATCAATAATTGGTAATCTTCCATAGGATCTTTCCTTGCCTATTTGTGATCATACTCAATAAAAATGATCCAGCAAATAAAAAATGCAAGCTTGGTAGCCCATCCTGACAATTCTTTTTAGAATAAGACCATGTACTTGGTATTGAAAATAAAATAGAACCCGAAATTTTTGATGGGAAGCGCGGTATTGCCGCGCCTCCCATCAAAAATTTTGGGTTCTATTTCGTACCTGTCCTTAGATACTTTCTGGGATTTACTAAACCGTCAGAAAATGCTATGTAAACTCAAAAACTGTGCTTTTCTTTAGGGGCTTTTACAGAAATATCCAAGCCCTAGTCTTACCATTTTAGCTTGTATTAGCTTGTATTATTGAAAAATTTAGCAATAGTAGAAATATGGCTTTAGATATCTTGCTCAGCAGGTCAAAAAAGTCATATATTGTTTATGGTAATCTTTTGAGTTTTTGGTATAACACCACGAAATAATATTGCGAGATAATAGATCGTGAGACCACTCAAGATTTTCCAAAAAAAGTCTCAACAATGTCTTGAATGAACTTGCAAAACTCTGTGAATAATGTAACTCGTGAAGCTTGGATGACTCAAGCAGAATATGCTAAGAATCTGCGTCCATTGCTTCCTGTCGAAGCTTTTTTCCCTAATCGTAGTACAGTATGGCTGCTATTGATTAATGCAGCGATTTTGATCATGGGTTGGGGTATTGCCCGTCATCTGGATCAATGGAGTTGGTACTTTTTGTGGCTCTACCTTCCATTCTCCTTGGTAATGGGAAATAGTGTCATTGTCTTGTTTTTCAGTACTCATGATTTATTGCATAGTAAATCAATTAAGAATTCATCCTTGAGGTGGATTGTTAGCCTGATTGGGTTGGCGATTCTGTGGACACCCCCTACTTTTTGGAAAGCTATACATAATCGCGAGCATCACAACAAAACCAATTCTTTACACGATCCGGATCGGAACTACCTGTATGAGCAACCCAATAATTGGGGAAAGTGGATTCAAAATCTCTTCGTCCCCTCAGCAGAAGTTCATCCATTTTGGTTGTCCATAGGAATGGCTCACGCGTTAGGAATGCACACGTTCCGCAACCTCAGTTCTATTTTGTTATTTAATAACGAATTAACTGAGTACGCGCCAGCAGCTTTTAGGGTAAGCCCAAAGGAAAGAAGAGCGATCGCTCTTGAATTCCTGCTCATTGTGGGCATACACTTGAGTATTTTGTTTTATCTTGGCTTTCACCCCATCAAGCTTGTTCTCAGCTACTTTCTGCCACTTTGGATTGGCTATGCTGGCAGCATGTTTTATATCTACACCAATCATATGTTGTGTCGCATGACCAGCGTGAACGATCCGCTCATTAACAGCGTTTCACTTCGGGTGCCTAAAATCTTTGATTTATTGCATTTGAACTTCTCATACCATACAGAGCACCACATCTTTCCAGGCGTCAACTCAAATTACTATCCAAAGGTTCAAGCTCTATTGCAGGCTCATTATGGCGATCGCTTTAATTTGCTAGACGCCGGTACAGCCTGGCGTTTGCTCCTGCAAACTCCTCGCCATTACAAGGATGAGAATACCTTTACGGATTGGGCAGGGAAAAAGGTCATAACTTGTCCTCTTTCTAAGAGTGATGAAAATCAACTAACCGTCTAACTTCGTGGGCTAGCAGCGATCGCCCCAATCACAGATCCCGTTGAAAAAAAGCTAGAGGTCGCCAGTCTATCCGATGCATGCAAGGATGGCTGGCGATCGCACCATTCGGACAAATGAAAGCGCCAAAGAGTTGTTGGGTTTTCCGAGACGACCTGAAATTACGGACTTGTAAGAAAATAAAATCCCAATTTTTGAGAGAGAAGGCTAGCAGAGCCAGCCTTCTCTCTCAAAAATTGGGATTTTATTAATCCGCAGATCCCTTACGGGTGGGCGATCGTGCTGACGGCTCAAATCAGCAGCAGCCTAAACCCTGAACAACCTCTTCTGACCGTTTGTGGTTGAGAAACGAAACTCAAATCACGCCCAGCGATTAAGATTACGTCTACCTGTGAGAAACCTGCCCGCATGGATTGAATAGCTCCCTTTCTCTAGGGCAAGGAAAGGGTATATTCGCTGGAGGCAAGCGAGCCACAAGAAAAAGGGAACTGGGCTTTTAACTGAGTCTAATTAAACCTAAAACCCAAAATATTGTGTCGCCCGCGAAGCGGGCGACACAATATTTTGGGTTTTATAGCGGTGTGCAAGTTGCTTCAGCACATGGGAGGGGCGGCGCGGCGCGCCGCCCCTCCCATGTGCTGTACTTAACGCGCTTGCAAAACGCTGTAGGTTTAATTGTGGTTACCTACTTACCACACCAGGTACACCTAAATGCATAGTGCTAAATCTATGGCAAATTGGCAAAGGAGTAATAGGAAATGAGTCTCACAGTTGCGTAAGATGTTCCTAAACCAACGGATAGGTATTTATTCTCATTATGATAGAACAGTTCCCCTGGCTGACCGCGATCGTCCTATTGCCGTTGGTAGCCGCGTTATTCATTCCTCTGATCCCTGACAAAAGTGGCAAGACTGTCCGCTTGTATGCCTTGGGGGTTGGCGTAGCCGATTTCGTACTGATGTCCTACACCTTTTGGTGGCATTACGACGCTAGCCAGGCGACATTCCAACTGGCGGAAAAGGTGGTTTGGTTACCGAAGTTGGGCTTGAGTTGGGCGCTGTCGGTGGATGGGATTTCGGCTCCGCTAGTGCTGTTGGCGGGCTTCGTAACGACGCTGTCGATGTTTGCCGCCTGGCAGGTAGATCGGCGATCGCGCCTATTCTACGCACTGATGCTGATTCTGTATGCTGCCCAGGTTGGGGTATTCCTGGCCCAAGACCTGATGCTGTTCTTCATCATGTGGGAAGTGGAACTGGTGCCAGTCTATCTGCTGGTATCCATCTGGGGCGGGCAAAATCGGAACTATGCCGCGACGAAGTTCTTGATGTATACGGCCCTGGCTTCGATTTTTATTTTGGTGGCAGCCCTGGGGATGGGATTCTATGGCGATACGCTCACCTTTGATATTGCTGAGCTAGCGAGAAAGCAGTTCCCCTTAGGACTGGAATTGTTTTTGTACGCTGGGCTACTGGTGGCCTTTGGGGTTAAATTGGCAATTTTCCCGTTTCATACTTGGCTGGCAGATGCCCACGGCGAAGCTTCTTCTCCTGTATCAATGATTTTGGCAGGCGTATTGCTAAAAATGGGGGGGTATGGGCTGATTCGGTTGAATCTGGAACTGTTGCCGCATGCCCATGTATATTTTGCGCCGGTGTTGGTGATTTTAGGGGTGGTCAACATCGTCTATGGAGCGCTAAATTCCTTTGCACAGACCAATATGAAGCGGCGGTTAGCCTATTCCTCAATTTCTCACATGGGGTTTGTCCTGCTGGGGATTGCTTCCTATAGTGATTTGGGTGTGAGTGGGGCGATGCTGCAAATGCTGTCCCACGGGCTGATTGCGTCGGTGTTATTTTTCTTGGCAGGCGTTACCTACGATCGCACCCGCACGATGATGATGAACCAGTTAGGTGGTTTGGGGCAAGCGATGCCCACGGTGTTTGCTCTGTTCACCATGGGGACAATGGCATCCCTGGCATTGCCCGGAATGAGTGGGTTTGCCGGAGAGCTGGAGGTCTTTGTCGGCTTGGCAACAACGGACGTGTATGGTTCAGCCTTTCGCGCGGTAGCGGTTTTCCTGGCAGCAGTGGGGTTGATTCTGACACCGATCTACCTGCTGTCGATGGTGCGGCAGGTGTTTCATGGGGCTAGTGCCGATCAAATGTGTGACCTGGTGCCTGCCTGTGATCTGGATGATATAGATTTGAAGGCCCAGGGTAACCAAGAGGCAAACTGTTTTGGCACGGACTGTATCTTGCCAGAGGAGGCAGAATTTAGGGATGCCAGTGCCCGGGAGATTTTTATTGCGGCTTGTTTTCTGGGGCTGATTATTGCGATCGGGTGTTATCCCAAGATGGCGACCCAGATGTATGACGTGAAAACGGTGGCGGTTAATAACCAGGTGCTGACGGCGTATCATGAAACCTTTCCCGATGCATTGCAGCGCTCGGCGCAGGGGCAATGGAGTTCGGCGATCTCAGCAGCTCAATCTACGGATGTCTGGGGTGTTGTCAAATAGCCGATGCCTGTCAAGTTTGTTAGCTTGTGTCTATACCTTCAAGTAGCAATTGTTCAGTGCTAGACAAAGCCCATGAGTGTTGGGTTTCGTGCCTCGATTCAGCCTATGTGACGAGCGATCGCTCAAAACTCTCAGTCCGACTCCTCAAACAAAGATCGGCGACTGCAAATATTCAGAATTCAGTACCGTTCTAAAACACCACTGACAAATACTTCACCGTCAATTGGAGCCGTATGCTTGGAGGCTTCAACCGCCGCATCAATCTTCGATCGCACGTCCTCTACCCATGCCGCTTCTGCACGGTCGAACTCATCTAACAGGCGTAAAGCAATGTCTAAAAGTTCTTCAGCAGAGTGATAGTTGCCAGCTTGTAGCTTGCGTTGAACTAACTTTTCCTGTTCTGGCGTGAGCTGAATACTCATACAGATTTTGTCCTGCAACTATCAACTATCAACTATTCTAAGCTGATGCCCGATCGGATAACGACTGGAAGCCTATCGCCCTCAACAGCAGATTAAAAGGGATGTTTGGTGTGTGAGGGGGAGTGGGCGATCGCCCAAGTAAGTTAACCTTCTAACGCTAATTGCCAATTCTCACATTCTCTGCCGTTCGTTGCAGGAGGGTGTGAGTCTGCTCTAGACTTAGACAACACAAGGAACCTATCGGCATTATGAGCTATCGCGACATCATTACGATTGAGCCGGATAAGCGTGGTGGCAAGCCCTGTATCCGTCGGATGAGGATTACGGTCTACGATGTCTTAGGATGGCTAGCGGCTGGCATGTCTACGGCTGAGATTATTGATGATTTTCCAGAATTAACGGAAGCCGATATTAGAGCCTGTTTAGAATTTGCGGCTGATCGCGACCATCGTTTAGTTGCGTCGGTGAGTGTTTCTTGAAACTGTTGTTTGACCAAAATCTTAGAGGCTATTTACAAAGTAGGGTTTTCCGACCCTCGAGGCGGGGAGTAGGAGCATAGGATCAAGGTAGACGAGCGTAGCAGGTGACAGTGATGTCGTCCTTAACCTATGCGACAGATCTTAATGATA
>Ga0208218_1000875_pt1 | contig 12579 bp, 10 predicted proteins | sample HotLakmasection3_FD_184726 | JGI IMG/M metagenome (GOLD analysis project Ga0208218, IMG submission 184726) | Hypersaline microbial mat communities from Hot Lake, Washington, USA - Section #3 (SPAdes) | ecosystem: Environmental > Aquatic > Non-marine Saline and Alkaline > Hypersaline > Microbial... | reverse complement strand
CCCAAGAACGGCCAGACGGGATAACGTTATCAATGATGCTACTCTGCATATTTGTCCTCAGCGCGCTGCTGGTCGTCGCATTGACGAGCATACTTAACGCACTTGTTTTTCCTCGTATTCGACCTGCTCTGCCGTCAGAACAGGCAAGCGTGTCCATATTAATCCCAGCCCGCAACGAGGCAGATGTAATTGGCAAGACAGTTTCCACACTGCTTAGCCAGACACACCGGAACTTTGAACTCATCATACTGGACGACAACTCGGAAGATGGTACGGGTGATGTTGCGTGCGCCGCCGGCGCAGGTGATCCGCGTCTGCGAGTCATCCACGGAAAAACACTGCCCCCTAACTGGGCAGGCAAATCCTGGGCCTGTCACCAACTCAGCCAGGAGGCCAGCCACGCCCTGCTCCTGTTCACTGATGCCGACGTCCACTGGCATCCTGATGCGCTGTCCGGTCTACTCGCAATGCGCAACCACACAAACGCCGACCTTCTCACAGTCTGGCCAACGCAGAAGACCCAAACATGGGCAGAGCGCCTCGTCGTTCCACTCATGGGATTCGCTATACTGGGCTATCTTCCCATCGTTATGACGCATCATTCACCGTTTACGATTTTCGCTGCGGCTAACGGACAATGTATGTTGTGGCACCGCAATGCTTATGAACGCGTCGGTGGTCACGGGCGCGTTGCAAACAGTGTGTTGGATGACGTGACACTCGCACGTGCGGCTAAGCGGGCCGGGTTGCGCCTGAGGATGGCCGATGGCAACACCCATGTCTCCTGTCGAATGTACACGGGATGGCCTCAGGTGAGGGATGGCTTCGCAAAAAACATCCTCGCAGGTTACGGCAGCGCCGCTGCGCTACTGGTCGCAACTGTATTTCATTTGCTTGTTTTCATCGTTCCATGGATATGGTTGCTGATACCAGGTTGGCAAATTTGGGGCCTGGCCGCAATTGCACTCGGCATCCTGATTCGGGCCCTGACAGCAGCCGTGACACAGCAGCGTATTCTCGACAGCCTCCTGCTGCCAATCTCGGTGTTGTTGATGACCCGCATTGCGATACAGGCGATGATCTGGCATTACACCGGCGGGCCCAGATGGAAAGGACGCGTCATAGACCCGTCAGGCAAGCCACCCACACAGCACACAAAACAGAGGCATCCCGCAAATGGCTGAACCTTTCATCGTCATTGGCGCTGGCATTGGTGGCCTGAGCGCGGCGATTCGGCTGCGACTGGCTGGCAAGCGTGTGACCATTTTTGAGAAAAACAACCGTATCGGCGGCAAAATGTACCAGATCGAACGCGACGGTTTCCGCTGGGATACCGGCCCGTCGGTCATCACCATGCGGCACGTCCTTGAAGACTTGTTTCAGGCCGCCGGACGCCAGCTCGAAGACTATCTGACCCTCCTGCCACTGGAACCCCTCACGCGTTACTTCTACCCGGACGGCAGCCAAATTGATGCCAGCAGCAATCTGAGCAAGATGGCCGCTGAAATCGCGCACATTGACGAGCGTGACGTCAGCGGCTATCTCCGTTATCTTGCTTATGCCGCCCAGATTCACCAGGTAACGGGCAGCGTATTCATCTACGACAAGCCACCCACGCCGGCCAGCTTTACCCGCGTGCCAGTGCGAGACTGGCTTAAAGCAGACCCGTTTCGTACCATGCAACAGGCTATAGAACATCATGTACGGTCGCCACAGCTTCGCCAACTGCTGGGGCGCTTCGCAACCTATGTCGGTGGCAGCCCATATGAAGCCCCCGCAACATTGAACGTCATCGCCCACGTAGAGCTAACGGGCGGCGTATGGTATCCTCAGGGTGGCGTCTACCAGATAGCTAAGGCGCTGGGACGTCTGGCACAGGAACTCGACATCGACATCTGCACAGGACAGGCTGTAAAGCAGATCAATGTCAATGACGGTCGCGTTACTGGCATCACACTTGATGGCGGGCAAATAGTCCGGGCCAGTACTGTCATCGCCAATAGCGATGTGACCACAACTTATAACAGACTCATGCCAGCAGATACCATCAATCCAAAGCAGTTGCGTCGCCTCACAGAATACGAGCCATCCTGCTCTGGCTACGTCATGTTGCTTGGGATAGAGGGCAAGCACGATAAGCTGGCACATCACAACATCTTCTTCAGCCCGGACTATGATGCTGAATTCGACATGATCTTTAAGCAGCGCCGTCCCTCACCTGACCCAACAATCTACGTGTCTATCACGTCAAAATCCGATCCAGATCACGCACCAGAGGGTCACGAGAACTGGTTTGTTCTTATTAACGCGCCTGCCCTGACGGACGACTACGATTGGGAGTTACACAAGCAGGGCTACCGCGATCGCATTCTTGAGCGCCTGACAGAATTCGGCATCGATGTACGCGATCGCATTGTCGCAGAGACGATTCTTACCCCTGCTGATCTCGAGCGTATGTCGGGCGCCTGGCGCGGCGCTCTATACGGTCCATCTGCCAATAAGCGCTTCACGGCCTTTTTAAGACCGCACAATCGAAGCCGAGAAGTGCGTGGTCTGTATTTCGCAGGTGGAACGACCCACCCGGGCGGCGGTGTGCCGATGGTGACTCTATCGGGCAAAGTCGCTGCTGAAATGGTTCTCGAAGACGAACGCTGAGCACAATACATGAAAGCCTATTACACAGACGTCTTTGTGCTGCCATTGCCCGCAGGCCACCGCTTCCCGATGGCAAAATATCGATTACTGCGTGAGCGCCTCATCGAAACAGGAACTCTGCTTCCAGATGACCTGCTCATACCAGACGCAGCTACCGACAGGGATATCCTTCGCTGTCATGATGCCGCCTATCTACACCGCGTCAAAACAGGGACGCTCAGCCGACAAGAGATTGTACGGATTGGTTTTCCATGGTCGGAAGGTCTAGTGGAACGCTCACGTCGGTCATCAGGTGCGACGATCTGTGCCGCGATGAGTGCACTCGAAGATGGGGTCAGTGCTAATCTGGCGGGCGGCACGCATCACGCCGGCCGCGATTTCGGTGCTGGTTACAGCGTCTTCTGCGATGCTGCTATTGCTGCGCGTGCACTACAAGCACAAGGGCTCGTTAATCAGGTAGTCGTTATCGACTGCGATGTGCACCAGGGCAACGGTACGGCGGACATATGCCGTGATGACACGTCGATCTTCACGCTTTCGATTCACGCAGAACGCAACTATCCGTTCCGAAAAATCGCCGGTGATCTGGACATTGGTTTGCCAGAAAACACCGACGACGATACTTACCTTTCGATTCTGCAAACAGCATTGGAACGCGTACTCTCGTTAACTGTGCCCGACCTGGCCATCTATCAGTCCGGTGCGGACCCCTTCATTGGCGATAAGCTAGGCAAACTTGCGCTGAGCAAAGGGGGTCTAGCGCGGCGTGATCGAATGGTCATGGAAATGCTGCGTTCCGAGCAGATACCGATTGCGGTCACGATGGGTGGCGGCTACGCTGAAGACGTTAACGACATCGTCGATATACACTTGAAGACCATCCAGATTGCAGCCGAGTACACGGTCCCTTCTTGTGTCTAGCCCTCAGTCGGCCGGGATGCCATAAGCAGAGTCAGCGTTCCCTTCTGAACAGTCTTGCCCTCCTGATTGATGATCTTGATCCCCAGATCAACAGTGCCCCCACCCAGGCGACGGGCCTCTTTTTTATCAACGACGGTTAGCTCCGCGTGAATTGTGTCCCCAATATATACCGGCACGCTGAATTTCATCTCGAGGCCCCTGAAACCAAGTACAGTCCGCTCCAGAATGCCCAGTTGATAAGCCTGCCCAATGGCGTAACTCAAAGTCAACATTCCATGAGCAACGCGCTGTCCCATAAAACTGGTCCGGGCGTATTCGGCGTCAGTATGCATAGGATTGTAATCGCCTGTCAGGCCGGCAAATTGGACGAGATCACTCTCAGTTATGGTCCGGCCGCGTGTCACCATCTCTGCGCCAACTTCGAACTCCTCAAAATAGAGGCCATGTGGCGGCTGGGGATTCTCCATTTTCGTACAAACTCCTGTGCAAAGTAGCCAGTCACTGATGATCAGAGGTACGGTTCAGCGCCGGATCACCTTAGCCAGCGTGTCAATTAGGGTGGTCATATCCAGCGGTTTGGGCAGGTAGCCATTGAAACCCGCCTCGTGAGCATCATCCTCAACGCTGACGGAGTGGTAGGCAGTAATGGCAACAACAGGAATACCAGCCGTAGACGGCTCGGCCCGCATGAGTCGGAGGGTCTCCCATCCATCCATGCCAGGCAGCGCGAGGTCCATTATCACAAGCGTTGGCGAAAAATCCCGCAAAATGGTAATGCACTCGTGGCCATCATGTGCGACCCTTACCTCTGCCCCATGATGACTCAGTATCTTGGAAACCATCTGGATGCTGTCATACTCGTCTTCCACAACCAGCACACGCCATTGTGATGGATCCGGCCTGTTACCTTCCGCATTAGACATAAGAACTCCTCTGTTACATTCACCATCACAGGCAGATTACTCATTGGGCTCCTGAAATTCTTCCAGGCAGCGATGTATCTCATCAAGAAATGAATCAATTCGGAAGGGTTTTGCAATATAGCCGTTAAATCCAGCATCGATGACTTTCTCGCGGTCACCAGACATAACGTGCGCCGTAAGAGCAATCACAGGTGTCTGCGAAAGCTCCGGCCGCAGGCGCATGTGCTTAAACATCTCCCAGCCATCCATCTCAGGCATGGATAAATCCAGTAGCACAAACGTAGGTTTGAGATCAGCGAGCATCGCCAGTCCCTCAACACCGTTACGTGCAACGTAGACCTGGGCGCCATTGTAATTCAGCACCTTGCGGGCGACGTTCAGATTATCCAGTTCATCATCAACGATCAGCACAGTCCAATCCTGAATGTTCTTACTGATCATGCGTCCCTCCTGGCCTCTCTTCGGGAGCTGCGTCGGGCATTTCATCATTCAAAGGCAGGGTCACAGTGAACACAGACCCTTTCCCCAGCTGACTTTGCACCCGCACATTCCCCCCCATCATCAAACATAGTTTTCTCACAATCGCCAGACCCAGCCCTGTGCCGCCCTGTTTGCGTGCACTCGAGCTGTCAACCTGTCGGAACTCTTCAAAGATCGTCTCTTGCATATGGGATGGGATCCCAATACCACTATCGCTAACGACCAGTTTCCAGGCATCTCGACCATGTCGCTGCACCTGTAAACGTATATATCCCTCTTGGGTAAACTTAATCGAATTGGAGAGTAGATTCAGCGCTATCTGCTTGATTCTAGCACCGTCGGCAACGATAACACGAGGCATACGCGGATCAAGGCTGACTTCAAGCCGAAGATCTTTCTGTGTCGTCAGGCCGGTGATCTGTGTGGCGACCGCATCCAGCCAATCCGCTACGACGAACGGTTTATTCACCAGCTCCATCCGTCCGGCCTCGATCTTGGAAATATCGAGAACGTCATTGATCAGATCAAGAAGATGCTCCGCATTGGCGAGCACCCGCTTCTGATAATCTTTCTGCTCAGATGTCAGGTCACCAGCCATACCGGCTAGCTGAATCTCCGTATAGCCAATAATCGCATTGAGTGGCGTGCGCAATTCATGCGACATAGTCGCCAAGAACTGACTTTTAAGGCGCGTCGCCTCTTCTGCCTGTCGACGTGCCAGTGCCAGCGCACTGTTTGTAACCAGCAGTACTTCATTCTGTGTCTGGAGCTTTTCGTCTGTCTCTACTCGGTCAGTGACATCCTGGCTTATGCCGACATAATGTGTCAGCCGACCTTGTTCATCGTGAATAGGAGCCAATCGAAGCTCGTTGTAGAACAGACTGCCATTCTTGCGATAATTGCGCACTACGACATTGCATCCGCGTTCTTCTCGCAGTGCTTGTCTGATCTCAGTGACGCCAGGTTGATCGCGATCGTCACCCTGCAAAAAGCGACAGTTACGTCCGATTACCTCAATGGCGGAGTAGCCTGTTGTCTTTTCAAAAGCTGGGTTGATGTAAATCAGAGGCAAATCCGGTAGCGAAGCATCGGCAATCGAGATGCACGTCGGACTCGCTTCAATCGCCTTATTGCGCAGCGAGAGTTGCATCTCGGTCCGTTTGCGATAAGTAATATCTGTCGAAATTGAGCAGACCGCATAAGGCGAGCCATCAGCATCGTGCAGCAGGACTTTTGTAGAAAGAAATGTGTGTATGCCATCTGTAGTCGGCAAGGTTTCCTCAAATTGCTGTGGCACGCCATGTCGCATAACGCTGCGATCGTGCGCTTCCAGCACGGATGCGGTTTTCGCGTCGAACAGTTCCACATCCGTCAGGTTGTTGACGCTCCGTCCAACGAGTCGCTCGAACTCACCGTTGGCAAGGATATAGCGTCCCATCAGGTCTTTCAGGGTAATCAGGGCGCCTGCGTTCTCAAGTATGGCCTGTAATTGCTCATTGGCTTCATAGAGACGCGCCTCTGTAAGTTTTCGGGCGGTGATGTCGCGCGCGACGAAATATACCCGTCGTTCATCGATTTTCGTCGTTGAATTCCACGACAGCCAGCGATAGGTCCCCTGGTTACTGCGATACCGGTTCTCAAACGACAAAACGGGTTGTCCTGAAAAAGCAACACTCGCCACTTCCAGTGTGTGCTGGCGATCATCTGGATGCACAAAATCGATGAAACGCTTGCCAATTAACTCCTCGGGGCTGTAGCCCAGCACCTGCGTCACCGCCGGATTGACCTTCAGAAAAGCACCATCGAAATCGGTGATGCCGAGGATATCCAGCGACAACTGAAAAATACGATCCAGCTCAGTTTCACGCGCTTTATGCCCACTGACATCCTGCCAGATGCCCGTTACCGCGATAAGCTGACCGTTTTCAACCTGCGGGATAAAACTACCCTCGACTACATGGCGCACACCTGACCGAGTCACCATGGCGAACTGCATACCCGTCACGGATTCGCCTTGTTCCAATCGCCGGAGATATGGCAGAAAATCCACGTCCTGGTTCGCAGTGCGGACCATCGCAAAGAAATCAACCGCATCGAGGTCATCAGCTGCATACCCCATCGCCTGCAACCAGTGTTGATTGGCGTACAATACCCTGCCGGTTTTGTCGACCACACACACCAGACTACCGATCTCTTCAAGCAGGCGATCGAGCGTTACACCAACTTCACGGAAAGCCTTCATACGCCTCCGGTTTACCACTACCTTACTTTCACAACGCGGCATTATACGACGATCTCATGGGAAGTTGATGAGTGCTGAAAATAAAAGGCGGCATGTAGACTACCATGCCGCACTTACTGTGTATTCGCTGATAGATGCTAGTTGCTGTCGCCTTCGTCGTTCGTTTCAGGCGTCGATTCAGCCGGAGCTTCTTCTGGTGCCTCGACTGTTGCTTCGGCATCGGTGGCTTCTTCTGTCTCAGCGTCCGTGGTCACGTTGACATCCGTCGGCGCCTCGTCGGCTGCAGGTTCAGTGACTGCGGGCGGTGTATCCGTAGCGGCGCCCTCAGCAACGGGCGTTGCAATCAGTGGCGCAATTACGAGCGATACAATTGCCAACAGCTTGAGCAGGATGTTCAGCGACGGACCAGAAGTATCCTTAAATGGATCACCAACGGTGTCGCCGACAACGGCTGCCTTGTGAGCTTCTGAACCTTTACCGCCATGGTTACCCGCTTCGATGTATTTCTTGGCATTGTCCCATGCGCCACCACTGTTCGCCATCATGACCGCCAGCATAAAGGCCGACACCAGCGAACCAAGCAGCACACCGATCAACGTCTTGGCACTGACGAACTGGGCAACCAGCTCATTGGACTGCCCAAGTGCCGTCAGCATCGCAAGTACGACGGGCACCGCAACCGCGATAATGCCGGGCAACAGCATCTGTCGAATTGCACTGTCTGTGCTGATGGTCACGCACTTTTCGTAATCAGGGTCGGCGGTGCCTTCCATGATCCCCTTGATCTCACGGAACTGCCGGCGGACTTCAAGCACAATCGCCTGAGCCGCGTTACCCACCGCAACCATCGTCAGCGCGCTGAAGATATAGGGCAGCAGCGCACCAATGAACAACCCCGTCACCAGACGCGAGTCCAGCAGAATTTCGCCGATGGTGGCCGTCTCTTCCAAACCCACCGCAGTGATGAAAGCTGCGCTCAGTGCAAGTGCTGTCATCGCCGCGCTACCGATAGCAAAACCCTTACCGGTCGCCGCGGTCGTATTGCCCAGGCGGTCGAGCGCATCTGTACGTTCACGCACCTGATCTGGCAGATCAGACATCTCCGCAATGCCGCCCGCGTTATCTGCGACTGGACCATAAGCGTCCGTCGCCAGGGTTATGCCCAAAGTAGACAGCATGCCCACCGCCGCCACGGCGACACCGTACAGCCCTGTCGCAGCAGTAGCGATCAGAGTAACGATGACGACGATCAGTACAGGAGGCAGGGTGCTCAGCATGCCCAGTGCGAGACCACGAATGATGACGATACCCGTGCCACCCTGAGCACTATCAGCGAGACGCATGGTGGGGCCGTAGGTATCAGAAGTAAAGTACTCGGTAAAGTAACCGATCAGCACACCGCCAATCAGGCCGGAAATTGTCGCAACGGCAATTTCGATGGGCAGATTCAACAATACGGTGATACCGATAATCACCAGCGCCATCACACCCGAAGCGCTGTAGATACCACGGCGAAGACTGCCAAGCAGTGCTTCCTGATCAGCATCTTCCTTTGTTTGAACAAGGAAGGTAGCGCCCATACCGATAATGACACCGGCTGCAGCGACAAGAATTGGGAAGATCTGCGCTTCGACTGAATCGAAGGCAACACCCGCACCGAGCGTCGCCAGCGAAATCGCGGCAATAATGGAACTGGCATAACTCTCAAACAGGTCGGAGCCCATGCCTGCCACGTCGCCGACATTGTCGCCGACGTTATCGGCAATCGTGGCAGGGTTACGCGGATCATCTTCCGGAATACCTGCTTCAGTCTTGCCGACGAGATCTGCACCTACATCTGCCGCTTTGGTATAGATACCACCGCCAACGCGCGCGAAAATCGCGATGGAGGTGCCACCGAACCCGAAACCGGCTAATGCGCTCGCAGCCTGTATAGCATCGCCCAGTTGATTTACAAACAGAATCAACAGGATGCTAACGCCCAGCAGCGCGAGCGAAACCACTGTCGTTCCCATCACCGTGCCGCTGGAGAAGGCAACGCGCAGACCTTTGTTCAGACTTTCGCTGGCCGCCTGTGCAGTGCGCACATTCGCACGTACGGCGATATACATACCAATGTAGCCTGCCAGACCAGATGCTAATGCCCCGGCGACAAACGCCACAGCCGTCCAGATGCTCAGGCCACTACCCTCAATCGTACTCATGACCACGAGAACGATCGTCACCAGCACAACGAATATAGCGATTGCTATATACTCACGCCGCAAAAAGGCTTGCGCACCACGTTGGATCGCGGACGAGATGCGCTGCATCTTCTCGTTACCCGCTGATTGCGAGAGTACAAATCCACGTTGATACCAGGCGAAGGCAAGCCCAATGATGCTGGCTACGATGCCTACCCCGCCCGCGAGTGCAATATCCATTGACTTAACTCCCCGGTAGAGTGAATTAAATGATCACAGCTAAAGACCTTAACAGAATGGTGATATTAACGTAGTCACGCCTAATTTTGTACTCCAAATCGCCACTCTCGCAGCAAAATTTAAGTATCACAGGTCTAATCATTCCCGGCAATCAATCGCACCCTGTTGGAACGATCTGGCACACAATTACGTCATAAAATATGTATTGGCACTGCTGACTCCGTTCGCATACTTACAGATCGGACTGCACTTGAGACGCTACTGAACAGCAAGTATGATCCACGACAATACCTGATGAAAACAAAACGTGATATCCCGGTGAAGAAAACATCGCAAACCACAGGCCAACTTGGAGAGACAATCGCAGCAACCTACCTGGTCCAGCAAGGCTATGAAATCCTGAGGACGAACTGGCACTGTCCGCGGGGTGAGATTGACATAGTCGCGCAATCAGGAGACTTGCTCGTATTCGTTGAAGTAAAAACACGCCGCCGCCATTCGTCCGAGACCGCCTTTGCAGCCGTCACGCCCCGTAAGCGCGAACGGCTAATAGCAGCTGCTTACGCGTACTTGCAGACACATCAATGCGAGGATATGAACTGGCGTATTGATGTTATCGCCGTTACGCTCCACGCTGCAAAGCAGCCAGAGATCGAACATGCGGAGGATGCTCTTGACTGGTAACGCGGCAAGCATGCATGGGGCCGTCGGCAAACCCCTGGTCGTCATCCTTGGAGCGACGGCTACCGGCAAGACGGGGCTGGCCATTGAACTCGCCAAAGCTCTTGATGGCGAGGTCGTCAGCGCAGATAGCCGTCAGGTGTATCGCTACATGGATATCGGTACAGCCAAGCCTACCCCAGCAGAGCGTCAAGAGGCGGTTCACCATTTGATCGATTACGTTGATCCCGCCAAAAACCTCACATTGGCGGCGTATCAGCGCGACGCTTATACAGCAATCGACAGTCTGCATACACGCGGAAAGCTACCGCTTTTGGTCGGGGGCACCGGGCAGTATATCACGGCCGTTGTGGAGGGCTGGTCGATACCCAGTGTGCCACCCAACCACGAATTGCGCGCCGATTTGGAGTTACAAGCAGCAACAGGCGGCCCTAACGCACTTCATGCACGTCTGGCAGTATATGACCCGGACTACGCAGCCCGTATTCATCCCAATAACGTGCGTCGTGTCGTGCGTGCGCTGGAAATCTGCCTGACAACAGGTTCCACAGTGACTGCGCTCCAGCAGAAACATCCCCCACCGTACCGAGTTTATACCTTAGGATTGCACATGGAGCGCGATGCGCTCTACGCACGTGCAGATGCACGGGTTGACCACATGGTCACAGTCGGTTTGGTTGATGAAGTTCGGGGACTTCTGGAACGCGGCTACGATCCACAACTGCCATCAATGAGTGCAGTAGGCTATCGTGAAATCGTCGCACATCTTATACAGGGTCGGCCACTTGACGACTGTGTGCAGGAAATCAAGCACAACACCCACGATTTCATACGTCGCCAGGAGGTATGGTTTCGTGGGCACGATCATGGCATCCTGTGGCATAATGTGGGGAATCTGAACATCGATATTATCCTGAGCGAATTACGGCAGTGGCTGCAGGAGCACTGATTTAGGATGTTCTTTCGACGCGACGGCGACACCTCCAATACTGTGATCGGCATCATTCTTCTGGTGATGCTGCTTGTCTTTGTGGGGCCCAACGTAATTCCCGGCTTGTTGTCGCGTACATTTCCCTTTATCGATGAGGGCGTACCTTGTGAACGCCTCAGAACAGCGCTTGATCGCAGCCGGCATCAATCACTAATCGGGCGAGCAGCAGTTGATCCGCTGAATATACGGGTTGCTCCTGATCCACTGCCGCCAGTCGACGATCCTGAAGCTTCCTGGCGTATTCGCATCATTATCACAAACGAGACCATAGGCACTATCCCATTTGTTTACGGCCCTAACCAGATCATCATTGGCGATGCGGCAAACAGCAGCGGCGTTGGCCTGCTGATGTCGGACAGCGCGAATCAGCCGGTCGTCTTCGAAATACCTGATAATTTCCGCGAGAATATTGGTGCGACTACATTCCCACTTTCCAGCATCAGACTGCTGGGCCCACGCCAGCGCTGCGTGCATACAGAGTTCATTCCGGCATCAGCAATCCCTGATTCCCTGCAAAATGGAGCCCAGGTAAGGGCCTACTACCGCATTACGAATAATGGCGTTGTCGCTCAGGACCCGACCGGCGTTGGCCCTCAGCGCTATTCCGAACAGGGACTTGACGTCATCGACCCTGGCACGGATGGCGGTGTCATTATTTCTGGACCTGTACTGGTGCCTCCCTCGGTGAGCGCAAACCCAGCGCCCTGAGTAGACAGGCACATGGATTCACTTTGCCTGTTCGACAGAAACAGGAAGGATGTTGCAGCTATGTCCAAAAAAGACGAATCACCGGTGATTGTTGTGCTTGAAGGTGAACTCAAAGGGAAACACTGGACTCTCGAACGAGAAGTCACCACGATTGGTCGTGATGACATCTGCGATATTGTCATCCCCAATCGTCGGATTTCGCGTCAGCATGTCGCGCTGAAGCGCCTCAACACCGACCAATTCGTGGTTGAAGATCTGGAGAGCAAGAACGGCACGTGGCTAAATGGCAACCGGTTGGAGGGCAGTCGACGCATTGAAGATGGTGACGAAATCCACCTCGCCTTGAGCGTGCGTCTGCAATTCATTGGTTCTGGTATCACAGCGCCCGTCACTCAGGATCTGCCGGACGTCATTCCCTCATCTACGTTTCGAGGGCGGCTGCGTATCGATATTGAAGCCCGCCGCGTTTATATCAACAACGTTGAGCTTGATCCACCGCTAAGCCTGCCTCAGTATCGTCTATTGGAACTGCTGTACCTCAACATGAATCGCGTG